>JAABUT010003660.1_pt1 | contig 12928 bp, 9 predicted proteins | sample 5559281 | NCBI WGS metagenome assembly JAABUT01 (sample SAMN10711880, study PRJNA513359) | rock metagenome | isolation source: Antarctica rocks | place: Antarctica: Victoria Land, Ricker Hills nord | collected 2016-01-04
ATTGTAAGCATCACGTTTTGCAGTGAAGAAAATGAGTCATGTGCTTTATATGAAAAGTAAATAGAAAGATTTTGCTTTTGTAATTGTATAATGACATTGTTTTGCAAAATCTCTCTTTTTGTTCAACGCAATTGCTGTTAGAAATTTAATGTTGTGATTTGCAAGTTTTTGAACAAACACAAAGTATTCAATGATAAAAAGTTTTTCTCATGTTCATGAGTTGATGATGTTGAGCATGATGTCAAAGTTTGTTAATCAACATGACATGAACATTCAAGATTTTCAATCATATTGAGTATTTATTTACTATCTTCAAAGAAACAAGATTACTCAGACTTTTTACAACTTATGACAAAAGTAGCTTCAAGATCTTGCAGAAGATGATTTCTTTTGCAAATAAATATTTTGCAACTTTGTTAAAATGCAATGATTGAATAATTTTAGCTTGCATATTTCATCTCATGCAAGAAACATGAAGAAAACGTTCTTGCAAAATTTAAACATGTGCAATCATGAAAATATTGAGAAGCATGATCAGAATGATTTCATTGAGTTGATTCATCACATTAATGCATGTGATGAGTGATTGATGACGAAGCGCAAGATTGAGCAGTAAGACTCTTTGTTGATAATGAGCAGAGCAAGACAGTTACTCAAATACAAGTGATAGTATTTTGTATGTTTTGATGAGTTGTATATAATCATGATTCTAGCTATATATATATAATATATAAAGAAAGCATTTCATTTTCTGATGTGCAACTTTGATGATTGAGTTCTCATAGTTTCTGATGAGATGATGTTTCAGAATCAATCTGTCATTTTTGTAAGTTTGACTAATGTATGATTCATTGAACTGCAAAATAAATTCATTGAATTCATGATGTCTGCTTTGATGTCATTAATCATCATGTAGTTTTCAAGATGTATGAAAGTCATCAAGTTTAATACTCTCAATTGCATATAATATTTTAATGACAATCATTTGAAGATCATAAAACTCAACTATTGTGACTGCAATGAAGCAAAGTGCATCTATGTTTTCTTCAGTTAAGTAACTACATCATCAATCTTGTTAATAATCAATTGCAATGATTGTAATCAGTACATTCTTTAAGTCAGAATCTTTGCAAATGACTTTCATAAATTTAAATCTTGCAAATTATGATTTTTGTATTTATGATGATGAGTTTTAAATGAGTCATTATCATAAAATGTAAGTTACTTGTGTTGATGCAAATTTGCAAATGAGCAAGCTGACATTCAATTTTCAAACATTAGAAGCTAAGTTAACTTTTGAGTCAAAGTATGATATAAATGAAGTATCATGCATTCTTTGCATGCATTGATAGCATTTCTTCTTTTTCTTGAGAAAACATTTCTATACTTTTGTACTTCAGATCTTCATTAATTGTATTCATGTTTACATCATTTGCAATGTGTAAATATCTGACAAGTATGAAAAAACTTTTTGAATGCACATTTTCATGTAAATGACTTGAACTTCAAGATTCATGATTTTTAAGAAAAGCGCACTTTTCTTACTTGTAGTCTTTCATTTATCTCTTTTCATGATTGATACTAATGATGTAATAAAAGCATGATTTTAAGTTGTAAAATTGCTAACATTTGATAGACATTCTCATTACTTTAATGAGTGAAGTTTTTTAAACTCTGCTGCATTTCATAAATGCAGAATGATTATAACTGAAATCAATACAGATGAACATTGTTATTGATTTATAAAATGATATTACATCTGCTTTTTCAAATCATTGTTGATTTGCATACATTCAGATACAATGTTGATTGAATAGTCATGATTTTCTTAATGAGTTATTCAAATAAATTTATTTGAAAGAACGAAAATGAGAATCTGTAATTATGCTTAAGCAGTATTGTTTATGTCGTTGAAGATTTGTTAAATCATCAAAGCAATATCTGCAACATCATCAAGAATCACAAAGTTTAATGTTGATTATATAAATTTTTTCATGATTTCAATAAATTTTGATGAATATATCAATAAATGTCAAAGAAGAAAGAATGAATACAACTATTTATAATATAAATTGATAAACTAGTAACACATTGTGCTTTCTTGATGCACATGTATGAAGCAATGTGATTTATGCACAGTCATCATTTTTCATTCTATCACTGAGTTCAATATGATCATTTTCATTATTATCATCATCATCAATATCTTTGATTAATTCTTTAACTTGAAATGTTTTAAACTTTAATGTCATATTCATTAAATGCACTTGACAATTTTGTCTGTTGTATATCAGCATCTTGATCTGCAAATCTACGCAGCGCAAGTCATAAGTGATAGTTTTCTTATGTTGTTTAAAATAATTGACTCTCTTCTTGATCTGTGCTTAATTTCTCTTCATTCATTTCAAGTCAATCTGAACTAGTCTTTTGACTCTGTGTAAATTGTAATCAACATTGATTAGTTTAATAGTATCAATGATAAAGCATGATGACTTTTCATTTAAATACTTCTGCAGTTTTTTCAAGTCTTCTTGAAACAATCAAACTATGTTTATCATTCTAGATTTGAACAATTTTGAAGTTATCAAAGTCATTGAAACTTTAAGAACAAGTTGAAAGTATTACATAATTAAATGTTAGTAATCATGTTGAATATGTTTTTTCTTGCTATGCATATGATAACTTTCAAGAACAACATTAACAGAAAGTAAAAACTTTGTCACTTATTCAATAAAGAATAAGTGCATTCATAAAACTCATGATACAAAATACAGTTTTCTCATTCTTATTTCAGACATGATTGATGAGTTTGTTGATTACTTTGATCTTGATACAGTTCATCTTGAAGATAATTTCAAGAATGTACTTCTTGTAAAAAGATTCAACTCTCTTCAAGTTGTAAAGATGATTTATTTCAAAGTAAATATATTTCTTCTTTCAGTTTTTTTCTTCAGAGAACACAAGTAACTATGTCTCTGAAAGTTGTTCAAGACGCAAGAATGTGCTAAGTACTTTAAGTTAATGAACTTTCATCATTCAATTGTTGATGTTGATTTAAGATTGATCTTCAATGCATTTTTGTACTCTTCACTCTTGTGTTTTTCTATCTTTGTTCTTTTGAAGTTGTTCAGTGATTGTCATCACTGAGAAATTGACAAGTTCATTGAACATTGATGAAAGCTTGCAATTGACATTTTGATGCTTATTCAATTTCATATCTGTAAGAAAAAAGTTGAAAAACTTTGATAGATTAACATCACGTCATAATCATAGTATGTTGCACATGATCTTTAGCTCTTTGATGTACTTCTTAATGACTTGATAACTTTTCTCTTGAAGATTGATGATTTTCATATATATCTTGTTCATCTTTTTCAAATTTTGATATGTACAGTATATTAAATTGACTCAATGAGCTTCTTTTTCTTTTTATATTAATTTATGTTGATTTATCATTAAATCTGTCATCAGCATGTTCATTCATGTCATCATTTGTATGAGTGATCATTTGAAGAGTGTATCTGTAACAAATCACTTACGAGATTTTTCATTCATGTTCTTAAACAGATGAATGATTTTGAATGTCTGAATCATCTTTTTATGCATCTCATCTGCAATCAGTCAATCTCATTTTATATCTCAGAACTGTCATATCAACTGTGATTGTTTTGATCTAGAAGTTGCTCTTTCAGATTAATATTAATTTCTCATCAATGCTGCAATGCAAGTTTTGTACATGTTTATCATGATCATACATATGTAGACTGATCACGTCAAGTCAAGTACTTAAGTTCAAGTTAAGTACTTGACTTATTAAGACTCAATTCAAGTCAGAATTCTTGACTCAAGTATTCAAGTTGAGTTGAGATGTTCAACTTAAGTATTTGAGTTGAGTCAGAGAATTGAAATCAAGTATTAACTTGAAATTTTCAACTTGACTTGTTAAGACATGAAGATAAATAAATAAATATTTTATTATGACTTTTTATTATGACTTTCTATTATGACTTTCTATCAAATAATCTTCATGTTTCTCTTTATATTTCTCTTTATGACTTTCTATCAAAAAGATAATGCAAAAAGATAATGCAAAGGCGAAAAATTGAAAAAATTTCTATATTTAATTCTCTTGATGTCATTTTCAATTTCTTGATGAGTTGAGTTAAAAACTCAAATCAAGTATCAACTTGAGATTGATATCAGATTGAGTCAGAATGTTGAAATCAAGTATTCAAGTTAAGTCAGAAGATTGATATTAAGTACTCAAGTTAAGTCAGAAGATTAATATCAAAACTCAACTTGATGATCAATTTACACATATGAGATTAAAACTAGCTTACTCTTGTTTTATTAAAAAATCTTTATCTGTTCATGTCAATCTGATGACTAGCATGTTTATTTTTGCATCACAATACGCGTGATGAATTTATTAATGTAATAAGTCATTGTTTTTATCAAAATGAATTCAAATCTTCTTTAATCAGTTTGCAATCAAAACTGATGAAATGATAATTAAATTAACAAATTTCAATGATATGAGATGTGCAGATGAGCTTGTATTCACATATAAACACTTAATTTTCAACTTGTTATTGAAAGAGCACTTTGCATCTTTAAACTGAAATGTACTGAAAGTGTCTTCTTTCAAATGTTCATTAAACTTCTTTTTGTAATAAGCATCGTTGATCTCATTGTGTGCTATGTGCAATAAATGATTCAGACAAATTAATTCAAGCATCTTTATTGTTTTATCAATAAATTAGCATGCTTCATTCTTAATCTTGCTGACATTCATATTTATCTTTTCAAGATTCATATCATTGACATTGAATTCTTTTCTCATGAACATTTTCATTTTAAACATCACAAAAATCTCAAAAGTCTAATATAAAAAGAGTGATGTATTCATTCTTTGCAAATGTATGCATGACTGAGATTTAACATGATTAAAATCATGCAGAAACAATTAAGCGTAATTTTGTCATTTATCTTCTTCATGAAGATGCTTTGTAATAATCAATGATATTTTCATCATGAGTTTATTCAATCTTGTTAATCAAGAAACAAGATTAACTTTAATATTTCAATCATCTTGTATAATGCTTTTTTAAATTTTACTCACTATTTTTATCATCTTTGAGATTCATGTTTAATTGCATATGATTTGACTTTCTTGCAAAATCTTCTGTAATTAAACAATTAAAGATCATCATATTTTGTTGAGATTTCATCTGTTGAGATGAAGATGATACAATTACTTCATGTTGTTTAATTTAACTTGTTGAATCTTGATGTGAGCTGATGATTTTGTTTTTCTTCAATGAAGAATTATCATACTTTAATTCTGAATTTATGTTTATTGATTAATCAACATTTGAAGCTGAAATGTTAAACTTATTTGAAGTTGATGTTAACATGTCATTCTTTTGAGTTTGCATCTTGTTGTTCAACTTTCATCACTTTGAATATAATGATTCAGAACTTTCATTATTTTTTGTAAAAATCACTTGTCATTAGTTTATTATTTATACACATACTTCAATGACTTACTATAGTGCAATGTTTAATCAGTTAATATGATGCTTGTTATATTTTTCTTTGAATGATTGAATCTTGATCGCTTTCGATGAAAATATAAAAGCATGTAAATCTTATTCATAAAATCTTCACTCTTGTCAATTCGCTGTAAATGTACACTTTTTACAAATCTATCAGATCTTGCTGCATTGTTTGCTGAATTAACATTATTTTTCATTGTATTCAAAACAGCTGTGTCATTTGCATCATTTTCTTTCATGTTAATGATTGTTGATTGCTTCTGAACATGAGTAAATGCTGCATTGTCTGCTGAGTCAATGTTATTCTTCATTGTATTCAGAACAGCTGTGTCATTTACATTACTTTCTTTCATGTTAACAATTATTGACTGCTTCTGAACATAAGTAGACGCTGCATTGTCAATTAAATCAACATTATTCTTCATTGTAAACAAAACAGCTGTGTCATTTGCATTGCTTTCTTTTATGTTAATGATTGTTGATTGCTTCTGAATATGAGTAAAGTTTATTTGATTTTGCTTTATGAAATCTAAACTTCTTGTCAATCTTTATTGATATACATGATTTATCAAATTATCAATTGTCATTTCATGATCAATTGATAATGTGTTGATCTCATTTCTTCAAGTTATCACTTTGTTAATCTTTTTGCTTTCATTAACATCAATGAATCTCATGTGCTCTTAATAAGAAACTGAGATTGATGAAGCATTGTCTGTGAATTTTGCATTGATCATTAGTTCGCTGTTTACATACATGTGTTTCTGATCTATCAAAATATGATGTAACGTAAGTCATATTAAAGCAAGCAGCATGATTAAATTAATTTAAGACATCATGTAAAACAGCTTAAAAAGTTCTGTTTGAATTTATTTTCACGATTTTATCATTTATGATGTAGATGATAATGTTCATCTCAATGTAGCTGATGTCATTTTTGAGAAGTTTAATTTACATTTGAAACAAAACATTATAAAATTGATCTTTATCATCATGTAAATCATGATCAAGTACATCTTTAATTGAAGTCAAATTCATTTTCAAAATCTCTTTTAAAATGATCAGATTCAAGTATGAACTCATCATTACATGAAGTTCAACGTTTTCAAGTATTCTGATGAATGACATGACTTTTTATGATTGCAAAAACTCAGATGCAGATGATGCTCATTGAATTTTTATAATCTTGTATATGATGATGAGTGATTGATCATCTGAATATGATGTAAAACTAGTTTGTATAAGAGTGAAAGATGTGTTAATCTGTTTAATGCATCTCTGTTCAAAGCATCTTTTGTTGTAGAGCATTCATTGAATTACAGCAATTAAAATGTTGAAAATTTGATTTATTTTAAAATCATTAAACATAAGTGTATTAATTTTATACAGAAATAATGTTAATTACTCATTAATGATAGCTGACTTCTTATTAGATCTGATATGCTTGAGTGTAAATATGTGCTTTTCAATTCATTGCTCAGCTTGATTTATTAAATTCTTCAACTGATATTTATTGATATTTAAAATTCTAAAAATCTTTGTCATATTTCTGAAAGTTGAACATTCATCATCAAGTTGAAAATTCTGATATCTGATAGTGATATTCTTTTTGAAACATAAGCTAGTCATTATAATGAGTTGATAAAATCAGTTTAATAAGATAAATGATGATGATGAAATATTGATGTTGCTATTCAACTATGTGAAATAAGTTGACGTGATAAACTAGACGTGTACTTGACTGATGTTAAATATGCAGATTCAATTAACTGAAATTAAGTTCAATAAATATATTTCGATCTTGATGATGATGCTCATAAAAAGAAACATATTATGTTAAATCATAATTTTATGTGATTATGAAAGTAAATTGAAAGACTTACATTGAGTATAATGAGCAAATAAATGAAAGATTAAGTTGTATTACATGCAATGAATGTGATACTGTAGAAGTTAAAACATAATGAATTTACTTTAACTTACGTTGAAGATTTGCACTCATATGATGCGCATAACAGCTTAAAGACTAAGCTAGTTTATTGTTGATTAAAGTGTATTATATTTGCAAGTTGTTATGTTTGTATTTCAGTATGTATTATACAGTGATCAGTGTTTCAATCTTTTTGACAGACTTGAACTAGCAGCAAACAAAGAATTTAAACATTGAAAAAGAATATCATCTTCTGTGAAACATATTTATCAGTTGATGAATATTGCTTCTTGATCAGATTTATTCTTTTGCAATGCTTGCTTTTCTGTGAAATTTACTGCAGAAGTTTCACTTATGTCTCAATAATGTTCTTGCTTTTTTGCAAAGTTTATTACTTAATCTTCACTTGCATTTTAATGATGTTTTTACTCTTCTGCAGAGTTTATTGCTTGATCTTTGCTTATGTTCTGATGATGCTCTTGCTCTTTTGAGAAATTTATTACTTAATCTTTGCTTGCATTCTGATGATGCTCTTGCTCTTTTGCAAAGTTTATTGCTTAATCTTTGCTTGCATTTCAATGATGTTCTTGCTCTTTTGCAAAGTTTGTTGCTTAATCTTTACTTGCATTTCAATGATGTTCTTACTCTTCTGCAAAATTTGTTGCTTGATCTTTGCTTGCATTTTGATGATGCTCTTGCTCTTTTGCAGAATTTATTGCTTAATTTTTGCTTGCATCTTGATGATGTTTTTGCTCTTCTGCAAAGTTTATTACTTGATCTTTGCTTATGTTTTGATGATGCTTTTGCTTTTCTGAGAGATTTGTTGCTTGATTTTCACTTGCATATCAAGCTTCATTCTTATTTCATTGTGACTTTTGTTCTTGAAATTGATACTTTGTTTTCATGAAATTGATGAATTTTTGTTGACTAAAGTATTTTTCATAAACTTCGTTAATTGAGAACAGATTTTGAACATGTTGTATCATATGTAAATTGCAAGCGTAATCATGCTGAAATTCATCATAGTTACATAATATAATAAATGAGTTGTAAGCATGATTACAAACAGTCAGAAAATGATTGAATTGAGACATGAAGTTAAGTTTCTTGATTCTCATTATACATAAAATAATGACAGAAACTTCTTCATCTTGAAAAGAATCAATCATGTATGCTTCAACATTTCAAACTTTCAAGTTTGAAATTAAGCTTCTCTTTAGTAACTGAACTTGTGCAGTATATTCTGTGAGAATGATGATGTTCTTGATAGATATTTCAACTTCAGCGTAGATCTTGACTAACTTGATTACTACAATGACTTCAATCTCATTCTGCTTGAACTGAGATGCATCAATTCTTATGTTGATTTTATTGATGTTGAGAAATGTTAATGATCATTCTATTTTGTAAAAGCTTTTCAATATGATGATTGCAATAATTATATTGAATCGAAGTAAAAAATTGACTGAGAATTGCATTTGAGCTTTGTATCAGACAGTGAATACAATGTCATTTATGATGAGAATTGCGCGATACTGTTTAATGAGAAGCATATGAGAATATTCAAGCATAATCAGATGTTCAAATAAACTTCTGTTTATATAATGTGCAAAGCAATTGTTCTTGATGTCTTCTTTCATCAATTGAAGTTGCTCATCATCATCAAACATATGCATTGAATCATTGCTGTGAATCATAGCAATAAAAATTTTTGCATTCTCAACTTTTGTAACTTTCTGAACAACAGTATGATCTTCTTTGAATTTTTTTAGCATAATAGTGTTGAAGTTGATCAGCATGCAGACAACAGCGCTTACATTATGCTTAAGAATATTCACACTTAGCTTAATCTCAATGCGCTGAAAAAATTCTTGATCTTTCATGTTAAGAATTTTTCTCATCTCAATTCTTTAAAAGTATAAACAGAATATCTTAATAACAGCATTATGCTCAGTCTCATTGTTCATTTTATTAAGCTTGACATTGATAATTCTCTGAAGCATACAACGTTCAAATTCGTGATCTCGCTTCAAGAATTGATGAGTGACATGAAAATTAAGATCTTCATAATTTACATCAAGTGAATTATCGTTGCTTTTAAAATCTTCATGAGTCACATCAACTTCTTCATTATTGATTTGTACAATTGAAGAATTTTATATCTCATGCTACTTATTACTTTGTTTATTCTGTTGACTCTGAGATTGCATCTTATTCATTGAATGATTACTCAAACTCATGACTTTTAAAAGCAGAATGTTAAGACTGATTTGATGCAATTTGTATTAATGATTTTTAATGTCATGTAGAGTTTTCTTGCTTTGATCAATAATTCAATGTGTCAGCTGATCATAAAAGACATCAGATAACTTGTAAAAAATATTTCATCATCATCAAGTGAGATTGTTGTTTACTAAGTGAGACATGTGACTATCTTGAGTGATTATCTGATGTTCAATGAACTGCAAGTGAAAACAAATAATCTTTTTATTCATCAGAATAATATCTTTGTTTTTCAATTGCTGAAGTTGTTCATTCAGTTTAAGAATGAATATATCAGCTGTGTTGTTGAATAAACTCAGCACTTTAACTTTCTTGCTCAGCTTTAAAAGTAGCATTATGATAATGACATTCATTAATGTCTTTTCAATCTCAAAGAGTTTCTTGATAAGATCAAAATCATTAAAAAGATTCTGAAAATATTGCATGATCAACATTTGAAACTTATTCAGCTCAATATTTCATTCAGCAAAAATAGTCAAAAGATTCAAGTCTTTAAAGAGAATTAATGTGAATTTAATATGAAGATTCTGACTTAGTATAATATTGCGAAAGTGATTGTTGTATTCATAATATTTCTTGTCAATATGAGCAGAATTAAAAATTCTGATTATTGCTATTTTGATTCTGTTGAACTTATTAAACATGATTGAACAAATTGAGATCATATTTGATGCATTGAAAAGACAATACTGAAGTATTTATTTATCATCATTTTGTCACTTATGCTCATGAAGATTGAACATTAACTTCAACTTAATTGAGCTTCAATCTATCTTGATGAGAAAACAATGAAGAGTTATGCTCACATTTATCATGTTGAAGAAAATAAATGATTTAACAAGAATGATAGCAGTTCACTTATCATCATTAATTTGCACTTTAAAGTGATTCTTCAAGTCAAATTAATAGTCAAAGCAATCGAGAAAATGCAGCAAATCAACATACTTCTTGTTTATTCTTGCAAATGTGATAAATGCATGCAACTTGCAAAGCAATGTCTGAGTCTTTGCAATCAGTGCTTGCTGTGTTTTCATTGACTGTAGTTTAAAGAAATCTTCAATAAGTCAGCACTTCTTATCATTGCAATAAGTGCATCAATATAATAAATAAATAGTCAAATAATTCTTCTTTGAAGTCACTTGTTTTACTTGAATGATATGCTTGTGATTTTTAAATTGATTGAATCACATGTTAAATGCTAAAAAGTTTTACTTTATTCTGATACTACTGTTGAATTTTTGATATTGATTCATGAACATATTTTGTTTAATCATTAAGATGAAAATCTTCAGCTTAACTGTGCAATCTTCTGACAAATTGAAGACTTTTTTAAGTATGTTCTTTATATTTTGAAGAATTGATGAATCTTCATATTTTTCAAGCAGAATCAACTGAGTATGAATTAAGATTGATTTGAAGATAAATTCAAGAAAGATTATTCATTCATCTTGATGCAGATTCTTGATCTTTGAATCATTAATATTGTATACAAAAAACATGAATTTGAAATAAAAAGTGTGCAACAAAGACATGTTTAAATAGTTTGCAATGATAACTTCGTGAATGTCAGAATTTGAATGTAAGTGAAAGATTCAATTATGTAAAATGTTGTGAACAGAAAGATAATTCTTGAATAATGATGATATGACTTAATGTAATTTAATGTTAAAGTGAATGTTGAATATTCAATTCATTAAGATCTTCATCACAATCTTGCAAGTAATGTAAAGACTTTCATTTGAAGAATTGAATGCATCAATTGCTGATTCAACTATTTCATCAATTTCAAAAATAATTTTAGCTTAAAAGATGACAAATTTAATGTTTTAATGCTCAGTTAAATTTGCTTTCTGCATCATTTTCTCATCATTCAAAATGAAAATAGTGAAATTATCATTCTTAAGCTTCATCATTCAAGATGTGTGATTCATGATGTCAGTCATTGCATCTTTATTTATTAATGTTACTTTGAACTTTTCTTTGAACATCATGATAAGATATTTATTGAAAGATGTAAAGTAATGATGTGAAATGATATTAAGTTGTTAAAGATGAAGAAGCAATAAAAAGCAGTGAGATTGTAAAATGTACAATGATAAAATGAAGTGAGATTGCAAAATGTTGAATTCTATATTGATGTAAATTTAAAGTGAATGATTAATCTTAATAGTTGCAGCTTGAATTGAGATTATTATCTGATTATGATGAGAAATAGAAAGTGAGATGAGATTGCAAAATGTTGAATTTTATACTGATGTAAGTTTAAAGTGAATAATTAATCTTAACAGTTGCAATTTAAATTAAGATTGTTATCTGATTATGATGAAAGATAGAAAGTAAAATAAAGTTGCAAAATATAAAATTTTAAACTGATGTAAGTTGAAGTTGAATGATTGATCTTAATGATTACAACTTGAATTGAAATTATTATCTGATTGTGATGAAAGATAAAAAGTCTTTAAGATGAGAATGATTCTGATTCAAAAGATTGAAGCAATTAACTGTTATGATGTCTTGAAAGTTAAGTTTTTTTAAAAAGCATACATTTAAATAAAATGAGCAAGATATTGTTGAAGAATTGTATTTTTCTATTAAATATAATTAAAATGTTAAAAGTGTTGATCTTAATTTTGATATGATGATTATCATTCATTCATAAAACAACAAAGCTGTTATTCATATTTTATTGAATCATGCTTATTTACACTGTATTCTTCACTATATTTAAGCTAATGATATAAAAGAAATGATACAATGAATATTGTTTGCATTTTTACTGCTTATCATGTTTCATTCTGAGACATGAGCAAACAAGCTGCATCATAAACATCTCAGTCACATCTTCATCAATTTGCATATTCTTCATGTTAAATCTTTCTGCAATGATCATTTGTTGACTTTCATGACTATACTAAAAACGTTCTTTGAGATGAATAAATCAATTCATAGTGAAAATACAATATGTATCTTCATAATTCAATCAGAATCTGTCAAGATAGTCAGTCATTTATATTGAATTGAAATTTCCTTTGCTTAGAAAGGGTTAGGGTTAGGGTTAGGGTTAGGGTTAGGGTTAGGGTTAGGGTTAGGGTTAGGGTTAGGGTTAGGGTTAGGGTTAGGGTTAGGGTTAGGGTTAGGGTTAGGGTTAGGGTTAGGG
>JAABUT010003661.1_pt1 | contig 12922 bp, 12 predicted proteins | sample 5559281 | NCBI WGS metagenome assembly JAABUT01 (sample SAMN10711880, study PRJNA513359) | rock metagenome | isolation source: Antarctica rocks | place: Antarctica: Victoria Land, Ricker Hills nord | collected 2016-01-04
CGATGATCGCTTCCTCAGCGGCGGTCAGAACGGTGCTGTGTGGGTTCTTGGGTCCCATCTTGGCGTCGTGGGGTGTGTCACGCGCGCGCCACTTGGCGACGGTCTTCGGGTTCACGCCGTATCGACTGGCAAGGGCGCGGGTACTGTCTTGCGACGCTTTGAACTCGGCTCGAAGGCTCGGCGTCGTGCGGGCGCTGCCGTGAAGAAAGCTTGCCAATGCGCATCCTCCTGCTGACAGGTCAGCAGTGATAATGCACCATCACACTGCGAGACTACACACCTAAGGGCCGGGCGTCGATGACAGCCGGTCACACCAGCTTCAGCACCACGAACCCAAGCACGATGCCCAGCACGACCATGCTGGTCACCAGGGTCAACCGTCGTTCGATGAACACCCGCACGCTGTCGCCGTACAGCCGCAGCAGGCCGGCGACCAGGAAGAAGCGCGCGCCACGGGTGGCGATGCTGGCCAGCATGAACACGCCGAAGTTGAAGCTGGCGGCACCCGAGGCGATGGTGACGATCTTGTAGGGGATCGGCGTCAGCCCCTTCACCAGGATCACCCACAGGCCGTACTCGGCGTAGGTCGCCTTGAACCGCTCGAACGCCTCGTTGTAGTGGTAGAAGTTCAGCACCGGCGTGGCCACCACCTCGAACAGCGCGTAGCCGATCAGGTAGCCGAGGGCGCCGCCGGCGACGCTTGCCACGGTGCAGATCGCCGCCAGCCGCCACGCGCGCTCCGGCCGGGCCAGCACCATCGGCACCAGCAGGATGTCGGGCGGGATCGGAAAGAAGCTGGCTTCGGCGAAACTGACGAGCGCCAGCCACCACGGCGCGTTTGGACGTGCCGACAAGGCCAGGACACGGGCGTACAGATTGTGGAGCATCGGGCTTCCTGACGGTCTGCGTGCCTGTGCCATGCCCTGGCCACCGCGGCAACCTTGCCGAGCCTGAAGGGGCAGGCCGCAGGGGTTCACGACGGCCCCTATACCACGATAGGCTTCGGGTCTGCACCGCCGGCTGGAGGGATGACCATGGATTTCACCGGGTTTCGCGCGAGTTCGTTCCTGGCGGCGCCGCCTGACGGTCTGAGTCTCGCGTTGCAGGGTCTCTGGTGGGCGGACCATGGCGACTGGGCGCGGGCGCATGAATGCGCGCAGGCGCAGACGGACCGGGACGGCGATGCCGTGCATGCCTATCTGCACCGGGTCGAGGGCGACCTTGGCAATGCGGCCTACTGGTATCGCCGCGCCGGCCGGCCGGTGGCGACCGGGGCGCTGGCGACGGAATGGGAAACGCTGGCGACGGAGCTTCTGGCCCGGTGAGGACACAGGTTCTGCGGCCGGATCACGTCCAGCTTGCCATGCCAGCCGGGCGGAAGGATGAGGCGCGCGCGTTCTACCGGGACGGCCTCGGCGTTCCCGAGCAGGCCAAGCCGGCGCATCTGGTCGGCCGCGGCGGGTGCTGGTTCGAACGCGGCGAGCTGAAGATCCACCTGGGTGTCGACGGCGCCTTCGTTGCCGCCCGCAAGGCGCACCCTGCCTTCATGGTCGAGAACCTGCCGGAACTGGTCGCCCGGCTGGAGCGCGCCGCGTAGGCCAAGCTCCCTCAGGTCAGGGTCGAGCGCAGATATTGCGGCATCAGCGGCACCGGCGCGCCCAGGCTGCGGGCGGCGCGCAACGGCCAGGCCGGGTCGGCCAGGGCGGCGCGGGCGATGAACACCAGGTCGGCACGGTCGTTGGCGACGATCTCGGCGGCGTGCTCGGCGTTGGTGATGAGGCCGACTGCGCCGGTGGCGATGGCGGCGCCGTGCTTCACGCCCTCGGCGAACGGCACCTGGTAGCCCGGATGCAGCGACGGGATTTTCGGCCCGGCCATGGCGATGGCGCCCGACGAGCAGTCGATCAGGTCCACCTTGCCGGTGGCCTTCAGCATGCGGGCGATCTGGATGGTGTCGGCCAGGGTCAGGCCGCCTTCCATCCAGTCGACGCAGGACAGCCGCACGAACAGCGGCAGGTCGTCGGGCCATTCGGAGCGGACGGCGTCCACCAGCTCCAGCAGCAGCCGCGCCCGGCCGGCCAGGTCGCCGCCGTATTCGTCGTTGCGGGTGTTGGAGATCGGCGACAAGAATGAATGCACCAGGTAGCCGTGGGCGCCGTGCAGCTCGATCACCTTGAAGCCGGCCTCGCGGATCATCCGGGTGGACGCCTTGAACTCCGCGACGATGCCCTGGATCTCGTCGGCGTCGAGCGCGTGCGGGATGGTGTGGGTGTCGCCGAAGGGAATGGCGCTCGGCCCCACCGGCTCCCAGCCGCCCTCGGCCACGGGGATGCCCTTGCCGCCTTTCCAGGGCAGGTTGGAACTGGCCTTGCGGCCGGCGTGGGCGATCTGCACGCCGGGCACGGCGCCGCCCATGGCGATGATGGCGGCCAGGCGGCCGAGCAGATGCGCGTGGGCAGGGTTCCACACGCCGAGGCAGCCGGGGGTGATGCGTCCGATCGCCGACACGTGGGTCGCCTCGGTGAACACGATGCCGGGGCCGCCCATGGCGCGGGCGCCGAGGTGCTGGACGTGCCAGTCGCCGCCGAGGCCGTCGTCGGCGCTGTACTGGCACATCGGCGCGATGGCGATGCGGTTGCGGGCGGTGACCGAGCGGAAGGTGATCGGCTCGAACAGCTTTGCTATATGCACCATGGTCTTCGGTCCATCGGTTGTGGCCACCAAACTACGAACCGGCGAGGGCCTGTCAAATCGGCCCGCGCGGCCTTGCCTGCATCCCCTTGGGCACGGCTAATGGCCGCAGGCAACAAGGAGATCGGGCATGCGGCTTCAAGGCAAGGTCGCTGTGGTGACCGGCGCGGGCGGCGGCTTCGGCGAAGGCATCGCACGGCTGTTCGCGGCCCAGGGCGCCCGCGTGGTGGTGGCCGACATGAACGCGGATGCTGCGGCGCATGTGGCCGGCGAGATCGGCGGGGCGGCCATCGCGGGCGACGTTTCGGTCGGCGCCGACGTGCAGGCGATGGTCGATGCCGCGGTGCGGCGGTTCGGCGGCCTGGACATCGTGGTCAACAACGCCGGCACCACCCATCGCAACCAGCCGCTGCTGGGAGTGGGTGAGGACGAGTTCGACCGGGTCTACGCGGTGAACGTGAAGTCGATCTACTGGATGGCGCAATCCGCCGTGCCGGTGCTGCGATCGCAGGGTCGCGGCGGGTCGATCGTCAACATCAGCAGCACAGCCGGCATCCGTCCGCGCCCCGGCCTGGTCTGGTACAACGGCACCAAGGGCGCGGTGAACACCATGACCCAGTGCATGGCCATCGAGCTGGCGCCGGACAACATCCGCGTCAACGCCGTCTGCCCGGTGCTGGGCGCCACCGGCCTGACCGAGCTGTTCATGGGCCAGCCGAACAGCCCGGAGGTGCAACAGCGCTTCCTGTCCTCCATCCCGCTGGGCCGCATGAGCATGCCGTCCGACATCGCCAACGCCTGCCTGTGGCTGGCCGAGGACGCGTCGTCGTTCATCACCGGGGTGCTGCTGCCGGTGGACGGCGGCCGCACGGCGTGAACATCCTGTCGGTGCAGTCCTGGGTGGCGTACGGCCATGTCGGCAACGCCAGCGCGATGTTCCCGCTGCAGCGGCTGGGGGCGGAGGTGTGGGCGGTCAACACCGTGCAGTTCTCCAACCACACTGGCTACGGCGAGTGGACCGGCCACGTGTTCACCGGCGAGCAGGTCGGCCGGGTGATCGACGGCATCGACGCCCGCGGCGCGTTTCCCTCCTGCGACGCGGTGCTGTCGGGCTACGTGGGCGACCGCTCGATCGGCGAGGCGGTGCTGGACGCGGTGCGGCGGGTGAAGGCGGCCAACCCGGCGGCGCTGTACTGCTGCGATCCGGTGATCGGCGACGACGACACCGGGGATTACGTCCGGCCGGGCATTCCGGAGTTCATGCGCGACCACGCGCTGGCGCTGGCCGACGTCATCACGCCCAACCGCTTCGAGGCCGAGCGCCTGACCGGCACCGCCTGCGCCACCATGGCCGATGCCCGGGCCGCGGTGGCGGCATTGCAGGCGATGATGGCGCCGGGCATCCGCTGCGTGCTGATCACCAGCCTGCGCACCGATGAGACGCCGCCCGACTGCATCGACATGCTGGCCGGCGAGGGCGGCCGCTTCCATCTGCTGCGCACGCCGCTGCACGCGCTGCACATCAACGGCGCCGGCGACGCCATCGCGGCGCTGTTCCTGCTCCACCGGTGGCGCTCCGGCAGCGTGGTGCGCGCGCTGGAGGCGGCGGGGTCGTCGATCTACGGCGTGCTGAAGGCGACCGCGGCGGCCGGGTCGCGCGAGCTGCTGACGGTGGCGGCCCAGGACGAGTTCGTGCGGCCGTCGCAGGAGTTCCAGGCGCGGGCGTGCTGACGAGGCTGCCGTCAAGTGAAGTTTTGCAAACGCCGGCGACATGCGCGCATGATCGGCTGCCAACGCGAAGCCGCTCTTTCAGAAGCCGGCGGCGTCGCATTCAGGGAGCATCGCCATGACCGTTGCCGCAGTTCTGAAGCACAAGGGATCGGATGTAGCCGCCGCAGCGCCCCGGACGACCGTGGCCCAGGTGGTGAGCCAGCTGTCGCGTCTCAAAATCGGCGCGCTGGTGGTGAAGGGCCTAGACGGGAACCTGCTGGGCATCCTCAGCGAGCGCGACATCGTTCATGCCTTGGCGGCCAACGGCGCCCACGCGCTGGAGATGACGGCCAGCGACCTGATGACCCGCGCGGTGCGCACGGTGACGCCACAAACCAGCGTCACCGCGGCGATGGCGATGATGACGGCCGGGCGCTTCCGCCACCTGCCGGTGGTCGACGACGGCCGCATGGTGGGCATCATCAGCATCGGCGACGTGGTGAAAGCCAAGATCGACCAGCAGGAGGCGGAGGTGGACAGCCTGAAGGCCTACGTGTCCGGAACCGCCTAAGAACTACTTCTTCTGAGCGGCGGCAATCGAGCGGACGATCTCCTCGGCGGCCTCCTCGCGGCCGACCCAGCCGGTGACCTTGACCCACTTGTCCTCCTCGAGGTCCTTGTAGTTCTCGAAGAAGTGCTCGATGGCGCGCCGCGTGATGTGGGGCAGGTCGGAGACCTCCTTCACGTCGCTGTGCTGCGGGTGGATGCTGTCATGCGGGACGCAGATGATCTTCACGTCGAGGCCGGCCTCGTCCTCCATCTTCAGCATGCCGATCGGACGGGCGCGGATGACGGCGCCTGGCACCACCTGGGACGGGATCAGCACCAGCACGTCGGCCGGATCGCCGTCGTCGGACAATGTGCCCGGGATGAAGCCGTAGGCGGCGGGGTAGGCGGTGGGGGTGAACAGGAAGCGGTCGACCACGATGGCGCCGGAGTCCTTGTCGATCTCATACTTTACCGACGAGCCCTGCGGGATCTCGACCACGACGTTGATGTCGTAGGGCGGGTTGCGGCCGGTCGAAATCTTGGAGACGTCCATGGCAGGTCCTATCCCAGGGCGAGGTCGCAGCCTTTCCCAGCAGGTCATGCCCTAGAGGATCGGGGGTCGGAAGTCCATGGGTTTGCCGCATTGCAGCAAACCCATGTCCATAAGAGTTTCGCGGGAACTTCTGCCCTCAGCGCAGGTGGGCCAGCACCGCCAGCAACAGCAGGGCCACGATGTTGGTGATCTTGATCATCGGGTTCACCGCCGGGCCGGCGGTGTCCTTGTAGGGGTCGCCCACGGTGTCGCCGGTGACCGCGGCCTTGTGCGCCTCGGAGCCTTTGCCGCCGTGGTTGCCTTCCTCGATGTACTTCTTGGCGTTGTCCCAGGCGCCGCCGCCCGAGGTCATCGAGATGGCCACGAACAGCCCGGTGACGATGGTGCCCAGCAGCATGGCGCCGAGGCAGGTGAAGGCAGCCGCCTGGCCGGCCACCGCCTTGATGACGAAGTACAGCACGATCGGGGCTGCCACCGGCAGCAGCGACGGCAGGATCATCTCGCGGATCGCGGCCTTGGTCAGCATGTCCACCGCGCGGCCGTATTCCGGCTTCTGGGTGCCGAGCATGATGCCCGGCATGGCGGCGAACTGGCGCCGCACCTCGACCACCACGGCGCCGGCGGCCCGGCCCACCGCGGTCATGCCCATGGCGGCGAACAGGTAGGGCAGCAGGCCGCCGATGAACAGGCCGATGACCACGAACGGGTCCTGCAACCGGAACTGCACGTCGAGGTTGGGAAAATAGAACTTCAGGTCCTCGGTGTAGGCGGCGAACAGCACCAGCGAGGCCAGGCCCGCCGAGCCGATGGCGTAGCCCTTGGTGACCGCCTTGGTGGTGTTGCCCACGGCGTCCAGGGCGTCCGTCACCTTGCGCACGTCCGGCGGCAGTTCGCTCATCTCGGCGATGCCGCCGGCGTTGTCGGTGACCGGGCCGTAGGCGTCGAGTGCGATGACCATGCCCGCCAGCGCCAGCATGGTGGTGGCCGCCACGGCGATGCCGAACAGGCCGGCGACCAGGTATGACAGGATGATGCCGAGGCAGATCACCAGCACCGGCAGCGCGGTGGATTCCATGGAGATGGCGAGGCCCTGGATGACGTTGGTGCCGTGGCCGGTGGTGGACGACCGCGCGATGCTGCGGACCGGGCGGTACTCGGTGGCGGTGTAGTACTCGGTGATCCACACCAGCAGCCCGGTGACGCCCAGGCCGACCAGCGCGCATTCGAACAGGCCGAAGCCGGTGATCTCGGTGCCGTTGGTCATGCGGAAGCCGGCGCCGAAGCCGGTCGTCATCGCGATCACCACGGCGATCAGCACCGCGGAAAGCACGCCGGTCACCGCCAGGCCCTTGTACAGCGCCCCCATGATGCTGCCGGACGCACCGAGCTTGACCGCGTAGGTGCCGGCGATGGAGGCGATGATGCACACCGCGCCGATCAGCAGCGGCAGGGTCATCATGGCGTCGCGCACCTCGCCGGTGAAGAAGATCGCCGCCAGCAGCATGGTGGCGACGATGGTGACGGCGTAGGTCTCGAACAGGTCCGCGGCCATGCCGGCGCAGTCGCCGACGTTGTCGCCCACGTTGTCGGCGATGGTGGCGGGGTTGCGGGGGTCGTCCTCGGGGATGCCGGCCTCGACCTTGCCGACCAGGTCCGCACCCACGTCGGCGCCCTTGGTGAAGATGCCGCCGCCGAGGCGGGCGAAAATTGAAATCAACGAGGCGCCGAACGACAGCGCCACCAGGGCTTCGAGCACCGGACGGATGTCCGCACCCGGCGCCAGGCCGGCGCGCAATATCGCATAGTAGATGGTGACGCCGAGCAGGCCGAGGCCGACCACCAGCATGCCGGTGATGGCGCCGGACTTGAAGGCGATGTCCAGGCCGGCGGCCAGGCCCCGCCGCGATGCCTGCGCGGTGCGCACGTTGGCCCGCACCGACACGTTCATGCCGACGTAGCCCGCGACCGAGGACAGGACGGCGCCGATGGCGAAGCCGATGGCGACCGAGGTGCCGAGGGTGAAGGCGAGGATGATGAGGATGACGAGGCCCACCCCGCCGATCGTGGCGTACTGGCGGTTCAGGTAGGCGCGCGCGCCCTCCTGGATCGCGCCGGCGATCTCCTGCATGCGTGCGTTGCCGGCGTCGGCCGCCAGCACCTGCCGCGTCGCCATCACGCCATAGGCCAGGGCGAGCAGCCCACAGGCGATGATGAGAATGATCTGTGCCACAGGCATAAGGATGGAACTCCCGTTCGGACACGATGATCTTACGCAAATGCAATCGACTGGCAACCTGGCCCTGTCGGAAAGCGGACGGTTGCAACGGGAGCGCCGTTGCGGAATGCTGGAAAGGTCATGCGCCCGTAGCTCAGTTGGTTAGAGCTGGCCGCTCATAACGGCTTGGTCGCAGGTTCGAGTCCTGCCGGGCGCAGACTACCTGAAACGATCGCCCCGACGGGCGGGCCCGAGCCGATTGCCCTGACCGGCCGGCGCTCGTAGAACACCGGTAAACCACGCACATCGCTTGCAGGAGCCATGATATGGCCAGCTACCAGTACACCTACGTCATGAAGAACGTCACCAAGGCGTTCCCCGGCGGCCGCGAGGTCTTCAAGGGCATCACCTTGTCCTTTCTGCCGGGGGTGAAGATCGGCGTGCTGGGGGTGAACGGCGCCGGCAAGTCCACCCTGCTGCGGATCATGGCCGGGCTTGAGACCGAGTTCGGCGGCGAGGCGTGGGCGGCCGAGGGCGTCCGCATCGGCTATCTGGAGCAGGAGCCGAAGCTGGACGAGACCAAGACGGTCGCCGGCAACGTGGAGATGGCGTTCGCGTCCCTGAAGGCGGCGCTGGACCGCTTCAACGAGATTTCCAACCAGTTCGCCGAGCCGATGGACGATGCGACCATGGACCGCTTGCTGGCTGAGCAGGCCGAATTGCAGGAGAAGATCGACAGCGAGGACGGCTGGGAGCTGGACCGGCGCGTGGAGATCGCGCTGGACGCGCTGCGCTGCCCGCCGCCGGACAGCGCCATCACCAAGCTGTCGGGCGGCGAGCGGCGGCGGGTGGCGCTGTGCCGGCTGCTGCTAGAGAAGCCGGACCTGCTGCTGCTGGACGAGCCGACCAACCACCTGGACGCCGAGAGCGTCGCCTGGCTGGAGAAGACGCTGCGGGCCTTCACCGGGACGGTGCTGGTCATCACCCACGACCGGTACTTTTTGGAGAACGTGACCAACTGGATCCTGGAGATCGAGCGTGGCCGCGGCTACCCGTTCGAGGGCAACTATTCATCCTGGCTGGACCAGAAGCGCAAGCGCCTGCAGCAGGAGGAGAAGGAGGAAAGCTCGCGCCAGCGCGCGCTGACCGCCGAGGCGGAGTGGATCGGGTCGAGCGCCCGCGCCCGGCAGACCAAAAGCAAGGCGCGCATCCAGAAATACGAGGAGATGCTGCAGAAAAGCCAGGACATGCAGACGGGGGTGGCCGAGATCGTCATCCCGCCCGGTCCGCGGCTGGGCGGCATCGTCATCGAGGCGGACGAGCTGCGCAAGGCGTACGGCAACCGGCTGCTGATCGACGATCTGAACTTCAAGCTGCCGCCTGGGGGCATCGTCGGCGTGATCGGCCCCAACGGCGCCGGCAAGACGACGCTGTTCCGGATGATCACCGGGCAGGAGCATCCGGACACCGGTAGCCTGACGGTGGGCGACACGGTGAAGCTGGGATATGTCGACCAGAGCCGTGAAACCTTGGACGCCGGCAAGTCGGTGTGGGAGGAGATCAGCGGCGGCACCGACGTGATCTATCTGGGCAAGCGCGCGGTGCCGTCGCGGGCGTATGTCGGCGCGTTCAACTTCAAGGGCAGCGACCAGCAGAAGAAGGTCGGCATCCTGTCGGGCGGCGAGCGCAACCGGGTGCATCTGGCCAAGATGCTGAAGTCCGAAAGCAACGTGATCCTGCTGGACGAGCCGACCAACGACCTGGACGTGGACACGCTGCGGGCACTGGAGGAGGCGCTGGAGCAATTTGCCGGCTGCGTGGTGGTGATCAGCCACGACCGCTGGTTCCTGGACCGTCTGGCGACGCATATCCTGGCGTTCGAGGGCGACAGCCACGTGGAGTGGTTCGAGGGCAACTTCCAGGACTACGAAGCGGACAAGCGACGTCGACTCGGCGCTGACTCGACCGAGCCGCACCGGATCAAGTACCGGCCGTTGCAGCGCTGACCGCCGCGCGCCGGCCTGGGGGGCCGGGTCTTGAGTCCGTTGGGGGTGTTGCGCACCGGCCGGCTGCTGATGCGCCCGGTCGGGTGGGCGGACCTGACCGATCTGCAGGCGTTGAAGGCGGACCCGATCGTTTATGCCGTCATGCTGGGGGGCGTGCGCTCGGCGTCGCAGGCGGCGAACGAGCTGGCGGCCGACGTTCGGTTCTGGGGCTCGCACGGGGTTGGCATGTGGGCGGTGCGGACGGTCGAGCCGGACGCGTTCGTCGGCACCGTGGGTTTGCATGAGCGGCCGGACGGGCGGGGAATTTCGCTGCGGTTCGCCCTGGTGCGCGGCGCCGTCGGCCGCGGCTACGCCAGCGAGGCGGCGGGGGCGGCGTTGCGGTTTGCCCATGACCATGCCGGAGTGGAGCGCGTGCTGGCGCTGGCTCGGGAGAGCAACCTGGGATCGCGCCAGGTGCTGGGCGCCATCGGGATGGTGGAGGCCGGCGCATTCGAACGGGATGGGTACCGGATGCTGGTTTATGAAAGCGTGCGGCGCGGGTGAGCGGCCGCGCCGCGCCGGGCACGACGGGCGTCATGCACGCCGCCGCAGCGAGGAGGACCGAGGCAGGGGGGATGGCATCGGCAAGGCTCGGTGGTAGGATGCGGCCGGGCCGAAGCGTCCGGCTGTCTTTCAATGTCGTGACGCCGCCATATCTGAGCAGGGTTACGCAAAGCCGTCTGAGGCGCAGGTTCGCCTCGATCAACGCAGTGAGAATCGGAGGACAAGATGGACGGAGACAACGTTGGCCAATGCCCGATGAAGGGCGTGGCCCCCAACAACTCGACGGCTTGGCCGAGGTCCAACCAGGACTGGTGGCCAAATCAGTTGAACCTGAAGATCCTGCACCAGCACTCGACCAGCTCCGACCCGATGGGGGGGAAGTTCGATTACGCCCAGGAGTTCAAGACGCTTGACCTGGCGGCGGTAAAGCAGGACCTGTTCGCGCTGATGACCACGTCGCAGGACTGGTGGCCGGCCGATTACGGGAATTATGGGCCGCTGTTCATCCGCATGGCGTGGCACAGCGCGGGCACCTACCGCATCGGCGACGGCCGCGGGGGCGCGGGTTCCGGGACGCAGCGCTTCGCGCCGCTGAACTCCTGGCCCGACAACGCGAACCTGGACAAGGCGAGGCTGCTGCTGTGGCCGATCAAGCAGAAGTATGGCCGCAAGATCTCCTGGGCCGACCTGATGGTGCTCGCCGGCAACTGCGCGCTGGAGTCGATGGGGCTGAAGACATTCGGCTTCGCCGGCGGCCGCCAGGACGTGTGGGAGCCGGAGGAGGACATCAACTGGGGCCCCGAGGACACCTGGCTCGGCGACGGGCGCTACAGCGGCGACCGCGAGCTTTCGGAAAATCTCGGCGCCGTTCAGATGGGCCTGATCTACGTCAACCCGGAAGGGCCGAACGGCGCGCCCGACCCGCTCGGCTCGGCCCGCGACATCCGCGAGACCTTTGCGCGCATGGCGATGAACGACGAGGAAACGGTGGCGCTGGTCGCCGGCGGCCACACCTTCGGCAAGTGCCACGGTGCCGCCAGCGCCGGAGACCATGTCGGCCCGGAGCCGGAGGCCGCCGGCATCGAGCAGATGGGCCTGGGCTGGAAGAACAGCTTCGGCACCGGCAAGGGCGGCGACACGATCTCCAGCGGGATCGAGGGCGCCTGGACGGCCGAGCCGACGAAGTGGGACAACGGCTACTTCGACAACCTGTTCGACTTTGAATGGGAGCTGGAGAAAGGCCCCGGCGGCGCCTTCCAGTGGAAGCCGACGAACGGCCAGGCCGCCGACCAGGTGCCCGACGCGCACGACGCGACCAAGCGGCACCCGCCGATGATGTGCACGACCGACATCGCCATGATCAAGGACCCGGCCTACCTGGAAATCTCCAGGCGCTTCCACGCCAACCTGGACGAGTTCCAGGACGCCTTCGCGCGCGCGTGGTTCAAGCTGACCCACCGCGACATGGGGCCGCTCGCCCGCTACCTTGGGCCGGAGGTTCCGGACGAGGTGCTGCTGTGGCAGGACCCGGTTCCGGCCGTGGACCATCCGCTGATCGGCGGACCCGATGTGGCGACGCTCAAGGCGAAGCTGCTGGCATCGGGGCTTTCGGTCTCGCAGCTGGTCTCGACCGCCTGGAAATCGGCCTCGACGTTCCGCGGCACCGACAAGCGGGGCGGCGCCAACGGCGCGCGCCTTCGCCTGGCGCCGCAGAAGGACTGGGCGGCGAACGAGCCGGCCGAGCTGGCCACGGTGCTGCAAACGCTGGAAGCGGTCCGGGCCGAGTTCAACGCGGCGCAGTCCGGCGGCGCGAAGGTGTCGCTCGCCGACCTGATCGTGCTGGGGGGCTGCGCCGGCGTGGAGAAGGCCGCCCTTGATGCCGGGCATGCGGTGGAGGTGCCGTTCACTCCCGGCCGCACGGATGCGTCCGCCGAGCAGACCGACGCGCATTCGTTCGCGCCGCTGGAGCCGAAGACGGACGGCTTCCGCAACTATCTCGGCGACGGGCGCGGGCGGCAGGCGGAGGTGCACCTGGTGGACCGGGCGCATCTGCTGACGTTGAGCGCGCCTGAGATGACGGTGCTGGTCGGCGGCCTGCGCGTGCTGGACGCCAACCACGGCGGCTCCGAGCTCGGGGTCTTCACCCGGCGGCCGGGGACGCTGACCAACGACTTCTTCGTCAACCTGCTCGACATGGGCACGACGTGGAAGGCGGTGTCGGACGCGGACGACAGGTTCGAGGGACGCGACCGCCGGACGGGCGAGCTGAAGTGGACCGGCAGCCGCGTGGACCTGATCTTCGGGTCGAACTCGCTGCTGCGGGGCGTGGCCGAGGTGTTCGGGTGCGCCGACTCCGAGGGGGCCTTCGTGCACGACTTCGTGGCCGTGTGGACCAAGGTGATGAACCTGGACCGGTTCGACCTGGACTGATCCGGCCGGGCTTTCGCTCGGGAATTTGGACAGGGCAGGGCGGCGTTTCGGGAACGGAACGCCGCCTTTGCTTTGTGCGCTGGTATTTTCGCCGCCTTGGAGGGCCATTCGGGATGGGCCGCATATGGTGCAGGCCGTGTGGAAACGGGTTTTCAGCTTGTCGATGGGGAGGCCTGTGCTGAGATGCCGTAGCTCGCATTTAAAGCCGGTCGATTTTAGGAATTG
>JAABUT010003662.1_pt1 | contig 12921 bp, 12 predicted proteins | sample 5559281 | NCBI WGS metagenome assembly JAABUT01 (sample SAMN10711880, study PRJNA513359) | rock metagenome | isolation source: Antarctica rocks | place: Antarctica: Victoria Land, Ricker Hills nord | collected 2016-01-04
CCGCCGCACCCGAACCATCAACGCTCGCAAAACAATCGAGGTCGTCTACGCCATCTGCTCGGTCCCGATGACCGACGCCCCACCCCGCCTCGTCGCCTCCTGGATCCAGGGCCACTGGGCCATCGAGAACGCCCTGCACTGGGTCCGCGACGTCGTCTTCGACGAAGACCGCCACCAGCTCCGCGTCAGGAACGGACCCCACGTCCTGGCCACCCTGCGCAACACCACCATCACCCTCTTGCGCCTGACCGGCTGGACCAGCATCGCCGCCGGGTTACGACATCACAGCCGCGACATCACCCATCCAGTCGAGCTGCTCACCGGACGATGAATCGACTTTGCCGAGGCCCTGGACGGCTACCAGGATGGCTATCAGGGCGCCGTAACTGAGTACCACTCGGCGGCGGAACCGGAAGCCGAACAGGCTGGCCAGGACCGCACCGATGAGGCCGCCGATATTGATGACGGTGGTGTACGCCAACGATGTCGCGACGTCGAAGCCGCGTGAGACCAGCACGGTGGGCATGAACACGGTGATGGTGACCTGTGCTCCGAAGGTCATCGCGGACACGACCCAGATCACGATGGTGCGCACGGCCAGTGCGCCGTGGAAGATCTCCGAGAGACGGACCCGCTGTCGGGGGAGACGGGAACCTTCGGTGACGGTCACGTACGGGGTGACCTGCATGTCTCGTGGCGCCCGTAGCCGGTTGGCGGCCAGGCGGGTCAGGACGGCGTTGGCTTCCTTGACCTGTCCTTCGACGAGGAGGTACCGCGGGGACTCCGGCAGGAACCACCGGTAGACGAAGACGAGCAGGGCCGGCAGCGCCAGCACCCCCAGGAGCCATCTCCACGCGGTGGTGGGCCCGCCCAGGGAGGACTCCAGCGGTCCGAGCAGGAGGGCCGCCAAGGCGGAGGAGGCGAAGATGCCCAGCCCTCCGGCAGCGACGTTGACGGTGGCGACCGCGGCGCCTCGGTATTTGGTGGGCATCAGCTCGGAGACCAGGGTCAGTCCGGTGTTGAGTTCCCCGCCCAGCCCGATCCCGACGATGAGCCGGGCCGCGAGGAGCACTCCGTAGTTGGGTGCGAAGGCGGCCAGCAGCGCGCCGAGGGTGTACAGCCCGAGGTTGTACATGTAGGTGATGCGGCGCCCGTACATGTCGCCGGTGACGCCGGCGATGAGTGAGCCCAGCGCCATCCCGGCGAAGGTGAGGGTGGTCAGCAGCCCGACTTGCGCGTTGGACAGGGACCACTGTTTGGCGATCAGGGGTGCGGCCAGTCCGACGTTGTACTGCTCGATCGCGTCGAACAGGGCCCCGCTGGCGACCAGGACCAAGATCAGGACGTGGGCCCGGCGAAACGGGATGCGGTCCAGGGCGTCGCCGAGTTCACGGTAGGCGCGGGTGCGCAGGGTTTCCGCGTCGGCCTCGTTCCCGTCTGGGCTGCGGGGAGGCGTTGGGGGGTGGGACATGGTGGTCTCCGGTCAGCGGCGGGCGGGCAAGCAGGGCGTGCGAGAAAGTGATGTCGGTGAAGTGCCAGGAGTCAGGTGAGGAGCCGGTTGGGAAGGGCCGACGAGTGAAGCGCCCGCCCCACCGGTCCCGGGTCGTGGAAGCCGTCCTCGTCGAGGACGACTCGACCGCCGCTGACGACCAGCGAGGGCCAGCCGGTCAGGTCACGGCCCTCGTACGGGGTGTAGTCGGTAGCCATATGCAGGTGGGCGGCCGTGGCGGTCCGGCGCCGAGCCGGGTCGAGGACCACGAGATCGGCGTCTGCGCCCGGTGTGATGTTTCCCTTGAGAGGTAACCCGTTCAGGCGGGCCGGGTTCGTGGCGAACATCGCGACAAACCGTTCGAGCGACATTCCCCCGTGCTCCACGAGCTGGGTGAAGGCCACGGGCAGACGGGTCTCCACACCTGGTAGCCCATTGGGCATCCTCGTGACGTCGTCGTGGTGCTCCAGCTTCTGGGTGGTGGAATAGCAGCAGTGGTCTGAGCCCAGCGCATCCACCTCACCGAGAACCGCCCGAGACCGCAGTTGACTCACGGTGTCGGCGTTCCGGGCGGGGGGACAGCACACGAACCGTTCCGGGTGGTCCCCGGCGTAGACGCTCTCATCCAGCGTGAGGTAGTGCGGGCAGGTCTCGGTGTACGCGCGAACACCGCGGCGGCGGGCGGCGCGCACCAAGTCGACCGCCTCAGCGGTGGTCTGATGCACGAAGTACACCGGCGCCCCGAGATGCTCGGCCGTCGCGAGTACCTGCGCGACCGCGGCTGCCTCGGCAATCTCGGGGCGGGTCTCACCCATGTCCTGCGACCCGCCGCGGTGGGCGGCCCGGGCGAGCTCTTGAGCGTCCTCGATGACATGATTTGCCTCGGCGTGAACGTAGCCCAGACCGCCGTGCTGATGCAGGGCCCGCAGCACGTCCAGGATGGTGTCCGGGCCGGCCATGACCACGTCCCGGTAGGTGGTGAACAGCTTGATAGTTCGCACGCCAAGCGCGACCATCTGCTCGATCTGCCCGGCGGTGCTGTCGTCCCAGGTGATCACGCAGCCGTGCAGGGCGGTGTCGCACCGGGACTGCTGGGCAAGACTTCGGCGCGCGATCACGGCGTCAAGCGGCGACTGGCCGGGATCCGGGATGGCGAAGTCGATCACGGTGGTGGTGCCGCCCCACAGCGCGGCGCGGCTGGCCTGCTCGTAGTCGTCCAGGGCCGCGTACTCACCAAGCCGTTGGCCGATGTGGCAGTGCGGGTCCACGCCTCCGGGGATCACCAGGCTGCCTGACGCGTCGATGGCACGAGCGTGGTCAGGCAGAGGAAGGTCCGGGTCGAGCAGCGACTGAATCCGCCCCGCAGAGACAACGACCGTAGCCGGGGTCGAGCCGGTCGCGTTGACGACGGTGCCGCCGTAGACGATCAGATCCCCAACGCCTTCAGCTGTCATATGTTTGCGCCCTTCTTGCGTCAGTGGTCATCAACGGTGAACTAAGCTGGACTGGCGAGCTGTGGGACGGCGAAGATGGCGGCGTCCAGGCCGAGCAGATGAGAGCTCATCGCTTCCGCCGCTAGCTGAGAGTCGCCGCCGCGGATGGCGGCGAGGATGGCGCGGTGGTCGGTGATCTGGTCCCGGCGTGCCTCGACCGAACTCATCGCCTGTTGGTTGACCAACGCCCACAGCGGGTGCATCTCCACGTTCACCAGCTGAGCGACGACGTCGGCCAGGAGCCCGTTGCCGCAGCCCGGGGCCAGGTCAGCGTGGAAACGCAGCCCCAGCTTGATGAACTGAGGCAGGTCCTGCGGGTCATCACGCAGAGCAGCCGCCTCGTCCAGGTCACGGGAAAGGTGACCCAGCGCCGCGGCGCTCATTCGTGTTGCGGCCAAAGCTGCCACCGACGGCTCCAAGACGCGCCGCGACTCAATCAGCTCCCGCGGCCGTGCATCTAACGGGGAACCGTCCACCCCACCAACTCGAGCCCGAGGACCGCTGACGTAAGCACCATCCCCGTGCCGCACCTCAACCGCGCCGATCAGTTCCAAGGCCAACAGAGCCTCCCGGGCCGTCGGCCGGGACACCCCCGCTCGTGCCGCCAGCTCCCGGTCCGGCGGCAACTGCTCACCCGGCGCGTAGTCACCACGCGCAATGGCCACCAGTACCGCTTGGGCGACTGCGAGATACCGGCGACCAGCTCCTCGCGGGGATTGGTCAGATCTCTGCATGGCGAGACGTTATACCTCTGCAACCCCCGTCGTCCATGCTTAACGCCGGCCAGCAGATGACGCCAATGAGCCTGCGGCCCCGAGAGTCGCCTCCTTCCTGCGCTGCACGAGTCAGCAAAGCGCCGCGACCTTCCACCCACCAGGACGCAGGCACCCGACCCCGGCGGCACTCCCATTCACGACGTGGCGCGCAGGCGGCGGCACCCCGAATCCCATGCTGGGGCGATCAAGACACGCCGGGGACGCCTGGCCTTTCGCGTGGCCCCAGGCGTTTCCAGGCGGGTCACTCACGCTACTGGTGCGTCGGTGGTTAGAGGGCCGGCGTCGTGGAGGACAGAGTGCTCCCGAGCGGGCCTGGTCTCCGGATCCTCTTGACTTCACCTTCGCCAGCGGCCATTCTGTGGGCCTGGATGATGTCTGACATCATAAACGTTAGGCGGCAAATGACTTCGAGACCATCTACCTCATTGTCCGCTTCGGACTTCGTGAGCCCGTTGACGACGCGGGGTGCGATGCCCCTTCGGGTGGCCGTGTATGAGGTTGTCGCGGGAGCCATCCGGAATGGGACTATTGCCACCGGGGCACTCCTGCCGCCGGAGGCAGATCTTGGATCGGCGTTCCAGGTGAGCCGGACGGTGATGCGGGAAGCGTTGATCCTGCTGGAAGAGGACGGCCTGATCCGTACCCAGCGAGGTGTTGGTCGCTTCGTGACGGATCTGGTCCCCGAGATCGGCATTGAGGTTCTGCGGCCCCTTGAGGAGATGCTTGGGACTTCTGACACTGCGGTCAGCGTGCGGCGGGTCGAGTCGAAGGTGGAGCTGGTCACCGACTTCACAGAGCGCTGGCTGGATCTGCACGGGGCGACGAGCCGTATGTGGGAGAGCGTCATCTCCCGGGACGGGGAGCCGATCGCCTTGGCCCAGGAGTGGGTCGCTGAGTCGGATGCGGGGCTGTGGCTGGGGGCTGCTGCAGCGTCTGCGACCACGACTCGAAGCGCGACGGTGAGCATGCTGGCGACCCTGCAGGCGGGCCTGCGCTCCTCGTTGGGGCCGGGGATGTGCCACATCTCAATGACCAACGCCGGCGCCGACCGCGCGCACCTTCTGAACCTCCGTCCGCGCGCCTGGCTGCTGCTGCTGACTCAGACCGTTGCGCGTGACGGCCGCCCGTTCTTCGTCGCCAAGGTCCTGATCCGGCCTGAGGCCGCCCATCTCACCGTGGTCCAGAGCTAACCGGGCTCCGGCCGTCACAGATAGGACATCGCATGCGCACGCTGAGCTCTGCGTCGGTCGCCGCCGCCGCACTCGTCCTGGCCGCCTGCAGCGCAAGCTCGACCACGTCGGGCACATCGGGCACGTCGGGCACGTCTAATCCAGGGGGTGCGGCATCGAGCTCCTCCCTCAAGCCGGGCATCGTGACCGACATCGGGGGAATCGGTGACCGCGGGTTCAACGACCTAGCCGCCACTGGTCTTAAGGACGCCGAGGGACAGCTGCGCATTACGGGACGGGTTCTGGTCCCTCAGACGCCGGCGGACTACAGCAGCAACCTCAACCAGCTGGCACAGGCTGGAGCGCAGCCGGTATTTGGCATCGGCTTCACGTTCTTCGACGCGATCACCGCCGCCGCCAAGCAGTTCCCGAAAACACACTTCGCCATCGTTGACTCCGTCGTCGATGCGCCCAACGTCAGCTCTTTGGTCTTCCGTGAGGAGGAAGGGTCGTACCTGGCTGGCGTCGCAGCCGGTCTGATGACTCAGCAGGCCACGGACTACACCAAAGCCGGTGACAAGGTCGTCGGGTTCATCGGTGGCCAGCAGGCGCCTCTCATCGAGAAGTTCGGCGCCGGGTACAAGCAGGGCGTGTTGTCGGTGTGTCCTGACTGCACCGTCCTCTACCAATACGTCGGAACGACGACTCAAGCCTTCAGCGACCCGGGCACCGCTGCCGAGATCGCCCGCAATATGCACGCCAAGGGCGCCGACGTGATCTACCACGCGGCCGGGGCCAGCGGGGACGGCCTGTTCAAGGTGGCCACGGAGGAGAAGTTCTTCGCGATCGGCGTGAACACGGACCAGGCCCAGACGGTCCCCACCGCCCCCATCCTCACGTCGATGCTGAAGCGTGTTGACACCGCCGTCACCAACACGATCATCGCCGAGAGCAAAGGCCAGTTCAAAGCCGGCCCGCAGTCGTTCGGCCTGGCCGACAACGGCGTTGGACTGTCCCCGTTCGGCCGCTTCGACAGTGTCGTGCCGGCGTCCGTGAAAACCGCGATTGACGGCGCGAAGGCCAAGATCGTCAAGGGTCAGACAAAGGTGGCCACCACGCTGGCGGCGGTCGGAGGCCAGTGACCACAACTGGGCCAACGGAACATAGGTCCGAAGCACAGACGGGTCGGCCAGCCGGGCGACCACACGCGTTCATCCTCACCGGCCACGTCGACCGGCTAGCCCTGTTCGCGCCGCTACTCACCAACGCCACTGAGAGCCGGCACGCGCGTGAGCGTGGACTCCCGTCATGCACCGGCCAGTACGGAGCCGTCGACGTCACGGTCGTCGGCACGGGCATGGGTGGCCCGGCGACAGTCCGCGCTGTTGAGCTAGCCCGGTTCTGTCGGGCCACCGTCGTCGTACGAGCGGGAGGCGCCGGGCCCATCGCGGATCACGTCTCTACCGGAGACCACATCATCGCGACAGCGGCGGTCCGCGACGAGGGTGCCTCTCAGGCTTTCCTGCCACTCTCGTGGCCGGCCGTCGCCCACCCGGACGTCGTCGATGCCCTGGAGCGGGCCGCGCACGCGCAGGGCCTGGACTGCCAGCTCGGCGTGGTGCACAGCAAAGATGCGTTCTTCGCGGAGGTCGACCCCGATTCCAGCCCGGTGGCCCAACGGCTGCGCAGCCGTTGGGCGGCCTGGCGCCAACTGGGTGTGCTGGCTTCCGAGATGGAAGCCGCAGCCCTATTCTGTGCGGCTACCCACCACGGTCTCAAGGCCGGCGCTGTGCTGCGGATCAACGACGTGGTGTCCGAAACGGGCGGCCTGCGTCCAGTGGAGTCGCGTCTTTGCGCGGTGGCGGTTGCCGGTGCCGCGGCCGCGGCGAACGGAGAGCATCGGTGAAGCCCAGCCTGCTGCACCACCTGGGCCTACCGTCGTCCCAGGTGCCGGCGGCGGCAGTTCTCCTAGAGGCAGACATCGCCCGCCACCTTGCCCTCCCCCTCGTCGCCGACACGGCGTCGGAGCGCCGCGAGTTCCGGAGCGGCCGGCTCAAAGCAGTCCCAGAGGTGGTCGTCTGCGCCGGATTCTTCGGCTCACCCGCCGCAGTCATTGCCATGGAAGAGCTGGTTCGGGCCGGGGTTCGGGCAGCCGTGGCCGTCACCGTCTGCCGATGCCACGACTGTGCGGTCAACGGGCCGGCGTCGCACAATGTCGTCGTCGCCTTCGCGGCGGTGCGGGACGAGTTTACCTCGGATGCCTACGCACCCCAGGGCTTCCCTGCCCTACCGGATCCGGCACTGACCCGGATCCTGCGCTCACTCCTGCCTTCGGCGACTGCGGAGATCGTGCGGACGGTCGACGTGCCAAGCACCTGGCGACCCGCCAGCTCGGCAGCGGACTCGGCCGGCCCCGTCGATTTGCACGCTTCGGCGCTGATGGTCGTTGCCGCCGCACGAGCAGCAGCCGTCGGGGTCGTCGCGCTGGGCGCAGCAGCCTTACAGGGAGATAGCGCCGAGCGGGTCGGCCAGATCATCGAGCGGGCCGCGTCAGCAGCGGAGCAACGAAGCAGGCACCCGTGACCGATACCGTGCACGATGCGCTGAACATGACGGGCATCACCAAGTCGTTCGGCACCATCCGCGCGAACCGCGACATTAGCTTCGACCTCGCGCCCGGGGAGATCCACGGCCTGTTGGGCGAAAACGGGGCCGGTAAGTCAACGCTGATGAACATCCTCTTCGGCCTGGTCACCCTCGACGCCGGAGTGATCGAGGTGGCGGGAGCGCCCGTCCGAATCGACTCCCCCGCGGTGGCCCTGCAACACGGAATCGGCATGGTGCACCAGCACTTCATGCTCATTCCCGCGTTCACCGTGCTGGAGAACCTCGTCCTCGGAGCCGAACCGAGCCAGCACGGCCAGATCGCTACCGCCCGAGCCACCGAAGACGTCAACGCCATCGCCGAACGTTTCGGCCTGGCCATCTCGCCCAACTCGCGGGTCGGCGATCTCGGCGTCGCGGCCCGGCAACGGGTAGAGATCCTCCGGGCTCTCTACCGCGGTGCCCGGATCCTCATTTTGGACGAGCCGACCGCGGTGCTCACCCCGCAGGAGAGCCACGGCCTGCTCACCATGCTGCGGGACATGGCCCGCGAAGGCCTCTCCGTCATCCTCATCTCTCACAAGCTGCCGGAACTGCTGGACGCGACGGACCGGATCACCGTCATCCGCGACGGCCGCGTCATCGACACCGTCCGCACCACCGACACCACGGCCGGGCAGCTGGCGACCATGATGGTCGGGCGGGATACCGACCTTTCCCTCCAGGTGTCGCCTCCCCTACACACAGCCGGGCCGCTCCTGAGCCTTCGAGGACTGTCCGACCGAGCAGGGCGGGTACACGGCGTCGACCTCGATGTTCGCGGAGGGGAGATCGTCGGCATCGCGGGGGTCGAAGGTAGCGGCCAGCGGGAGCTGATCGAGATGGTGGCCGGCCTGCACCCCGTCTCGCATGGACGGATCCTCCTCTGCGGGATCGACGTCACCCGCTCGACCCCACCCGCCCGTCTCGCCCGTGGCATGGCTTACATCCCCGAGGACCGAAGCAACGAGGGGCTGGTCCTCGATCTTCCGGTGTACGAGAACGCCGTGCTGCGCCGTCAGCGTCAACCTCACCTGCATCGAGCCGGACTGTTGTCGCGTAAGCGGATGCGAGCCCATGCTGCGCAGCTCATGGACCGGTACGACGTGCGGCCGCGGGGCGTCGAACAACCGGCCCGCGCCCTGTCCGGCGGCAACCAACAGAAGCTGCTGGTCGGCCGTGAGCTGTCAGCTGACCCCCCGGTGCTCGTCATCAGCCAACCCACCCGCGGCGTCGACGTCTCGGCCGCGAACGCCATCCACCGCCGCCTCCTCGCCGCCCGTGACAGCGGCCACGCGGTGCTGGTGAGCAGCCTCGACCTGGACGAAATCAAGAACCTGTGTGACCGCGTCGTGGTGATGTTCCGCGGAGACATCACCGGGGTCGTGACCCGTCAGGAGATGGACGACCAGCGCCTCGGCCTGCTGATGGCGGGCGCACGGTGACCCGCCTGCGCGACACGCTCGGTCCTCCCCTGCTCGCCCTGGCTATGAGCGCTCTGATTGGCGCCGTGATCATGCAGGCGTCGGGTGTGAACCCAGCAGTGGGATACCAGTCAATGCTGACCGGCGCCGTAGGGAGCCCCGAAGCGTGGGGACGCACCCTCCAAGGCGCAACGCCGCTCATCCTCACCGGAATCGCCGTCGCTTTCGCCTTTCGCGGCGGCCTCTTCAACATCGGAGGGGACGGTCAGTTTGCCGCCGGGGCGGTGACCGCTGCCTGGCTTGGGACAGCGCTGCCACTACCACCGGTTATCGGGCCGGTGGTCGTGTGCGCAGGCGCCGCGCTGGCCGGAGCGTTCGTCGGAGGCCTGGCCGGCCTGCTGAGGGCCCGCTTCTCGGTCCACGAGGTCGTAACCACCATCATGCTGAACTTCATCGTCGCTGACCTCACGACCTGGTTGCTGCTTAATCCCCTCTCCGGCAAGACGCAGGTACCCGGTTCGGCGTTCGTCAACCCGGACAACCAGCTGCCTGCCCTAGGTGACGTGCTGCCCACCGTGCACGTCGGCCTCCTGCTGGCCGTAGGGGCGAGCGTTGTCGCGACCGTCATCCTTTGGCACACCTCACGCGGTCTGGAGCTGCGCGTGTTCGGGCTCGCTCCCAAAGCGGCACGCTATGTCGGCGTCTCCCCCTCGACGGCCGCAGTCCTGGCCCTAGGCGGTGGAGCAGCCTTCGCGGGTCTCGCTGGCGCGGGAGAGGTCCTCGGCACCTACCAACACATGACCGTCCCGTTCGTGACCAACCTCGGGTTCCTGGGCATTGGCGTTGCCCTGCTCGGACGCAACCACCCCCTGGGATGCGTCGGTGGTGGGCTGCTGCTGGGCGGGCTCTCGGCGGGTGGGCAGCAGATGCAGTTCGACGTCGGGATCTCAGCTCACCTGACCGAGGTGCTCGTGGCGGTCGTCCTGCTCTTCGTCACCGTCTCCGCACTCCGCGCAACGGGTCCCCGCTGGATCACCCGGCTACGGGCGCGGCCCCGACCCGCGAAGGTGACCGATGAGCGTTGACGTCACCGACCTGCTCGGCTCGACCCTGCGGTTCGCGGCGCCACTCATCTTCGCGGCCTTGGGAGGCATCCTGTGCGAACGCGCCGGGGTGGTCAACATTGCTCTCGAAGGTCTGCTTCTGGTCGGCGCGTTCGCCGGGGTGTACGGCGCCTTCGTCACCGGCAGCCCGTGGCTCGGGCTCGGGCTCGCCCTGCTCGCGTCCACGCTTCTCGCGCTTGTCCACGCGGTGATGACCATCCGGTTCGGCGCCGACCAGATCATCTCCGGGACCGCCATCAACCTGTTGGCCCTGGGCGGAACCAGCTACCTGCTCGTTCAGGTCTATGGCCGCCCCGGAAGCAGTCCACAGGTAGCCGGGTTCGCGCCCGCCCAGGTGCCACTTCTGGACCGCATCCCCGTCGTCGGCCCCGCCGTCTTCGGACAGTCCTGGTTCATCTGGGCCGCCCCACTGTGCGCAGTCGCCGTCTGGTGGCTGCTGACGCGCACACCCCTCGGCCTGAGGATCCGCGCTTCGGGAGAAGCCCCACAGGTACTAGAGGCTGCTGGGGTCTCAGTGCTTCCCCTGCGATACCTCGCGGTGGCTGCCTCGGGGCTCCTATGCGGTGTCGGCGGAGCCTTCCTGTCCCTCAGCCTGCTGAGTTCGTTCTCGGAGAACATGACGGCCGGCAGAGGCTTCATCGCGTTGGCCGCCGTCATCTTCGGAGGGTGGAAGCCGCTGCGCGCGCTGGCCGCTGCCCTGTTCTTCGGGTTTGCGAACGCTCTCGTCATCCGGCTTCCCCAAGACGTCGTGGCCCCGCAGTTCCTGCACATGATTCCTTATGTGGCCACCATCCTCGCGCTGATCGTCTTCGCCCGAGGCACCGCCGCCCCAGCCGCAGTCGGACGCCACTATCGACCAGGAGCGGGCCGGCACTAGACCCCTGCCCGCCCCGCTGTGACCCCAACAAACAGCCCCGACCCACAACCCGGAGAAGAAGAACTATGAGCGCAGTGGTGGACAAATCCACAGTCGGCACCAGCGGAGCGCAGTACCACGTGGGAGTGGCAGAAGGTGAGATCAGCGACATCGTGCTCATGCCCGGAGACCCGTTCCGCGTGCAGCTCATCGCCGACCGGCTCGACAATGCCGTCGAGATCGCTCACAAACGCGAGTACCGAACCATCACCGGCACCTACCGTGGCCGACGAATCAGCGCCTGCTCCAGCGGCATGGGATGCCCCTCCACCGCCATCGGAGTCGAAGAGCTGGCCCGCGTCGGCGGCAAGGTCTTCATCCGGGTCGGCAGCACCGCTGCCGTCCAGCCGCACATCGCCGTCGGCGACCTCGTCGTTAGTGAAGGCTCATTCCGCAACGACGGCACCACCGCCGCATACGTTCCCGCCGGATACCCCGCCGTCCCCGACACCGAGCTGACTTTGATGCTCAGCACGGTGGCCAAAGAGTTCGCCTCCCGCGGTGGATACGGCGCACACACCGGGATCAACGCCACCGACGACGCCTTCTACGCCGAATCCCCCGCCTGGATCGAGCAGATGCACCAGATGGGGCTCGCCAACGTCGAGATGGAAAGCGCCGCGCTCTTCGTCGTGGCCCGCCTACGCGGTCTGCGCGCCGGGATGGTCTGCGCGGTGTCAGGCAACCTCGTCACCGGAGATGTCGTCTACGGCGGACCCAACGAGCGCCTCAGCGTCGGCTGGGAGCACAGCATCGACGTGGCCCTCGAAGCGGTCATCCGACTCGGACTCTGATGCTGCTGAACCTGCACTCCCACCTCGAAGGGTCCGTCAGACCCTCCACCGCCGGCCAGCTCGCCGAGACCCTCGGAATCCCGCCGCCGCCGCAAGGCTGGAAAACGGCAATGACCATGGCTTCCCCGGCGAACCTCACCGTCTTTCTTCAGCACGTATCGTCCGTCTACCCGCTCCTCGGAACCCGCGATGCCCTACGCCGAGTCGCCCGCGAGGCCGTCGAGGACGCCCACGCCGACGGACAAGACTACGTCGAGATCCGGTTCGGACCCGGCACTCACGTGCGACCGGACCTGACCCTGAGCCACGTCCTCAACGCCGTCGACGAAGGCATCCGCGAGGGGGCCGCCCACACCGGCATGCCAGCCGGGCTCATCGTGTGCATGCTTCGCCACCACTCCCCGGACATTAACGCCGCAGTAGCACAGGCAGCGTGCTCACTCGCCGGGTCCGCAGTCGTCGCGCTCGACCTCGCAGGTGACGAACGGCTGTTCCCCGATCTCGAGCCCTTCGCCCCCATGTTCGCGGCCGCAAACGCCGCCGGACTCGGGATCACCGTGCACGCCGGAGAAGCCGCGCCAGGCCGAGCAGTCCAAGACGCCGTCCAACTGTTTGGCACCCGCCGCATCGGCCACGGCAGTCGACTCGCCGACGACCCTGCTCTGCTCACCTGGGCTCGCCAAGAGCAGGTGTGCATCGAGGTCTGCCTCAGCTCCAACATCTTGACCGGTGCCGCGAATAGCCTTCGCGACCACCCGATCACCGCGTTCCTCAACTCCGGCTGCCGAGTGGTCCTCGGCGACGACGACCCCATCACTACAGGCATGAGGGCCTCCGACGAACTGGGGCTACTTCGATCCCAGCTGAACCTGACGGCCGCGCACCTGCAACAGATATCGGATACCAGCATCGACGTCGCCTTCTGCACACCACAGACCAAAGCGGAACTCCGCGAACGGCTGAACACTAGCCCTGCCTGTTCACCGAACGTGGTCCGACACGCGGCCTGGAAACGCGAAAGTGCCTGTCGCACAACGAGATACTGGACTTCTTGACGGTTCAGTAGGCTCGAGTGGAAGGCACCTCGCGAGTG
>JAABUT010003663.1_pt1 | contig 12919 bp, 10 predicted proteins | sample 5559281 | NCBI WGS metagenome assembly JAABUT01 (sample SAMN10711880, study PRJNA513359) | rock metagenome | isolation source: Antarctica rocks | place: Antarctica: Victoria Land, Ricker Hills nord | collected 2016-01-04
CGCGTCCGTGGCGAACCATGACTGGAACTCGCCCAGCGAACGCGGGTACAGGGCACCACCCTGCGAGCCGCGGTACTGCATCACACCAGTGTAGTCGGCTCAGATGGATAGCCCTATGCGGCCATATCCATCAGTAGCGACGTCACGTTGATGCCTGCGGCCTGGAACTCGTTCAAGATCTCGAGCCCATCTGCATCCATGTCACCCCAGTACACGACCAATGGCGCGTCCCGAATCCAGTCGAACGCCGCGTGGGTGAGGCCGCCACGACCGGCGCCCTCAACTGAGATGCCACCTGGAACAGAGGGGAAACCGACCGCGGTGTCCTTGTTCTCGCTGATGAGCACCACTCGCGGGCCGTACGGCAGGGTGACCCTATCGCCCACCGACCCTGAGTCGTGGCGTCGGCCGCCTGTGGCGAGGTAATCCGGGTCGAGGTAGGTGAAGTGGATGCGGGCCGGGTGCGGTGGTCGTAGACCCAGGTTATCCAGGCCTGCGAGCTCAGCTACGAGCGCACGGCGCGTGTTGAGCCACTTCGCGTGTAGTCCCTCGACGGGGACCTGTCGGGGTGTCATTGCTGCACGCTGCTCAGCGGTGCTCCCTGCGAACCACTCTGCGGCGTCGAGCAGGAGCTTGAAGTCGACGTTGCTGTAGCTGTCGGTCGCCGCAAGCATCTTGCTCGGACTTTGAAGGGCCGGCGCCCAATTCACGAGGGTATTGGCGCGCCGCCGTGCCCGGGCCAACTTCTCGGGCCAAACTCCGCCGACCACGGCGGCGGCGGTGTCGATGTCCGGTATGCGCACGTGCGCCGGAATCCGCTGCTCGGTGCCGGACACCAGACGCGGTTCCTCCAGGAGCTCAACGTGATGGCCATTCGCCCACGATCGCCAGGCCGCTACCAGTTTGGTGACCTCGGAGAACCCTTGAGCCAGTTCAGCCGAATTGGCGCGACCCAGCGGGAAGTCGTGCGGCCACAGCACCTCGCCAACCCGCTTGTCAGCGAGCCGGACGGCATCGTCAGCCCAGGAGCGGCTCAACCGCCGGACGAGATCTGCGGTTACTTGGGTGGGAGTCTTCATTGACTCGCTCCAACGAAGGGCTGCGGGGGCACGACGGGCGACGAGGTGGGTGCGATGTCGTCCTTGACCGAGTGAACGTAGGAGTAGCTCGTTGCAGGGTCTTTGGTGATGGCCAGCAACTGGGCCATGTGGCGCTCGAGGCCGGTGACCTTGTCCTCAGGGGTACCGACGATGATCTGGAATCCAAGACCCATCCACGCCTCCACGGCACGGCCGGCGAACTGCGCGTCGGCCTTTACGAACCCTTCGTCCAGGAACACCGGCGCAAACCGCGGTCGTGCACGGAGCTGGTCTCCGAGGCGGAATCGGAGTGCAGAACCGACGATGAAGGCCACCAACTCTTGTGTCTCACCCCCTGAGGTCTCGCCAAGCGTCGTGTACTCGCGAGGTTCCCAGTCAGCGCCCAATGGTGGCACCTCGAGCGCCGATATCTGGACGTGGCGCCGAACATCCAGCAGCCGCTGCCGGTCGGACTTCTCACGGTCGTACCGCGGGTCCTCTAGCGAACGGAGCTCGTGCATGAACGCGCTCAGGTCCTTGAATCGCTTCTGCGCCTGCTCGAAGTCCATGTCCTCGGTTGCAGTGCCGGATAGTTTCTTCAACTTGCGCTGGAACTCCTGAACCGGCACCGATCTCAGCCGCGTCACGATGATTTGCAGGTGCCCCCCACGGGCGCCGAACGGCAGCACTTTGAGGATGTCGTTCACGGGGCTGATTCGGTCGAAGATGTCGTTGACGGCGTTCCGGATCGACGTCGCCAGGGGCACCAGGTCCTCGCCAGACCAGTCCGTGATGGCCTTCTGCCACTCTGTCTGACTCTCGGCCAGACCGCCGGCCTCGATGTCCTCGAGAATCTGCCTGTAGTCTTCGTACGACTCCAAGCCGACACCAAGATTTGGGAACTCGTCGCCCCACTCCTTGCGGAACTGAAGGAAGACCTTCGTCAGTTCATTGGCGCTGCGCTCAGCCTCGGCTTCCGCACGGTCGACCGCTTCCAGGAGCCGCCGGTTCAGGCGGCCGAGGTTCGCGACCAAGTCGGTCAAGCTGTCCGGGTCCCCAGGTGCGGCAGCCGCCCGGAACTCCGCATCGAGACGAATGCCCTGGACCTCGGTCAGGACTACCGAGTGCTCGTTCTCCATTCGCTCGAGGTCGGCTGAGATCTCGTCCTGCTTGTCGACGAGGTCGCCGTGGCTCCTCTCAAGCCGCTCCAACCCTTCCTTCAGTAGTTGCCGCTTCCCGACCGCGCCCTCGTGCGTCGAGTCCAGTTCCTGGATGAGCTGGTCGAGCTCGCCCAGCCGGTTGTTCGAGTTCTTGATTCGGTCACGCCTGGTTGTCAGGGCAGCAATGACCTCGGCTGCGCCAGCGACGTTGACCTGGTCCCATGTGTACGCAGCCAGCGCCGTATGGGCACGCAGCAGTTTCGTCCGTTCATGGGCACGAATCGAGAGCTCCTCCAGTTCCTTCTCGACGACTGTCAGGTGCTCGTCGAGCTTCTCAAGCTCCGCCTCGAGTTCATCGACCAGAGACGCGTTACTGAACCCGATGACGTGCTCGGCGCTGTTGCGGCCGTGCGCGCCCTCGGTCCCGTTCCGGGTCTGACCAGCCAGCGTCACCCGGAACCCGTCACCGTTCAACCCGGCGGCGTTCTCTACGCACAGTGCATTGCGACCCGGTGCCACCATCCGCCTTTGAATCCAGCCCGCGTATGGGTGTTCGGCGAACTGCAGCTTCCCGGCGAGTCTGCGCTGCTGCTGCAGCTCATCGGCACCCGTGTGCGGGAACTTCAGGGGCTTGTCGATCTCCGCGGCCGCGAAGGTGATTCGTCCACGCAGGCGGAGCCGGTCGATGGATTCTGAGAACGACTGAAAACGGTCCGCTGGCACGAGGATTCGGCGGGCGTCGCCACCCAGTACGGTTTCGGCTGCCAGGCGCCACCGTTCCTCACCCTCGGCGATGTCGATAAGTTCCGCCAAGAACGGAAGGTCGCCAACCGAGATGCCGGCAGCCTCTGCGACCATCTGACGAAGGTCATCCAAGCGCTTTGGGATTCGGCCCTGCCGGTCACGCAGCGACACAAGTTCGTCCCGAATCTCAGCACGCCGTTCGCGGAGCTTCACGTGCCGGGAGATGACCTCGTGCTGCTCATCCCGGTCTGCCCCCTCAGCAGCGTCTTGATCCGCGATAAACCTCGCGCCCGCTTCCTGTGCGGCGTCGAACATCTCGCGCGTCGACAGGTCCAGGGCCAAAAGCTCGGTCTGCAGCGCCAGCCGAGCATGCGACGCTTCCTTCGCCTGGTGTGCCGTCTCGGCGGTGTGGATCTGGGCATCCAGAGATTCCAACTCTGTGCCGCCGTGCTTGATGTATTCGGCGCGGGCGTCAGCCAGCTGCTCCTTCAGCTGCCTTGCCTGCTCCACGACCGCGACGTAGCTGGCGTTCGTAGCCCTCTTCTCGGCTAGGACCTCGACGACGGCAGCCTCGAGGAGCCGGCCCTCCGTCTGCAGAGTCCACAGGTGCACCGGCGTCTGAACACCCATCCGCTTGAGCCCGAATGTGTCGAGGTCAGCGGCCTCACGACGAGCCCGCGCGAGGCGGTCGTAGACCATCGGGATGTCGCGCAAGACCTGCGCCTTAGCGGCGTCCGCCTCCATCTTCCGGTAGTTGTCCTCCAGGGTGTCGAAGTGCCCGATCGCGCGGTCCGCGTCCGCGAACGTCCCCGGCTCATCAAGCACCAAACGCCGGTACAAGTCGTTCACGCTGGGGAATGCCTTCGACGCCTGGATACGCGACAACAGCTCGAGAGCGTGCTTGCCGTCAGCATCGGCCCCGATGGCCAGCCGCGTGAACAACGTCGTGGAGAACCTGTCGTATGTGTCATGCCGCTTCACGCCTGGCGCCGCACTGACCAGCACACGGCCGAGCTGCTGGCTGGAGGGCACGAACCTCGTCATCACCTCGCTCAGGTCGGCGAGGTTCAGGCGGCCGTCGAAAGTCAGCATGTGGCCCTGGATGCCTGACACGTCAGTCGCGGTCGCCGGAACGTAGTAGACCCGCGCAGCGGTGAACACCGCCCCGTCGCTGTTAAGGAACGTGCCAGCCACGGCACCCCACGTTGGGCGCCCCTTGCCGCGCAGCAGGCTCGCGGACTTGTTTCCGCCCCCTTCATCGGTGTTGCCAACCTTCCCGCGCAAGTAGGTGAGAAGGGTCCGCTGGCCGCCGGCCTCGTCTCGTGCGCGGCCAGAGCCGGCGTCGTTCGAGGCACCATTGAACGCCACATTCCACGGCATCACCAAGGCGGTGTAGGCGTCCAGCATCGTCGACTTGCCGGTGCCGGAACCGCCCGACACCAGGGTCGATTCAGGGTGGTACTCAACCTTGTGGTGACCCTGGAAGCCACCCCAGTTGACCATCTGAAGCGACTCCATACGCCACTGAGGTTCGAATTCGGCCCGACGTCCCTGTGTTCTGGACGCCGGAGTTAGACCGGCGCCCAGGATGTCCGTCCGGCTCCCGCGCGCCGTGTCAGTCATCGGATACCTCCACGTCGGCTACGCCGAGCATCAGGGTTTCGCCGGTGCCACCGTGCTGGTTCTGTTCACGCAGCGCTTCCAGCAGCGTCTTCAACCGCTGAAGCGGCAGGAGTGTCTCGATGGCTCGCGAAATCTGGAACCGGTCCTCGCCGCTGGGCGCCTGAGTGATGAGCTTCGACTTCCTCAGAGACGCGATCGCGTTCTCAACCTTCCGTTGACCGCCCGCCTCATCGGTGTCGTGCGCGGGACGGAACCGAGCCACGTACTCCTGCATATCCGCGGAGTCGACGAACACGTGGGTCGCACCAGCAGCACCCTGAGCGCGGAACTGCTCTCGCAAGAACACCAGCAGCAACGTCTCTTCACGATTGTACGAAGTGTCGTACAAGATCGTGCGGAACTTCTTTCCCTCCCCGCGCGCGGGACGCTTGTACGCAATCTCGCGAACCGCGTCGATGTGCAGGTCCAAGTACAGGTTGTTGAGCATCGACCGGATCGGGCCAGAGGTCTCCACAAGTGTCTTGAACTCGATCGGGTGCGTGTCGGTGCTGATGTACTCATGCTTCAAAATTACAACCAGCGCGTCACGCTGCTTGCCCGTCAGTGTGCCCTCGTCACCGTCCCACAGTGACGACCCGAACTCGAGCTCGTCACCGACCTCCAGATCCGCGAACACGTCCTCAACTCCGTCGAGTTCGCTGCCCTCGACGGCACCGTCGGTCGGCTCGTAGTCGTCATAGTTGCTTCGTGGACTCATGGCCTCTCCTCCACAGGCATGTCACCCGCAGGCGCAGCGGCGCCCGAAGCCTCTGTCCTGCTCAGGAATCTCGGAACCCGCAGAGGCCGCCGCGACCCATCCGGGCGCACCGTGTCAAAAACCTCCGTTTCGTCGGTCTCCTCGAAGCCGTGCGTGTGTGTCAACGGGAACAAGCCCAACACCTCCACCGGTCGGCGGAGGTCGTCGGGCAAAGCGTTGAAGACCGATGCCAACGTCACCTCGTCGGCACGATCGAGCGCCGACTCGATGGCTGACCGCAGCTGTAGGTGAGAGGGGCCGCCAAGCAGCCGCAGCTGCTCCAGCGTCGGCGCCTCCGCCGGCACGCAGGTCTGCGCCAATGGCGGCAACGCGACGTCCTCAGCCGGGTCGTAGAACCGCTCCCGCAGATGAGCCACATCCAGCCGGCCGGGAATCAGCTCCACGGGGATACGCGCCCGCGGGCTAGCTGACTTCATCCACATCGTCAGTTCAGTCTCGAGGCTGCGGAGCACTGAGGCAAGCTCGCGGTCGCGCGAAACGTCGTGCCGGGTGATGTAGTCCCGTAACGACGCGGTGGACCGAGCACGTTGCGCCAGCACCCGCTTCAGGCCGTCATTAATCATCGCCACCGCACCAGCAAGCTCCGCGCGGTCCGCGGCGTCCAGAATGTCGCCGGTCCGCGGATGATTCAGAAGAGCATCGATGTCGCTGCGGACACGAGCCAACTGGTCGTCGTCACGTAAAAGTTGGAACGCTCCCGCGAATGCCCGGCCCTCCGGAGTAGCGCTCAAGCCATCCACATGGGACAGGTATGCCTTCACCACCTGTCCCGACGTCACGTCCTCACGGTTGAACTCATCGATCTTCTGAGTTCGGAACCGGGAGAACGCCTCGACGACACGGCTGAAGTCCCCAGGGAGACCGCCCAACAGCTGCTGCGCCTCGATGAATCCCTCCAGGAGCCGGTCGTCCGTCACCTCTGCGAGGTCACCGCCGTTCAGAATCCGGTCCCGCTCTGCCTGGATGCGGGCAAGTTCCTCGTTCAGAATCGTCAGCCGCTGATCGCGGTTCGGGTTCACCTCAGAGTTGAACCGGCGCAAGTGGTTCATGATGGTCGCGATTCGGTGCTCCGACAAGTTCGCCGCACGATCCCTCATCAACGACTCCACCAGCCGCAACGCGGCCTGGGTGTGCGACGTCAACGTGTACACCTCAGTGCCCGAGTCATCCGTGGTCAGGATCAGCCACTGGTCCCGCATCCAATGCCGGCACAGGTCCTTGCCCGTCCCGCCAGGCATTAACTTCGGGTCCACCGACTGGCGAAGTTCCCCCAGAAGCGCCTCAACACGGTCGTGGAGACGAACCGCCGGTATTGACTGAGTCTCCCGCGAGAACATGCTGCGGAACAGCGCCGCAATGACCGGCGCAGTCGTCTTGCCGAGTAGGGTCAAGGTCGGTTGGGCATAGGCATCCTGAACTCGCGCGAGTTCCACGTGGACGTCGGCCATCTCGATCTCCCGTCAGCGCCAGAGTCGGCCAGAGCACCAAGGTGGGCTCTGACGGCAATGCTTGCAGTGGCCTCCGACAAGCACCGGGGCCTCCACGGACTCCTCGTCGGCGCCGCCATTGATTGGGGCTCGTCCGGCGGCCAGCAATCCGGTGACTACACCCAGCCCGATGGGTCGTGCGCTCGGGCACCGCGTCGACGGTCGATTTGAAACATGCGGGCCACCCGCGGGCCCGGTCGGGGCGAAGCCCCTCATGGGATCCTGAGGAAGCGATGGGCGGGATTGATTCCAGAGTGAGGCAGCGCGAACAAATGGGCCCCCGCAACTGGGCTACTCAGATGGCGGGCGATGAAGTCGAGGGCGACGCTGGCAATGGCGGCGAGGTCTGCGGCTGATCCGTGGTAGGTAGGGACTGAGCAGCCGAGGGTCGGCACGAGCGCGTCAGCGGTGTGAGTATCCATCCAGAAGACATTGAACGGTTCCAGTTCCGCGTTGCCTTGGACCTGAGTTCCGACTTGCTCGTCAATCTCCTCGGGGTCGAGCGTAGAACCGGGCGGGCAGATCGTGACCAAGCCCAGCGATCCGGAGAGGGTGTCGGTGCTTACTTGCGCGATCATCGGGAGTCGCACCCCTTGAGCGCGGAGCGAAGTCCACTGGCTGGTCAGACTGCGGCTGACGGTGGCGTCGATGATGAGGTCGCAGGATCCGAGGTGGCTGGGGTCCTGGTTGATTTCGATGTCGTCGCACAGTGTGCGGAGTCGGCGGGCGAGTGCATCGGCCTTGGTCGCACCGACGTCGTCTTCGATGTAGTTCTGGCGTGTCAGCAGGCCGCCGCTGATTGTTGCGGGGTCGAGGAGCGTGACGGCGCGGGCACCGGCACGGGCAACGAACTCGCCTATCCATGAGCCGATGCCTCCGCAGCCAACGAGCACGACAGTCTTGTCATGGAGGGCGTGCACGGGTCGGCGGTGGTCACGTCGTGTTGTGACCGCAGTACGGTCGTCAGAGATGCGTAGCCATTCGATGGGGGCGTCCTCGCGGCGGTTCACAACGGCCAGTGTCGGGATGCGGAAACCGAGGACTGAGGGAACTGCGCTGGTCGGGTGTGGCACCTCGAGGACGACCGTAAGTAGCGGTTGCTGCCAGCTGTGTTTCGCCATCGCTTCGAGTGCAGTGGTGAATGCGCGGACGGCTGCCGAGCCGGGGTGCGGGATGCGCGGCTGCAGATGGGGCAGGACCCACGGCGGTGGTGTGGGCAGCCCGATGCATGCCGGGGGCGCGGCTGAAAAAGCTGGGTGGAGCAGCGAGTGGATCTGTTCTGAGGTCTCTATGGCTGCGACCAAACGCCCATACGTGGTCCCTGAACCCAAGTGCAGGGGTGAGGGGAGGGGCATGACCAGGGCGGAGCGCTCGTTCGCCCGATCGGAGGGAGGGTCGTCATGGAGGTCGACGCGGTGCTCAGTCCTGTCCTTCACGAGCGCCAAACGAGGTCCGGCGCGATTCAGGGACCGTACGACCAGGGTGGGGGCGTGCACGTTTGTGTGAAGGAACCCGCCCACGGCGTGGTAGAGGGATGTTTCGGCGTCGAAGCGGCCGGCGGCGGCGTCTTCCAGCCACGTCCACAGGCGTTTGAGCAAGTCGCGGATCGTCATGCGAGGGTCCCACTCACGGCTGGGGTCGAGATATAGGCATAGCTCGAAACCGCCCATGACGTGGGGAAATGCAACCCATCGGAGGTGTTCAACGATCACGTGAGGGGGGCGCGATGGATACTCGTCGAGAATGATCGCGAACTCTTCGGAGTTGTTGAGCGGCAGGATCGGGAAGCGGCGGATTGCGCTCGTGCTGCGGGGAATCGTGCTCGTGTCGAGGGTGATGGTCACCTGCGGGTGACCCGAGGGTGGGGCGGCGAGGCGTTCCAGGATGGTCAGTCCGGAGTTCGGGTCGGCGACGATCTCGTCGAGTTCGCGGGCGACGTGCTGCTCGACTGTCGTCGGGGTTCTCCGGGTCGGCTTTCGGCTCAACCGGCTCGTCCTGAGTGACTCGACGACGACCCGAGGCCGGCAGCTGCAGCTCCGGCGCCGAACTTTGAGGATCCCCCGGTGGAGCCGCTGGATTCTGCCGCGGTGGGGAACTTGTCTCCGAAGATGCTTGCCCACTGGGCGAGGCTGTCCTCTTCGTCCTCGGTGTCGTAGGCGGCGCGCATGGAGTCGGTGTAGCCCGCAATGCGGTCCTTGAGCCGCTCGAACGTGGGCTTGTCCCATCGGTGGTCGAAGGTGAGGCCGGTTCCGGATGGGTCTTCGATGTTCGGCATCACGATCTGGGACTGGAGCCAGTCGTTGAGATCCTCGATGATGTGGACGAGCGCAGTGGGCAGGTCGCCGTAGTAGTCCGGGTCGTAGAACGTCTTCTCGGCGTTGACCTGCTCTCCGAGGAGCGTGGTCAGGATGATCGACTTCGTTCCCGCCCAGTCACTGTTGTCCCTGAGGTACTTCAAGAGGCGGATGACCTTGCGGAGGTTCCCGCGTGACACGTCATCCCGTTCTCGCATCCAGTTCGTGAACGCCTGTGGGTCGGCGTCCTCCCATTCGTTGTCGTCTCCGTTGACGATGACGCTGCGGCCGTCGCTCAGATCGAGGAACGGGACGATGTCGATGTGGTGGGAGTTGGCGTAGGTGACGGTGACACATCGACAGGAGTGGGAGACCGGCATGGTCGAGTAGCGCGGGTGCCCGTTCAGGGCTCGCTTGATGGCGTTCCTGTATTCGACGGGGTTGTCGGCCCAGCCTTCGTTCTCGTGCAGCACGAGCATGAAGTCGGCGTCGAACTCCTTGCCCTTCTGGGGCTGGATGATCGTCTTGTGTGCCCATGAGCCCTGGGGGTCCTTCTTGATGACCAGGGGGCCGAGTTCTGCGTCCGCCTTGAGCGCTCGGAAGAGGGAGTCGACGTTGCCGTCGAGGATTTCGAGGCTGCCCTTGCCGAGGTTGACATGGTTATTCAGGAAATCGTTGAACTGTTTAGCGTTGCGCACTGAGGTGCTCCTTCTGGCGGGCGATCTGGTCGGTCGTCACGTGGGGTTGGTACGCAGCGGCAAGATGATCGGCGAAGCGGACCTTGTAGACGGGCGCCAACTTGCGGGACTCGGAGGCCGCGAGAGCCTTGAGGTCGCCGATACGAGACGTGTCGAGGGTGAATGTTCCATCGGGCACAGTGACGTCGAACCGTGTGTACTTCGCGGTCCCCACGAGGTGTTCGGCAACCCCTTGACCTCCCTTACTTCCTGCGCGCATGAGAAGGGGAAAGACGTGCGGAAGCCACGACTTGAGCCCCCCGCTATGGACCGCGTTGGGAAGGCCGCCGAGGGTGTCCGTGGTGCCGATGTTCAGGACTCGGATATCGTCGAGGCTTGCGCCAAGCATGCTGACTGCCTGCGCGATTCCAACGACGGAGGGGTTGTTCGCCCAGATGCCTCCATCGATGAGGTGTTGTTCGTCGACGAGCGCTGGAGCAAAGAAGGTTGGGGCGGCCGACGTGGCTCGCGCGACATCAGCCATAGGGATCTTCCAGTCCCGTGTGAGGCGGGGGTGGTGCGGCGTCTTGAACAGGTGGACTTCGCCGGTGCGTGTGTCCCACGACGGGATGAGAAGTGGTTTCTGGCTCTCGCCGAGGAGCCGGTCGCCGAGTACGTCTCGGAGCGCCAGGCTGAGCACGTTCGCGTCGTACTGGGGTCGGCTGAGCCGGCGCAGCAGTGAACCTCGAGAACGGCGGCTTGCCGGGAACACCGTCGCCGTCAGCGACTGATAGCGGTCGGCGATCTCAGAAGGGGCCAGCCCCGCTCCGAGGCCCAGCGCGATAATGCCTCCGGCGGAGGTGCCGGCGATGAGGTCGAACGAGTCGGCCACACGCACCTGGAGGTCTGCTTCGAGGCGCGCCAAAACGTTGATTGTGAAGAGCGCTTTAGCTCCACCCCCATCTAGGGCGAGCACTTGGATCGTCACCGCCCACTCCTCCTCATATGCCAGCTCCTTGGACCGACCGTAACGGTGACCACCGACAGAGCCGGGCGACCGCCCACGAGGGTGTCGTGCACCTCGAAGTGATCACTTGAGCGGCATTTCTCGCGGACTGACGAGGACAGATCCGCGACATGGCGTAGTCGGTAGACGGTCGTTTGCCGCCCCGAGTCGGTTCTTGGCATGTGGTACCTCCTCTCTTCACTGCTGTCATGGTCTCCCGCCAAGAATTCGCCGTGGTTTCGCGCGGCAAGATCGGTGTGTCCCTCGATCCAGCCGCCTGCGTGTCGCACAGTCATGCAGGTCAAGCCCCGAGTACCCTTGACCAATTCCGCGTTGATTACGCGCGACAGGAGATATCGGTGAGTACGCAGCCGCATGAGACCCAGCGCGTGGCTGACCGGCCAGATGACCAGGTGGTGGACTACTGCGCTCGACCGATGTGTCGTCGCGAGTTCCGCCGTTCGACGGGGCCGGGTCGCCCTCGTGACTATTGCTCCGAGACGTGCAGGCGAAGTGCGCAGAAGGAACTGCGGGTTGCGCGCCTTCGGCTAGCTAGGTTCGAGGCGCTGGTCGAGCAGTTCCGCAAGGACGTCGCGGCGTTCACGGCCGACTATGAGGCAGACCTGAGCGACGAGGCTTCGTTGCAGTCTCAGGCCAGGGCGGCGGTTGCTGAGGCGAGGGGTGCCCTTCCGTTCCTGCAGAAGTCGGAGGAGCCGGGCGCCCGTGCCCTTGTCACCTTGTACGACGGGGTCGCTCCGTACGTGGATCGCGCCAGACCTCAGTAGACGGATGTCGGTTTCCCCAGGGCGTCAGGCCGTGGCGGCTGAAGTCGCACCTCCTCGCGGGTCGGATGCTGCTCCGGCGGCGAGCCAATTTCGAGGACGGCCCACCGAGCATCGTTGACGGGCCCGCGCAAGCGCACATGTCTCGGTGACCGGCGACGTCTGGGTGTCTTGCGGGGGAAAGCGGAACCCCGGCCGTTTGATCTGACCGATGGGCCTACAGGGACAGTTCCGGGATGGTCGATGTCGAGGATATCGCCTCGATGTGGGTGACGTGGCTGGTCAGTCGCAGGGTGACGACGCCGGGTTCGACGCACATGAGGAAACCGGCGGAGGTGCCGACTCGGCATTCGACGACCTGGTGCAAGGTGACGGCTTGGCCGTCGCGTCGCAGCTGCCCTGTGCCGGGGTCCCGGCGCAGGGTCCGGTGGTCGAAGTCGATCTCGTACCGACTGCCAGTCTCGGTGGTGACAAGCCAGGTCCCACCGGCGGTGTCGTCGATCGAAGCGGTGACTGTCCCCTGGCCTTGGTCTCCCGTCCCGCTCATGGCGTCTCGCCGATCTCGTTGCTACCGGTGGTGCTTGGGGTTCGTGTGGGGGTTCCGGTGGCAGGCTCGTCCAACGTCTGCGCGAGGCGCGTTCGTTGCTCGGCGTCGAGTGAGGCCTCGAACTGGCGGTAGCGGGCACGTTGCCGAGCGGTGGGCTGCTTGCCTTCCCAACCGGTGGCGGTGTCAAGGTGCCCGTGTGCCACGTGGGCCCACAGCCAGTTCAGGGCGTGCGCCTTCGAGGCGTCGCGTGTGCCGGGCCTGCAGTCGCGGCGCCACTCGTCGAACCACCTCGAGGAGTGGGCGAGATGCCTGACTTGGGCTTCCAGCGCGCGGTAGTCCCGGCGCGGCAGGTCGGTCGCGACACGGTAGAGGCGGTCGGTCCAGTCGTGCTTGTCGATGAGCATCGACGCCGAGCGGGCCCGCGCGGTCCGCACTCCTATCGCCGGCGGCAGGTCGAGCGCCTCCGCCGCCTCGGCCCACGACGTGACGGCACGGTCCATCCGGGCCACACAGAGCGAGGCGAAGAGCCGGACCGTGGTCTCGCTGCTATCGAAGGCGCCGACGAGGTGCTCCCGATAGAGCAGGTGCGGGATGACCTGAGGGATCTGGCGGGTGTCCAGTCGCACGGCGTCTCCGTTCACTCTGTCTGTGTTGTCGACGGTCGGGTCGACGGCGTCGAGGTGGTGGGACAGGCGGCGGTGCG
>JAABUT010003665.1_pt1 | contig 12915 bp, 11 predicted proteins | sample 5559281 | NCBI WGS metagenome assembly JAABUT01 (sample SAMN10711880, study PRJNA513359) | rock metagenome | isolation source: Antarctica rocks | place: Antarctica: Victoria Land, Ricker Hills nord | collected 2016-01-04
TCACTCGCGTGCTGGCGCAAGAAGTCGGTGTCGACGGCATCACCGCCAATTGCCTTTGCCCAGGCATCATCGTCACCGACATGGGTCGCACGAACCTCAGCGACAAATCCAACGTCGACAAGTGGGTTGACATCACCGCACTGCGCCGCCTTGGTCAGCCGGAAGACGTTGCGGGACCGGCGGTGTTCCTGGCTTCTGATGCTTCGGCTTTCGTCACAGGCCAGTCGCTGAACGTTTGTGGAGGCATTGTACTGAGTTGAGTCATGCGGTGCGATAGTGTAGGCCCGTCCTTGCAATCTGATCAACGGCAGCTTTGCACGCTCTTTGCCAAATCCGACCATTCTGCTTTCGGCCATAGAACTAAACCGCTCCCGCGGTAGGGTCGTTCTGCAGCCGCGAGGCTGAGTTATAGGGTCCGTGGGGCCTGTCTGAAGATCGTGGGGTCAACCCCGTTCCAGACAGGAGCACCCCATGAGCATCAACCAGACACCATCAGCCCGCTGCGCCGCCGCATGATCGAGGACATGACGATCCGGCATCTCACGGCGAAGACGCAAGGCGGCTACATCCGCCATGTCAGGGCCTTCGCGGCCTTCCTACGCCGGTCGCCCGAACTGGCCGAGCCCGAGGATCTGCGTCGCTTCCAGCTGCACATGGCGGCCGAGGGCGCCTCCCCTTCGTTGGCCAGTAGGGGTCGGGAAGGGCTTTCGCCCTCCCCGCCCTCCGAACCGTGCGGGCGGTTTTCCCGCACACGGCTCTCCAGTTGGTGGTTTCCTCATCGGGGGTTGCGCGCGGCCCGCCAGGCCGTGTCCAGGGCGAACAGCCCGGCGGTCGCGAAGTAGGTGTTGGGCCAGCGTCGTTGGTCGTCAGCACAGCGTCCGAAGCCGGGCCGCTTCTCCTGCGCTCGCAGGATGGCGCGCAACCGTCTTCGGATGAAGCCGTCAAGGGCGCGGAAGGTGCTGCCACGTGCATGCTTGAAGTAGCCGAACCACCCGCGCAGAACCGGGTTGAGGTCGGCGACGATGCGCGGCAGGCTTCTGCCCTGCTGGCGTTTCGTCATCGCCCGAACCCGGTCCTTCAACCGGTCGAGGCTCTTCTTGCGGACCACGCGGTGACCGCCCTCGAACCGATAGCCGAGGAAGTCGAAGCCGCAGCCGGGTTGGCGGCAGTCACCCACATGCGTCTTGTCGGGGTGCAGCGTGAGACTGTTGGCCTCCACCCATCCCCGAACTTCTGCAAGCGCGGCATCCGCCTCGACCCGGCTTCGGCATAGCACCACGAAGTCGTCCGCGTAGCGCACCATCCGGTATCCCTTGCTCGCCATGAGTTCGTCGAGCGGGTGGAGGTAGAGGTTGGCCAGCAGCGGGCTGATCACAGCCCCCTGCGGCGTTCCCGCGGTGGGGGTCCACCGCTCCAATCCCGCCGTGACGTCCTGGTCGAGCCAGCTCTGCAGTAGCGCGAGGACGCGGCCATCGCTGATCCGCGTCTCGACCCGTTGCATCAACCGATCCTTCGGGATGCTGTCGAAGTAGCTTTGCATGTCGGCATCCACCACGAAGGTGTAGCCGTTGCGGATCAGTCGATCCGCTTCCCGCAGCGCGTCCTTGCAGCCGCGTCCTGGCCGGAAGCCGTAGCTCGAAGGCAGGAACATCGCCTCAAAGATCGGTTCGATGACGAGCTTCATCGCCGTTTGGACAATGCGGTCCTTGACCGTCGGGATGCCGAGCGGTCGCGTTCTGCCGTTGTCCTTGGGGATTTCCACCCGCCGGATCGCCTGCGGCCGGTGCGTGTCCGCCCGCAACTCGCTCGCAAGCTCGGCCAGATAGGTTTCCGACCGCGCCGCGAACCGTTCTATGCTTTGACCGTCCACCCCCGCCGCACCCTTGTTGGCCTTGACCTTGGTCCAGGCCGCCGCAAGCGTGGCGGGAGCGTACACCTTGTCGATCAGGCTGAACCAGCAGCCGCCTTTGACGCCGTTGACCAGCGCCGCAACCATGCGTTCCGTCCACACGCAGTCTTCCACCCACGACCAGTCGCGGGCTTCTGCACCTTGATTAGCCGTTGCCGGCACTGCCGGTGCTGGCGCTTGTCCGTGTGTGGCCTTCACGCGTCCACCTCCCTACCCCCCTTCCCTTCAGGCGGTTTTGCTTCCCGCCCGTCCCACGGCCACAGCCGCATCGGTACTATGAGGGCTCCGACTCCTGCCGGGCTCGCCCCGAACCCGGCAGGTCTCTCCGCTTACTGCGCTTTGCCGTCCCGACATCCCGTCCCCAATCACGTCATCCGCTCCCACGTCGCTTTCCCAGTCGCTCTCAGCGCGTCGGATGTCTTTCCAGGCTTCGCCATATGGAGGCAGGCTCGCCGCGAAGTGCCGCCGAATCGGGTTCGTTAACCTACAGGCTGCCGGTTCGTCTCCTGTTGCTCTCCACCCCGCCTCGCGGCGACGCAGTTACATTTGACTACGCACGATGCGACCTCGTGCGACGGGGACTCGCACCCCGCTGACAAAGCGCCCTCACGGACGCACCCCCACCAAGCTGCGCTTGGCGTGGCCCCTGGCCAACTCCGCCCGGCACGATGAACGCCGCGGTGTCGGCCCTGCGGTTCTTCTTCAGGGTCACGCTCGGCCGTGTCGGCTTCGGCGAGTGCCTGGTCGCGACGCCGGCGCCCGAGCGCCTCCCCGTCGTACTGAGCCTTGAGGAGGTGGTACGGCTGCTCGGCTGCGCGCCGGGGTTGAAGCACCAGGCGGCGCTGAGCGTCGCCTACGGCTGCGGCCTGCGGGTATCGGAGATCGTCCATCTCAAGGTGGGTGACATCGAGAGCGCCCGCATGCTGATCCGCGTCGAGCAGGGCAAGGGCCGCAAGGATCGCTACGTGATGTTGTCGCAGGATCTCCTCGACATCCTGCGCGCCTGGTGGAAGGTGAAGCGCTCGCGCGGCTGGCTGTTCCCGGGCCAGCAGCCGTCCGAGCCCATCACGCAGCGCCAGCTCAATCGTGTGGTCCACGCCGCCGCGACAGCCGCCGGGCTCGACAAGCGCGTGTCGATGCACACGCTTCGGCACAGCTTCGCCACCCACCTGCTCGAACGCAAGACCGACATCCGCGTCATCCAGGTGCTGCTCGGCCATCGCAAGCTCGACACCACGGCGCTCTACACCCGCGTGGCGCTGAACATGATCCGCGCCGTCGAGAGCCCGCTCGCGCACCTTCGGCCCAAGGCACCGCCGCCGACCTGAGGAGCGCGGCCGCCATGGCGCGGCTTGGTCTTGAGATCGCCGATATCCTGAACCGGCACGGCGACGCCTACCTGCGCCGTCACGCAGGACACCTGAGCCTCGGCCAGCTCAAGGTGATGTCGGCCATCCGAGCGGAGCCTGCCAGAGGCTCCGCTCAGCGAAGCTGAGAGGGAGTGGCGAGGCGGAGGGCTGCCGCACGGCGGCGCTCGGCGGCCACGTCGCACGCTGCACCGCCTGCGCCCACACGGCCATCGCCTACAACTCCTGCCGCAACCGGCACTGCCCGAAGTGCCAGGGCGCGGCGGCGCAGCGCTGGCTCGCCGAGCGCGAGTCCGATCTGCTGCCCGTGCCGTAGATCCACGTGGTGTTCACCCTGCCGGCGCCCATCGCCGCCATCGCGTTCGCCAACAAGGCCGCGGTCTACGATCTCCTGTTCAAGGCCGCGGCCGAGACGATCACCACGGTGGCGGCGGATCCGAAGCACCTCGGCGCCCGCGTCGGCCTCACTGCCGTGCTCCACACCTGGGGATCCGCGCTCACTCACCATCCGCACGTGCACATGATCGTGCCCGGCGGTGGGCCTGTCGGCCGACGGGACACGCTGGATCGCCTGCCGGCCCGACTTCTTCCTGCCCGTGCGGGTGCTGTCGCGCCTGTTCCGCCGGCTGTTCCTCGACGGGCTGCTGGCCCTGCACGAGGCCGGCCGTCTCGCCTTCTTCGGCGAGGCCGTCGGGCTGGCGAGACCCGACGCCTTCGCGGCCCATCTGGCTTCCCTGCGCAAGACGGAATGGGTCGTCTACGCCAAGCGACCCTTAGGTGGTCCGGAGGCAGTGCTGGCCTACCTGTCGCATGACACCCACCGCGTCGCCATCTCCAACAGCCGCCTGATCGCCGCCGACGATCAGGGCGTCACATTTCGCTGGAAGGACTATCGCGCCCGCGGCAAGGCCGGAGGCCAGGACTGGATCAAGACCATGACGCTGGAAGCGGACGAGTTCATCCGCCGCTTCCTGATCCACGTGCTGCCGAGCGGCTTTCACCGCATCCGGCACTACGGCCTGCTGGCCAGCGCCGGCCGCAGGGCCAATGTCGCCCGCACCCGTGAACTCCTCGCCGTGACGCTACCCCGGCCAGATCGCGTCGGCGATGGAATTCAGGATCAGCCCGAGGACGAATCGCGGGAGCTTCGACCATGTCCGTGCTGTGGCGGCCGCATGCTCGTGATCGAGACCTTCGATCGGGGCTTCACGCGCGCTCGCGCCCCGTCTTCACGGTCGACAGCTCATGACCTCGTGCGAGCCGAACCACGACGGAGAACGGCCCGGCCGACCCCCGCGTTCGACGACGCCATGGACGACCTCGACCCCACGCGTCCCGGAACGCAATCCAGCACCACGCGGGGAGCCTCCGCGGACCCTCGATCAGGCCCCTGGGCGGACTGCGTCTCATCGAGCGCCGCAACGCTTCCCGCGATCCGGCCGCCTCGTACCGCAAACACCCCAACTCGGCCGGCCACAAACCCCATAGTGGGTGCCACGGACGGGCGGTGCGGCCACGCGGTTTCATTCCCCGGAGGCTTTCAGACACCGGCCGTGAACCCGGTCGCACCCGCGTCGACGGCCGGCATCTGAAACCCTTCACAATCGTTGCCGAAACGGGAACGTCCGCATCGTCGACCGCAACACTCGAGACCGGCCAGACCGCACTCCACCCACTCTTGCCATAATGGTAGCCGGCTGCAGCCCATTTCACACAGATGCGCGCAGCGCGCCACCCCACCTTCGGCCGCTCTCAGTCCTCCGGCACAACTTTGTTGCTCACGAAGGTTCTGGACGAACCTCGATTGAGGTTCTTCGTTCCTGAGCTTTGCGATTGCGTCTGTCGCCGCCGCGCTCCCGCGACTACGACCAGGACGCGGCGTAGCGTCGCGACACGTAGTCGGTCGGAGTAATGCCGAACCGTTTGACGAAGGCAGTTGTAAAGGCGGCACTCGTGGAAAAGCCAACCTGGCGGGCCACGTCACCGACCAGCGTGCGCCGGACCGCCAGAAGCTCCAAGGCCCGCATCATGCGGGCTTCACGGAGCAGGTCGCGCCATACCATGCCGATCTCCGCTCGGCAGTGCCGCTGCAGTGTGCGGCCGGACAGGCCAGCCGCCGCGGCAACATCATCGAGTGGCGCGTCGCCGAGATGATCTTGCAAGTAAAGCACGGCTCGGCGCATCGGGTCCGACTGCACGGCCGGCAGCCACAACATGCGCGTGTTGGTGAACCACTGGACGCAGAGCCCGGACAGCGTGCGGAAGAACAGGCGCGCCGTCCCGCCTTCGGCGACCTCTGCGGGCGACCAACGCACGGCTTGCAGCAGCATCTCTCGCGCGAGTGACGTGGCGGCCGTAGTCCAGCAGCCGTGGTGGATCCAGGTCGCGTCGGAGGGGTCGAGATGCGCCACGTGCAGCGTCGTGCCGGGCGCCGAGCGCATTCTGAAGGCTCGGTCGGCAGGTACAAAGATTAGGTGGCCGGCCACGATCAACCAACCCCCTGAGGCTCCCTCAACGTCGAGTAGACCGGTTTCGACAAGGATCAGCTTATGCATCTTGTCGCCCAGCGACGCTTCGCACACATCGACCGTTACGGTCTCAGCGAAGGGCGCGCCAGCGCCCGGCGCTGCCAACAGACGGCGCGAGGACGCGTCCGGCCGGAACGGCTTCGTGACCCTTTCCAGCCGATCGCGAGTGCTGACGCTCAATTAAAGCCCCTTGCCAAACTTTCGAATTTGCGACAGCCTTGCTCCTATAACGAGGCGGCCTCGATCACAAGGCAGCCCGACGAGGGAATGCCAATGGTGGCCGCGCTCGCGCCGGAAGGTGTCGAACACGCAGGAGCTGCGCTCCTGTCGATCGTGGGTTTGTCGAAATCCTTCGGCGGCACACAGGCGGTGCGCGACGTCTCGTTCGACGTCGATGCCGGCGAGATATTGGCTCTGCTCGGACAGAACGGGGCCGGCAAATCGACCGTTATCAAAATTCTGGCTGGCGTGTACCAAGCCGATGCCGGCAATGTCCAGCTCGCGGGAGGCCTCCATGATCCGCGATCGAAGACGGGCGGGGTCGCGTTTATCCACCAGGATCTCGGATTGCTCGACTGGATGACAGTCGCCGAGAACATCGCCCTGGCCCAGGGCTACCCACGGCGCATGGGGTTCGTCGACTGGAGCAAGGTCGAGGCGCAGGCCCGCCGGTCCCTCGCCGGCATCGCCGACGACATCGATCCTCGGCGGCGTGTGGGCGACCTGTCGCGGACCGAGAAGTCGCTCGTCGCCATTGCCCGCGCAGTCGTGGTCGAAGCGCGCATTCTCGTGCTTGACGAACCCACCGCGAGTCTGCCGCAGGGCGACGTGGAGACGCTCTTCCGCGTGTTGCGCACCCTGCGGGCACGCGGGGTCGGGATGATCTACGTGTCTCATCGCCTCGACGAGGTGTTCGCCGTATGTGATCGCTTGGTAGTTATGCGCGACGGTCAGGTCGTGGATCGGCGGCCCGTCTGCGACGCAAGGCCGGACAGTCTCATTGAGAGCATCGTTGGACGTCGGCCCGATAGCATCTTCGTCCGCTCTGACCCGCCGGCGCACCTCCCTGTGCTGGTGTGTGACGGCTTGAGCTGTGCCGGCTCGCCGCCCCTGAGTTTCGCGATCGGTCGCGGCGAGATGGTTGCCTTGGTCGGCTTGCGGGGCGCCGGCCAGGAAACAATCGGCCGGGGCCTAATCGGTGCGACGCCCATGAGCGGCATCGTTACAGTCGCGGGGCAGCCCGTCGTGGCTCAGTCTCCTGGAGACGCGATCCAAAGCGGCCTCGGCTTCGTCGCTGGAGATCGGCTTGCCGAGAGCGTAGCGCCGACACTGAGCGTTCGCGAGAACCTATTCATCAACCCGGCCGTCACCGGGCGCCGTGCCCTCGGTTGGCGAACGCCTGCGGCCGAGCGCGCAGAAACGGTCGTTCTCGGTGCCTCGGTTAGCTTGCACCCTAATGATCCCGAAGTCCCGATTGAGATGTTGTCGGGCGGCAATCAGCAGAAAGTCGTCATCGCGCGATGGATGCGGATCAGGCCCGACGTGCTCATTCTCGAGGACCCGACCGCGGGCGTGGACGTGGGTGCCAAGGCGGAGATCTACCGTCTGCTGCACGAGGCGCTCGGGCATGGCCAAGCCATCCTTTTGGTGTCCACCGACTTCGATGAGGTCGCGGCGACATGCCACCGCGCCCTGGTGTTCCGGGACGGCGCCATCGTCGCCGAGCTTCCGACCGCCGAACTCACCGTAGCGGCGCTGACGCGGGCCGCGACGATGGGCGAGGCGCACACCCACCACTGAGGACGGAATTCTTCTATGGCCAGCATCAAGTCAGCGGCGCTCGAACCAACCGCGCTCGATCTCGAAGGGCTGGGTTTCGGACCGCGCGTCCTGCGCCTGCTGCCAGTCTACGGGCTGCTGATCCTGATGCTCGCGTTGATCGCGCTCTTCTCCTTCCTGCTGCCCGACACTTTCCCGACTATGCTGAACCTGCGGTCGGTTCTGGGCGACAAGTCGATCATCGCGATCCTGTCGCTCGCCGCCATGGTCCCCATGATGGCCGGTCGCATTGATCTCACGGTCGGCTACGGGATCGTGCTCTGGCACATCCTGGCCATCGCGCTTCAAACCCAGTTTGGTATCGATTGGCGTGTCGCGATCGTTATCGTGCTCCTGCTCGGCTGTCTGCTCGGTTTCATCAACGGCCTGCTGGTCGAAATGGCGCAGATCGACAGCTTCATCGCGACGCTTAGCACGGGAACGATGATCTACGCGATTGCGCTCTGGTATACCGGCGGTCGGCAGGTGATCGGCAAAATACCGCGCGACTTCACGGCGATCTTCACGTCGCAGGTGTTGGGACTGCCGATCGCCGCTTGTTACGTGCTTGTCATCAGCCTCGTGCTCTGGGCCGCCGCCGAGTACTTGCCAGTCGGCCGCTATCTCTACGCCATTGGTGGAAACCAGCGTGCGGCCGCATTGAATGGGATCCCGACCCGGCGCTACGTAGTTGGCGCCTTCGTGGTCTCGGGGCTGCTTGGCGCCGTTGCAGGCGTGGTTCTGGCGGCACGGCTTCGCATCGGCCAGGCGAGTGTCGGGCTCGAGTTCCTGCTTCCCGCCCTCGTGGGCGCGTTTCTCGGTTCCACCACGATCCGGCCCGGTCGCGTCAACGTGTGGGGCACGGTCGTCGGCGTGATCATCTTGGCCGTGGGCATATCCGGAATTCAGCAGTTCGGCGGCGAATTCTACGTGGAGCCGCTTTTCAACGGCGCGACGCTGCTCGTCGCGATTGGGATCGCGGGCTACTCGCAACGGCGACGCCGCCTGCAGCCGATCGCGCCACCGAGGCCGACTCAGCGCGGCAGCGCGTGACCGTATCCCGCGACGGCGCTCGATCGCCGCTTCGGTCAATCGAACAGGGAGGAAATCATGAGAACGGGTATCTACTTCACACTGGCGGCGGCCTCCGGCCTGCTGCTTTCACCCGCGGCGCGGGCCGACGCGGTCGCTGACGCCAAGGCCTTTGCAATCAAGATGTCGGCGCCCGCGGCCCCATGGGCCGGACCCACGACAGGTCCGAAGGCCGCGCAGCGCAAGACGATCATCTACGTCTCGACGGACCAGAACAACGGGGGCGCGCGCGGCGTCGGCGAGAGTGTCAAAGAAGCAGCCGACGCGATTGGCTGGACATACCGCCTCCTCGACGGCCAGGGCTCGGTGTCCGGCCGCACGAGCGCCATGAGCCAGGCGATCGCATCCAAGGCGGATGTCATCGTGCTCGGCGCCATCGATGCGACCGAGCAGTCGAGCGCGCTGGAGGACGCCGCCAAGCAGGGGATCGTGTTGATCGGATGGCACGCGGTGGCGCATTCGGGACCGGAGCCGAAGCTGTCGCTCTTCACCAATATCACGACCGATCCGCTTGAGGTCGCGCGTGCCGCAGCATCTCTTCCCTGCAGCGAAACCGAAGGCAAGGCCGGCGTCGTCGTCTTCACCGACAGCACCTACGAGATCGCGGTCAAGAAGGCCCGCGCCATGGAAACGTTGATCAAGCAGTGCGGCAACAGCAAGGTGCTGGCCTTTGTCGACACGCCGTTGGCCGAAGCCTCGACCCGCATGCCGCAACTGACGACCTCGCTCCTGCAGAAATATGGCAATAGCTGGACGCACTCGCTTAGTATCAACGACCTCACCTTCGACTTCATGGCGCCGTCGCTCGGCTCTGCCGGTGTGGAAGGCAATGGGGCTCCGCTAGCGGTATCGGCCGGAGACGGTAGCGGCGCCGCCTTCCAGCGCATCCGACAAAAGGAGTACCAGGAGGCCACGGTCGCAGAGCCGCTGCGGCTCCACGGCTGGCAGATCGTGGACGAGGCCAACCGCGCGCTCAATAAGCAGAAGGACAGCGGCTTCGTGGCGCCCGCCCATCTCTTCACCGCCGCCAACATCGGCTCGGACGGGGGACCCCAGGATAAATACGACCCGGATAACGGTTACGCCGGGATCTACAAAAAGATCTGGACCGGCCAGTAGACCTGCCGCGGGCTCGCCGCGCGCCGGGCCCGCACGCGACCAGGATCAACCTCGTTCGAAGTTTGGATCAGCTATGTCACAGGACCTGCCGAAGCCCGATTACGCCCGCAACCTCAAGCTGATCGGCTACTCCGACCAGAACGGCCGGTCGGACGGCGTTCAGCTCATGATCAACAAGGGCTACGCCATCACGGGTCACATGTTCTCCAAGGGGTTCAGCGTCATCGACGTCCGTGATCCGCGGAGCCCCAGGCCCGTGACCTACATCCCAGCGCCGCCGAACACATGGAACATCCACCTCCAAACGTTTGGCGACCTGCTGCTCGTCATCAATGCCAAAGATATGTTCGCCTCGGCCGAGTTTCAGGATGAGAAGAACTACTACACGGGCGCTCTCGGGGAGAAGGTCGGCACGGCGTCGAACGCGCCCGCGACTCGGGACTGGACGGCCGGCATGGCGGTCTATGACATCGCCGATCCCGCCAATCCGCGGCAGATTGGTTTCATGTCAGTCGCGGGCGGCGGCATCCACCGCATCTGGTATGTGGGGGGGCGCTGGGCCTATGTGTCGGCCCTCCTCGACGGGTTTACCGACTACATCTTCATGACCGTGGACTTGTCCGACCCGACCAACCCGCGCGAGGGCGGCCGCGTCTGGCTACCCGGAATGAACAGCGCTGCGGGTGAGACGCCGTCCTGGTCCGCCGACAGGCGCTTCGGGCTGCATCACGCCACGGTCAGCGGCACCACGGCCTACGGCGCCTGGCGCGACGCGGGCCTCGTCATCATGGACGTGGCAGACCCGACAGCGCCGGCCCTGAAGCTCCACTACAACTGGTCGCCTCCCTTCAACGGCGGCACTCACAATTGTCTGCACCTGCCCGACCGCGACCTGCTGGTCGTGGCGGACGAAGCTGTGCTCGACGACTACGAAGACGGCCTCAAGCCCATTTGGCTGTTCGACGTCCGAAATCCGATGAAGCCCATCAGCATCTCGACCTGTCCCGAGCCGAACGACGCCGACTATCGTCGCAAGGGCGGTCACTTCGGCCCGCACAACATCTACGAGAACCGGCCGGACGGCTTCGTCAGCGACCAGCGCCTCTTCGCCACGCAGCAGAACGCCGGCATCCGGGTCTATGACATCGCAAACGCGTTCCGACCGGAGGAGATCGCCGCCTTTGTCCCTCCACAACCCGCCAAGCTGATGGACCATCGCCCGAACCGATCGCGCGTCATCCAGTCCTGCGATGTCTATGTGGATAAAGAGGGCCTAGTCTACAGCAACGATTACAACGGCGGACTCTACATTATGGAAATGACGGCTTGACACTGGCGGCCTCGGGACCGCCTGCCGGGACACGAGCCTTCGTGGAATCCTGCTCGGCCATCGTCGGGGCCGCCCACGTGCTGCAAAGCGTCGACGACATGGCTTCCTTTGCGTCGGATTTCTGGCACCAGTACCACGGCCGGCCCGCACTCGTTGTCCGGCCGGGAGCGACCGGTGAGGTCGCTTCCCTGGTGCGCCTCGCGGGCCAGCACGGAGTGGCCATCGTGGCGCAATCGGGCAACACCGGCCTTGTCCACGGCAGCATCGCCGACGAGACCGGGACCCAGATGGTGCTCTCGCTCGGCCGGCTGAACCGGATCCGTCGCATCGACCCGGTCGGCAACACGGTGGTCGCCGAAGCTGGCTGCGTGCTGGCGGCCGTTCAGGCCGCCGCCGCCGCCATGGACCGCTTGTTTCCACTGTCGCTTGGTGCGGAAGGCTCCTGCCAGATCGGGGGCAACCTCAGTACCAATGCGGGCGGGCTGAACGTGCTGCGGTACGGTATGGCCCGTGATCTCGTGCTCGGAGTCGGGGCCATCCTGGCCGATGGCAACGTCTATGAGGGCCTCACGTCGCTGCGCAAGAACAATACGGGCTATGACCTCAAGCAGTTGCTGATCGGCTCCGAAGGGACCCTCGGCATCATTACAGCGGCCGTGCTGCGATTGAGTCCGGCGGTGCGCGAGCGCGTGACGGTCTGGCTCGCGGTGGAGGACCCCGGGGCCGCCGTGACATTATTCCGGCGCTTCCGGGAGGCCTTCGGCGAACTCCTGTCGAGCTTCGAGCTGCTCGAATCCTGGGCGTCGAGGCTGCCGTGACGCAGTTCGGCCTCACCCGACCGGTCGCGGCCGCCCACCCCTGGCACGTGCTCAGCGAAGTGGCTTGGACCTTCGCGTCGGGGCTGCGGGAACGGGTGGAGGAAGCCCTCGCAGGCATGCTCGACGACGAACTCTGCCAAGACGGCACGCTCGCCGAAACGGAACAGCAGCGCCTCGCCATGTGGCGCATCCGCGAGGGCCAGAGCGAGGCGACGCGGCTCTATGGCGATATCATCCGCAGCGACGTGGCGGTCGGGATCGGCGACATCCCAGCTCTAATCGCGCGCGCCGCGGCCGACGTGCCGCCTAATGTCCGCTTGCTCGCATTCGGGCATGTCGGCGATGGCAATCTGCACCTGAACTTCGTAGTCCCGACCGAGGAGACCGGACGGCTGCGCCGACTTCTGCTCGACGCTTTGTACCGGAACGTCATGGCGCTCGGCGGCTCGATCAGCGCGGAATACGGCGTCGGCCGCGCCAAGCGAGACGCCGTCCTGGCGCAGAAAACGCCGCTCGAGGTGGACCTGATGCGTCGCCTCAAACACACATTCGACCCCGCAGGCCTACTTAACCCCGGCGTTGTGCTGCCGGGGCGCGAACTCGGATCGCGTCCAAGCCAGGATTGATGGATCAGGTCGGCAGACCAGCAGCCAGTTTCGACCCGGTCTCGCCGTTCCCGGCGATCTACGACCTGCTCAGGAGCGGACGTTGCTGGTGTAAAGATCGGCCCCGATCCATACCCCGTCCGCGCTACGGCGCTTCGCCTATCACCTGGGCCAACCTTCCTGGCTTTGTGCGTGCTAGCAGGTAATTACCCACCCCTTGCGTTGCGCGCGGATCTCTGAATCGATGCCGTCATGGGACGGATCGACCTCGAGCGCCTGAGCAAGGAAGAACTGATCGAGCTGGTGCTGCGACTGCAGCGGCCCGACAA
>JAABUT010003667.1_pt1 | contig 12912 bp, 12 predicted proteins | sample 5559281 | NCBI WGS metagenome assembly JAABUT01 (sample SAMN10711880, study PRJNA513359) | rock metagenome | isolation source: Antarctica rocks | place: Antarctica: Victoria Land, Ricker Hills nord | collected 2016-01-04
CGAAGGCGGCGTAACCATGTCAAGAAGATCATCGGTAAGCCGTATGCGGGAAAACCGCACGTACGGATTGAAAGGGGGATGGGGAAACCGAGCTGACCAACAGCACCGGCGCCCCTGACTACCAATGGATGCAAGGGCACCTCGTATGTCGCGGGACGACTTGGTGGCAGTGCTGGAGAACCAGATCATCGGTGAGCAGATCAGCGCGGGCAGTATGTTGCCTGGAGAGCGCAAGCTGAGCGAGCAGTTCTCGGTGAGCAGGTCTGCGGTGCGTGAAGCACTGTCAGTTCTCAGCGAGCGCCGGTTGATTTCGGTGGAGCAGGGTCGGGGTGCGTTCGTCCGGGAGTCGGATCCGGCTGATGCGGCGGCACTGTTGACGGATGTCTTTCGGCGAGAGCGGGTGACGGCGCGGGACGTCATCGTCGGTCGCCGGGTGCTGGAGTGTGAGACGGCGTTGTTGGCGGCGACGGCACGCACGGATCGGGACCTGGCGGTGATGCAGAACGCATTGGTTCAGCTCCGCGACGAGGATGCGTTGTTGGACCGGGTAAAGGCTGACCTTACTTTTCACTTGGCGGTGGCCCGGGCTGCGCACAACCCGGTGTTGGAGGCGATGTTCGGGGCGATCACCGGTTTGACGGCAGAGTTGATGTTGCGCAGTCTGTCTGACCGCGAGGTGTCCAGTGCGGGGTTGCCCCAACACGTGGATATCTTGAATGCCGTGCGGGCCGGCGATGCGCAGTCTGCTCGGGCACACATGGCGGAGCATCTGGACGTCGCGATGATGCATTACGGACCGGATCTGGACCAGTGGCTCGATACGGTTGCCGAGCGGAGGCTCTCGCGGCTGGTGGGCACGCGGCAGACGTTGGACGATGTCTTCCGGCTGGCCGCCGACGCTGGTCGCTGACCTGCCGTCCCGCTGTTCCGCTACCATTCACCGGTATGACCGGTCTGACCACTGGACTTCAAGCTGCTGAGTAAGCCGGTGGCTCTTGCGTCTGTTGACGGAGGTTTCGATGCTGGCTGCACGATGGCACGCACGGCGTGATATTCGCATGGACGAGGTCCACATGCCGATCCCGAGGGTCGACCAAGCGTTGCTGCGGGTGCTGTGGTGCGGTATTTGCGGTACTGACCTCGAGGAATTCCGGGAGGGGCCATTGACCGTCCCAGTTGGGCGACCCCATCCGAGCAGTGGCCGGCAGGCGCCGTTGACGCTCGGCCACGAGGTGGTCGCGCTCATCGAGGAGGCCGCGCCCGACGGCAGTGGGCCCTTAGCGGGCACGTTGGTGGTGCCGGATGTGGTCGAGGGCTGCGGCCGGTGCTGGTGGTGCGTGCGCCACCAAGAAGGCCTGTGCCGGCAGCTTTCGGTGCTCGGGCAGACTGATGACGGCGGATTGGCCCATTACATGGTGGCCAGGGCGGCCACCTGCATTCCGGTGCCGTCGGAATTGGATCCGCAGCTGGCGGCATTGGCCGAACCTGCAGCGGTGGCTATCAGGGCTATCCGCAAGTTGCAGATGCCCCTGGGTTCCAGGATCGCGGTCATCGGCGGCGGTACCATCGGCCAGCTCACGGTGCAGGTAGCCGCCGCTTCCGGGGCCGCCAGCGTGCTGCTCGTAGATCCGATAGCGGCCAGAAGAGAACTCGCCGAGCGCTTGACTGGCTGCCGCACCTGCTTACCGGAGGAACTCGGCGGGGTGTCGGGTGCCTTGCTTGATCCGGGCCTGGATGCTGTGATCGAGTGCACCGGCCGATCTGGACAACTGGCACAGGCGGTACGGCTGGTCCGCCGTGGGGGCAATGTCGTCGCGGTGGGATTGCGCGGCGGCCTTGAAGGGATCGACGTCCCCGACCTGGTGCTGGGGGAGAAGAGGATCGTTGGTTCTTCAGCGCATCTGTGGGATACCGACGTGACGGACGCGGTGGCGATGATCGGCGACGGCCGACTTGAGGTGTTGCCGCTGATTACCCATCAGGTGCCGCTGGTTGATCTGGTCTGCGTAGGGCTTGCCGCCCTTGGGGACCCGACATCAGGAGCGCTCAAGGTTCTCGTCGATTGCAGCTGACCGTCCAGGAGTGCACGAGTCTTAGCGCGGATTTCCACGCAGTTGGTTTGGGGCAAGGGGTCAGGTGATTTCGTAGTGCAGGGTGCGGTTGTCCCACCGGACTCGGCCGCGACGCACCCACCGTAATCATCACCAACGACGACCAACTCACCGTCAAAGCCCTGATCGAGCACTACGCCCGCCGGATGACCATCGAGCAGCGCCTCGCCGAAATCATCCACGCCGACGCACTATCCTCCACCGTCAACCTCAACGTCGATCTGGACATCATGCTCGCCGTGCTCGCCCAAGCCCTCACCGCCTCGCTGCGCGCCCGCCTACCCGGCTACGCCGCCGTCACCCCCGACGTGCTGCAACGCCGATTCCTGGAAACCCCCGGCACCATCACCACCACCAACGACACCATCACCGTCCGCCTCGACCGACGCGCCTACACACCCGTCCTCCGCCAAGCAGGCCTCCCCCAAGACACCACCGTCCCCTGGTTGACGATGAGTTGCCGCACGGTGTCGGGGTAGCCGGTCAGTCGGGCGCGGGATTGGTGCACCTTGGGCCGGTTGAACCTGCCGGGCCGGTTCAGGGTGGTGGATGTGAAGTCGGCGCTGGTCAGGGCGTTGATCTGGTTGACCAGCGCGGGTGAGCGCATCCGCAGGGTGAGGAATTTGATGCCCCGGGCGTCGAGTTCGGCCAGCACGGGTTGGGTGGTGACCTTCTGGTCCATGATCAGCATCGCCGGGTTGGCGCCGGAGACGGTTTTCCAGTGGTCGCAGAATGCGATGACCTCGCGTGCCTGGCCGGCTTTGGTCAGATCGGCGTTGGCGTAGATGAGGTTGTGGGTGCCGCAGTCTTGGGCGAAGAACGTCAGCACGGAGCGGGCCCGTTGGGAACGGGTTGGCACGTAGTGCTTTTCCAGCACCGGGTCCTGGCCCCAGTGCATGACGGCGTGGAAGTCCAGGTCGAAGATGGCCTGGTCGCCGGTGGCCAGTCCGCCGCGGATCATCGCGGTGTCCAGGCCGGAAAGGAAGCGGCGTTGGTGCTGGCGGCCGGTGCGGTAGGAGTAGTCGGTGAGGGCAGATTTCTTGGGCAGGGTGGATAGCCCGGCGAACAGGGACGCGGCGGGGTCGGACAGCAGCAGGTCATCGACGTGGGAGATGCGCCGGGTGCGGGTCAGCTTCAACGCCAGCAGCGACAGCAGCCAGGACAGGGCGGGCACCACCCGGGTGCCGGGGTAGCCGGCCTTGCTCACCAGCGCCGGCAGATCCAGGGTGATCAGTCGGGGATCAGCAGCAGCAGCCCGGCCCGGCCGGTGGGCACGGCGGCGGCCCAGGTGTGCAGGTCCAGCTTGCCGGTGCGCGGCAGGTGGGTGTCCCGGCCGGGGGTCGCCGGGTTCATGCTGGCCTCGGGTTCGGGGTGGCGCAGCAACCGGCCGAAGCCTTCCTCGGTGAGGATCTCGGCGACGCCGGTGCGGTTCAGCGGGGTGGCTTCGGCGGCCAGCCGACGGGAGATCTCGTAGCTGGACAGCCCTTCCCTGCGTAGTTCGATGACCCGGCCGCGGGCCCGGTCCTTGGCCGGTGCGATGCCGGGCGGCGGGCCTGGTTTGCGCGGCGGCGCGAACAGTTCCAGCCGTCCGGCGCGGTGTTCGCGGACCAGGTTGACCACCGCCCAGCGGGTGTAGCCGAACCGGGCGGCGACCTGGGCGTGGGTCAGCCCCTCGACGTGGAAGGCGCGCAGCGCCTCGTAGCGGCGGTGGTTGACCTGCTCCGGAGCAGTGAACCACCCCGCACTCTCAGGTTGTGGCGGTCCAGCTGTCATATAACATGTCTACCAGTTACGCCACGATCGAGTCTGATTCGCCCGAGCGTTCGGCGTGTCATTCCGCTCTTCCTGCGATAGCCACTGTCTACCTGGACATTCCGGCTTCGCGTCCGAGTCTGATCGGCCCGAGTCGGCCAGGCTCGGGGGCTCCGATGGAACGACACCCGTGTCATTCAACAGCCAGTCACCGCAAACCTCACTGACACACCGGCGCATCAACCACTGCGCCCCAACGGAATGCCGTCCCGCTCCCGCCGGACCGAGCCGCAGACCTTGCCTCAACCAGTTGCGTGGAAATCCGCGTTAGACCGCCGCACAGCTCAACCAGGTCTTGACCAGAGCCCGTACGGACGTCACACTGGTCCGACCGGTACGACCAGTGAAAGGTGAACAATGAAGCTCACAACCCGTTCGAACCCTGTCGCCATTGCCATGTGGGACTTCTCCTGGCTGGAACGGCGCTGGCCAGCCGCCGGCTATCAGGACTGGGACGTGGCCCTGGATGAGTTGGCCGAGCGCGGGTACGACGCGGTCCGGATTGATGCGTTCCCGCACCTGATCGGTCTGGACATGCTCGCTGAATACGAATTGGTTCCGGTGTGGGATCAGCACCCCTGGGGCGCGCCGATGCCGGTCACCGTGCAGGTGCAGCCCGCGCTGAATGAATTCATCAGCAAGTGCCGAGATCGGGGTATCGGCGTGGCGCTGTCGAGTTGGTTCCGGCAGGACACCACCGAGGCCCGGATGAAGATTGCTGCGGGTGCACAGCTCGGTCAGGTGTGGAATCGGACGCTGGCCAGTATCGAGGAGGCTGGTTTGCTCGATCAGATCCTCTACGTGGACCTGTGCAACGAATGGGCTCATCCCATCTGGGCGCCCTACCTGTACGACTGGACCCAGGGACAACCAGAGACCGCCCCACGGTCGGGGGAGTTGGTGCGAGCGTGGACCTCGGCTGCGTTGGAAACAGTGCGTGCGAGCTATCCGAATATTGATCTGACCTTCTCCGCATCGGACGAGCTGGAAGACTGGCCAGCACAAGACGTCTCGGAATACGACTTCCTGGAACCGCACATCTGGATGGCCTACAGCGCCGACGCCGGGTTTTATCACGAGCTGAACTACGACATGTTGGGCAGCCTGTTCGATCCGCAGCAGTACGAGAGCCTGGCGCGATCAGCCGCACCGCTCTATCGGAGCCAATCTGATCATTGGAAGGATCTACTGCGTGCTCGCATCGAAAATGCCGTCGCGCACTCGACGGCATCAGGCAAGCCGTTGGTTACGACCGAATGTTGGGCGATCGTCAATTGGAAGGACGGACCGGGACTGGACTGGTCGTGGGTGAAAGAACTGTGCGCCTACGGGGTGCACACTGCCTTGGCGACCGGGCACTGGGTCGGAGTCGCCACCAGTAATTTCTGTGGACCGCAGTACCGGGGAATGTGGGAAGACATCGCCTGGCACCGCAGTTTGACCGACCAGATCCGCAGCGCGGCTGTACATAGATAGCTCGACCGGCTACAGCTCGGGCTCATTCAGTTAGATTTCTGACCATGACCAGGAAATGCTCGTCCGGTCTGGATAATCTAGCCTGTATCCAGGACTATTTCGTCGCCTTTATTCAAAGGAGAATTACGTGCGTAAGAAACTGCTTATGACCAGTCTGGCGGCAGTGCTGGCGGTGGGCATCACCGCCTGTTCACCAGGAGGAGGTGCCACAAGCTCGTCGTCGACTTCGAGTGCAGCCGGTTCCGTAGCAGCCGGGACCGCGTCGCCCACCGGCGCGCTGGCTCCGTCCACGATCACGATGTGGACATCCATCGCAGGGCCACAGGGTGACGTGCTGGACGCCTTCGGCAAATCCTTCCAGACTGCACACCCAGGCACGACGGTCACGATCATCCACATGGCCGACGTCGACCTGAAGCAGAAGGTGCAGGCGGCACTGGTGACCAAGAGCCTGCCCACCGTCATCCAGTGGTACGGCGGCAGCTTCCTTGCCCCGGTCACCAACAGCGGCGTCCTGACGGACCTGACTGCCTACATCAACGGCGCACCGCAGTGGAAAGCGGGACTGATCAACAATGCACTGACGAACTACACGCAGGCCGGAAAAACCTATATGGTGCCGGTCGAGGCACCGACCGTTCAACTGTTCTACAACAAATCGTTGCTGAGCAAGGCCGGCGTGAGCGCACCACCGGCCACGTGGGACCAGCTCATCGCTACCGTCGGCAAGCTCAAAAGCGCGGGCATCACACCGATCACCGTCGACGGTCAGGACGGCTGGCCCATCCAGGAATGGTTCACCTACCTGACAATGCGCAACGGCGGCGCCGGCACGTTGCAAGCGGCTCTCGACGGTAAGACCCCATGGACTGCGCCCGCCTTCGTCACCGCCGGCACCCAACTCAAGCAGTTGATCGACGCAGGCGGGTTCCAGAACGGATATTTGGGCACCGGCTACGACCAGGCCGTCGCAAACTATGCCAACTCCAAAGCCGCGATGATCCTGCTGGGCAGCTGGTTGCTGGGTACCTTGAGCACACCGGACAACAAGGCCGTGTTGGCCCAGACGGGCTTTGTCCCGTTCCCCACCGTTCCCGGCGGCAAAGGCCCGATCACCGAAACCCAGGGCGGACCCAACGCAGCGTTCGGGATCAGCTCAGCCGCCGGCAATAAGGACGCCGCCTGGGAGTTCATCAAAGGCTTCACCAGCACGGACCAGGCGAGCAAGGTAGCCGAGCAGGCACTGTCGCTGGTGCCCAACAAGATCACCATCGACACCACCAAGGTCCCCGCCATCTACAACGACGCTGTCAGCTTCCTCGGGAAGTCCACGGCCTTCAATTTGTTCTGGAACGAGGTGCTGCCACCTCAGCAGAACACCAAATTCACTAACCTGCAGAACAGCATGGTCGCTGGACAGATCTCGCCGCAACAGATGATGTCGAACTTCGGCGACTACATGAAGGCACATCCCGTCCCGAAGTGATGAAGGCATTTTCCCGTACCCGAAGAACAGACGCTGGTGGCAGGCCGCAGCTGGACGGCCGCACCTGAAAGGAGGCACGACACGATGAAAACGAGCCTGCGAAAATGGGCGGCGATTTTTCTCCTGCCCGGTCTGGCCCTTTATTTGTACATCGTGATCGTGCCCTCCATCCAGGTGATCAACGACGGCTTCTATGACTGGTCCGCCGGACAGAGCCCGGTATGGGCGGGGTTGGCGAACTATCGAGAGATGTTCTCCGACACGGTTTTCACCGACTCGCTGGTCAACACGCTGATCTTGCTGGTCGGAGCGTTGATCATCCAGATCCCGCTGGGGTTTCTCTTCGCCTTGTTGATCTACCGCAAGCTGCCCGGCAGCGGCTTCTTCCAATCAGTTTTTTTCATCCCGATGGTGTTGTCCACGGTGGTCATCGCCGTTCTCTGGACGCAGGTCTATCAACCGGACTTCGGTCTGCTCAACGGCCTGTTCAAGATGCTGGGGCTGAGCAACTGGATGCACGCCTGGTTGGGCGATACCAACACCGCGCTGTACTCGGTGGTGGTCGTGGTCGGATGGCAATTCGTGGGGCTGTACATGCTGATCTTCCTCGCCGCGATGCAGTCGATCCCGGTTCCGGTCCTGGACGCCGGGCAACTCGACGGTGCCAGTGGATGGCGCCAGACACGACACCTCCTCCTACCGATGTTGTTCGACACGGTGAAGCTGTCCGTGATCCTCGTAGTCACCGGGGCAGTGCAGTACTTCAATCTGATCTGGGCGATGACCAAGGGCGGCCCGGCGAACTCATCGTCGGTGCTGGCCAGTTACATGTATACCAAGGCCTTCACCGACAACCGGCTTGGCTACGCCGCCGCCGTCGCCACCTTCATGTTGGTCATCAATCTCCTGCTGGCCGTCGGGTTGCAGCGCCTATTCCGCCGCGACGCCCTCGAGTTGGCATAGAAAGGCGGGTTCCCGTCATGACCGTCCTTGATCGCCGCCTACCCCCACCCCCACCGAACGCCGCAGCCGCCCCAACCGCTGTCCGCCGACGAATGACCCTGTCCACAGTGTTGTTCCTGGCCTTGATGATTCTGTGGACGTTGGTGTCCCTGGGTCCGCTGATCTGGATGGTGCTTGACGCCCTGCGCACCAACAATCAGATCTTCTCCTCCGCGATCGGCTTGCCCTCCTTGTCGCACGCGTCCAACTTCTCCCAAGCCTGGACACAGGCTTCCCTTGGCCACGCACTGCTGATCAGCGTCGGCGTCAACGTGGCCTCGGTGGCCCTGGCCGGTGTGTGCTCAATCGGTGTCGGTTTCGCCCTAAGCCGAGGCGGGCTGCCCTTGCGAGGAGCACTGCTCACCTTTTTTCTGCTGGGCCTGATGATCCCGACATTTTCGATTCTGATCCCGCTGCTCACACAGTTCCAAGCCGCTGGCCTGACCGACAGTTTCTCCGGGCTGGTCCTGGTCTATTCAGGTTTCTCGATCTCCCTCGGAGTTTTCCTGTTCAAGGGTGCCTTCGACGGAATACCCAAGGATTACCTAGAAGCCGCCGCGCTGGACGGAGCGTCGGTTCCGCGGATGCTCATGTCCGTCCTGCTGCCGATGATCCGGCCGACGATCGCCACCTTCTCCATCCTGACGTTTCTCAACGGTTACAACGACTTCGTCTTCGCCCTCACTCTGATCTCGGATCAGAACAAGCGCACCCTGCCACTGGCCCTGCTGCAATTCAGCGGCCAATACGGCACCCAGTACAACCTGGTCTTCGCAGCCGTCACCATCTCCACCGTTCCCGCGCTGTTGGCCTACCTGTTCCTGCGCCGACAGATCCAGACAAGCCTGGCGATGAGTGGGGGAGTGAAGTGAAAATCACCTCCCTGGAGACCATCCGCCCGGACTTCCAGTCCAACCTGTGCGTGCTCGTCCTGACCACCGACGATGGAATCCAAGGGTTGGGTGAGGCCTTCTTCCACACCGCGACGGTGGAGACGTATCTGCACGAGTCTGTCGCGCCAGTCCTATTTTCGATACCGGACCCGAACCCCGAACGGGTCGCCTCCACACTTGCCCCCTACGTCGGCTTCCAAGGTGGAGGGGCCGAGAACCGCGGCAACGGCGCAGTCGACATCGCACTCTGGGACATTGCAGGCAAACGCGCCGGACTACCGGTTGTGGACCTGCTGGGCGGTTCCACCCGGGACTCGATACCCACGTATAACACGTGCGCCGGAACCGGCTACGTCGGTGACACCTCCCGCCAGGAGTCGGCCAACTGGGGCCTGGAGCGCGCGGGAAAGTACGAGGACCTGCGCTCGTTCCTGACCAGACCGGGCGCCCTGGCCAAAGAACTACTCTACGAGGGCCTGACCGGCATGAAGATATGGCCCTTCGATGAGCTCGCCGAGCAAACCCTGGGCACCAACATGAGCCGCTCGGCCTTGGCGCCCGGGATAGCAATAGTCAGCGACATACGAGACAGCGTCGGTGAACAGATGGACCTGATGATCGAGTTGCACGGCCTGTGGAACAGGCCAGGAGCTGAGGTGCTGATCAACGAGCTGACCCCCTTTCGGCCCTATTGGGTGGAGGACCCGATCCGGTCAGATGCCGTCGACGCCCTTATCCAGCTCCGAGCGCATACCGACGTGCGAATCGCGACCGGCGAAACGGCGGTGGGCCGCCGCGGATTTCTGCCGTTGCTGCAGGGCGGCGCGGTGGACATCGCCACCGTCGACGTACAATGGACCGGCGGTCTGACCGAAGCCAGAAAGATCGCCAGCCTGGCCGATACCTTCGGCGTCGCGCTGGCACCCCACGATTGCACCGGTCCGATCACGCTGGCCGCCTGCACCCACCTGGTCATGAGCCAGCCCAACGGCCTGATCCAGGAGACCACCAGAGCCTTCCTGCACACCTGGTATAACGACGTCGCCGAAGGGCTACCCGCGCTGCATGACGGTGAACTTCGACTGTCCACCGATCCAGGATTGGGCGTTCGACTAGTTCCAGGCCTGAGAGGTCGTGACGGTGTCCGATCCAGACTCAGTACGCCCGCTATGTGACCCGCTACGAAATGGACAGCCACGGTGTTCCTAATTCGCTACACCACCGATGAAGGCCCCGGTCCGAAGGTGGGCGTCTTGGACGGTGACCGACTCGCCATCCTCGCCGTGCCCAGCATGGCGGCATTGCTCCAACTCCCCCTGGACGACCTCAGGTCACAGGTCGAGACGGCCCAATGGCAACCCCTACCCGCCGGACTGCAACTCCTAGCGCCGGTCGACAGTCGGACAGAGATCTGGGCATCCGGCGTGACCTACCTCCGATCCCGCGAGGCCCGGATCGAGGAAAGCACCCAGCAGAGTGTCTACGAGCTGATTTATGAGGCGCCTAGACCAGAACTGTTCTTCAAATCATCGGCCTGGCGCGCGGTCACCGACGGTGAACCGGTCGCAGTGAGGTCGGACTCCGCAACCAACGTTCCCGAGCCAGAACTGGCCGTGCTGGCCAACCGCCACGCCGAGATCATCGGATATCTGATCTGCAACGACATGAGCTCCAGAACTCTGGAAGGGGAAAATCCGCTCTACCTGCCGCAGGCGAAGGTTTTCGCCGGGGCGTGCGCGCTCTCGCACGGTATCCGGCCGGTCTGGGAACTGGATACGGCCGACTTGCCGATCGTCATCCACATCACAAGGGCCGGGGCCGTGGCATTTCACGGAAGTACCCGGACGTCGAGCATCAGGCGGCCACTGGCCCAGCTGGTCGACTACCTCTTCCACTCCGAGAACTTCCCCGACGGGGCAGTCCTGTCGACCGGAACCGGGATCGTGCCAGACGTCGATTTCAGCCTCCACGCCGACGACATCGTCAGCATCAGCATCGAAGGCCTGGGCACCCTGAGCAACCGTGTCGTCGTCGGCAAAGAAAACTTCCGATTCTTGGCAGATCGGTTCCTGACCCCGCCGATGGGAGACCTGTGAACTCGAACTACGAAAGTCTTTTGCCGACAACGGATCGGGCACAGCTGGACAATGCCATTGCCGCCGCGTCAGCTGCAGCCCCACTCTGGAGTGGCACATCCGCCGCCGGCCGGGCCAACGTGCTGCGGGCGGTGGCGGACAAGCTGGATGAGGCTGCACATGAGTTGATCCCGCTCGCCGCGACGGAAACCCGCCTGTCGCGTGATCGGCTGGTCGGAGAACTCGCCAGAACCACCTACCAGCTCCGGTTTTTCGCCGAGGTATTGGAGGAAGGGTCGTTCATGGAGGCGATCATTGACACCGCTGACCCTCACCATCCCCTCGGTCCGCGCCCAGACCTGCGCCGGATGCTGCTGCCGCTCGGTCCGATTGCGGTGTATGCGGCCAGCAACTTCCCGTTCGCCTTCAGCGTCGCCGGCGGCGACACCGCAGCGGCACTAGCGGCCGGATGCCCGGTCATCGTCAAAGCACACCCCGGACACCCACGTCTTTCCCAACGCACCGAAGACATCATCGTCGATGCCCTGACCGCTGCCGGAGCCCCGGCAGGTCTGTGTACCGTCGTCTACGGCATCGACACCGGTATCGACCTGCTCAAGGACGAACGCATCACAGCCGCCGCATTCACCGGATCCATCCAAGGCGGCCGCATCCTGGCAGATGTCGCAGCGGCTCGTCCTACACCGATCCCGTTCTACGGCGAACTGGGCAGCATCAACCCCACCCTGGTCACCCGTGCAGCAATCAAGGCCCGCGGACAACAGATCGCCGAAGGCTTTGTCCAATCGTTCACCTTGGGCGTCGGCCAGTTCTGCACCAAACCAGGGCTGCTCCTGCTGCCGACCGGACATGGCCTGGAGCCGGCCATCATCGACGCCGCCCGGGCCGTGCCCTCGGCCCTGATGCTCAACCCCAGCATCGCCGACGGATACTCAAAGACCCTCGCAACGATCGTCCGTGTCCCAAGCGTTCGCACCTTACTTCAAGGCAACATTGACCACCTCGGCGCATCACCGACTGTATTGGCCACCGACGCCGCCACCGTCATCGCCCAGCCCGAACAAACGATGGTGGAGTGTTTCGGACCCGCCGCCCTCGTCGTCGACTACAAGGACCTGAAGGAGTTGACGACCCTGCTCGCTGTGCTCCCAGCAAGCTTGACCGCCACCATCCACGCCGAACCAGAAGACCTTGAAACAGCGACAACAGTGCTGCAACAGCTCACCAGTCTTGCAGGACGAATCGTATGGAACGGCTGGCCCACCGGTGTCGCAGTCTCTTGGGCACAACACCACGGCGGCCCCTACCCGGCAACCATCGTCGCTGGACACACCTCGGTCGGAGCCACGTCGATACGCAGATTCCAACGCCCCATATGCTTCCAAGGAATGCCCCAACAGGTACTACCGATGCCACTTCAAGATATCAATCCCACCCATATTATCCGGCGCATCAACAATCACCTGACCACCAACGATAATGTCTGATCTGTCTAATCTGCGAACTGCACCGCCCCCAACTCGCGAGAGCAGTCGAGCATTGCAGCACTGTGAGACTTCACAGGCGGCCTGGTGGTCGCTGGCCGGCTGGCCCTTGCGGGGCGAAATGACTCGTTGACAAACTGGCCGTTGCTGTTCGGAGGTGCCCTGCCATGGCACGTCTTCCAATGCGTGGGACCGGTCCTGCCCACCCGTTAGCCTCGCGCTTTCGTGCGCCCAGTGGAACTGGAGGTGACCTCGTGTCGGGGTGATCTGTTGGTTCGTGCTCGTCGTCGCTTGCCGGTGTGAGTCCGGTCCGGGTAGCTGTCAGGAGGCCCGGTAGCAGACTGGCGGCTCGGGTTGGAAACGGCCGGGGTCGAAGCCCAGTGTCAAAAGCCCTTTTGGGGGAGCAACTGTGCGGTCCGCAGCATTAAGCCTGGATCCGTGGACGGGCTGTTGTTGGGCGGGTAGTTGATCTTGGTGTGATGCCCGGGCGGGCTCGCCGGTGTGGGAGCGCGGGGTGTCCGCTGGTCTGTCCAGCTTTCCGGGGTGGTTTCT
>JAABUT010003669.1_pt1 | contig 12904 bp, 16 predicted proteins | sample 5559281 | NCBI WGS metagenome assembly JAABUT01 (sample SAMN10711880, study PRJNA513359) | rock metagenome | isolation source: Antarctica rocks | place: Antarctica: Victoria Land, Ricker Hills nord | collected 2016-01-04
AACGGTTCGCCCGCCGCCGGGGCAACCAGGCCGACGCCCTCGTCGACGCGGTGACCGGCCACGCCGTGCAGATCCTGCTGGGAGGCAACGAGTCCCCGGGGACCGGGGCGGCCGGCATACCTCGCGGGCTGGTCGTCGGAGGCGACAGGGCACTCGTCGCGCAGGTCCTCGAGGACGCGGCGCTGCGGTCGGTGGCTGGCGTGCCCAAGCGAGAGCTCTACGACCTGCCGGACCCCAGGCGCGCCGTCCTCGAGGACGCGCTGCGGCGTGGCCGTGCCATCCGCATCGAGCTGGCGGACGGCACGGTGGAGCACTGACCCTGACGGGGAAGCCTACGTGGTCATCGGCTGGCTTCCGTCCAGCCCTGGGCGACGAAACCCTCTGTATGCCGCTCACCGTCCAGGGCCACCCCGCGCTGCCCGGCAACGCGCACGCCGTCGACGTAGACGCCTCGACCGAGAAAGCTCGAGTCGGTCGTGTAGCGCCACCGCAGCTGTTGCGGGCCGGCAACGAGATCGGCCCGTGCCTGCAGCCAGCGCCGGGTGCCACTGGTGGCGACCGAGCCGTCGGTCTGCGACACCGTCCCGCGGTCCCGGACCGTGAACGGCGGGGATGGGCCCTGAGGTCGTCGACAGCTTGCGAGCGGACAGCGAAGTTGGGCGGAGCTACGCAGCCTCAGCGCGCCGTCTATGCCGAGACGGCCGCACTCAACGACACGCGAGACTCCAATGAGCTGGCGGTGAAAGCAGGGCGGGTCGACCTGATCTTAGGGTCGAACAACCGCGAGCGCTCTCCGTACGGGACAACCTTCAACGACGTCTCAGCGACGGTCGCCCCTGCAGAAGTGCACGAGCTCGCTGGCCAAGGACACATGGTCCACCTGGAAGCGCCCTCCGCTCTCGCGGCACTTCTCAACCAGCTGCGCTCCACCAACGGGGTACCCCGTTCCGGGGATTGACCCCGCGGCACTCCGCGCAAGCAGCCCTCCAGAGAAGCGTGTTGGCCCGCCCCGGGTCAGGCGGGTCATGAACGGAACCGCCGATACTCAGCTCCACTTCACGGCGGGTGAGGTCATCCACCATGTCTTTCGCATCGCAAAGCGAACGGGCCAGCCGGTCGAGTTTCGTCACGACGAGAGCGTCACCGGCCCGGCACGCGGCTAGAAGGCCTGCTCGACCGACTGATCGCCCGTTGGGTTGCCGGTACCAGTGATCTGCCTCTACTGACCGCAGACATTGGTTGAGAGCCCGCGCCCACGCTTTCTCTCTCGTCGACGCCTGCAACGCAGCTGCGGGGTTGAGACTTACCAGGCCAACCGCTCACCTGCGTTGTGGCCGGAGCTGGTCGGTTCACCACCACGTTCGTGCTGGTTGATCTCGGCCCACACCGCATCGAGGGAGAGGCCGAGGACATTGGCGATCGCCGCGATGGTCGGGAAGGCAGGGGTCGCTACGCGGCCCGTCTCGATCTTCCGGAGGGTCTCCGGTGAGACGCGTGCATCGAGCGCGGTCTCGAGCATCGAGCGCTCACCCCTTGCGCGACGCAACGCGGCACCGAGGCGCTGTCCGCGCTCGACCTCTGCGGGTGTGAGCGGCAACCTGACCATGCCACCGATTCTAGTACCGGGATAGTATGGCCGGGATAGTTATTGGTTGCGTGAGAAAGGCGCCGCATGATCGAGATCCTCAACCCCACCGAACTGGCCCGAGCAAAAGAGACAGGTGCCCTGGTCGCTCACATCTTGCAGACGCTGAAGAGCCGCAGCGCGGTAGGCACGAACCTCCTGGACATCGACCGGTGGGCCCACGCCATGGTCACCGAGGCCGGAGCACTGTCCTGCTACGTCGACTACGAGCCATCGTTCGGACGCGGGCCGTTCGGCCACTACATCTGCACGGCCGTCAACGACGCCGTACTCCACGGACTGCCATACGACCACACGCTTGCCGACGGCGACCTGCTGACGCTCGACCTCGCCGTCTCCAAAGGCGGAGTCGCTGCAGACTCTGCCATCAGCTTCATCGTGGGCGACTCGAAGCCCCCGGAGAGCGTCGCGATGATCAGTGCAACCGAACGCGCATTGAGCGCAGGGATTGCGGCTGCCGGGCCCGGAGCTCGCATCGGCGACATCTCCCATGCCATCGGCTCGATCCTCAGCGAGGCGGGGTATCCGATCAACACCGAGTTCGGCGGTCATGGCATCGGATCAACGATGCACCAGGACCCGCACGTCTCAAACACCGGACGGCCCGGCCGTGGATACAAACTGCGCCCCGGGCTGCTGCTCGCACTGGAACCGTGGGTCATGGCGGACACCGCTGAACTCATCACTGATGCCGACGGGTGGACGCTCCGAAGTGCGACAGGCTGCCGGACAGCACACAGCGAGCACACGATCGCTATCACCAGCGGCGGAGCTGAAATCCTCACCCTGCCGAAGCAGGCGCAACCGTGAGGTCGGAGCCACGCGTGTCCCGATGCTCCTGGCGCCTCCTCGCGAACCTCGCTTTCAGGTGTCCTGGCCCACGGTAAGCGGTGGGTCGACCGTTATCTCGCTGGCGAGTCCATGCAAGATCGATCGTCGCGGCCCAGGTCATCGCCGAACAAGACAAACCGCTCGACGACGAAACGGTGCGTCAGCTTGCGAAGGCGTCTGCGGGAAGGACCAGTCCAGCTTGCCGCGCGACTCGGCATCGCCCCGTCCACGGTGCACCGCATCCTGAGATCGGCGCGGTTGAACCGGTTCTCGCACATCGGCCGTGCGACCGGTGAACCGATCCGCCGCTACGAGCACCCATACCCCGGGTCGCTCATTCGTGGACGTGAGGAAGGTAGGGAACATCCCCGACGGCGGCGGCTGGCGCTTTGTTGGACGATCCCGGGGCCAGAAGAGTCGTGCGTCGACGCTGGACAAGCCGACGAACAAGTGGCACGGCCCCAAGATGGGCTACGCCTTCGTACCCACAGTCATCGACGACCACTCTCGCGTCGCCTGCGCGGAGGCACACGACGACGAGACCGCCATCATCGCCGCCGGCGTCCTGCACCGCGCCGTCGAGTGGTTCGCGGATCGTGGCGTCACCGGTGAGCGGGGTGCTTTCAGACAATGGGAGCGCCTACCGGTCTCACCTGTGGCGAGACGCCTGCGACAAACTCGCCATCAAGCCGAACCGGACTCGCGGGAATCACTCATCTAGGGGCGAGGTGGGGTGACACCAGTCGCTCGGCGGGCAGCTGGCTCGGGGGGCGATGACGGCGCCGTGCGCCGCGGCACGGGTTGGGCTGGTTTTCGGCCGAGGAGTCTGGTTCACTTCAACTGTTGCGATTGAGTAGCGATAAGGAACCGATGATGGAGAACCACGTGCTGCCTCACCTGCCCTACTACTACGCGGCGCTGGAGCCCTACATCTCCGGCGAGATCATGGAGCTGCACCATGACACGCACCACGACACGTACGTCAAGGGCATCAACACCGCGGTCGAGCAGCTGGCCGAGGCGCGTGCGGTCGAGAGTTTCGGAAGCCTGTCGACGTTAGAGAAGAACCTGGCCTTCCACCTCGGCGGGCACGTCAACCACTCGGTCTTCTGGTCGCAAGTCGCCGGACGGGGCGACAAGCCCGCCGGCGACCTGGCGGCCGCGAGCGACGAGCTCTTCGGCTCGTTCCACAAAGTCCGTGCCCATTTCGAGGCCAACGCACTCGGTGTACAGGGCTCCGGCTGGTCGGTGCTGACCTGGACATGCTCGCTCAACGGCTGTTTATCGTCCTGCTCTTCGACCACCAATCTGTTTGGTCCCGCTGCTCATGCTCGACATGTGGGAGCACGCCGACTACCTGCAGTACAAGAACGACCAAGCCCGCCTTCGTCAAGCAGTGGTGGTACGTCGTCAACTGGCCCGACGTCACCCAGCGCTACGAGCGGGCAAGGACCCAGACCGCCGGGCTCGCCGTGAAGGCCTCGGCGTGACGTCGGTTCCTCCGGCCCAGGCGCGCCCGGATCTCGTGACTGTCGTAGCAGCTGCCCAGCGGGCGGCCGCGGTGCTCGCAGCCAGCGATCACGGAGACCTCGAGAGGGCCTCGCGGCTCGATGCACTTGTTCGAGGACGACCGAGAGCTTGCCTCCGGTGCCTCGTCGTGGCCGAGTTTGCGCTCCAACTGCTGGCCAGGATCCGGGCAATCCGTCAGCCAAGCCGTCCAGGAGCTCACGACCATGATGGCGCGTGCCCTGTCGAGATGAACGGCAAGAAGGGCACGCCCAGTCCTCAGTCCTCTTCAGAATCCCACGACAACCCGGAGGCGTAACCCATGAACATCGAATCGTGCACGGTCAGTCGTCGGCTCTTCCTGGCCGGGACACTCGGCGGCGCGGCGGTCGCCGTAGGGGCCTGCTCGGTCCCGGGCACCGACAGCGGTGCTGTCGGCAGGGCCCCGGCGACCAGCGGGGAGATCTCGCTCCTCACGGCGCTCGTCCCCGAGACGCTCAACCCGCTCGCCGGGTTCGCCAACACCGGCAAGGGCAAGATCAACGAGTCGCTGCTGACCCTCAGCGGGCGTCCCGATGCGTTGCCGGAGATCGTCCCGCACCTCGCGGCGCAGCCGCCCGAGGTCTCCGCCGACGAGCTGACCTGGACGGTGACGCTGAAGAGGGGGGTGACCTTCTCCGACGGGACGGCACTGACCGCCGCCGACGTCGTCGCGACCTATGAGGCGATCGCCGACCCGGCCACCGCCTCACCCATCGCCGGCGACCTCGTCAACCTCGAGAAGGTCGAGGCGACCGACGACCACACCGTCGTCTTCCGGCTCAGGGCCTCTCAGGTCTCCTTCCGGACAGCCCTGCTCATCGGCATCGCCCCGAAGGCGATGATCACCACGGGTCAGAAGGTCGAGGAGTCCCCCCTCAACCAGAAGCCGATCGGCACCGGCCCCTACGTCGTCGAGTCCTACGACACCGACCGGCTCGTCCTCGCCGCAAACAAGGCTCACCGCGGCGGCCCGCCCCAGGTCACCAAGATCACCTACTCCCTCGCCGCCGACGACAACACCCGCGCCCAGCGGATGCGGGCCGGCGACTTCGACGGCTCGGTGCTCCCACCGCGCCTCTCGACGTCGTTCAAGGGCAGCACCGTCATGGACACCGTCTCCTCGACGTCGGCCGACTGGCGCGGCCTCTCGCTGCCCGCCGGCAACCCTGTCACCGCTGACCCCGCCGTGCGCAAGGCCCTGAACATCGGCATCGACAGGGCGGGAATCGTCACGGGCGTCCTGGTTGGCCACGGCCGCCCGGCCTACACCTTCGTCCCGCCGCAGTACGGCGACTACTACGACGCGAAGGCCGTTTTCCCCTACGACGTCGCCGCGGCGACGACGATGCTCGAGGCGGCCGGCTGGGGGGCCGGGACAGACGGCATCAGGGTCAAGGCCGGCCGACGGGCCGCGTTCACCGTCATGTACCGCCCCACCGACCTCGTCCGGCGCGACCTCTCCGCCGCCTTTGCCTCGGAGGCCCTCAAGCTCGGCTTCGACGTGACGATCGAGGGCGTCGAGTTCGCCCAGGCCGAGCCGCGGATCGAACGCGACGCCCTCCTGCTCGGCGGCGGCGACACGCCCTACGACGTCGACACCCAAGTCTACAAGAGCCTTCACTCCAGCTACCCCGCGGCCGGCGCCTACTACGACAACCCAAGCCGCTTCCGGAGCGCCGCGATGGACGCCGCCCTCGACGCCGGGCGCACCTCGCTCGACGACGTCAAGCGGGTCGCGGCATACCATCGGGTGCAGGAGCTCTACGTCGAGCAGCCCTCGATGGTGCTGCTCGTCTTCCTCGACCACGTCTATCTCCAGAAGAAGACCGTCGCCGCAGCCTGGAACGTCACCCCGACCCTGCTCGAGCCGCACGAGCACGGCACGGCCTGGGGGCCGTGGGTTGACGTCGACGCCTGGACCAGGAAGGCCTGAGGCGAGCCCGTATGCCGCCCCCCACCGCCTCTCCGTCACCCCTCGCCGAAGGCACGGCCTCCGACGTCACCCCCGCCCGGGCCGACGGCAGCGGCGACCCCCGCCGCCGCACCCGCCGCTGGGTTCGCGTCGGGCGCCTCTTGCGCACCCGGCTCCTCGTCACCGTCCCGGTCGTGACGATCGTGTCGATGGTGACCTTCTGGCTCGCCTCGATCTCGCCGTTCGACCCGCTCGTCGCCTACCTCGGGGCCCGCTTCGAGCGCACCAGCGTCGAGCAGCGCGCGGTCCTCGCGCAGCAGCTCGGCCTCGACGACTCGTGGTGGGCGATCTGGGGGCGATGGGCCTCCGGCGTTGTCACTCAATGGGACTGGGGTCAGTCTCGCTCGCTCGCCCGGCCCGTCGCGACCGTCCTCGCCGAGCGCCTTCCATGGACGTTTATGCTCGGCGCCACAGGCATGACGATCGCCATCGTCCTCTCGCTCGTCCTCGGTGTCCGGGCCGCGCGTCGACCGGGGTCGACAGCAGACCGGCTGGCCGCCGGTCTTGCCTACGTCATGCAGGGCGTCCCCCCGTTCGTCGTCGCCCTCATCGCCATCGCCGTCTTCTCCCTCGGTCTGCACTGGCTGCCCGTGGCCGGGGTCAGCGAAGGTGGCGCGGACCCGACGTGGGGATCCGTCCTTCGCCATCTCGTCCTCCCGGCCACCGTGCTGGGTCTGTCCCAGGTGCCCTGGCTGCTGCTCAACGTGCGCTCCTCGGTGCTCCAGTCGCTCGGTGACGACCACGTCCGGGCGGCGCGCGGACGGGGCCTGCCCGAAGGCACCGTCGTGTGGCGCCACGCCCTGCCGTCAGCGCTGCTGCCCTTCGTCACGGTCATCGGCGCTCGCCTGCCCGAGGTCGTGACGGGGGCCCTGCTGGTCGAGACGGTGTTCAGCTGGCCCGGCCTCGCGGCCGCGACGATCGACGCGGCCACGAGCATGGACTTCCCCCTCCTCGCCGCCGTGACGATCCTCACCTCGGGCACGGTGCTGCTCGGGTCGATGGTCGCCGACGCCGTCTACCTGCTCGTCGACCCGAGGGTGGACCATGCCTGAGACCATCATCAACGGCACGCGGACCCCGGTGACGGGCTCGTCTCCGGCTGGAGCCGAACCCCGTTGGCGGGTGGTCCCGTCCTGGCCGCTGTCCCGGCGCCGCACCCGACGTCCCCGCGCCCGCCGGTCGCTCGTCACCGGCCTCACTGCCCTCGTCCTGCTCACCCTGTATGCCGTGGTCGTGCCCCTCTTCGACCAGACCGACACCCGCGTCGTCGACCTCGCGGCATACCTCACCCCACCCTCCTTCGACCACCCCTTCGGCACCGACCTGCTGGGCCGCGACCTGTTCACCCGGTGCGCCCAGGGGCTCCGGATCTCGTTGGCCCTGGCCGCTGCTGCCGCTCTGGTGTCCACCGTCATCGGCGCACTCGTCGGGACGATCTCGGCCGCGGTCGGGGGCTGGGTCGACACCCTCTGCATGCGGGTCGTCGACGCGGCGAACGCGTTGCCGCACCTGCTCCTCGGGGTCGTGATCGCCGCCCTGTGGCGCGGGCAGTGGTGGGCCGTCGTCGTCTCCATCGGGCTCACTCACTGGACCCAGGTCGCCCGCATCGTCCGCAGCGAGGTGCTCCACGTCCGGACCAGCGACCACGTCGCGGCCGCCGTGGTGTCTGGCGCCACTCGGGTGCAGGTGTGGGCGACCCACCTCCTGCCGGCGGTCGTGCCGCAGACCCTCATCGCCGTCGTCCTCCTCCTGCCCCACGCGGTCTGGCACGAGAGCGCGTTGAGCTTCCTCGGTGTCGGCCTGCCCCCCAACGACCCTTCGCTCGGCACCCTGCTCGAGGACGCGCGCTCCGGCATCCTCGCCGGCGGATGGTGGCTTCTCGCCTTCCCGGGCGGCTTCCTCACCGCCACCTGCCTCGCCATCGCCGGCATCGGCGGATACGTGCGCGACCTCGCGATGCCCCGCCGCGCCGTCGAGGCGGAGGTCACCCGATGAGCATCTCGACCCTGTCCCACACCGCGGCGGCGACCCCCGTCGCCGACGGGTTGGTCCTCGACCGGCTCCACGTCCACATCCCGCTGCCGGGCACGCCTCGGCGCTGGGTCCACGCCGCCCGGGATCTCACTCTGCACGCCCCGGCGGGGAGCATCACCGCGGTCGTCGGCGAATCGGGTTGTGGCAAATCGGTGCTCGGCCTCGCCGCCATGGGCCTCCTGCCCGGCGGGACCCGGGTGTCCGGGTCGATCGGTATCGACGGCCGCAACCTCCTCGAGCTCGACGAGCGCGAGCTCGCCCGGGTCCGCGGCGCAGGAGTCGGACTCGTCCCCCAGTCGGCGGCCACGCACCTCACCCCGGTGCGCACCGTCGGATCCGTCATGGCGGAGTCGCTGCGGCACCACGACCTCCCACACGGGCCGACGGCGATCGACGCGCTGCTGCGACACGTGCAGCTGCCGTCGCACGTGCGCGACGACTATCCGCACGAGCTGTCGGGCGGCATGGCGCAACGCGTCCTCGTCGCCCTCACCGTCGCACTCGGACCGACCGTCCTCATCGCCGACGAGCCGACCTCGGCCCTCGACGACGCGACCGGCCGGATCGTCCTCGACATGCTGCGGGCCCACGCCGACTCGGGCCACGCAGTCGTCCTCATCACCCACGACCTCGCCGCCGCGCGGTCGGTCGCCGACCGGGTCGCCGTGATGTATGCCGGCGAGCTCCTCGAGGTCGGACCCGCCGACACTGTGCTCCGGCAACCGGCGCACGACTACAGCCGGGCCCTGCTGGCCGCGCTCCCGGAGAACGGCCTCGTCCCCCCGCCCGGCTCGCCGTCGTCCCTGGTCGACCCGTCGCCCGACGTGTGCGCCTGGCACCTCAGGGCCGGGATCACCTGTGACCACCGGCGGCTCGCGCCATGGCGTCCGGGCCACGACCTCGCCTGCCGTCCGGAGGGGGACCGATGAGCCTCGAGCTGGGAGGTATCTCGTTCCGCTACCGCGCCGAAGGTCCCGACGTCGTCACCGACCTCTCCCTGGCCGTGCCTCCCCGTCAGTGCGTCGGCCTCACCGCGCCGTCGGGCACGGGCAAGTCCACCGTGCTCCGGATCGCGGCGCTGCTGCTGCGACCGACGTCGGGCACGGTCGTCGTCGACGGGTCCACTGTCTCGGCCACCGGCTACCGCGTCGACCCGTCGCTCCGGCGCCGCGTCGGGCTCGTCTTCCAGTCGCCCCGGACGGCGAGTAACGAACGGCTCACGCTGCGCCAGATCATCGCCGAGCCGCTGGCGGCCGGCGCCGGCCGGCACTCCCCCCGACCCACGGCCGACACCGACCGCCTCGCTGAGCTCGCGGACACCGTCCAGCTCTCGGACGACCTCCTCGACCGACTACCCCACCAGGTCTCCGACGGTCAGCTCCAACGGGCCTGTCTCGCCCGGACGCTCGCACTGACGCCGCGACTGCTGCTCTGCGACGAGCCGACCGCCATGCTCGACGCCCCGACCACGGCGGTCATCATGCGCGTCCTCGCCGACCAGGCCCAGCGCGGCGCCGCCGTCCTCGTCGCCTCGCACGACTGCGCGCTCCTCGACGCGGTCTGCCACGAGGTCATCGCGCTCCCGACCGCACGCGCCGCCGTCTGACGCGCGGCCGCAACGGCAAGCACGGCGATGGCGGCTCAGTGACGACCGTTTCCGGGTCAGACCAGTGGGCTGGTTGGCTCGGTCAGGCGTGGCGACCTACACGCACGTGCGTGAACCGCCCCCGCTTTGGTGGACGGTCTGATTCCACGGGAAGGTGGATTCATGTCAGCACCTCGCAAGTACCCGGAGGAGCTTCGGGAGCGGGCCAAGCGGATGGTTGCTGAGGCTCGGGAGCAGGACGGCTCGTTGTCGTTGCACGCGGCGGTGAACCGGATCGGTGATCCGCCCAGGGTCCCGGAAAGGTCGGCGGGTGGGGCTGTGACCTGCGGGTTTGTGCTGGTGTGACCGGCGTGGCGTGTGTGACGGGTGTGGCCCAAGGGGCTGAGATGGGAGTTCTTGACGCCCACCTTCTCAGCAAGGACCACACCCGCCGATGCCATCTTCACCGATCACCGATGCTGTTGCACAACCGGACCGGGCCAGCGCGTTGCTGGACCTGCTGGCGACAGTGCCCGACCCGCGCGACCCGCGTGGGGTCCGCTACCCCCTGGCAGGGGTGCTCGCGGTCGCGGTGACCGCGGTGCTGGCCGGGGCCCGCTCGTTCGCCGCGATCGGGCAGTGGGCCGCCGACCTGTCCGGTGAGCACCTGGCCCGGATCGGGCTGGGGATGGCGCCGGACGAGTCGACCCTGCGCAAACTGCTCGCGCGGTCCGACACCGACAGCGGCGGCTCCACCGTCACCCTGGTCCGGTCCGCGATTCGTGGGGTGCTGCGGCCCAGCCGACCGGCCCGGCTGATCTGCTCGGCTGCCCGGCTCACCCGGGGTTGGCGGCCCCGAAGGTGTCGCACTGGTTGATGTCACCGCTCGTGTAGCCCGTCGTGAACCACTTCTGGCGAGCTGCGCTGGAGCCGTGGGTCCACGTCTCCGGCGTGACCCGGCCCTGGGTCGCCTTCTGGATGCGGTCGTCGCCCACGGCGGAGGCGGCGGAGAGCGCTGAGCTGATGTCTGCCCTGGTGATCGGCTTGAGGTAGGGGGTGCCGTTGGCGTCCTTCGTCTCCGTCGCGTGCTTGACCCAGGTGCCCGCAAGGCAGTCGGCCATGAGCTCGAGGCGCACCGACCCCGACTCGGGCCCTTGGGGGTCGCGCTGCGCCTGGCCCAGCAGGCCGAGGATGTCCTGGACGTGGTGGCCGTACTCGTGGGCGATGACGTACTCCTTGGCCAGCTGCCCGCCGCCCGCACCGAACCGCGTCGCGAGCTCCTGGAAGAAGCTCGCGTCGATGTAGACGAGCTTGTCCAGGGGGCAGTAGAACGGCCCGACCTGGTTGGAGGCGGTGCCGCACGCCGACTGGGTCTGACCGGAGTAGAGGACCGTGTTCGCCATCGTGTACCGCTTGCCGTACTGCGGCAGCGTCTGGGCCCAGTAGGCCTGGACGCTGTTGACCGTCGCGATGACCAGACACTGGTCGTTCCTGTTGGCGTCGGCCCCCGTCTTGCACTCGGCGAAGTCGGACGCGGGCTGGCTTCCGCCGGCACCCACCTGCGAGGGGTTGAGCGCGCTGCTCCGCCCCGGCTGCCGGACCCCGGGGTCGCTCGTGTCGGCACCGCCGATGGCGTTGCCGCCGAAGATGAACGTCAGGACCAGGAGGATGAGGCCCCCGATCCCGCCGCCGACCTGCAGGCCGCCCGGAAAGCTCCCGCCCCCACCCGCGCCTGAGCCGCCGCTGACCTGGGACGTGTCCAGCTCGACGTTCTCGTTGAAGGTCATCCAGGCCTCCTGCTTCGCGGGGCACGGACGCCCTCCGGTCTCACCCGGACCACCCTAGCTGGGCAGCACCTCACCCGCGTACGTCGCCGAGGCACGCCGACACCAGGACACGGCAACCGGTCAGCTGATGACGACGGCGTCGGCGTGCAGCGTCGTATGCCGGACCCGCACCTCGACCTCGTCACCCACCTGCGGTGGAACGGCGCCGTGCGGCAGGCTGATCAGGCTGACCTGCATGTGCGGCGGCTCGACGAACCACGTGCCGCGCCCGCCCAGGCTGAAGGGCGAGCGCACCCGCCCGGCCGCCTCGAGCACGCCCTCGGCGACGGCGATGACCCGCTGGCGGGGCGTCGAGGCGGCGGTCGGCGCCTCCATCGCGACTCCCTGCGCCGTGCCGCCGCTCACGACGACGAGGTGTCCGCCCTTCAGCCGGCGCCGGCGGTAGCCCGCGCGGTCACCCGCGCGCACGGGCCGCACGTCGAGGACCTGCCCACGGACGCTCAACGCGTCGGCGTCACCGAGCCACAGGGATGTCCCGATGCGCGGCCGGAAGGCCCGCTCGGGGTGGCGTCTGCGCAGTTCCGCGAGCTCATCGGAGCTGAGGTGCGACACGAACCATGTCGGGACATCGACCCTGGCGAGCCACCGCTCGACCTCGGCGAGATGACCGGCGCCGAGCGGCAGGTGCAGCGTGACTCCCACGAGGTCGACGGACCCGAGGTCGACGGACCCGAGGTCGACGGACCCGAGGTCGACGGACCCGAGGTCGACCCCGGCCGGACGGGTCGCCCCGTCTTCGGTTGAGCCGGGACCGGCGATCGCCGCGAGACCCTCGCGAAGTCCCTCCCACGGCATACCGTGACGGTTCATCGACGTCAGCCCTTCGAGGACGACCCGTGGGCGCGCGACCCGCTCGGTGAGGTCGACGAGGTCGTCGAGGGAGGCGATCGTGTGGACCAGCGAGGGGGAGGCGAGCTTGTCTGCCTCCCGGTGGAGAACGGGTCGGTAGGGCTCCAGGACGAGCACGTCGCCCGGGAACCCGGCCAGGGCGACCGGGGCCTCGGAGTAGGTCCCGACCGCGAGCATGTCCACGCCGGCCGAACCATGCAGCCGGGCGCACTCGGCGACAAGCAGCTCCAACCCGAAGCCGTAGCCGTTGCCCTTGACCACCGGCACCAGGCCCGGGTGGGCTGCGATCGTGCGTGCAAGATGCGCCCGCCAGCGCTGACCATCGACGCGGAGCACCACGGCCATCGCTCAGCCCCGACGTCTCAGGTAGAGGTGGAATGCCTTGTAGAGCAACGGGTTCAGCGGGAGGTCCCACTCGCCGACGTACTCGACCGCCTCACCACCGGTCGCGACCTTGAACCGGATCAGCCCGATGTGCGGGTCCTCGGCGTCGACGGTGTCGGTGATGCCGCGCAGGTCGTAGACCGACGCGCCGACCGCCAGGGAGTCGCGCATCATCTGCCACTGGATCGCCGTCGACCCCTGGACCTCGC
>JAABUT010003671.1_pt1 | contig 12897 bp, 13 predicted proteins | sample 5559281 | NCBI WGS metagenome assembly JAABUT01 (sample SAMN10711880, study PRJNA513359) | rock metagenome | isolation source: Antarctica rocks | place: Antarctica: Victoria Land, Ricker Hills nord | collected 2016-01-04
AGCCGTTACCAGCGTCCGGGATGCCCCCCTTTGCCGTAAGGCCACTCTCTTGCTTGAACACGGGGGTCAAGGGCGCCCAGCGTCCTTGTGGGGTCGAGGGGCAAAGCCCCCGCCTTGCTTGCCCGCTTGCGCACAGCCGGTGTCGGGGCTATGTGGACGCGCCAAGGTTGCACAAAGGTTCGGCCATGGCACCTCCTGACACGAATTCATCTTCGACGCCTTCCGTGGTTCCGCGGGAGGACGTGATGTTGCGGGTTTCGGAGGCGTTGGCCTTCGACGACGTGCTGGTGGTCCCGGCGTATTCGCAGGTGCTGCCGTCTGCGGTGGACACGCGGACGCGGCTGACGCGCACTATCTGGCTGAACATCCCGCTGGTGTCCTCGGCGATGGACACGGTGACCGAAAGTGCCATGGCGATCGTCATGGCGCAGCATGGCGGCATGGGCGTCATCCACAAGAACCTCGATATCGACGAGCAGGCGGCGCAGGTGCGACGGGTCAAGAAGTTCGAGTCGGGCATGGTGGTCAACCCGCTGACCATCCATCCGGATCAGACCCTGGCCGAGGCGCGGGCGCTGATGAACATCTATCGCATCAGCGGCGTCCCGGTGGTGGAGCGCGAGACCACCCGCCTGGTCGGCATCCTGACCAACCGCGACGTGCGTTTCGCCACCGATCCGTCGCTGAAGGTCTACGAGCTGATGACGCGGGAGAATCTGATCACCGTGGAGTCGACCGTGGCGCCGGAGGAGGCGCGGCGGCTGCTGCACCGCCACCGCATCGAGAAGCTGATCGTGGTGGACGATGCATACAGGTGCGTCGGGCTGATCACGGTGAAGGACATGGACAAGGCGCAGGCCTATCCGCTGGCCAACAAGGACGAGCTCGGCCGGCTGCGGGTGGCGGCCGCGACGGGGGTGAGCGAAGACGGCTTCGCCCGCACCCGGGCGCTGATCGCCGCCGAGGTGGATGTCGTGGTGGTGGACACCGCGCACGGCCACTCGGCGGGCGTGCTGGCGGCGGTGGAGCGGATCAAGAAGCTGTCCAACTCGGTGCAGGTCATCGCCGGCAACGTCGCCACGCCCGAGGGCGCGGCGGCGCTGATCGCGGCGGGTGCGGACGCGGTCAAGATCGGCATCGGGCCGGGCAGCATCTGCACCACCCGCGTGGTGGCGGGCGTGGGCGTGCCGCAGTTCTCCGCCGTGCTGGAAACGGCCGCGGTGTGCCGGGCGCACGGCATCCCGGCCATCGCCGACGGCGGCGTGCGCACCTCGGGCGACATCGTCAAGGCGATCGGCGCCGGGGCGGACTGCGTGATGGTGGGCAGCCTGCTCGCCGGCACCGACGAAGCGCCGGGCGAGGTGTTCCTGTACCAGGGCCGGTCCTACAAGTCCTATCGCGGCATGGGCAGCCTCGGCGCGATGGCGGCCGGCTCGGCGGACCGCTATTTCCAGCAGGACATCAAGGACACGCTGAAGCTGGTGCCGGAAGGGATCGAGGGCCGCGTCGCCTACAAGGGCCCGGTGTCGGCGGTGCTGCACCAGATGGTGGGCGGGCTGCGGGCCGGCATGGGCTATACCGGATCGGCCTCGCTGGCCGAGCTGCAGACCACCGCGCGCTTCCGCCGCATCACCGGCGCCGGCCTGCGGGAAAGCCATGTCCACGACGTGGCGATCACCCGCGAGGCGCCGAACTACCGTCAGGAAAGCTGATGCCGCCCAGGGTCGTGGTGTTCGACGCCTACGGTACCTTGCTTGACGTGCACTCGGCCATGGCCCGGCACGCGTCGCGCCTGGGGGAGGCCTGGTCGGCGCTGAGCGGCGAATGGCGCGTCAAGCAGCTTGAATACAGCTGGGTGCGCAGCCTGGCCGGACAGCACCGTGACTTCTCCGAGCTGACCGACGCGGCGCTGGCGTTCGTGGCGGCACGGCACGGCATCGACGACGCGGCGTTGCTGGCCGACCTGCGCCTGGCCTACCGGGCGCTCGATGCCTATCCCGAGGTGCCCGCCGTGCTGCACGCCCTGCGCGACCGTGGCATCGCCCGCGCCATCCTGTCCAACGGCACGCCTGACATGCTGGCCGAAGGCGTGGCCGCCGCCGGGATCGCCGACCTGCTGGACGACGTGCTGAGCGTCGAGGCCGCCGGCGTGTTCAAGCCCGACATGCGGGTATATCGCCTCGCCACCGACCGGTTCGGCGTCGATGCGTCGGAGGTGGCGTTTCTGTCGTCCAACCCGTGGGACGCCTTCGGGGCGCGCAGGGCGGGCTTCCAGGTGTTCTGGGTCAACCGCTCCGCCCAGCCCGACGAATACGGCCTGCGCGGCACCGTCACCGAGATTTCCGATCTGGCGGCGCTGCTCGGCCTGCTCCCCATCGCCCTGGCGTCGGGATGACGCCGGCCGCGCGCATCGCCGCCGCCATCGAGCTGCTGTCCGCCGTCGACGGTGCGCCGCGCAAGCCCGCGGATGCCGTCGCCAACGCCTTCTTCCGCGACCGCCGCTTCATCGGCTCCGGCGACCGCCGCGCGGTGTCCGAGCGCGCCTGGGGAGTGATCCGCGCGCGCCGCCGGCTGGACTGGTGGCTGGTGCGGGTGGGCGCCCGGGTTTCACCGCGTTTGCTGGTTGCCGCGTCCCTGCTGGTCGAGGGCTGGACCCTGGCCGGCGTGCAGCAGAGCTTCTCCGGCGGCCAGTTCGGCCCCACCCACCTGACCGGCGACGAGGCGGCGATGCTGCGTGGCCTCGAAGGCCACACGCCCGACCACCCGGACATGCCCGAGGCGGTGCGCTACGAGGTGCCGGACTGGGTGCTGCCGGCGCTGCGCCTGCGCTTCGGCGACACCCTGCCGGCCGAGATGGCGGCGATGGGCGAGGCGGCGCCGCTCGACCTGCGGGTGAACCTGCTGAAGGGCACCCGCGAGGAAGCCCTGGCGGCGTTGGCGGCCGAGAACATCGAGGCGGTGGCAGCCCCGTTGTCGCCCTGGGGGCTGCGCATCGAGGGCCGGCGTCTGGTGTCCGGCGGGGCCGCGTTCCAGTCCGGCCTGGTCGAGATCCAGGACGAGGGCAGCCAGCTGCTCGCCGCCCTGGTCGGCGCGGAGCCGCAGATGCGGGTGGCCGACTGGTGCGCCGGCGCCGGCGGCAAGACCCTGGCGATGGCGATGACGATGCAGAACCGCGGCCACATGGTCGCCTGCGACGTGTCGGCACCTCGGCTGGACGGCGCCGTGCGGCGGCTGCGGCGGGCAGGGGTGCACAACGTCGAGCGCCATCTGATCGAGGCCGGCGACAAGTGGACCAAGCGTCGCGCCGGCAGCTTCGACCGCGTGCTGGTGGACGCGCCCTGCACGGGAACCGGAACCTGGCGGCGTAACCCGGACGCCCGCGGCCGGCTGTCGGAACGCGATCTGACCGAGCTTGTGGCCAAGCAGGCGGCAATTCTGGCTAAGGCCGCCGTTTTGGTTCGCAAAGGTGGCCGGCTCGTGTACGCTACCTGTTCATTGCTGCCGGCGGAGAACGAGGCGCAGGTGGACGGCTTCCTGGAAACACATCCCGAGTTCCGCCTGCTGCCGCTGGAGCAGGCCTGGGGGCAGCCTGGCCCGGCGCCGTGCCATGGCCCGTACCTGTCGCTGACCCCGCTGCGCCACGGCACCGACGGCTTCTTCGGGGCGGTGCTGGAGCGCGCCCCTTGATCGCCGTCCGCCGCGCCAGGCTCGCCGATGCCGCCGCCATCGCCGCGGTGCATGTGGCGGCTTGGCGCAGCACCTACCCCGGCATCCTGCCCGACCGTTTTCTGGCGCGGCTGTCGGTCGCGCGGCAGACGGCGCATTACGACGCCGCGATCCGCGCCGGGGTCGGGGTCCACGTGGCGACCGCGTCCGGCGGCGGCCTGGGTGACGGGAACGCTGACGGCCGGACGGCGAAGGTCGTCGGTTTTGTTTCGGGCGGCCCGTCCCGCCCGTTCGGTGGCCGGCAGAAGCTGGCGGAAGGCGAGATCGACACCCTGTACGTGCTGGACGACTGGCGCGATCGCGGCATCGGCCGGCGCCTGATGCGTGCGGCAGCGGCGCATCTGTCCAGCGCCGGCTGCCAGTCCGCTTTCGTGTGGGTGCTGCGCGACAACCCCAGCCGCTGGTTCTACACCAGGCTGGGCGGCAAGCCCGTCGCCGAGGCCACCATCGAGGTCGGTGGCCAGAAGGTCGTGCAGACCGCCTATGTCTGGACGCCGATCGACAAGCTGGCGCAGGCGACATCCTCCGCGCCCTGAGGTGCTGCCCTGCCGATCCGAGCCTTGCGGGTCGCGCGGCGGCGTGCTGCAACGCCCTGCACCGTGGCCTCCCGGCCAAGGTCCCCCAAGGACAAGGTGCCCGCATGGCCGATCACATCGCACCCGAACTTCAGCCGATCACCGCGACCCAGGTCGACCGCATCCTCATCCTCGACTTCGGCAGCCAGGTCACCCAGCTGATCGCCCGGCGGGTGCGCGAGGCCGGCGTGTACTGCGAGATCTGGCCGTACGACGCCGACCCCGCCCGCATCGCGGCCTACGCCCCACGCGCTTTCATCCTGTCCGGCGGCCCCGCCAGCGTGCCTGACGGCAACTCGCCGCGCGCGCCGCAGATGGTGTTCGAGGCCGGCGTGCCGGTGCTCGGCATCTGCTACGGCCAGATGGCCATGTGCGCGCAGCTCGGCGGCGAGGTGCAGGCCTCCGACCACCGCGAGTTCGGCCGCGCCTTCGTCGACGTCGTCGGCGAATGCGCCCTGCTGCACGGAACCTGGGCCAAGGGCGCGCGCGAGCAGGTGTGGATGAGCCACGGCGACCGCGTCACCCGGCTGCCGGACGGGTTCGCCGTGGTCGGCGCCAGCGAGGGCGCGCCGTTCGCCGCCTTCGCCGATGACGCGCGCCGCTTCTACGGCCTGATGTTCCATCCCGAGGTGATGCACACCCCGCACGGCGCCCAGCTGCTGGCCAACTTCGTGCGCGACGTTGCCGGCTGCGCGGGCGACTGGACGATGGCCGGCTTCCGCGACGCCAAGATCCGTGCGATCCGCGCCCAGGTGGGGCAGGGCCGGGTGATCTGCGGCCTGTCCGGCGGTGTCGACTCGTCCGTCGCCGCGGTGCTGATCCACGAGGCGATGGGCGACCAGCTGACCTGCATCTTCGTCGACCACGGCCTGCTGCGCGCCGGCGAGGCGGACGACGTGGTGGCCACCTTCCGCGACCGCTTCAACATCAGGCTGGTCCACCGCGACGCCGCCGACCTGTTCCTGGACGCCCTGGACGGCGTCACCGACCCCGAGCTGAAGCGCAAGACCATCGGCCGCCTGTTCATCGAGGTGTTCGAGCAGGAGGCGGCGAAGATCGGCGGCGCCGACTTCCTCGCCCAGGGCACGCTGTATCCGGACGTGATCGAAAGCGTGAGCTTCACCGGCGGCCCCAGCGTGACCATCAAGTCCCACCACAACGTCGGCGGCCTGCCGGAGCGCATGCGCATGCAGCTGGTAGAACCTCTGCGCGAGCTGTTCAAGGACGAGGTCCGGGTGCTGGGCCGCGAGCTCGGCATCCCGGACATCATCATCGGCCGCCACCCATTTCCCGGCCCGGGCCTGGCCATCCGCATCCCCGGCGCCATCACGCGCGAGAAGGCGGCGCTGCTGCGGCGCGCGGACACGATCTATCTGGAGGAAATCCGCTCGGCCGGGCTGTACGACGCGATCTGGCAGGCCTTCGTCGTGCTGCTGCCGGTGCGCACCGTCGGCGTGATGGGCGACGGCCGCACCTACGACATGGCCTGCGCACTGCGTGCGGTGACCAGCACGGACGGCATGACCGCGGACGTGTACCCGTTCGACATGGCGTTCCTGTCACGGGTGTCCAACCGCATCGTCAACGAGGTTCGCGGCATCAACCGCGTCACCTACGACATCACCAGCAAGCCGCCGGGGACGATCGAGTGGGAGTGACCTCGCCGCACGCTTGACAGCACGGCGTTGATATCGTATTTCGGCAATTATGGAAGAAACGAACGTCGTCGAGGCTCTGGCGGCCCTCGCGCAACCGACCAGGCTGCGGGCGTTTCGTGCGCTGGTCGAAGCCGGGCCTGACGGCCTGCATGCCGGCGCGCTCGCCGATGCCACCGGCGTTCCGGCGTCCACGCTGTCAAGCCACCTGGCCCGGCTTGAACACGCCGGGCTGGTCGGGTCGCGCCGGGCCAGCCGCAACATCTTCTATACCGTCCAGATCGAACCGGTGCGGCGATTGCTCGCTTATCTGGTCCGCGACTGCTGCGGCGGTCGTCCCGAACTGTGCGGCGACCTGGCCCAGGCCTTCACCACACCGCGGCGGGAACCCGTTTCATGAGCAACGACGTCACCATCTGGCACAATCCCGGTTGCGGCACGTCGCGGAACACGCTGGCGATGATCCGCGCCGCCGGGATCGAGCCGGCCGTCATCGAATACCTGCGCAACCCGCCCTCGCGCGAGAAGCTGACCCAGCTTGCCGCCGCCGCCGGCCTGACACCCCGTGCGCTGTTGCGGGAGAAGGGCACGCCGTTCGCCGAGCTTGGCCTGGGCGATCCGGCGCTCGGCGACGACGCGCTGCTCGACGCCATGCTGGCGCACCCGATCCTGATCAACCGGCCCCTGGTCGAGACGGGTCTTGGCACGCGGCTGTGCCGGCCATCCGAGGTCGTGCTGGAAATCCTGCCCAGGCCGCTGCCGCCTGGCTTCGTCAAGGAGAACGGCGAGGTGGTGCGGAGGCCATGATCGAGGCCATCACCGATCTCCCGAACATCTCGCCCGGATTTCTCGACCGTCCTGGACCCGCGAAGCTCAACATCGCCGACGGGACGGCCCACCCGCCGCGCATCCTGCTGCTGTATGGTTCGTTGCGGGAACGGTCCTATTCGAAGCTTCTGGCACTGGAGGCCGAACGGCTGCTGCGCTGGATGGGTTGCGAGACGCGCCTCTACGACCCGCTCGGCCTGCCGCAGGTCGACGCGGCGCCGGCCGACCACCCCAAGGTCGCCGAGTTGCGCACAGCATCCATGTGGTCCGAAGGACAGGTGTGGGTGTCGCCGGAGCGGCACGGCACGCTGACCGGCATCCTGAAATCGCAGATCGACTGGCTGCCGCTGGAGGACGCCGGGATTCGGCCCACGCAGGGGCGCACCCTCGCGGTGATGCAGGTCTCGGCGGGATCGCAATCGTTCAACGCGGTCAATGCGATGCGCATCCTCGGACGCTGGATGCGGATGGTGACCATCCCCAACCAGTCGAGCGTGCCCAAGGCGTATGCCGAGTTCGACGAGGCAGGGCGCATGAAGCCTGGACCGCTATACGACCGCGTCGTCGACGTGTGTGAGGAACTGGTCAAGTTCACGCTGCTGGTTCGTGATCGCGACACTTATCTCACCGACCGCTATTCCGAGCGCAAGGCAGCGGGGCGCAAGGCGGCCGACCGCAACACTACCGGGGCCGGGCACCTGGCCGCCGTCTCCGGCGCCGCCAGGTGACGGAGCCACTCGGCCGCCGACTGCTCGCCGAGGCGGTCGGCTCGGCGCTGCTGTTCGCGACGGTGATCGGCTCCGGCATCATGGCCGAGCGGCTGGCGCAGGGAAACGACGCGGTGGCGTTGCTGGGCAACACGCTGGCGACCGCTGCCATGCTTCTGGTGCTGATCACGACGCTCGGGCCTGTGTCCGGCGCGCATTTCAACCCGGCGGTCACCATGGTGTCAGCGTTACGGCGCGAGCTCGGGCGAGGCGATGCGTTCGCCTATGTCGGCGCGCAGCTTGCAGGCGGGTTTGTCGGCATGGTGGTCGCGCACGCGATGTTCGACCTGCCGGCCGTCACGTACGGCGTGAAGCCGCGCACCGGACCGGGCCAGTGGCTCGGCGAGGGCGTCGCGACCTTTGCGCTGGTGCTGACCATCCTGGGCAGCGTGCGCCACCGACCGGCCTGGACGCCGGTGACGGTCGCGGCGGTGATCACCGCGGGATACTGGTTCACCAGTTCGACCAGCTTTGCCAACCCGGCGATCACGTTGGCACGTGCGTTGACCGACAGTTTTTCCGGCATCAGGCCCATCGACGCGCCTGGCTTTATCCTGGCGCAAATTCTGGGCGCTCTCACGGCTGCCACAATGGCTGGTGCGCTGTTCGGGCGGGCAGAGATCGGGTCGTGAGCGCGGGTGTAAGCGTTCACCACAACCAGCCGCTGAAAGTCGCATAAGATATATTATGGAAACTCACGCACGCGTGTTGCAAAAGGATCAGCCAGGAACATCGAGAATCTGACCATCGTGACCCGGCTCGACACCTGGCGGCAGGTTCTCCCGCAGCCAGGTCCAATCCATGTCCACGCCCATGTGCGTCAGCACCGTTCGGCGTGGACGCAGTCGTTCCACCCATTGCAGGACATGTGACAAAGGTGCGTGGGTGCTGTGGCGCGGGCGCTGGAAGCAGCCCACCACCCAGGTGTCGACGCCTTGCAGGCAGGCGAAGGCCGTATCGTCCAGTTCGACCACATCGGTCGAATAGCCGAAGCTGCCGATGCGCAAACCCAACGTGCGGGTAAAGCCGTGATCCTGCTCGAACAGCGCCACGGACAAACCGGCGGTGTCGATCACCTCGCCTGGCGCCGCGCGGCGCGCAACCACCACCGGCCGATAAAAACCCGGCGGAGACCACGGGCGAAAGGCATAAGGAAACCGGCCTTCGATGTCCGACAACGTGAGGTCGGTTCCAAATGCGTCCAACGGACGGTTCATCAATCGGTTCAGGATGCGTACGTCGTCCAGGCCGGTGATGTGATCGGCGTGCGCGTGCGTGAAAAGTATGGCATCTACACGACTGATTCCACAAGATAACAGTTGCTCCCGAAGGTCCGGGCCGGTGTCGACCAGCAGTGCGCCCTGCCCGCCCTGCACCACGATGCTGCTGCGCGTCCGGCGGTTGCGCGGCTCCGACGGGTCACAAACGCCCCAGTCGCCGCGACCGTCCGCGCCGCCGATCATCGGCACGCCGGCCGATGCGCCGGTCCCCAGCAGGGTCACCCGCATCACGACGCCTTCTTGAACAATCGCCGGAAGTTCGCCGTGCTGAGCGCCGCCATCTCGGCCGGCGTCACCCCGCGCACCTGCGCCAGCACCGCCGCCGTGAGTGCCACATGCGCCGGTTCGTTGCGCTTGCCACGGAACGGCACCGGCGCCAGGTATGGTGCGTCAGTTTCGACCAACAGCCGGTCGGATGGAACATCGCCGGCGATAGCGCGGATTTCCTCCGATCTCGGAAATGTCAGGATGCCGGAGAAGCTGATGTAGCCGCCAAGCGCCAATGCCGCCTCCGCCAACGCCCGGGTTGAGCTGAAGCAATGCAGCAGGAAGTCAAAAGGTCCGGATGTCCGGGTCTCCTCACGCAGGATGTCGGCAATGTCGGCGTCGGCATCGCGGGCGTGGATCACCAGCGGCAGGCCGGTCAGCCGGGCGGCGCCGATATGGGCGCGGAAGCTGGCCTGCTGAACATCGCGTGGCGCCTTGTCGTAGAAGTAGTCCAGACCCGACTCGCCGATGCCGATGACCCGCCCGTGCACCTCGGCCGCGATGGCTGCCGGCATCGGAACCGGCAGTTCGGCGGCATTGTGCGGATGCACCCCTACGGTGCACCACACGTTCGCATGGGCATCGGCCAGCGCACGCACGGTGTCGGACTGCGTCAACCGGGTGCCGATGGTCACCATCTCGCCCACGCCGGCGTCCCGGGCGCGGGCCAGGACGGCACCGATCTCGTCAGCCGTAAAATAATCGAGATGACAATGCGAATCGATCAGCATCAGGTGACTACACCGCGTCTTGCACATAGCGTGGGAACACACCCTGCGGCGCCGGCAAGGCTGTCGCATCGGGCAGCAGGCGGCCCAAGTCGATCAGCTGCCGCGCGTCGCCCTGCACGCCAAGCTGGTCCAGCATCCGTGCCATGGTCTGCGGCATGAACGGCTGCAGCACGGTTGCAACCACTCGCAGGGTATCGGCCAACACCCGCAGCACGGTGCCCATCCGCACCAGGTCGGTCTTGCGCAACGCCCAGGGCGCCTGGCGGTCGATGTAGCCGTTGCCGGCCCGGATGACGCGCCAGACCTGCTCTAACGCTTCGTGAAACGCCTGTCGGTCCAGTTGCGCGCGAAGCATCCCGGGCAGCGCGTCAGCCAACGCCAGCATGACAACGTCGTCCTCGCCCAGCGTGCCACGCGATGGCAGCACGCCGCCGCAATTCTTTGCGATCAGGGACAAAGAGCGCTGCGCCAGGTTGCCCAGGTCGTTGGCCAGCTCGGTGTTCAGACGAGAGATCAGCGCACGGCGGCTGAAGTCACCGTCGTTGCCGAACGGCACCTCCCGCAGCAGGAAGAAGCGCAGCGCGTCCAGCCCGAACGCCTCGATCAACTCGCTGGGGTAAACGGCGTTGTTCAGCGACTTGCTCATCTTCTCGCCGTCCGCCGTCCACCAGCCATGGGCGAACACGCGCTTGGGCAGCGGCAGGCCGGCGCCGATCAGGAAGGCCGGCCAATACACGGCGTGGAACCGCAGGATGTCCTTGCCGACCATGTGCAGGTCGGCCGGCCAGAACCCCCACTCTGCCGCATGTTCATCGGGAAAGCCGACGGCGGTGATGTAGTTCGTCAACGCATCCAGCCACACGTACATCACATGTGCCTCGTCGCCAGGCACCGGAATGCCCCACCTGAAGCTCGTCCGGCTGATCGACAGGTCGCGCAACCCGCCGCGCACGAAGCTGACAACCTCGTTACGCCGGCTGTCCGGGGCCAGAAAGTCAGGATTGGCGTCGTAGAACGCCAGCAGCCGGTCCTGCCAAGCCGACAGCCGGAAGAAGTAGCTAGGTTCCGTCACCCACTCCACCGGCGCGCCCGACGGTCCGACGCGGATGCCGTGCGCGTCGGTCGCAAGCTCGGCTTCGTCATAGAACGCCTCGTCGCGCACGGCGTACCAACCGGCATAGTTGCCCTCGTAGATCTCCCCCGCAGCGGCCAGGCGACGCCACAACTCGGCGCAGGCGCGCCTGTGGCGGTCCTCGGTGGTGCGGATGAAGTCGTCGTTGGAGATGTCCAGGTCGGTCGTCATGGCGCGGAAGATGGCGCTGGTCTGGTCGGTGAAGGCCAGCGGGTCCATGCCGGCATCCAGCGCCGCCTTCTCGACCTTCTGGCCGTGGTCGTCGGTGCCGGTCAGGAACATCACGTCATACCCGTCCAGCCGCTTCCAGCGCGCCATCACGTCACAGGCGATGGTGGTGTAGGCGTGGCCGATGGTGGGCGCGCCGTTCACATAGTAGATCGGCGTGGTGACGTAGTACTTCGGTTTCATCGCTCTTCCTGGGCCAGTCCGGCGGCTATATCACGCGGCGCCGATCAGCGCGCGCCCGGCAGAAGTGAAAGTCCGGTCACGATGGCCTGGCGCTTGTCCAGGTAAGACTGCTCGGTCTCCACCTGCAGGCGTGTCAGCGTCTGCCACACCTGCACCCAGGCATCGAGCGGGCGGCGGCCGAGCAGCCGCTGCTGGTCCTGGTCGGCATGGCCACGGGCGGCGTCGCGCACGGCGCTGGCGATACCGGCGCGCAGCATGTCCATGAAGGTGGCGAACGCTTCGTCGTCGCGGCCCAGGGCATCGGCTACGGCGTGCGCGCGGATGACGTCGATGTGGTCGGCGCCCAGCACGTCGTCCACCAGCCCGGCCAGGCCCAGCCCGCTGGCGTCGGCAAGCTGCAGCGCCCGCCCGATCGAGCCCTCGGCCAGCGCGGCCAGGCGTTGCAGCTGGTCCGGCGCCGTGTCAGGCAAATACTGCGCCAGCGCCAGCACAACATCGCCGTCGTCCAGCGGCGCCAGCGGCAGACGGCGACAGCGGCTGCGGATGGTCGGCAGCAGCCGGCCGATCGCCGATGTCACCAGCAGCAGCACGGCGCGCGGCGGTGGTTCCTCCAGGATCTTCAGCACCGCGTTGGCGGCGGACGGGTTCATCTCCTCGGCGCCGTCGACCACCACCACCCGCCAGCCTGCCTCGGCCGGCGTCAGGTGCATGAACTTCGCGATCTCCCGGGTCGGCTCGGCCTGGATCACGGAGCGGAAGCGCTTGCGCTTCTCGTCCCACTTGCGTTCCAGGCTGAACAGGTCGGCATGGGTGCCGGCGGCGACGCGGCGGAACACCCGGTCCTGCGGGTCCAGCGCCAGCCCCCTGCCCGGCTCCGGCCGCCCGGCCAGCAACCGGCGCGCGAAACGATAGGCCAGCGTCGCCTTGCCGATGCCTTCTGGCCCGGAGATCAGCCAGGCGTGGTGCATGCGCCCGGACAGCATCGCCGCGGCCAGCGTCGCCTCGGCGGCGGCGTGGCCGAACAGCAGCGGGTTCGCGCGCGGCTCCGGGACGGTCACGACAAGCCGAACCGCCGGCGCACCGCCGCCAGGATGCGCTCCGCGACGACGCTCTCGGCAGCCTCGGCATTGACCAGCACGCAACGCGTCGGCGCCTGCTCCGCGACGGCACGGAAGCCGTCCCGTATGCGGACAAAGAAATCACGGCCCAGGCTTTCATAGCGGTCGGCCGCGGTGCCGCGCCGTGCCAGCCGGGCCAGCGAGGTTTCCACCGACACGTCCAGCACCAGGGAAAGATCCGGTGCTGCCGTCATCATGCTGGTCAGGGCGGCGATCATGGCGCAGTCGGCACCCTGGCCATGGCCCTGGTAGACCATGGTCGAGTCGGCGAACCGGTCGCACACCACCCACATCCCGGCGGCCAGCGCCGGCCGGATGGTCTTCTCGACGTGCTCGGCGCGGGCGGCGAAGTGCAGCAGCGTTTCCGCAGGCGGCGACCAGACGGTGCGCGGGTCCAGCAGCAGGTC
>JAABUT010003673.1_pt1 | contig 12893 bp, 13 predicted proteins | sample 5559281 | NCBI WGS metagenome assembly JAABUT01 (sample SAMN10711880, study PRJNA513359) | rock metagenome | isolation source: Antarctica rocks | place: Antarctica: Victoria Land, Ricker Hills nord | collected 2016-01-04
GGACGTGCTCAAGCTGCTGGAGGGCCGGGTGCAGCCCGGCCTGCGGCGCGGCAAGCACCCCGACCGCGACACCGGCCGCCGGGTGGCGCAGATCCTGCGGGCGATCGCCACCGAGCTGGAGGGCTAGGTCCGAGGGCTGGTTCCAGGAGCTGGCCGCGGGTCAGCGGCGCGGGCGCAGCACGAAGGACCACACACCCGTCGTCCGGGTCTTGTCGCTGCCGCCGTCGAGCGCGACCACCTGCACCAGCACCGGCTGGTCCGTGGTGCCGAAGCTGAAGTAGTGCTGGTCCTGGATGTTGGACTGCCCGGATGCCGCTTGCTGCCCCGGCGGGGGGCTGATCTGCGTCTGCTGCACGAACCAGTGCCGCTCGACCACCGCCTTGTCGACGTCGACGCCGATCGTCTGGCCGGGGGTCACCGTGAGGACGGCCGGCTCCGGCGCGGCGTCGGTGCGGCAGCCGTCGCCCGACTGGCCCGGGAAGCACCAGCGGCCCGCGTCGGTGTGGACGCTTGTGCCGCCGCTCTGCACCGTGACGATCGGCGTCGGCTGCTGGCAGCCGCTCAGGCCGAGCAGCGCCACCGCCGTGAGCAGGGCGACATACGTGCGTCGACGGGCAGGCATGCGGTGCTCCGGTGCGGGAGGTGATGGACTGGAGGGCGTGCCGGGATTTCGCAGGTTGCGACAGGTGGGCAAGAAGGTATCGGGCGCACTGGCGGGGGCGCGCGACGAGGCGCCGACGCCGGTGCCCGCCGCCGGCTCGGAGGGGCCGGTGTCGCCCGCGGGGCAGACTGGGGGCGCCGGCGACCTGCCGACCCACGACCTGCCGACCCACGACCTGCCGACCCACGACCTGGAGGCCGCCGTGAGCACCGCCAGCACCAAGAGCACCGAGACCGCTGGCGACGCCGTCGACCCGGTGTGCGGCGCGGCCGTCGACGTCGCGCGGACGGCCGCTCTCGAGGTGGCCGGCGACGCCGTCGGGGAGCACCTGGGCGTGGAGGCCGACGGGCCACGGGTGCTCACCCACTCGTTCCGCGCGACCCAGCCGGGCTACGTCGGCTGGCGGTGGGCGGTCACCGTCGCCCGCGCCGAGGACAGCGACGACGTCACCGTCGACGAGGTCGTCATGCTCCCCGGCCTCGGGGCCCTCGTCGCGCCGCCCTGGGTGCCGTGGAGCGAGCGGGTCCAGCCTGGCGACCTCGCGCCGGGCGACCTGCTCCCGTCGCTCCCGGACGACCCGCGTCTGGTGCCCGCCTACACCGACCCGGAGACCGAGACACTGCTGTTCGAGGTCGGCACGGGGCTGGGGCGCGAGCGGGCCCTGTCGCACGAGGGCCGGCTGGACACGGCCGAGCGCTGGTACGACGGGACCGCCGGGCCGGACGCCCCGATAGCCAAGACCGCGCCCGCCCCCTGCTCCACCTGCGGTTTCCTCGAGCCGCTCGGCGGGTCGCTGCGGCAGGCGTTCGGCGTGTGTGCCAACGCCTACGCGCCGGACGACGGGCGGGTCGTCTCGCTCGACCACGGCTGCGGCGCGCACAGCGAGGTCGTCGCCGAGCCGGCGCACGCCACCCTGGCGGGCATGGTCGTGGAGGACGACGAGTTCGAGCTGTTGCCGGCCGAGCCCGTCGACCCGAGCTGACCGCCGGCTTCGACACCGCCGCCCTGCGGACCGCCGTCCTGGCGGCCTGGTCGGCGTCCCCGGCGCGGTTCCGGGAGGACACCAACGCCGAGGACGACCTCGCACTCGGCGGCTACCGCGACCGGCTGCTGGTCGAGCTCGCCCAGAACGCCTCCGACGCGGGACCGGCGGCGCTGCGCCTGACGTACGACGGGGACGTGCTGCAGGCGGCCAACACCGGCGCGCCGCTGACCGCCGCCGGCGTGCAGGCGCTGGCGACCCTGCGGGCCTCGGCCAAGCGCGACGGCCGCACGGTCGGCCGGTTCGGGGTCGGCTTCGCCGCCGTGGCGGCGGTCGCGGACGAGGTGGTCGTGGCCTCGCGCACCGGGGCCGTGCGGTTCTCCCGGGAGCTGACCGCGCAGGCCGTCGCGACCCTGCCGTCGCTGGCCGCGGAGCTCGCCGCACGCAACGGCCGGGTGCCGCTGCTGCGGCTGCCGTTCGAGAGCGACGCCGAGCCGCCGCGGGGCTGGGACACCGTGGTCCGCGTGCGGGTGCGGCCCTCGGCCCGCGCCCAGGTCACCGCGCTGCTCGACGGCCTGGACGCGACGCTGCTGCTCGTGCTGCCCGGCCTCACCCGCATCGAGCTGCCCGGGCGCGTGCTCGCCGCCGTGGCAGAGGGGGCCGACGTCGTGCTCGACGGCGCGCGCTGGCGGGTGCTCCGCGGCGAGGGCCGGCTGGATGAGGCCCTGCTCGCGGACCGGCCCGTGGAGGAGCGGGCGGCAACGCGGTGGTCGGTCACCTGGGCGGTGCCCGTCGACGGCGACGGCGTGCCGGGGCCGCTGCCGGCCGGCGTGGCCCCGGTGGTGCGTGCACCGACGCCGACCGACGACCCGCTGTCGACGCCCGCGCTGCTGGCCGCCACGCTGCCGCTCGGGCCGGACCGCCGGCGGGTGCGGCCGGGGACGCTGACCGACGCCGTGCTGGCGGCGGCCGGCCGGGTGCTGGCAGAGCTGCTTGCGCGGCTGGCACCGGACCCGGCCCGGCTGCTCCTGGTCCCCGGTCCGTTCGCGGCCGGGGAGGTGGACGCGGTGCTCGGCAGGGCGCTCCTCGCCGCCCTGCGGGAGGCACCGGTCCTGCCCGGCGACCGGCGGCCTTCGGACGGGCTGGTGCTGGAGGGGGCGACCGACGACCTGGTGGCGGTGCTCGGCGACGTCCTGACCGGCCTGCTGCCCGCGGCGTGGAGCGGCCGCCGGTGGACGGCGGCCCTGACCGCGCTTGGCACCCCGCGGCTGGACCTGGCCGCGCTCACCGAGGTGCTGGCCGGCATCGACCGCCCGCCGTTCTGGTGGCGGTCGGTCTACGCCGCACTGCCGCCGGACGTGGAGCAGCTGGGTGCGCTGCCGGTGCCGCTCGCCGACGGCCGGCTGGCCGCCGCACCGCGTGGCCTGGTCCTCACCGCCGCCGGCGACCTGTCGCCGCTCGGGCTGCGGGTGGTGCACCCGGAGGCGGCGCACCCGCTGCTGCTCCGCCTCGGGGCGGTCGAGGCGCACCCGCGGACGCTGCTCGAGGACCCGCGGGTGCGCGCCGCCGTGGAGAACGCACTGGACGAGGACGACCCCGGCCCCGTCGTGGAGGCGGTGCTCGGGCTGGTCGGCGGCGCCGGCGTACGCCCTGGAGAGCTGCCGTGGCTGGCCGCGCTGCCGCTGCCGGACGAGGACGGCGAGTGGGTGGCCGCCGGCGAGCTGCTGCTGCCCGACGGGCCGCTGGCGCAGGTGGTGGACCGCGACGCCGGGTTCGGGGTGGTGCAGCCGGGCTTCGCCCACGACGACGTCCTGGCCGCGGTCGGGGTGCTGCGGGGCTTCGCGGTCGTGCCGGTCGACGAGGCGGACGGGGTCGACGGGCTGCCCGAGTGGCTGGGGACGCTTCTGCCGGGGCAGGAGCCGCAGGCGGTGGTCCGCGACCTCGACCTGGTGCGCCCGGAGTCCTGGCCGCTGGCGCTCGACGTCCTGCGGCGGGACGACCTGCTGCGGCTGCCCTACGTGCGGTGGTGGCTGGCGGGGCACCCGGTGGCAGGCGGCCGGCGCCCCGCCGACCTCCGGCTGCCCGGCTCCGACCCGCTGCTGGAGGGGCTGTACGACGAGGCGCCGGCCGGCCTGGTCGTCGGGGTCCGGACGTCGCTGGCCGAGGTGCTGGCCGACGAACCAACCGGGCTGCTCGACCGGCTCGCCGACCCGGCTCGGGAGCTCTCGCGGGTGCAGGTACGGGCGGTGCACGCCGCCCTCGCCGCGGCCGGTCCCGACGTCGAACCGCCCGAGGCCGTGCGCGCGGTCGACGCCGGGACGCTCACCGTCGTCCCGGCGGAGGACGCCGTCGTGGTGGAGCGGCCGGACCTGCTGGCGCGGGTCGCGCCGTACGCCGTCGTCCCGGTGCCGTTGTCACTGGCCGCGGAGCTGGCCGACGTGCTCGACCTCGCGCTGGCCTCGGAGGTCGTACCGGCTGTTGCGCTTCGCGGCCGGCCGCAGCCGTGGGCCGAGGTGGTGCCGGCTGTGCTCGCCCCGGTGGCCGGTCGGGTCGTCACGCACGACCGGCTGGTCGTGCCGGCCGCCGGCGGACACCGGGTGGAGGTGGGCTGGGTCGCCGACGGCGAGATCGACCACGTCGTGGGCAGCGAGGGGATGGCGCTGGCCCTGGCCTGGCGGAGCGGACGGTGGGAGCGGCGGCACGCGCTCGCGGCCCTCCTGCGGGGCGCGGACGACGACGGGGCGGCAGACCTCGACGAGCTCTGACGCCTGCTGGCGCGTCGGTCAGCGTCGTGCCGCGGCGAGCAGGACGTGTCCCCCGATGACGGCGTACCAGGCGTCGACGACGGACAGACCCAGCCGCTGGTAGAGCCCGCTGTGCCCGGCCAGCACCGTCCCGGCCAGGCAGGCGGCCGACACCACGCCGACGGCTGCTGACAGCAGGGCGGCGCGGGGGTGGCCGTCCCGCCGCAGCGCCAGGGCGCCGAGCAGCGGGCTCACCGCCATGGCGACGTAGCCGGTGCCGGCCCAGACGGCGTGCAGCGCGTCCTGGCCGGTGCCCTCCGCCCGGGTCAGCGGGGTGGCCGCGACGAGCAGCGTGCTGAGGCCCGCTGCCCCGACCGACCAGCGCAGTGCCGGCTGGCGCAGGGTGCGGGCCGCCGTCGAGGCGAAGACCGGGACCAGGACCCCGAACAGCACGAACCCGCCGGTCATCAGCGCCCGCGTCGGCGCGCCCTCGGCGGCAAGCCGGCTGATCGCGTCGACGGTCGGGTCGTAGCCGGGGGTGCGCTGTCCGCCGACCGCCCAGGCGCCGACGAAGGAGGACGGCCCCAGTACGCCGCAGGCGGCGCCCAGCAGGTCACGGCGGCGTCCGCTCACCGCGCTCACGTCGGCACCCGCGGAAGGCAGGGCCGACCTCAGTCGCGCCGGGGGACGCCGGCCGCGGCGTCACGGGCGAGGGCCGCACGCCGGCGCTGGCAGAAGCGCACCCCGAGCAGGCCGAGAACCGCGCCGCAGGCGCACATCGCGATCCACCAGGTGTGCACGCCCTGGCCCGCGAGCCGGAGCACCACCATGACGAGCAGCGCGACCGCCCACAGCGCGGTGCCCACGGCGACCACGCGGACGTCGTCGGTCTCCAGCGGCGGCGGGTCGGGGCGCCGCACGGCGCCGGAACGTGACAGCAGTCCCATGCCGGGCAGGCTACGCGGACAGAGCACGGCGCGCGGCGAGCCGGGAACGGCGCGGGGCGCCGGCTCTGGGACGCTGCTCCCATGAGCAGCGTCGACACCACCCAGCGACCCGCCGACACGCCCCCGCCGCGCAACGGGCTGGACCGCTACTTCCGGATCAGCGCCCGCGGCTCGACGGTGCAGCGCGAGGTGCGCGGCGGTTTCGCGACGTTCTTCACGATGGCCTACATCGTCGTGCTCAACCCGCTCATCATCGGTACCGCGAAGGACGTCGACGGCCGGGTGCTCGGCATCCCTCGGGTCGCCGCCGCGACCGCGATCGTCGCCGCCGTGATGACGATCCTGATGGGGGTCGTCGGGCGCTATCCCTTCGCGCTCGCGACAGGCCTGGGGCTCAACGCTTTCGTGACCTTCTCCATCGCCTCGGAGATGAGCTGGGCCGACGCGATGGGCCTGGTGGTGCTGGAGGGGATCGTCATCACGGTGCTGGTGCTCGCGGGCTTCCGCACCGCGGTGTTCAACGCCATCCCGACCGAGCTCAAGACCGCCATCAGCGTCGGCATCGGGCTGTTCATCGCGCTGATCGGCCTGGTCGACGCGGGGTTCGTACGACGGATCCCGGACGCCGTGGGCACCACCGTCCCGCTGCAGCTCGGCGCGACCGGACAGCTGCGCGGCTGGCCGACCGTCACCTTCGTGGTCGGCCTCGCGGTCACGGCTGTGCTGGTCGCCCGGCGGACGCGCGGCGCGATCCTGCTGGGGATCGTCCTGAGCACTGTGTTCGCGATCGTCCTGGAGGCCCTTGTCCACGTCGGGCCGTCCATCTCGCCGGGCAGCACCAACCCGACCGGCTGGTCGCTCAACGTGCCCAAGCTGCCGTCCCGGGTCGTCGGCACCCCCGACCTGGCCCTGCTCGGGCACTTCTCGCTGACGGGCGGCTTCGCGCGGGTCGGCGTGGTCGCCGCGGTGCTGCTGGTCTTCACGCTGATGCTGGCCGACTTCTTCGACACGATGGGCACCGTCGTCGGTGTCGGCGCCGAGGGCGGCCTGCTGGACGCCGACGGCACCCTCCCGGGCGCCGACCGGGTGCTGCTGGTCGACAGCCTGGCGGCCGTTGCCGGGGGCGCCGCCTCCGCGTCGTCGGCCACGACCTACATCGAGTCCGCCGCCGGTGTCGGCGAGGGCGCCCGCACCGGCCTGGCGTCCCTGGTCACGGGCGGTCTGTTCGTGCTGGCGCTGTTCTTCACGCCGCTGGTCTCGGTGGTGCCCTTCGAGGCGGCCTCGCCCGCGCTGGTCATCGTGGGCTTCCTGCTCATCACCCAGGTGCGCAACATCGACTTCGAGGACTACACGATCGCGATCCCGGCCTTCCTGACGATCGTCGTGATGCCGTTCACCTACTCCATCACCAACGGCATCGGCGCCGGCTTCGTGTCCTACGCCCTGCTCAAGGTGACGCAGGGCCGGGCCCGCGACGTGCAGCCGCTGCTGTGGCTGATCGCCGCGCTGTTCATCGTCTACTTCGCGATCGACCCGATCCAGCGCGCCCTCGTCGGCTAGGCCGGCACCTTCGACTGGCAACCGCCGCCGGCCTTGGGCGCGCTCGAAGGGGAACCGCCGCACGGTCCTGGTGGTTAGCAAAGGCAATGACCTACACTAACCAAATGCCCACGCTCGCCGACACGGCCCTCGCCAGCACGCTGCGGCTCTCGGTGATGCGCCTGGCCCGCCGGATGCGGGCCGAACGGGCCGACACCTCGCTGTCCCTGAGCTCGCTGGCGGCGCTGGCCACGGTGGAGCGGCACGGGCCGCTCGCCCCCGGCGAGCTGGCCGCCCACGAGAAGGTGTCGCCGCCCTCGATGACCCGCCTGGTGGGCCGGCTGGAGCTGGCCGGCCTGCTGACGCGCACCGCGCACCCGACCGACCGGCGCCAGGTACTGCTCGCCCTGACCAAGGCCGGTACTGCCCTGCTGCGCGAGGACCGGCGGCGCCGCGAGGCGTGGCTGGCCCAGCGGCTGGGAGACCTCGCACCCGAGGAGCTGGCCGTCCTTCGACGGGCGGCCGCGGTCCTGGACAAGCTGGCGGCCGCGTGAGCCCGGCGCTGTCGAGCACTTTCCGCTCCCTGCGGGTCCGCAACTACCGGCTGTTCGCCACCGGCCAGGTCGTCTCGCTGTCCGGCACCTGGGCCCAGCGCATCGCGCAGGACTGGCTCGTCCTGCAGATCGCACCCAACCCGGGCCTCGCACTGGGCATCACCACCGGCCTGCAGTTCCTGCCAATGCTGCTGTTCGGGCTGTACGGCGGGGTGCTGGCCGACCGCTACGACAAGCGCACGCTGCTCGTGGGGGCGCAGGCCGCGATGGGCGTGCTGGCCCTGGTGCTCGGCGTGCTCGACCTGTCCGGCGCCGTGCAGCTGTGGCACGTCTACGTGCTGGCGTTCCTGCTCGGGCTCGCCAGCGTCGTGGACACCCCGGTGCGCCAGGCGTTCGTGTCGGAGATCGTCGGGCCGGCGGAGATGCCCAACGCGGTCAGCCTGAACAGCGCGACGTTCAACCTCTCGCGCATCGTGGGCCCGGCCATCGCCGGCATCGCGATCAACAGCGTCGGCACCGGCTGGGTGTTCCTCGGCAACGCCGTCAGCTACGTCGCAGTCCTGGCCGGCCTGCTGGCCATGCGGCCGCGCGAGCTGCAGCGCACCGGCCGGGTGGTGCGCGGCAAGGGCCAGCTGCGCGAGGGGCTGGCCTACGTCCGGTCCCGGCCCGAGCTGCTGGTCCCGATCGTGCTGGTGTTCATGGTCGGCACGTTCGGGCTGAACTTCCAGATCACGCTGGCCCTGGTGGCCAAGCAGGTCTACGACCGCGGCGCCGGCTCGTTCGGCCTGCTCAGCTCGATGCTCGCGCTCGGCTCGCTGCTCGGCGCCCTGCAGAGCGCCCGCCGCACCGGTCCGCCACGCACGCGGGTGCTGCTGGGGTCCGCCCTCGCCTTCGGGCTGCTCGAGGTCGTGGCCGGGCTCGCTCCGTCGTACGCCGTGCTCGCCGTGCTGCTCGTGCCCACCGGCGCAGCCGTGCTGACCTTCACCACGACGGCCAACTCGCTGGTGCAGCTGGGCTCCAGCCCCGAGGTGCGCGGGCGGGTGATGGCGCTGTACGTGCTCGTCTTCCTCGGCGGCACCCCGATCGGGGCACCCGTCATCGGTGCGGTCGCGCAGGCCGCCGGTCCTCGCTCCAGCCTGCTCGTCGGAGGCCTGGTGTGCGCCGTCTCCGCGGTGGTCGGCGCGGTCTACCTCACCCGCAGCCGGCGGCTCGTGGTCGTGCCGCACCTGGCGCGACGGCGCCCCCACGTGCACGTCCGCAAGGCCGCCTGACCCGCATCCTCCTACCGGTCCGTGCGGTACAGCATCGTGTCGCCGAACTCGTGCCACAGGTAGCCCTCCGCCACCGCGGCCTGGTAGCTCAGCTCGACCAGCCGGCGGCCGGCCACGGCCTCGAGCAGCCGCAGGTGGCTCGCCTCCGGGGCGTGCAGCCCGGTGACCAGGCCGGTGACGACACGGGCCGGCCGGTCCGGTCCGAGCACGAGGTCGGTCCAGCCGCTCCCCGGCCGCACCGTGCCGTACGGGCCGGCCACCGTCTCCAGCGCCCGCACCACGGTCGTCCCGACGGCCACGACGCGTCGCACGGCGGCCCGTGCGCTGTTGACCAGCCGGGCCGTCGCCTGCGGCACGTCATACCGCTCCGGCAGCGGCGGCTCGTGTGGCTCCGGGCTGGATACGCCTGCGTGCAGCACGATCGGGGCGACCGTCACCCCCTTGGCGAGCAGGCGCACCAGCAGCTCAGGGGTGAACGGCCGGCCCGCGCTGGCCATCTCCGCGCTGCCCGGCTCCGCGGCGTACACCGTCTGGTAGTCCTCGATCGGGTAGCGGCCGGAGACGTAGCCGTAGCGGATCGGCTGGCCGTGCCGGCTCAGGTGCTCCGCTGCGGCCTGCGGCGGTGACACGGTCGCGCGCCACAGCCGGATCGTCACCGCTGCGGGATCGGGGTACGCCGCCTCCAGCCGGAGGTGCGCGCCGTCGGCCAGGCGCAGCCGCTCGCCGGCGAGCAGGGACCGGTCAGGGCCGCTGCCGTCCGGCTGTCGCGGCTCGACCACCCAGCTGCCGTCGTCCAGCGACGTCGACACGTGCAGCGGCAGGAGCCGGCCGTCGCCGCGGCGTGCCTCGACGGCGGCGGGCAGTGTCGCGGACGTGTTGACCACGAGCAGGTCGCCGGCGTCGAGCTGGTCCGGCAGGTCGTGGAAATGCCGGTGGGCCAGGCCGTCCGGTGTCGTGACCAGCAGGCGTACGGCGTCACGGGCAAGCCCGCGGCGCTCCGGCGGCGCGTCGGCCTCGCTGCCCGGCGGCAACGCGAACCGGGCGGTCATGCCGTCACCGCCACAAGGTCCGCCGCCCGGTAGCGGCCGCTCGGCAGGTCCCGGCCGAGCAGCCGCAGCAGCGCCGGCAGAACACTGTCCGGTTCCGGGCGGTCCGTGATGTCCTCGCCGGGAAAGGCCTGCTGCTGCAGCTCGGTCCGCATGTCGCCGGGGTCGAAGGCGTAGACGGACAGCTCAGGGTGCTCCGCGGCGAGCACCGCGGTGACCTGGTCGAGCGCCGCCTTCGCCGAGCCGTAGCCGCCCCAGCTCTCGTAGGCCTCGACGGCGGCGTCCGAGCTGACGTCGACGACCGTTCCCCGGCGGCGCTGCAGCGGCGTCAGCAGCAGCTGCAGGAGGGCCAGCGGGGCGACGACGTTCACGGCGTACACCTCGGCCAGCGCCTCGAGCGGGTACTCGGCGAGGCGGGGCTGCGGGCTCGGGCCGAGGATGCTGGCGTTGTTGACCAGCAGGTCCAGCCCGTCGGTGCCGACGGCCGCCGCCACCCGCCGGCGGTGGGCCGGGTCGCTCACGTCACCCGGGACGGCGGTCACGTCCCCGGGCATCGTGGTGACGGCGGCCGCGAGCCGAGCGGCGTCCCTGCCGTCCACGACCACCCGCCAGCCGTCGCCGGCGAGCCGGGTCGCGAGCGCACGCCCCAACCCTCTCGACCCACCGGTGACCAAGGCAGTGCGCTTGGAGTTGTCGTCTGGTGCGCTGTCATTGTCCATGGCGACATCGTGTAAGTTGAAGTGCACTTCATGTCAAGGGAGCCATGATGGAAAGCACAGACCTGCTGCCGATCGGCGAGGTGGCGCGCCGCGCCGGGTTGGCCACCTCCGCCGTCCGCTACTACGAGCGCGAGGGGCTGCTCGCGTCCCGCCGCAGCGGCGGTGGCCAGCGCCGCTACCCCCGTGCCGTGCTGCGCCGGCTCGCCTTCGTGCGGGCGGCGCAGAGCGTCGGTCTGTCGCTCGAGGAGGTGCGTGCCGCGCTGGCCGCCCTGCCCGAGCAGCGCACGCCGACCAAGGCCGACTGGGCCCGGCTCTCACGCTCCTGGTCGAGGCGGCTGGAGGAGCAGATCGAGGCGCTCACGGCACTGCGTGACGGCCTCGACTCGTGCATCGGCTGCGGCTGCCTTTCGCTGCGCCGCTGCGCCCTGTCCAACCCGGGTGACACCGCGGGGACGGGTGGAGCAGGAGCGCGCTACCTGCCGGCGGCGCTGCGCCGCCGATGACCGCCGGCCGGCCCGCCGCGGGCTGGGCGCCCTTCGTGCGACGCGCGCCGGCTACCAGGCGTAGGCCTCGGGCGCCGGACCACCCGGGCCAGGGAAGATCTCGTCGAGGCGGCCCAGCGCGGCCTCGTCGAGGTCGATGTCGAGCGCGCGGAGCGCCCCGTCGAGCTGGTCGGCGGTGCGCGGGCCCACGATCGGGGCGGTGACTGCCGGCTGGTGCAGCAGCCAGGCCAGGCCCACCTCCGACGGTGCGTGCCCGAGCTCGTCGCAGAACGCCTCGTAGGCCTCGATCGCCGGCCGGTGCTCCTCCAGCCGCTTCTGGGTCCGGTCGGCGGCGGAACGCCCCTCCTTCTGCTTGCGCAGGATCCCGCCGAGCAGGCCGCTCTGCAGCGGCGACCAGGGGATGAGCCCCACGCCGTACTGCTGGCAGGCCGGCAGGACCTCGAGCTCCACCGTGCGGGCCAGCAGGTTGTACAGGCTCTGCTCGCTCGCCAGCCCGAAGCTGCCCCGCCGCTGCGCCCGCTCGTTGGCCTGCGCGACGCCCCAGCCGGGGAAGTTGGAGGATCCGACGTAGAGCAGCTTGCCCTGCTGCTTGAGGATGTCGAAGGCCTCCCACAGCTCGTCCCACGGGGCGTCGCGGTCGATGTGGTGCATCTGGTAGAGGTCGAGGTGGTCGGTCTGCAGCCGCGCCAGCGAGGCGTCACACTGCTGGCGGATGGCGTACGCCGACAGGAACGTCTGGTTGGGCCAGTCGCCCATCCCGCCGTACAGCTTGGTGGCCAGGACGGTCTTCTCGCGCCGGCCGCCGCCCTTCGCCAGCCAGCGGCCGAGGATCTGCTCGGTCCAGCCCTCGCCCTTCTTCCAGCCGTAGACGTTGGCGGTATCGACGAAGTTGACACCTGCGTCCAGCGCGCGGTCCAGGATCGCGTGGCTGTCCTGCTCACTGGTCTCCGGCCCGAAGTTCATGGTGCCGAGGCAGAGCGGGGAGACGCGTAGGCCGGAGCGGCCGAGGTGGCGGTAGTCCATGTCGGGCTTCCTGTCCGCTGGTGAGCGCCCGAACCTCCTGAGTACGACGCACTCACCTCAGCGCGCGCGGCGCCGCCGGCGGACGGCCCGACCGAGCGCTCCCGGCCGGGCGGCGGCGAGCGCGCAGACCAGCGCGACCAGCACAACGGGTGCCGCGAGCAGCACCACGACCACCTGGGCCAGCCGGCCGCGCTCGCCGAAGTGGCCGACCAGCGGGGTCAGGAAGGACAGCAGGAAGACGGCGAGCGCGGCGTTGAGCGCCCGCGGCACCCACGCCTGCCGGAGCGGCGCCGGGGACGGCGTACCGGGCTGCGGCCGGGTCAGGACAGGCGCTCCGCCACGTAGTCGATGCACGCGGTCAGCGTCTCTACGTCGGCCGGCTCGACTGCCGGGAACATCGCGATCCGCAGCTGGTTGCGCCCGAGCTTGCGGTAGGGCTCGGTGTCCACGATGCCGTTGGCCCGCAGCACCTTCGAGATCGTGGCGGCGTCCACGGAGGCGTCGATGTCGATGGTGCCGACGACCTGCGAGCGGGCAGCGGGGTCCTCGACGTACGGCGTGGTGTAGGTCGTCTTCTCGGCCCAGGTGTAGAGCCGTCCGGCGCTGTCAGCCGTGCGCTGGACGCACCAACGCAGCCCGCCGCGGTCGTTCATCCACTCGACCTGGTCGGCCATCAGCAGCAGCGTGGTGAGCGAAGGGGTGTTGTAGGTCTGGTCCTGCAGGGAGTTCTCCACGGCGACGCCGAGGTCGTAGGACGCCGGCACCCAGCGCCCGGATGCCCGGATGCGGGCCACCCGCTCCAGCGCCGCCGGCGACATCAGCGCCAGCCAGAGCCCGCCGTCGGAGGCGAAGCACTTCTGCGGCGAGAAGTAGTAGACGTCGAAGTCCTCGGCGCGCACCGGCA
>JAABUT010003675.1_pt1 | contig 12883 bp, 9 predicted proteins | sample 5559281 | NCBI WGS metagenome assembly JAABUT01 (sample SAMN10711880, study PRJNA513359) | rock metagenome | isolation source: Antarctica rocks | place: Antarctica: Victoria Land, Ricker Hills nord | collected 2016-01-04
TCGGTGGCGAGGGGATGGTCGGGCGCATGGTCGCCATCCGGCAGACCGTCCAGCAATGGCAATGTCCCCTCTGGCGACCGACGACCGACGACCGACGACTGTTTCGCCCCCCGCACCGCCAGCACGGTCTCGCGTAGCGACACCGTCCCCCAGGCGAGGTGCGGGCTGAGGCGCGAACAGGCGTCCGGCGCGGTGTTGGGGCCGGACATCCCCCGCCGATACCCCGCCGCCCGCCCCGCCAGGAACGAGTCGCGCAGCGCCCGCCCCGCCGCCTCGCCCCCCATCTGCCGCTCGCTCCGCCCGTCCGGCGGCAGGCCGAGCTGCTGATGGGTGGGGAGCGAGCCGGGCGCGAGCCCCGGGATCGGCGGCAGGGCGGCGGGCGGGGCCAGCGCCGGGCCGCGCATCCGCTCCTCCCACGCCGCCGCCCACCCCGCGCGCGTCGGATGATGGGCCGCGAAGCCCCGGATCACGCCGTGCTGCGGCAGCTCCGTGAAGGGGATGCCCTGCGCACGCGCCCAGGCGCGCACCGCCCGGTCCCGCGCGAAGGTCCAGGCGGTGCCCGTCTCCTCGTGCGCCCACAGCGCCGCGAACGGCACCGCCTCGCGGAGCGCCGTCAGGATCGCCACCGGGTCGCCGGTCCGCACCAGCAGCGGCTGCCCGAGCGCCGCCAGCCCCGCGCGCAACTCCCGCAAACTCTCGCGCACGAAGGTCCAGTGCGCCGGGCCATAATCGGGCCGCCGCGTCAGCCCCGGCTCCACTACGTACAGGGGCAGCACCGGGCCGCGCCGCGCCGCCTGCACCAGCGGCGCATGATCGTGCAGCCGTACATCGCGCTTGAACCAGACGACCTGTACCGCGTCCATAGCTCCGACGAGTAGGCGAGTAGGCGAGTAGGCCAGTGGGCGTAGCGGGCGAGGGCGAGCGGTGGAACGGCAAGAACGCGGCGGCGCGGTGCCACCACCCCACTCGGCAATTGTACCGCGCCCCGCGCCGCCCGATGGGCGGGGGTCGCACCGGCGCACGGCCCCGCATACCAAAGTTTGGTAGCGCGGCGCGAATCACCCGCAGTTCGACACCATCGGTGCGGACCTGTGCAAGCACGGAGCGCGCCTCTCGATGGGGGGCCATTCATAGCTGCGGTAGTTTTCTATTTCTATTGTATTAGGGCTTACGCAGTTGAGCATGAATCAGACATGCTTTCGGCTCGAATCCACGTTCAACTGCGTACGTCCTCTGTATAGATGGAATACGGAAGGGCGAGTCCGCAACGATCCCTCGTCGCGCTGCCTCGCCCCGGCGCTCGGGCCATCGTCGTGCGGTGCGGTGCCCCCTGGCGGTGGCGACCGGGGCCGCGTCGCCACCCGTCGCTCCGGTGGCGGCAGGGGGTGCCGCAGGAAAGGGGCGCGCGCCGCCCGCTCGCGACGGGTCACCGCCTGGGCGTCGCCTGCCGCGCCAGCTGCTTGAGCATGAATTGCGGCGCGACGCGGCTCATCGTCTTCAGCACATTGCTCAGGCCAGGGCGGATCTCCAGCTTGCCCGCCTCGATCCCGGCGATCGTGCGCGCGACGAGCGTCTGCACGGCCATCCCCCGCTGTCCCGCCATCTCCGCCGCGAACTCGCGGCGGAGCAGCGGCGTCTCCACGGGGGGCGGGGCCAGCTCGACGACCGTGACACCCGTGCCGTCGAGTTGCAGGCGCAGCACCTGGGTGAAGGCGTGCATCGCGGCCTTCGTCGCGGAGTACACCGGCGACAGCAGGAACGGGATGAAGGCCAGGCCGGACGAGACGTTGAGGATCAGGGCCTGTTCGCGCGTTTTCAGATGCGGCAGGAATTGCTGGACCATCCGCACCGGCCCGCTCAGGTTGATCTCGATCTCGCGCGTCACGTCGCGCAGGTCGCGCTCGTCGTTGAGATTCAGATTACGCATGATCCCGGCATTGTTCACGAGGGTGTCGAGCGCCGGGAAGCGCGCCATCATCTCGTCGTGCAGCGCCGCGATCGCGCCCGGATCGCTCACATCGCTCCGCACGGTATGGACGCCAGGCAACGCCAGGGCGACCGCATCGAGCCTGTCCTGGTCGCGTCCCGTGACGATGATCGTGTTGCCGCGCCGGTGCAGTTGCGTCGCCAACTCCAGACCGATGCCGCTCGTCCCGCCGGTGATCAGCACGGTCCTGTGCTCGAGTTTCATCGAAACCTCCTCGCATTTCGCCGCTCATCGTTGCTACCCACAGTCTAGCGCGTTACACTCTCCGAAAGGAAGTAGGCACACGAAAGTGCCATACGCACCGATAGGAGAGCATGAACATGCGGACAATGGCGCAGTTCACCCCGGAGCAGATCGCGCTGGCGCAGCTGTACGCCGCGCGCAAGCCGCCCGACGACCTCGATCCCCGGATCGAAGCCCTGGTCAACGATCTGATCGGGCGCGTGGCCGACAAGTGGACGATGCTGGTCCTCGAAGCGCTCACGGAGCAGGGGGTATTGCGCTTCACGCGCCTGAGTGCGGCGGTCGCGGGGATCAGTCAAAAGATGCTCACGCAGACCCTGCGCCATATGGAGCGGGACGGCCTGCTCACGAGGACGGTACATCCCGTCGTGCCACCGAAGGTGGAATACACACTCACGCCGCTCGGCCTGAGCCTCGGGGCCGCCTTCTGCGGCGTCTGGGTCTGGGCGGCGGAGAATCTCCGGTGCGTCGAGGAGGCCCGCCGCGAGTTCGATGAGCGGGCGAGCACGGACTGAGCGGCGGCGGGGTGGCGGGCATTGCCGTGGTGGCGGCGTGTCGAAACGCGACGACGCAGGCGGGTTCCGTGGTATCGGCGTACCGGCGAGCGCCGCCCTAGTCCACCGCAGCGAAGACCCAGCGGCCCCGCCCCGCCGCCTTCGCGCGGTACATCGCCGCGTCCGCCGCCGCCAGCAGCGCCTGGGACTCGTTCGGGCCGCCGTCTCTGTGGGCGATGCCGATGCTGGCCGATACCTGCCCCTCCGTCCCGCCCAGGAAGATCGGCCGCTCCACCGTGGCGACGATCCGCCCCGCCAGCGCGGCCAGCGCGGGCTCGGCGGGGCTGTCCTCTAGCAGGATCGTGAACTCGTCCCCGCCCAGCCGCGCCACCGTGTCCCCCGCGCGCACACACTCGCGCAGCCGCCCCCCGATCGTCAGCAGCAGCAGATCGCCCGCCGCGTGCCCCAACCGATCGTTGATCCCTTTGAAACCATCGAGATCGAGGAAGAAGAGGGCCACCGCTTCGCCGCGCCGCGCCGCGCGCGCCAGCGCCTCGTCCAGGCGTTCCAGGAAGTGCGCGCGATTCGGCAGCCCCGTCAGCGTGTCGTGGTGCGACTCGTGCAGCAGGCGCCCTTCGAGCGCCCGCTGCGCGGTGATGTCCCGGAAGATACCGCGCAACAGCGGCGGTTTCCCCGGCTCGACGACGCGGTCCATGTAACCGGAGACGACGATCGCGCGGCCATCGCGCGCCAGCAGCGATGCCTCGAGCGGGCCACCCCCGGCCCCCTGCAACAGCCGCGCGAACCCGGCCAATACTTCCTCGGACTTGTCCGGGGGGAAGAATTCGCGCACATGCAGGGTGGCGGTCTCCGCCGCGCTGTAGCCGAACGTGGCGCAGAAGGCGCGATTGACGTACACGAACCGCCCCGTCGCGTCGATGCTCATGATCAGGTCATTGGCACTATCCAGGAAATCTTGCAGGCGCGCCTCGCTCGCGCGCAACGCATCCTCCGCCCCCTTCCGCGCGGTGATGTCCGCGAACGAGCTCACGACCGCGTGGGGCCGTGCCTCACCGGGATGTCGCAACGGCGTGGCGTTAATCGCGATCCAGGTCAGCGAGCCATCCGGCTTATAGATCCCCATGATCACGCCGTGCTGCGGCTGGCCGGTGGTGAGGGCGCGCATGGGGGGATGCTCCTCGCCCGGATAGGGACTGCCGTCCTCGCGGATCGCCCGCCAGCGCGGATCGGACGAGGTCCGCCCGGCCAGTTGCGCCGCGCTCAGCCCCAGGATTCGCTCGGCGGCGGGATTGCAGGCGGTGATCCGCCCGTCGGCCTCCTGACGCACGATCCCCTCGCCCAAGACATCCAGGGTCGCGCGCTGGCGGGCCTCGCTCTCCGCCAGCGCAGCGGCCAACTCCCGGCGCACGGTGATATCCTCCGCGCGCCCCTCGACGGCCAGCGGCTGCCCGGCGGCGTCCCGCACGAGGCGGGCGTTCACGGCGATCCAGACGGTGGAGCCGTCGCGCCGCCGCGCCGCGATCTCGTGCCCGTTCAGCGCCCCTTCCCGGCGCAGGAGTTCCAATGCCATCTGCCGACGGCTCGGATCGGTGTAGAGCTGCGCCCCCAGGTCGGTCACCTCCGCCAACAAGGCGGCAGCGGAATCGTACCCCAGGATGCGCGCTAGCGCCGGATTCGCCATGATCTGCGCGCCATGAACGTGGAGCGGAAGATCCCTTCGAGCGCGCCGTCGAACAGGCTCCGGTAGGCTTGCTCCGCCTCGTGCTGCGCCGTGATGTCGATCGCCAGGCTTAAGATCCCCGCGATGGCACCATCCGCATCGCGCAGGGGGGTATACTGCGCGTCGTAGGTCCGGCCCCCGATGTCGAGCGGCAGCCGCACCGTCTCCCCGGCCTGCGCCCGCGCGATGATCGCCAGGACGTCAGGCCGATCGTGGTAATAGTCCGCGATGTTGCGGCCCACCGCCTCCCCCGGCGCGCGCCCGAGCGCCGCCAGCGCGCCCCCTTCGCTCAGCGTGAAGACCCCCTCGGGATCGAGCGCGAAGAGGAGCGCCGGGAAATTGGCGACAACGGTGCGGAACGCCTCGAACGACGACAGGACAACGGACATCGCGGTTCCTCACTCTGGCCGATGAGACGCTGGATGACGAGACGGTTGCCGCGCGCTTCCCGGCTGTACGGGGAGCCATCGGACCAGGCGCGGCACGCGCACCGACCGGTCCGCATCGAGCATAGCGCCTGCACGCGCGAATGCCTATACGTAATCCCATGCACAGCCGGAAGTCGGGACTAATGGGGGGGCGTCGCCTCGTAGGGCAGCCGCGCGGCGGCGCGCTCCCGCACGAGCGCGCCGATCGGCACCCCCCAGAGGGCGCGCACGCCGAAGGCCCAGGCGAGCGACGCGCCCCACCCCGCCAGGATGTCCGAGGGGTAGTGGACCCCCAGGTAGAGCCGTGAGAGGCCGACGCCGAGCACGAAGAGGGTGCCGACGACGAGGAGCGGCCAGCGCCAGCGCCCCCGCCAGGTCAGGCAGACCAGCGCCGCCACCAGCGCCGCCGAACCCATCGCGTGGCCGCTCGGGAAGCTGTAATCCCCCTCCGGCGCGAGGGAGAGCCAGAGGGCGGGGCGCTCCCGCTGGAAGACGACTTTCCCCAACACGTTAAGTAACGCCGAGCCGCCGACGACCGTGAGGAAGAAGGTCGCCTCGTGATAGTGCCGTCGCAGACAGAGGCCGAGGAATAGGAGCGCGGCCACCGCGATCATCGGCAGCGGCCCCCCCACCAGGCTCAGCGCCAGCGCGACCCGGTCGAGGACCGGAGTAGCCAGCCCGTGCAACCACCGCAGGATCGGCAGATCGAACGGCAGGCCCTCCCCTTCCCAGACATCTTCGGCCAGCCCGCCGAAGAGGAGCAGCGGCAGCCCGATCCCGCAGAAGAGGCCGAGCAACGCCCAGCGGCGCGCGAGCAGGGCGGCGAAGAAACGGTCGGCCATCGGCGGGTCCCCTTCTCATGGCGACGAACGACAAAGAGGAGGCGCATAACGCAATATCGGGGCCGGGGCACGGGGGCATGACGACCGACGGCTGACGACGAACGCCGCAGGGGGACGATCGCCGCCGCGCCGCAGGGACACAGGACGACGAAAAGACCACAGGACGGAGCGACAGAACAAGAATAGTGTGGTGGTCCGGTGCCCGCCGGGGGAGGTGCCCCTGGCCGAGCGCGCTCATCCCGGCAACCACGCCTGCCACGCCACGATCTTCTGTCACCCCTACCGTGCCGCGCTGATCCCGAGTCGGGCCTCGGGACTTCGGGGCCGCAGCTTTCGGCACGACCCGCGCGCATTCGCGGCGCGGCGCGAATGGTGCCTGGCGGCGACGCCCGGTTGACGCGGCACGCCACCAGGGTCGTCGCCAGGGCGGACACCGCGCCTATTGACGCGCTGCTCCTCGCCCTACCTACTCGGCGAGGAAGTCCCAGGCGGCGGCGCTGGCCGCTTCGGCGTCGAGCGCCCGCCCGCCCGGCAGCACGCCGTCCGCCGCATCGCCCAGCGCGGCGCGGGCGGCGGCGAGCACGCGGTCGACTTCGCGCGCCAGCATGGCGGGACGGGCGCGGTCGGGGATGGGAGAGATGCTCGCCGCCGCCCCGGCCAGCCGCAGGGCGTCCGCGTGCCGCCCGGTGGCACCCGCCAGCAGGGCGCAGTAGCGGAGGTGCGTCGCGACCGGCTGCTCCTGTCCGTGCTGGCCCATCAGCGCCAGCGCGGCCAGGAGCCAGCGCCGCGCCGCGTCGTGCCCCCCCGCGCGCAGGGCGAGGAGGCCGCGCAGCCCCAGCGCCTGGCAGCGGACCAGGATGTGGTCGCACGCCTCCGCCAGGGCACCGCACCGGTCGAGCCACGCCGCCGCCGCGCGGTCGTCGTCGCGTTCGAGCGCGACGAGGCAACACTCGCGATACACATCGCAGAGCTGCAACTGATCGCCGGTCGCGGCGAATGCGGCCTCGCTCTCCGCCAGGGCCGCCTGCGCCCCGCGCGGATCCCCCTCCAGCCGGAGCAGCACCGCCAGGGAGAGGAGCGAGACGCCGCGCTCGCGCCGCGCGTCCGGCGCGTGGCGCAGCGCCAGCCCCGCCAGATAGGCCGCGCGGGCGGCGGCGTACGCCCCCGTATCGAGGTGGGCGTGGCCGAGCATCGTCAGCCCCCCCGCGACGATCGCCGGGTCGCTCGGCGGGGCGAGGGCGAGGCAGCGCTCGGCCATCCGCCGCGCCGCGTGGGGATCGGCGTGCCGGTAGGCCAGCAGCGCGGCGGCGAAGTAGGCGTGCGCCAGCAGGCCAGCCGGGGCCACCCCGCCCGCCGCGACGAGGGCGAAGAAGCGGTCGAACCACGCCCGCCCCTCGCGCAGCTTCCCGGCCTGGAGCCAATCGCGGCAGCACTCCTTGCAGAGTTGCAGCCCGCCGGTCGCATCGCCGCGCGCCGCCAGCCAGCCGAGCGCCGCGCGCACGTTGTCCCCCTCGCCGCGCAGGAGCGCCTGCCGCCGCGCGCGACCGGCCCCCGTCCACGCCTCGTAGCTCCCGGCGGTCAGCGCCAGCATGTGGGCCGCGTGGCGGTCGCGCGCGGCCTCTTCCTCGCCGTGCGCGCGCAGCCGCGCCAGGGCGTAGGCGCGAATCGTCTCCAACAGCCCCAGGCGCGGCTCCTCCTCCTCCGTCGCCGCCGTGGCCGGGTCGAGGCGCTGGAGGAGGTGGTGCCGCACCAGGCTCTCCAACCCCGCGAGAAGATCGTCCTCCGTGGCGGTGGGGACGAGCGCCGCCGCCAGCCCGAGGCCCGCCCCCCCCTCGCAAACGGCCAGCGCCCGCAGCAGCGCCCGCTCCGCCGGGGTCAGCAGGTCGTAGCTCCAACCGATCGTGCTGATGAGGGTCTGCTGCCGGGCCGGGCGGTCGGGCGCGGCGTCGGCCAGGAGATCCAGGCGATCGCCGAGCCGCGCGAGCAACGCCGCCGGGCTCAGCACCCGCAGGCGCGCCGCCGCCAGTTCGAGCGCCAGCGGCAGGCCATCGAGGCGGCGGCAGAGGGCCGCGATGGTGGCGGCGTTCGCGGGGGTGACCGCGAAACCGGGGGCGCTCGCCGCCGCGCCGCGCACGAAGAGGGCGACCGCCGCCGCGCGCGCGATGGCGTCCGGCGCGGCGTCGGGGCGCGGGAGGGCGAGCGGCGCGGCATGGTACTCCCGCTCGCCGCCCAACCCGAGCGCCGCCCGGCTCGTCACCAGCACGGTCAACCGGGGGCAGGCATCCAGGAGCGCGGCGAGCGCCCCGGCGGCGGGGAGGAGGTGCTCGAAGTTATCGAGGCAGAGGAGGAACGCCCGCCCGCGCAAGGCCCCGGCCAGGCGTTCCAGCGCACCCCGCCCCCGGCCCTCGCGGACCCCCAGCGCCCCCGCGATCGTCGGCAGGAGGTGGGCCGGCTCGGCGAGGGGGGCCAGCGGCACGAAAGGCACGCCGTCCGCGTACTCCGGGGCCAGCGCGGCGGCGACGGCCAGCGCGAGGCGGGTCTTGCCGACCCCGCCCGGCCCGGTGATCGTCAGCAGTCGCGTCTCCCCGCCGCGCAGCGCCGCGACGAGCGTCGCGACATCGCCCGCCCGCCCGATCAGCGGCGTGGCGGGGCGCGGGGGCGGCGGTCCCAGCAAGGGCGGGCGCGGGGCGTGGGGCGCGGCGGGGTGCGACGGGGCCGTCGCCGCCGCGAAGCGCCTTCGCGCGGCGGCGTCGAGGTCGAGCGCGTCCATCAATAGGTGCAGCGTCGCCGCCTGCGGGCGCGTCTTCAGCCCGCGCTCCAGGTCGCTGATCGTGCGCGGGCTCAGCGTGGCCCGCTCCGCCAACGCCTCCTGTGTCAGTTCGGCGGCGGCGCGGGCCTGCCGCAGGAGCGCGCCGAACGGCGGCGGGTGCAACGCCGTCGGCGGGGGGGCACTCCCCGGCGCGGGGGCCGGTCTCGGCTTCTGCCGTCGAGCATACATGGCGGGTGCTCCTGGCGCGTGGCGGCGGTGGTGGCGGAGTCGTGGGTCGTGGGTCGTGAGCAAAGAGGCGGCAGGCGGCGGGGGCCGGGCGGCGATGAGCGCCAGCGGGTGCGGCCACCGCCCCGCCCCCTCTCCTCCCTTCCCCGCCGCCCTACAGCGCCGTTCCTCCCCCGCAGCCCCGCGCTTTTCCGTCCCGTTCTTGCTCCCGTTCTCTGCGTCTGTGCGTCGCTGCGGTGATCGCCCCCTGCGTCCGTGGCGGCGCGGCCTGCGACGAAATACGCCGTGCGCGCCACGGTCACCGGTTAAACGATCCTCGCCGCATAAAGCTCCCGGAAGCAGTGGTGCGGCGATGGCGGACGAACGGGCACGTCACTGCTTAAGCGATCCTCGCCGCATACATCTCTGTGCCGGAGTATAGCGCGCGCCGCCCGCTTCGATGTCGTGCCGGGGCGGGGTGATGCCGGCGCGCGGGGTAGATCGCCACCGGCCCGGCGCCGCCGACCAGGCCGCGCGGCCCTGCCCCGCGCTACGCCCCCGGCCCGAGGTCCTTCCGCATCCGGGCATTGCGGAGCGTGACACCGCGCACCTCGACCTCCCGCTCCTCCTCGATCGCGAAGCCCCGGCGCGCGAAGAATGGCTGCGCGGCGAGGCTGACCGCCGCGTGGAGCGCGGTCAGGCCGCGCGCGGCGGCGACCTCGTGGATCCGCCGCATCAGCGCGGAGCCGACCCCGCGCCCTCCCGCCCCCGCCGCGACGAAGAAATGGTCGATGTAGCCATCGTCCTGCACGTCCGCGTAGCCGACGATCCGCCCTTCCTCCTCGGCCACGAACGGCGCGAGCCCCCGCATCCGTCGCGCCCACGCCTCGGCGTCGTAGTCGGCGGGTGCCCAGGCGTCGCATTGCTCCCGGGTGTAGCAGGCCGACGCCGTCCCGTGAATCGCCGACGCGAAGACCGCCCGCAAGGCGGGCGCATCGCCCTCGCGAAACCCTCGGATCGTCACGCGCCCCCTCCTTCTCCTCACCCGCCGCCCGTGCCGCGCGAGCGACGCGAGGACGAGTATACCCCCCGCCCGCCCGGTGAACGCTGGCATGTGGCCCCTTGAATGAAGCGCGCGTCGCTCTGGTCCCCGACGGCGCCGGCCAGGGCTTCCGCGCCTGCGCCCCCCGCGCCGCGATCGTGGCTGCACGGGTCAGCATCGGCGGGGCGGGGCGACCCCGGCTCCCTGCACCCGTTGACCGCGACTTCTCGTTTCACCGGCACGGTGGTCGTGGCGTGCGGGCGCGGCGACGGCACAGGCACCGCTCGCCACACAACGTATTGTTTTCCGGCCCCATAGCAGCCACGCTCGCGGTGCTACCGCCGGTGCGACGGCCCATGCCAGCCCTTCGCATCGGCGTGCCGCTGGGGGGAACGACGGTCGCGGCGCATCATCGACGCGGGAACCACAGTGGCACCCTGGCCCGCCCTGGTGCGGGCATTACCAAAGTTTGGTAGCCCCCGGCCCGCCCTGCGGCTGCTTACCCCAGCGCCAGCCGCCAGACCAACTCGCCGTCGCGCTCCTCGCCGGTCGGGAGGAAGCCCGCCCGCGCGTAGAGGCGTTGCGCGGCGACGTTCGCGGGGTGGACGGTGAGCAGCGCCGTCCGCGCGGCGAAGGGCGGCGCGGCCAGGAGGGCCAGGAGGGCGCGCAACCCCGCCCCGCCGTGCCCGCGCCCCTGCGCCGCCCTGTCGATGAGGAAGTGGTAGAGCCAGCAGGTGGCCCCGGCCTCGTCGTGCGACACCGCGACGAAGCCGACCATCGTCGCGCCCGCATAGAGACCGTAGGGGTGCCAGCGAAAATCATCAGGCCGGACGAAGGCCTTGGCGAGGGCGATCGCGGCGACCGGCTGGCTGTCCGCGACGAACGGGAGCTGCGCGGGCGCGACCCGCAACGCCAGCGCCACCCGCCAATTGTCGCGCCCGATCGGGCGCGGCACGGTCGCCGCCGCGCCGCCCGGCCCGCGATTCCCGATCCCGATGACGTAGTCGCCCATCCTACACCCCCACGCCACGCGCCGTCTCGCGCCGATCGGGGTGCAGCCTACCCCCGTCGCCGCGCCCGGCTGGCTCCGACAGCGGCATCCTACCACGCGCGCCATGCTGGACACCCGGAGCGCCCCGATGTCCACGCCCGATCGGTGTGAAGCGCGTGGACGGGCGAGCAGGGGGGGTGGACGAAGGAGGAGAGGAAGCCGACGCAAGGCGACGTGGGCTGCGGAGGCACGGGGACGCGGCGCGGCAAATGCCGCGTGACGAATGCCGAACGAGGACGAGCGAAGAGGCATAGGGGCATGGGGACGACACGAAAGTGGCGAAATACGCCCGACAACGGCCAGCAACGGCGGGATCGCGGGGGGCAAAATACCTGGCAGAGCCTGGCAGACCCGTGTCCAGCCCCTGCGGGGTCACGCGCGATGTCCACGTCGGCGATGGTGTGAAGCGCGTGGACATTCCCCCGAACCGGCACGTACCGTCCACGCGCCCGATCGTGTGAAGCGCGTGGACAGCCTCGTATGGCCGATCTGCCCGCGTACGTATGAGCGCGAGGCGATTCATGCGGCGGCGGCGCGATCGCCCATACTGCGGCATTGTGTGCGGCGCGTGGACGGAATGTTTGTCGTGAAACCGGTATTCGGAGGCCGAATGTGCCCGTCCACGCCCGCCACACCACGCCGTGCGGCGCCCCGCACCGGCCACGTTGCCGCGCAGTACTACCCCGGCCATCCCGGCCACCATGAGCGCCGCACCCTCCCGCCACGAATGTCCACGCACGGGCGGTGTGAAGCGCGTGGACGGATGGGTGGGCCGGTGAGCCGGTAGGGTCGGTGGGCGAGGAAGCAAGGGGGGCGGGGGTCTCAAGGACGCAGCGCTACAGGGCCGGGTATGCAGGGGACAAGGGCGGAGGGAACGGAACCGGAGGCACGGAGGCACGGAGAACAAAGGGCGAGGAGACAGTGGGGTTCCGGTCCGCGCAGAGCGGGGTGCTCCCAGGCCGGGTCTTGGGGCTTGCGTGGCCGGGGCTCTTCAGCCGGGGCAGCCACGCCCCCTGAAGGGCCGCTACTGCCCTCCGGGGGAGCGACCACCCTCCGGGATGTTTCAATCGACCGGCCCCATCGGGGGACGCGGACAGAATCTCGCGCCGGAGCGGCCCTCACCCCGACTCGACCGCGCGCGGCCCCTCTCCTTATCGGCGCTGCTCACCGAGCGCGCCGGGCACACCGTCGTCCTCTTCGCCGACTGACACAGACCGCCCCCGCCGCGCGATCCCGTCACGGCGGGCGGCAACAGCTGCGCCCAGCGCGGCGGAAACCGGCGCGTCACACCCTCCCGTCCGGCGTGGCCGATCGCGCCGCCGACCGGGAGCGGCAGCGCTGCATCCATCGGCGTGCCGCGCGCGTGCCGCCCGGTATCGGGGCGTGTGCGCGGCCCCGCGCCGAAAGCCGCCGCGCGCGGTCGTCAGCGGGAATGGCTAGGCGTCGCCCTGGTCGCTCCGTATGAGCTCGCCGAGGAGTCCGGCGATCGGCGCGGGTGCCCCTACCTGTTGCGCCATCTCTCTGAAGAGGCCGAGGTCCTTCAGGCCGATCTCGTTCTGGGTGGTTGGCGCGATTTTCCTGGCGATCATCGTGCCATAGCTCCGATAGATCGGTGCCGGGAAGAGGGTCTGGGTCAGCATGTCGACGACGGCCTGCGGATCGACCCCGTTCTTCTCGGCCAGCGCCAGGGCTTCGCCCAGGGAGCGTGTCGCCGAACCGATCAGGAAATTGCCGACGATCTTAACCGTCGTCGCCGCGCCGACCTCCTCGCCGAAATCGAAGACCCCCTGCGCTCCCAGCGCCGTGAGGAGCGGTCGGATGCGCTCTTTGGCGTCCTGCGGCCCCGCAACGGGGACCCAGAGCTGGCGGGCGACGGCGGCCTCGGGCCTGCCGAAGATCGGTGCCTCGACGTAGGTGCTGCCATGCTGCGCGTGCAGCGCCGCGAGCCGCTTCGATGTCTCGGGCGACACCGTGCTCATCGCGACATGGACCCCTCCCGGCCCCAGCCGTTCGAGGAACCCCGCGCTCGTGACGACGCTTTCCAGGGCCGCGCCGTCCCACAGCAGGGTCACGACGATCCC
>JAABUT010003676.1_pt1 | contig 12883 bp, 7 predicted proteins | sample 5559281 | NCBI WGS metagenome assembly JAABUT01 (sample SAMN10711880, study PRJNA513359) | rock metagenome | isolation source: Antarctica rocks | place: Antarctica: Victoria Land, Ricker Hills nord | collected 2016-01-04
TGGAAGCAAAGCTGACTATGCCATCAAAAACGCCCGACAACTCCAGCCTGCCATCATCCAAAAGCCAGAAGCCGAACCGACCGGAGAAAGGCAAGCGCCACGGCCCACGACCCGGCAGCCTGGGCCGCATCGGCGGCGGGTGGGCGCTGGCCACGACGCCTGACGAGACCGTCGTCGCCAAGCCGGTGCGATGCGCGCATTGCCAGGCGTCGCTCGGCGAAGCGAACCAGGTCCTGCATGGGCGCTACGACAAGATCGACTTGCCCCAGGTAGCACCCGTGGTGACGCGGGTGGAGCGCTACGCCGGCCGCTGCCGGTGCTGCGGCGGCACGACGCTTGCGCCGGTGCCGGAGGGACTGGAGCCGGGCACGCCGTTCAGCGTGGGCATCGTAGCGTTGGCCATGTATCTGCGCTTCGTGCACGCGATCAGCTACCAGCGGCTGAGCCGGCTGCTGGGGGAGCTATTTGGTTTGGCCATCAGCGAGGGCGCGCTCGACGCTGCGTTCCGCCGGGGTAAGCCGCAGTTCGACGCCGATGTCGCCGCCGTTCTTGCCCGCCTGCGCCGCGCCCGTGTTGTTTGCTCAGACGAGACCAGTGTGCGCATCGATGGCCGCACCTGCTGGAACTGGGTTTTCCAGAACGGCGAGGTGGTGGTCCACGTGATCCGCGGCAGCCGCGGCGCCGGCGTGGTGGCCGAAGTGCTGGACGGGCACCGGCCGGCGCTTTGTGTGTCTGATCTTTACGGCGCGCAAGAGGGCCATGCCGAGGAGTGGCAGACCTGCCTGGCCCACCAGCTACGCGACTGCACTTTCGCGATCGAAGCCGGCGATACCGTATTTGCCCCGCGCATGAAGGCACTGCTGCTGCGCGCTGTCGTACTCGCCCTGCGGAGCCGTAACCTGGCCCCAAGCACCCGGCGCGAATACCGGCGGCGTCTCGAATGTGCACTCGACGGCGTCATGGCGCTCGCACCCACCCATCGCGATGGCCAGCGCCTGCGAAAGCGCTACGGCAAGCACCGCTCGCACCTGTTTACCTTCCTCGATCATCCCGAGGTGCCTGCCGACAACAACGGCAGCGAACGGGAGCTGAGGCCCACGGCCACCTACCGCAAAGTCACTGGCGGCTTCCGCTCCAAGTGGGGTGCTGACCTGTTCGCGGGCGTGCGCTCGGTCATCGGCACCGCCGCACGCCGCAGTGTGGATGCCTACCAGGCTATCCAACAAACCCTACGCAGACAGGCCGCTCCCTACCCGGGTTGAGCAAATACAATTTTCGGGCCAGCATGATGGTAAAGCGGGGGTTTGGGCGAACATGCCAGACCCAACGCCCTGCAAGGCCCGCGCGATATGGTCAAGGCTGAATTGCTTGAACCCCAGTCACCAGCGATGGAACGTCACATCCCGCGCCACGGCATGTCAGGGCGCGGTCGGCCGGATAGGACGGTTTCGCTTTCGCCGTCCAAAACTCCCCCTGCCGAGCGACGGCCAACGAGGCCGTTCAAGGGGGCGAACAAGGGACCTAAGTCGCGCTAGAACGTTCAACTCGCACGGACACGGGATCGCCTACAGGCCGCGAGGCCCATGGCGACGGAGCGGCCGTAGTAGTCTGAGGACGGGAAAGCCGTCCGCATGGCGAAGGGCCGCAGGTGCCTTGACGGCCAAAGCTGGGAGGTAGCCGCAATGGCAACAGCCGAAACAGTGATGGCCGTTACCTCGCGAGAGGATGGGGCACTGGAAAGCCGGATGAGATCAAAAGACTCATGTCCGGTTTGGGGAGAGGGCGCCGGAAAAGTGCCGAACTGGCAACTCGCCGACGCCCTACTCTACGTCACGTCCGGTTCTGAGGGGGCCGGGTTCCGGCAACGGGACCCGGCTACCCGACATCTGGTGGCCAACCTGCGCCAGGCCGTCGAGCGCTGGCTTGCCGGTGCACATGGCCGACTTCGGCGGCTGCCGGCCCTCCCCGACGAGGGCGGCGCTGTGCCGGCCAGGCGCACCGGGCCGTTCCCGCGCAGCGCTTCGGACGTACAGATCAGCTCGGACAGCCGGGTGCGTCGCCTTGGCCTGTATGACGAGGTGCAGCGCCGGCATGCGGCATGCGAACCGCTGATCTCGATCGCCCGCGCCATGAACCTGGCACGCGGGACGGTGCGCACCTACGCCCACGCTTCAAGCTTTCCAGAACGCGGCGCACGTCGTCCTAGCCGCAGCACCATCGATCGGCATCTCCCGCATCTGCAGGCGCGGGTGGCCGAAGGCTGCGAGGATGCTGCTTTGCTGTGGCGGCAGCTGCAGGCGCAAGGCTTCACCGGAACAGCCAGGCAGGTGCGGAGATGGATGAGCGAACAACGTTGGAAACCGGCCAGGACGGCGCCATCCCGTTGGCGCGGGCGGCCATCAGCCAACCCAGGTCCATCCAACAGCAGCCCAGTCACGCCGTTGCCCGCGGCCCGGCAACTCGCGTGGCTGCTCGTGCAACCTCCCACAACGCTGCCGGCGGCCGACGCTGCAGCGGTTGGACGGGTGGAGCAAGATAAGGATGCCCGCATCGTCGCGAAACTCGCCCGCAGGTTCACCGCCCTTGTGCGCAGCTGCAACGCCGGCAACCAAACCGACGCCGCTGCAGCGGGTGCCGAACTGGATGCCTGGCTCGTCGAGGCCGGCGGGTGTGGCGTGCCGACGATGGAAACGTTCGCTGCCGGGCTGAAGAAAGACGGCGATGCAATACGCGCCGCTCTCGCCACCCCCTGGAGTAACGGCCAGACCGAAGGGCAGGTCAACCGGCTGAAACTGATCAAGCGCCAGATGTATGGTCAGGCCAGCTTCGACCTACTCCGCCGACGCGTTCTGCTTGCGGCATGATCCACGCGAAGTGCGGGAGACCCGAAAAACGGGGACCACCTCAAGCAACAGCCGAAAGCAATCCGACCGTCAACGGGCACTGGAAAGCCGGATGACACGGAAACGGTCATGTCCGGTTTGGGGAGAAGGCGCCGGAAAAGTGCCGTATTGGCAAGTCGCCGACGCCTTAATCTACTTTACGCACGGTTCTGTGGGCGGCTGGAGGTGAGATTCCTGCGGTCGACCCGGCAGCCCAGAACCCCAACATGCAAAAACTCCGACCGGCACTCCGCGAATGCATCACCTACGCGCTCTGCAATGCCGCCTGATGGCCAAAGCCAAGCTTGGCCCGTTTCCAGTGCGAAATGTCAGAAGCCCGTTGGTCACACCAACGCAACAAGGGTAAACCCGGTCTGGAGTTCCCCAGGGCCGGAACTACGTCAGCGACTCACCCCACCGTCGGCGGCGGGTTTGACCGCCGGTCGAAAAGCCCGCTTCGGCGCTGCTTGGGCGCCCCGGTCCGCCTCCGATCCATGGTCAAGGGAGTTTGAAGGGTGCTGGCGTTCTCCAGCAACTTTGCAATGCAATCGAATAATTGCACTACGCGCACGGGCTTGCAAAGCAGAGAATAGGGGGTCGAGATCGCTTCACTAGTGGCAGGCGAGACACCACTCCCCGCATAGCCGGTCAGTAGAATGGTGGGCAGGCCGGGCCTGCGCTGCTGAGTTACGTTGATCAGCGCCAACCCGTCCATGCCAGGCATGGATAGATCGGTTATCAGCAGGTCTACCGAGTCACCGTCACCAAAGCGCTCGAGCGCAACTGCGCCGTCCCCAGCCTGCTCAACATGGAAATCACGCCGGACCAATTCTTCGGCGAGTAGCTCACGCACCGCAGCATCATCGTCAACAATGAGGAGACGAGGTTTTCTGCTATCACCAGCAGCCCTCGGGAGAGCCGCCGTCCGATCGATTGGAACCGTCCTCATGTTGCCCTCAGCCTGCGGCAGCCAGAGCAGAACCGTTGTTCCATCGCCCAGCGCGCTGGTGATCGACAAGGCACCGCCCGACTGTTCTGCAAACCCCCGCGCCATGGCAAGACCAAGCCCGGTTCCTTTTCCAATGGGTTTGGTCGTGAAAAAGGGCTCGGACGCACGTAGAAGGGTCGGCGCGTCCATGCCAGCACCCGTGTCCGATACGCGAAAGCACACGTAACTCCCCTGCGCCAGCCCCGGCGGATGGCCATCACCTGACGAGATCGCCTGCCTTGTTGCAACGAAGGTGAGCACGCCGCCGCCGGGTTGCATGGCGTCCCTCGCATTGGTTGCGAGATTGATCAGCACGGTTTCCAGCTGACCCCGATCGGCCAGAAAAAACGGCAGCTCAACTTCCACTTCGACGTGCACTTCAATTGCACAGCCCAAGGTGTGCGTTAACACCTCGCGCAACGCCGCGAGCACCTGGGCTGCATCCAATGGTTCGGCTGTGAGCTCGCTCTGCTGCGCAAACGCCAACAGCCGACGCGTGACGGCTGTGCCGCGATCGGCTGCATCCCCGACAACCGTGGCGAGACGTTGAACCGCCTCAGGCTCGCTCGCGCGTTGATAGATCAGACGGGTACCGCTGGAGATGGCCTGCAAAACATTGTTGAAGTCATGCGCCACACCCCCTGCCAGTTGGCCGAGAGCCTGCATACGCTGCGCCATTGCCAGCCCGGCCTGAGCCGCCTCACGCGCCGCAACCTCCTCGATCACTTGCGCTTCCAAGGTCTCATTGGCCCTACGAAGCTGCACCTTCCCTTTGCGGAGTTCTGCCTCAGTTCGGTCGCGCTCGGCCCCTGTTTCGGCTAGGACCTGCGCAAGGTCGTTGACCTCCCGCAAGCCGTCTTGCGGGTGCTCGCTGCCTGCAGCTCCCAAGGTCGCCAGCCGCCGAAGCGATGCAGAAACGCAGCGGCCAAGGTATAGAGCGCATGCCAAGCCGCCCGCGAGCATAAGCAGCCCAATCGTGAAGGTGCGGGTCAGAGCCGACCAGAGCGAGGCCTCAAACAAGCTGTCCGGGATGTCGACGACGACAACGAAACCGCTCCGAGGCGCCCGAGCGAACACCATGACTGCGGGCGCCCCCTGCAGCGCCCGCAGTCCGTAGATGATCCCCTGGGAACTCTGAGCGACCGCTGCCATCAGCTCTGGGCGCAGGTGCTGGCCGAGTGCATCAACCTCGCCCTTCGTGCGAGCGATAACGGCGCCCTCGCGATCCAGCACTGAGACGATTTGCCCCGCAAATGGCAATTGCTGGTTCAGCGCCTTCGCAATCAGGCCAGCTGGCACTGCCATGCCGACAGTGTAAACGAGGTGTCTTTCTGCGTCCGTCCCACGCTCCGGGGCGAATACAGGGATTCCGACCATGACGACTGCCCGACCGGTCACCGGGCCATGGACAAGGTCGGTGATCTCGGCTTGCCCGCTCGCCAGCGCCGCCGGAAGCGGGTCGGTGGCGTGACCGCAAACCTCCTGCTCCGCCTGCCGACAGGCGGTGTTGAACAATTGGCGGTGGTCGGCCCCTAGCAGACCGATCGGCGCGTTCGCAAAGTTTGTTGACGCTGCAACCGCTTCGGCCCTGAAAGCCTCAAGGTCGCCTTGTGCCAAGCTCGACGAGCCGCTCAGCGTCTGCAGCAGGATCTCGGCCATGGCAAGTTCCCGGTCGACGACCAGCGCCAGAGTGCGCGTTTGCATGCGCATCCGCTCCTCCGCGCGGTCGCGTTCGCCGGCGTAGGCATAGAAAGCGGCCGCAGCCGAAAGCAGCAGGAACGGCAGAGCGACGACGACGACAAGCAGGACCAGGCGATTTTGCAGCGTGGGTGTGTGGCGCGGCTTCCTGACGGAAGTCTTCCGAAAGAGGGTTCCAAAGCTCCTGCGATCAGCTGTGATCAGCGAATTATCCAGTACCGGATACTCGTCGTTAAACCATGTATAACATACCTTGCACTTGCATCCAAAACTATGCAACGATCTGTAACCAATGGAACCGTGGTATTTACAAGGCAGAATCCTAATAAACGAGAAACTGTTCGAAATACCATTCAATGCTTGTTTTAAAGGGGCGGCGTAGCTGACACGATGGGTTGCCCGGGGGCCGGCCGACAACGTTCTAGGCGATATCAGAAGTGGTTGTAGTGCTGACGAGAAGAACTTTGCAGCAGCTTAAGCCGCCTTGGACGAAGCGCTCGTCTTGCTTCGCAACGCGCCTCAGCGCCGGTTCCGGCGTCGCACCCGCCATCCGGCCAGAGTTCCCAGCTGTCCACCCACCCTGGTCGCGAGGCGCTCTGCTTTCGGTGTGGACTCCACGCTGGGCGACAAACCAGGCAGCGAGCCGGCAGGGACCGGACGGCTGTAGAGATAGCCTTGTCCCTCGTCGCAGCCCAAGGCAGCCAAAAAGGCCGCTTGGGCTTCGGTCTCGATCCCTTCCGCCACAACCTTCAGGCCAAGGCCGCGAGCCAGCACCAGCAAGGCTTCTATGATGGCCACGTCGTCGCGGTCACGTCCCTTGCCCAAGGTGCCCGTGGTGCCCAAGCCCGACACGAAGCTGCGATCAATCTTCAGGCGCGTCAGCGGGCACTTCTTCAACGTCGACAGTGAGGCAAAGCCGGTGCCGAAGTCGTCAAAAGCCAGCCCGACACCTCGCGCACGCAAGGTGTGCAGCGGCGCCAGCAATGCCTCCTCGTGGCCAAGCGCTATGGTTTCGGTGAGTTCCAGCTCCAGGGACTCGGGAAGCAGGTTCCAGCGGTCCAGTGCCGCTAGCACTGTCGCTTCCAGCGCGCCCGCGCGCATCTGTTCAGCAAACAGGTTGATGCCGACCCTAAGGTTTATACCCTGCGCCAGCCACGCCGCCGCCTGCCGGCACCCTTCCTCAATTACCCAGTCGCCCACCACGCCTGCCAGCGGTCCAGCTTCCAGGGCGTGCAGGAATGTCGCCGGTGAAAGTAGGCCCCGCTCGGGATGCTGCCAGCGTAGGAGCGCTTCGGCGCCCACCAAACGGCCGTTCCGCAGGTCGATCTGTGGCTGATAGTAGAGTTCAAACTGTCCGGACAGGGCGGCTTGCCGAACCTCTTCTTCAAGCGCAAGTTTGGTTTCGTGCTCCTCACGCATCGCCGCATCATACGTCCGGTGCTCGCCGCGACCCGCGAGTTTTGCCCGGTAGAGCGCGAGGTCCGCGTCGGCCACCAGCGCTCCGGCCTCGCCCGGCCCCGCCAGGGCAACGCCGGTGCTGGCACTCACCTGCAGCGCCCGTCCTGCGATTACAATCGGCGGCGTTAGCACTCCTAGCAGATCGCGCGCGGCGGCCTCGGCCTGGGCCTTGTCGCTGCATCCGGGCAGCCAGGCCGCGAACTCGTCGCCGCCCAACCGCGCCAGGGTGCCGCGTTTGCCCGTCGCTTTGGTGAGGCGGCCGCCAACTTCGCGTAGCAACTCATCGCCGGCGACGTGTCCAAGCGTATCGTTCACGTGCTTAAAGCTGTCCAGGTCAAGCAATACTAATGCGGCGGCCTCTTCGTGGGTACCAGCGGCGTCGATCAGTTCAGTCAAGCGGGCCCGGTTGGCACAGCCGGTCAGTGTGTCGTGATGGGCGAGATAGCGCAGCCGGTCTTCGGCCCCACGGCGTGCGTGTTCGGCCCGTCGCAACTCCATCCGATCCATCGCCAGCGCTGCCAGAATTTCCAACAATCGGACCTCACGCGCGTCCAGCGCCGGGCGGGCCTTGGGACCGAGCACGCATATCGTGCCAATGCGCGCGCCGCCGAGCGGGCTGCGGAGCGGGGCACCGGCATAAAAGCGGAGGCTAGCCTCCCCGGCGACGAGGGGGTTGTCGGCGAAACGGGCATCCGATTTCAGGTCGGGGATCGCCAGAACAGCGTCAGACAGGATGGTGTGGGCGCAGAAGGCGATGTCGCGCGGCACGCTCACGACATCCAGGCCGTAACGCCCTTTAACGGTTGCCTGCTCGCCGCTGACGAGGTTGACCAGCCCGATTGGCAGGTCAAACAAATCGGCAGCCATAGCAGCAAAGCGATCGAAGTCGGGATCGACGGCGGTGCAGGCCAATTCATAGGCAGCCACGGTGCGCAACCGTTCCGCTTCGTCGTGTGAGCCGGGCATGAGCGGCTGCATGGTTGTATCCTAATGCGACATGCCACCTCCCGACGCCACGCTGGGCAATGCCGGGTTCCGAAACCTTTGTGGTTGTTCATCTTAGAAGTGTGTTGGCACGCTGTCCACTACTCATGCGCTAGTTGTCCGTTTCAGAGAACGGCAGCTGTGCCGGCCAGGAGACGCCGGCGGCAGGTCAGTCGCTTGGGTGGAGTACCCTTTCGCTCTACGACCGGCAACGGACTGGGCTCGCGCACGGGCAAGCGTTGGGCAACTGAGGCGGGTGTGGCCGTCTATGCCCTGAACTGCATTGGGGAGCTTGGATGCCCGAACTCCATCGACTTCGCCTGAACCCATACCAGGGTTGGGGCAGTTGCACTCATCCCGCTGATCCGAGCACCACGGCCGCATTGCGCATTCTAGGCTCGAACAGCTGCCAAGTGCCGCGCCCCTGCGATTTTGCCGCATACAATGCGAGGTCGGCATTACGCAATAGACTGGTGATATCGTTCCCGTCCTGCGGTAACAGCGTCATGCCGACGCTGGCGCCGATCGTGACGCGAGCCTCCGAAAGCACGTAAGGCTGGCTCAGCCGCTCGATGATGCGCGCCGCCAACGCACTACTTGCCAGCCGACCCATACCTGGAATGAGCATCGCAAACTCGTCGCCCCCGAGCCGCGCCACCAAGTCCTGATCACGCACCAACTCGCGCAGCCGTCCCGCAACGGCGATCAGCAGCGCATCGCCGGCGGCGTGGCCGAGGCTGTCGTTGACCATCTTGAACCGATCGAGGTCCAGCAGTAGCAGGCTGCCACCGTCGCAACTCCCTGTCCTGTCACTCAGATCCGGCGCTTGGCGCTCGCAAGCGGCTTGCAACCCGTCCAGGAACATCTGCCGGTTTGCCAAGCAGGTCAGGCTGTCATGGGTTGCCATGTAACGGATACGCTTCTCCGCGCGAATCGTGTCTGTCTGGTCCGAGCCGATGCCGTGATATCCCTGGAATTGTGCGCGCGCGTCGAAATGCGGTCGTCCTGTCAGACTCCACCAGCGGCTTTCTCCCACCATGGCAATCGGCAAAAGCAGGTCGCGGAATGCCGCGCGCTCATTCAACAGGTATAAGAAGGTGTGCGGCACTTCCGACGGCGTTGCGCGGCAGAGTATCTCGGACAGTACTGTGCCGGTCAGCTCAGCCGCGGAGCGCCCGCTGACCTGGGCGAAGCGCGGCGAAACGCGGCATAGCCTGAGCGAAGCATCGGTTTCCCACAGCCAATCCGACGCGCTCTCCTCGTAGTCGCGCAGGAACAGGCTAATGGTCGAGTTCTGCTGCACGAGCCGGATGCGACTCGTCGAACGCTCGAGCAGGGCTCGGTTCATCAGCACCATGCCCAGGAAAATGAATCCCAGATAGCCCAGCGTGCCCGCGAGCAGGTAGATGTCGAACGGATGCTGCAGCACGCAGATTGCGATCAACGCCGCAGTCGCGGTCGGCGCCCAGAAAGCCATAGCTGCCGAGAACGGTGCCGCCAGCACCGGAGTGGAAACAAGGCCGATCAGCAAGGCCGCCACCATCCTCTGCTGGCTTATGTCGCCCACCCCGGACAGCAATAACAGAAGCAAACCCCAGAGTGTGCCCAGCAGGGTCAAGCAGACGAGAGATCGCCGATGAAAGCCGATCCCGTCTCCGTCACGGTTCCAGCGCCGTACATGCGCGAACAGTCTGATGTAGAGAATTGGAATTGCGATACAAACGAGGACGCCAGCCATCCCCAGTTCATCGCGAAAATCAACCCCCAGAATGCTGATGCTGCTGCTGCCAGACACCGCGAACAACGTGGAGGTGCGCGCCAGAAGCTTATGATTTTCGTCATGCACCTCTGCCGCATAAGCCGGACCAACGGCAGGCGACATCCAGCGCGTAACTTGAAGCAACCAGGCCCGAAGCGAGTTTAGCCATGTTCCTGGCTGAGAGCGCTGGTCGGCTTCGACCTGCTTGTATTCTCTCATGGTGCAGCTCGCGTGGAGCATCGCGACGCAACAAATCTGGCAGCGGTCGTCATGATCAAATCGGGAAAGCCTCTCAACGCCGGCGCACCAGCAAGGGAAAGAAAATACCCGTCTGCCTGCGGTAGACCTGGTAATCGCTTGCAAGGGAACTCTTCAGAAACTTTGCTTCCTCCCTTGTTGCTGCAAGCGTGTAGAGGCCGACCATGATCGCTACCACACTCCAGGATACTGCGCCGGGGATCGCCAACGCCGTGGCGACCCAAAATATCAGGTAAGATAGGTAAAATGGGTGACGCGCGACACGATACGGCCCTCTGGTATCCAGAAACGATGGTGTGTCTTTGGAGAAGGCGAGCGTGAAGTGCTGACGGCGCGTGTGAAGAATGCACCACCAAAACAGTAACATCGACAACACGCACAATGCGAACGGTGCGAGCCGGTACCCTCCTGGCATGACGTTCAGCCCAACGACGAACCAGGCGAAGCCCACGAGATTGCCTCCCGACAGCACCAGCATGCCTCGCGAGATCATGCCCGCGTCGCGAAAATGATACTTAGCTGCCCACACGAACGAACCGAAGCAGATGGTTCCGGCAAGCAAGACGCTCCAGCTGCGCCAGATTACCATCAAGGACCGCCATTGGCCGGTGCTGCCTGAATGCGCGCCACCGATTGCGCACGACGACTATGGGCGGCAGAGTACACCCGCGCCTCGATGCCTGATACAAGCGCCGCAGACAAAGCCCTACACTGGCCGGTCATGATGGTCGTAACTGGGTCGTCATCGCCTTACCGGCGAGAAAACCAGATACGTCGTCTTGGGGGAATGCGTCTGGGTTCATCAGGGAGAAACGGGCGCGCACGATATCATAATCCTCCCGGGAGCACGCCAGCATGTGCATGGGGCAGGTCAACCCAGGGTAGATCCGCGGGCCGGCAACTTCACGGTAATGCAACCTGCGGTAAAAGGGAACATGATTATGTCGTACACAAGAAAGAATAATCCGGATGTCGCGCGCTATTCCGAGTAGGCCTGCTAGTCGATAGAGCACGAACACAAGGCCCTGGTCGTTGGCGAAACGTGGGCTCCTGACCAGGCGGGTGACCTCCACGGCCTCCATGCCTTGAGCACTCCTACGGCAGGGAGCAAGGAGAGCCTCCAGGTAGTCGGGGAAGGTATCGCGCACCGGCGCCGGAGTATCGTGGAACCGCGACAAGAAGCAGACCCGGACCGATGCGATCGGCTCCCTATCCTGGTAAACCACCACGGTCTGCGTGTTGGCGAGCCGGTCGTACTTGTCAGAAAACGAGCGCTCCTTGTTCGGCTTGATGAAGCCACCCTCGACATAGCTTGCGTAACGGAGTGAGTAGGCATCCCGCCTCGTGGGTGCGTCCAGCGCAAGCCGAGCTGTGTATTGCGGCACCGGACTCGAAACTACCGGAGCGCAAATAACATCGATGTTGTTATAATAAGACAATTTACATTCTTTCATTTGTTTTTGTAGATCGCAAGATGACTTAGATTGTGAGCCGTAGCGCTCCCGAGTAACTCTGCTTCAGTTTGAGTCCGGATTGTTGCGGATTCTTCTATCGCTTGTCGAGTTGTCTCGGCTGCTCACCGGCTCGTGCGCATGCGACGAGCACAATCGTGTATGGTGGACCGGCACACGCCGGATAATGCGAGGGGCTTCAAAAACGCCATGGCCGAATTTCAACCAGTCCGAACCGTCGATGACTTCCGCACGCTCGATGACGGCGAAATGCTGGAGGGCTATCTGGACGGCTTCGACGGCCAAGCCCCACCCGATTCCACCCGTTCGCGCTCATACTGGCATGGCTGGCGCAATGGCATGGTCGACAGTGCTCGCTGCCCACCAGACCAGGCCTACCTGGCTCTAGGCACAGCGTTCTCCGACAAAGTGACACTGCACTGATGCATAAGCCGGCGAGCAGGCGTCACGGTGCTCGTAGGAACCGTATGATGTCAGTCAGCAGTGCGTTTCAGCGCTGATCAGCTCCGCAAGATTTTAAAACAAGGCTTTCTCTGGATCCCACACCCGCGCTGATCCACAGCCGAGAACGAGATCGACCGTCGCCAAGAGGAGATGGTCTGCCACGGCGACGAGGGCGGGCAGACGCAGTAGAACGTGGTGGACGGGCTTACCCGAGAATTGGTCGACGGCACCGGGCTCGGCATCGTTCTACGCCCGACGGAGATTGTGGCCCTGCGCTGCCGGCCGGCCCCGGGCGGCGAGTGCATGGCGCCAGACTGATACCAGCGGTCCCGTCCGAATGACCGCAGCGGACCGGTTCCAAGCGCTCGAACCTGTATGAGCCCGCGTTTTGGTAGAGCCGGGCGCCTTGCGTGTTCAAACAGGCATCATGACAACCACAACCATGCAAGCCGCATGGCGACGCGAGCCAGCGTTCGGTGACCAGGTCTTGCGAGCCTGACGCAAAGCCGCCATTCTCGCTGTTTTATACCAGCCGCCCTGACGAATGACCGGTCCGGGTGGGCTGGGATGCTGCACGTAGCGCATGGACCCTAGCTCTAGAAACCGGTCATTCGTCAGGGCGGCTGGTATTAGTTCGACACCGGAACATCGACCCGCCGTGGATGAAACCTGTGGCAATGTTTGCCGGTCGTCGTCGGAGAGGTCGGCTTTTCTATGGTGCGAGCGAGCCCGCGTATTAGTTGGACCCGGGGCATCCGAAGCACCCCCGATTGCGCCAGGGGCCGCAAGGTCCGGGAGCGCGCTGTTTAGACTTCGCTCTTATTGCGAAGCCTGTTGATATGGCCCCAGTCCGGCTGCTCCCATAAGCCACGCCGGTGGATTGGACGCGGCTCCGAGGGCTTCGATCGTTCTCCGCCAGCTTAGGTAATTCGGGAGGTTT
>JAABUT010003680.1_pt1 | contig 12877 bp, 15 predicted proteins | sample 5559281 | NCBI WGS metagenome assembly JAABUT01 (sample SAMN10711880, study PRJNA513359) | rock metagenome | isolation source: Antarctica rocks | place: Antarctica: Victoria Land, Ricker Hills nord | collected 2016-01-04
ACTTTCAATGATGAGATTCAATAGAATTTTATGAGTGATAGTCTTCTTAAATATCTTTTCATCATATTTTTTTATTAACTTCTCTTTTGTCAGTGATATAGATTGAATTTTCAGCTCTTTACATACTCTGTTAACTAAATTGATATGTATGATCATATAGATAACTGAATTACTGTCTATCAAAGAGCGAAGACTGAATGATTCATTCTGCAAGATGAGAAAAGCATTGACTAGAAATGACTTATCAAAGTAATTCTCTTTCGATAGAATTTCATCTAGATTGCACAAAGATATAATCTTCACTTCAGTAATTGTTGAAAAGATGACTAGTTTTTTGACTTGAACTCTGATTCAGTATTGAATTCAAAATGATCGTAGTTCTCATCAACTGCATTGACTTTAATAAATTGATTTGAACATTCTTCTATGATCTGATTTGTAACATATGAAACAGGTTTCAACTAGAACGTCTGCATTCTTGATGCTAGTCAAAACTGCGCTGCGCAACTTTGATCAGTCAGTCTTCAAAGTTGAAGACTGAACAGCAATAGTTGCTTTAGAAATGATGATCTTTAAATCATCATGTTTGAGTAGTTTGTTCTTGATCTCTTGAACTGCTCTATGTTTATTGTTCAAGTGAATCAGATAGTTTCAAATATCTGATAGCTTGATGAGTGACTTTATCTGAGCTGTTCAAAAGATTCAAAGATGAGAATTTATTTTATTCTTTAAATCAATGACTAGTACGTTCTTCTGATACTTTAAATAGATGTATAGTTGTTGAAATTGATTAAAGAAATCGCTGAATTTCTTTGATTCTTGAATCAGATTAATATATTCTCTACGATAGTTATCTTTCTTATCAAAGTCATGAAATGATTGAGCTAGTTTCTTTAGAAGTTCATTGACAGTTCAATAAAGATTGTTACAGTTGAAATTGCATTTGACTTGAGTGATTTCGACAATGTCATCTGCTAGTCAAGAGTTTATGTAGCTCAACTTGTAAAGTTCATTTGAGAAGATGTTGATGTTAATTGCTAGCTTCTCTCGTATGTCAAAAGATCAGTTCTTTCAAGTAAAGTTCTTTTCATCAATGAACATTGAAGAGTTGAGTATTTTGTGATATTTAGATCGTTCAAAGTAAATGACAATTGAGAAAGCAGTGAAAGTTACATTGATTGTGATAGCAGTGAAAGCTTTTAGTTTTGCTTTCAACTGTTGAATTTCGCTCTTGTCTCGTTGTTTCATCTCAACGAGATGATCTGTTTCTCTATTAAGAGCATAGATACGTTTCTTTCATACTTTCATATCATCATGTATGATGATTTCAGCATTTGATTTGTTGAAAGCAATGAATGAAGAAGCGTGTTGTAAGTCAACGATAAAAGAGAGAGCTTGTGAACATGTTTATTGCAAGAGATCAATGAAAGCTTTATCTTTATCAGATGTGTTCTTAAATGTCATAGTAAAGAAAATGAGAGTTGTTTGAAAGAGAGTTGAATGAATGATGATGCTCAACAATTGAAAAAGAAAGACGTATGTTTGTTCAACAAAGAAGATGTTTCTGAGAATGATTGATCTTGAAGCAATTCACGAAAATTCTTTATCGTAGATTCTATTAATCGATTTTGAATGAATGCATACTAAATGAGCGATAGATTTTCTAGCAATTCAATGATTGTATGTTTTCATTAATTCTATGAATCTTCTGATGTTGTTCTTGTCTTTCAAGATTGAATCATCAGGTAAACAAATTTCTTTAAACTCGATTCATCTGTACAAGTTGATTGAATGAGTAATGAAATCAGTATCGTGTGATTAATGAATTCTTAATATAATGTCAGAATCATGTCTAGATGATACAATCAATGAAGATCAGAGTTGATAGTGCTTGATCTTTAAAGATAGTTATAACTGAATATTAAGAATACAGAAGAAGATTGATACAAAAGCTTTTATTTATGTAATGTTCAAAGACTGTGTTAAACTTGAAAGAAATGTGTTTGTGACATGAAAAGAAAATGATGTAGATGAACAAGATGTTGATGAAAGAAAAAGAATGTTGAGAAAGAAAAAAGATGTTGAGTCATATCTGAGTCAAATCTGAGTCAGATCTCAATCAGATTATTGACTAGTTCTAATCATTATGCAAAGTACTCACTAATGTGCATTGCAAATTGATTAAAGCTTCAGTCTTGTTCAGTCTTATCAGTCTTGATACACTTGTAACAGAAACTCAGAATATTGAACGTTGATTTTGCTAGAGAGAAGTTGTTTAAATAAGAACTCTGCTTCAAATGCAAGAAGTCAAAACATAAAGCATGCAACTGTCTCAAGTCAGCTCAGATGCATGAAATTGCAGCGAATTTGAAAAACAACTTGTCTTCATCAAAGTAGTGACTGAGAGCGATATACTTATATTTTGCTTCATCAACATGTCTGATGATTCATTTGATTTCAAGTCATTCACTATTGACATCATCTTGAGTAATCTAGAAAAGATATTCAGATTCTTTGCTTTGATAGATACTGAAGTCATTAACATGACTTTCATTGATGAATCTTTAATGTCAGAGCTATGTGAATGCTTTGATATTCAGTCAATATTGCTGTCAAAATCAAAGTCAATTCAATTGTATAATGAAATCTCTGATTGAAAGTTGATTACACACACTCTGTATACATCAATCATGATACAAGAACACAAGAATGAAATGATGTCTTTATTAATAACTTGTTTAAATCAACACAAGATAATTATTGAAAATCTTTGATTGAAAAGAAATCAAATGTTGATAGATTTTGCAAACAATTAATTAATATCATTGTTGAAGATTTAAACATTGAAATCTGTTGTTTCAGAAGTAAGCAGTCAATTAGCATTTCACAAATCTGAATCAAACAAGATCTGCAAAATGAAATGAAAGAACTTGAACTTGATTGTTACATTAATGATTATCTTGAAGAGATTCATGAATCAGAAATCAGTGAATAAATTCATTGAATCTGCTTGATTCATTGAATCTGCTTTCATAGCAAAGCAAAGCACTCAAGTTGATCTCGATCAACTTCGCTCATTTCAGTCAACTGAGACAAAGAAACTCGTCAATATTGTCATGATCAAAGTCGCTACATATTGAACTTTAGTCAAGAATAAAAAGATCAAGATCTTCTTCTTGATCATTAATGAAATCAACAAAGCACTTAGCTCAGTTGAAGATTTCGCGAAACTGAATGAAATGATCTCTGTCATGTCATTAAATGAACTAAAGAAGAAGCTTTCAATAATTTATCACGACTTTCTGAATGTTTTTGATAGAGAAAAGATAATGCAGTTGTTCTTGCATTGATCATATGATCATAAAATTGAATTAGAAGATGAGAGTCAATCTTCTAGAAGTTGATTGTATTTCATGTTGAATCACAAGTTGCAGAAGATCAAGAAGTATTTAGAAAAGAACTTGAAGAAGAAGTTCATTATACTCAGCAAAGCTTTCTTCGCTTTGTCAATACTATTTGTTAAAAAGAAAGATGATAGTCTTTGCTTTTGCGTGAATTATTGAAAACTGAATGCTCTGATCAAAAGAGATTGTTATTCAATACTCTTGATAAACAAAGTACTAGCTTGAATTCAAGACAGTAAGTATCTGACTTGACTCAACATTATCATCACGTTCAATAAACTGCGCATGAGTTCAGAAAGTAAGAATTTGACTACTTTTGTTACTTTCTTCAATGTTTACAAGTATAGAGTAATGCTCTTTGAATTAATCAATGAACTCACGTCTTTTCAGCATTATATCAACAATGTATTGTTTAACTGTCTTCACAAGTTCTGTCAGACATACTTGAATAATATTCTCATTTACGAGATGATGCTTTAAAGTATTGAAAATGATCATCGTATTGCAATTGCACTATACATAAACATCAACAAAAGATGCAAATATTAACATATATGAGCAATAACGTCAAATATATATAGAGACGTTAGATGATTCAAATTATAATATATATTTATTCATGAAAGTTATTGTCGCTCTGTTTAATGATTACTTGAGCAACTTAATGCTTCTGATTCAATATAAAAAAATTAATATTCTTTTCTATATTGAGCTTGTTTCATTCATTCATTCATTCAAGCATGTTCTAATTCAGCTTTATCTTTTATGAAAGATCTTCGATTAGCTACATGATTCTTGAGCAGATTTCAAACGTGTTCAATAGAATTCAGATCAAGACTGTTGTCTGATCAATTTAGAATCATGATGTTCTGCTTCGCAAATAGAGATTTTTGTCATTGAAAGATATGACAGAAAACTTCATTCTGCATTAATAGAGTAATGCTCATAAAGCAGTAAGTGATTTGAAATCGATGATAGGCAGGTAATAGTAAGAGTCACAAGACGCATCTGTTGTATTTATATCAGTCAATTTCTTTTCTTTTAAAACGACAGCAGAGCGAGAATCTGAACGAGAAAGTTTTCAGATCTTGTTGCAAACAATTCGCCTTCTTCTCTGCATGAGCTGTCTGTTTTATAGAGCGTCGTAGTAGATTCTTGACAGCAAGAGTTGAGATAAAGACTTCGCGATTCTTTTTATTCTCAAGCTGATAGATGTAACAAGAGTTCTTTCAATTCAAAGCTATAGAATCTCAAAACATGAACGTTGTGTATTTGAAAAAGATCTTTTCACAGCAATCTGACTCTCACTCTTCTTCTTTCGTTCATGTGACGTGTATAAGACTTCGCAATTCTTTCAATTTAACAGAAGTTTCATTTGTATAAATGACTTTATCTCATCTCTGTCTCGATATTACATCTCAAAACTCTTTATTTCTACATCAGTTCAAACGCTTCATTTTCATGATCATGATAAGATAAGACTTTTGACGAGATGAATAATGTTTATATTCAGCTTTCTTGAAAACTCTCTCTATTGTAGATCATGAGACTAATACTTCACATTCACATGCAATCATGACTCATGATCTACGTCATCATTCATAGCTAGATGTGACTAATTTGATCATTATATCAATTTGCTTCTGACATAACAATGAAGATCTTTCAGAACGAGACTCAGAAGCAACGTTTTTCTTACAAAAAGACTTTGTTTCATGAGTTTTAGTCTGTTTGTAAGCATGATTGCTTATATTTGATATTGATGTCAAAGAAACTTCGATGCAAGTCTGTATGACGCGTAAAGATGATCAATTCTGATATCAAGCGTATGCAATAGCTGCTCGAGTGATTGAACTGATCTTACGATCATGTTTTTGAGCTGACATAGTGATATAGAGCGAATAGAATGATTATAAGATATATATTGAAATATATGATAGATATAAGTGCTTATGTAATCAGCTACGTTGATTCTTAAGACTGTACGATGATCATTTTCAATACTTTAAAGCATCATCTCGTATAGTAAGATCTTGAAAGAACATAGAATTCATGTAAAAGAAGTGTTAAACAAGCTTCGTGAAGTCAACTTGCAGATAAACATTAACAAGTGCAAATTCAAGATTCAGAAAATCTTGTTTCTTGAACTATTGATGTTCATCAATGATCTGCAAATGAATTCTTGAAAAGTAGATGTGATTTGAAGCTGAAAAGTGTCTCAATCGTTGACTCATGTGCAGATCTTTATTGACTTCTGCAATTTCTATTGATGATTCATAAAGAACTTCTCAAAGATCATTCAACTCATGATAAAGCTGACTTGAAAAGATCACTTCTTTTAATAAACAGAGATTTATCAGATGATTTTTGAAGAATTAAAGCAACAGATGATGACAGTCTTCATTTTGAAGCATTTCAACTCAATCAGAGAAGCTATTCTGAAAACTGACTTCTTGAACTATGTCAATGACGAAGTATTGTCTCAGTATGATGATGAAGACATTCTATATTCAATGATTTTCTATAGCAAGAACATGATTCTTGCAGAATGCAACTACGAGATCTATGACAAGAAACTGCTGATCATCATTCACTGCTTAAAGCACTGATGTCTTGAATTGAAATGTATAAATATTTCAATCAAGATCTTCATTAATCATCTGAATTTGAAGTACTTCATGATCATTAAAGAACTGATCAGATGACAAGCTAAATGAGCTGAGAAGTTATCTGAATATAACTTAAAAATCATATATCAGTTGAAAAAACAGAATCTGAAAGTTGACGCGCTGATCAGAATGTCAAACGTTAAGTCAGTTGAAGCAAATAATGATCGTAAGCTATATCAGCATTAAATGCTATTGTCAGAAGACAGATTTGAACTTCAGTCAATAGAAAATGATCAGAAAGCTGATCAAGATCTGACTCAGATCTTGCTCAGATCTGACTCAGAATCTGACTCAGATTTGAAACTTGAATCAAAAGTTAATCAAAATTCGATCAAAGAGATGATTTTTATTCAGAATCAGATTATAATTGAAAATTGAATGAATCAACTGTGCTTTGATATTTGAATAGTCATGAAACAGAACAGAAAGACTTGTCAAGATATTGATCTAGACAATTACAAAGTACTTGATGAAGTACTTTGAAAAGATGATAGACTATGAATTTCTCAGTCAATGATCACTTTATTGATAAGAAAAGCACATGATCTTTCAATCAATGATTATCTCGACATGAATTGAACGTTGAACTTGCTGAGACGATCATATTGCTGATCGAAGATGAGAATGACGATCAAGCGCTACATTCAAAACTGTTACGTTTGTTGTAGATCAAAAGCATCGAGAGATTGAATCAATGAACTGCTGAAGTCATTGCTCATATCTGAGCAGCAATGACAGAACATATCATTAGACTTCATTATTAAACTATCAGAAAAATGCTTGAAGACAACTGACAACAGCAATCTATCGAAGCATATGATATATCAAATCGATTGACAAGTTATAGAGCACAATCATATGATCAAAACAAACTCTCATTCGACTCAATAACTTTACAGATGACTGCATCGCAAGTCAAAAATTGAAAATTGAAAATTTTTGCACTCACGCAGATCAAAATCGACGACGAAACAAGAGTTCATTAACACAGAAGAAAGAATCATCAATTCAGACAGTAATTTGATTGATGAATCAAAGAGCTAATTCACATGAAAAGAATAAGTCGTCAATCGACTTTAGAACAGCACAAAAGACTGCATACTGATGCAAAAATTGAAATCAAATTCTTTTGCATCAGAAGATTGCACAGAGAACAACATTATTTCAAAGAAGTACAGCATTTCTTATTAAATCACTATCTGTTTTATCTTTTCTTAATGTGCAAGACAATAAGTTGAGATCAGTCATTTTTATTCTGAGCAAGATAACATGACTACTTTGATATCTGAAATATAAAGCAATTGTGTCAAGCATTTTCTATCAAAAAGAGTAATCTAAACTTTTGCAAACTAAATTTATATCATTTTCATCTGACATAAGTCAATAATAAAAGATGATCTATTACAGATTTCAAGATAGAAATTGAGAAATCTCTACACTAAAGTTATTGTCTACATGAAACGCTCTGAGTAAGAGATTAAAGAAATATTTAAGTGATGTCAAGTGAATTTTCTAGAAGCTTGAAGCTCAAAACTCGGAAAAATTCTCTATGAAAAGAAATATAAAGAATCGCTTTATGCGCTTTTTCTCGCTTCGTTTCGCGAATAGTAACATGAAACTCAGTAGAAGCAATAGCTCAGCGTCAGAATTCAAAATGTCGATGATAGAAATTAAAAAGTCAATGTTAAAGATTGAAACAAATTTATGAAATGAACTTAGCATGAGTTCATCAACAAGCAAACAACTGCAGAACAACATTGTTAATTTATTTTGCAGTCAACAAAAATCACTCACATCAGTAAATAGAAAAACGCAATACATGTTTAGTTCACTTGATGCATTGATGCTAAATTCACATGCAAATGCGCATAATGACAAGAATACAATCAATTTGCGAAATGCAAACTTGCAGCAAAAAGAGCAAACATAAGCGATTGTGAAATTCAAAGAAATGAAAAAGCGAAAAGTAATGAAAAGTTCGCAAAAAGAAGCTAGCATCGAAGTTAGTACAAGCAAGTGCTACGATGTCATCTCTAAAGAGATGCAGATAAAGACACTGCGCGAAAGAATTGAATTTGCAGTCAATTAGCTAAGATAAGCAATATCAGAACAGAAAGAGATTATAAGTCATAGCTTAATCTACATTCAAAGAGCATGCAACGAAAGCATAGAAAACTCGATTCAGAAGCAAATAAATCGACTTCAAAGTTAAACAAACAACAAACTGAAGATCATTCTACAATTGATTCAACAAAATGTTGAAAACATCAAAAAGAAAATTAAAGCAAAGCAAATGACAAAGAATTTGAGCAACATTTTTTATTTTATTTTATTTCTTCATTAAATGCATGCAGTCTATGATTATGACACTGTTTAGACGCTGTATGTATGCTAAGTTACATGTACTCTGATCAAAGTCACTGCTTTATATCTTTTCATTGATCAATCACATCGATAGTTTGCGCATACAAGCGCTCTTTCTCAACTCTCATCATTATACTTTCGTTTTTCTTTGTTTCTTTGCATTCTTGATGTTTTACTCTTTCGTTTCTAATAGTCATTTTCTCGTTGCAATTCAAGTATTTTTCAAATACTCTAGTGTTGCAATTCTTTCAATTTTGATGATGAACAGTGTTAATATAATGTTTGTATTTTTGAGCTGAGCTTTTTTCTTAAGCTTTCTCTGCTTTGCTCTATAATGTCTGCAGTTCAGCAGTAAATGCTTCAACGTTTGTCTTGCATTGCATATTTCATAACATTTGTTCAAATTATTCTCTGATAATTGATGCAAATAACTCTTGAAATAGTCATGTTTCATTTTCAGCTGAATAAAGATTGAAAACGTTAATTTATTGATTTTTCTCATCTTTTTTAGTGATTTATGACTTAAATTCACATTCAATATGTGCTTTTGATACTGATTTTTCTTCTTGATGCTGCTTTTTCAAACATTTAACCATTGTAATTTCGTCTCTTTGCAAATTTGCTTTTTGACGAAGCTTATGATGATTGCTTTCGTGTTATCAATAACTGATAATTCTTGAGCAGCGCTTTTGATCAATTGATTTGCTTTTTCATTCTCAATAATGTTCTTGCAACTTGATATTCACTGTATGCAAATTTGACACTGATTCTGACGTAAATTAATCAAGTTTTGTCATATATCATTGCATAACTTCACATTGACGTTGCTCTTTATGTTTAATCTTTGCAAAGTCATTTGACTGTTTATGTACACTCAAATTTCGCTGTTTTTGAGTGCTTTTTCACTGCATATTGCGATTGCATCACTAATAGTCTGCAGTTTCGCTTTCATTGTGATTATTTTGTCAGAAATGCTTGTCGCTTTGCTGTATCTGATGAGTTCATGCGTGAATATCACTGTTGTTTCAGTTTCAGTTTCTATCTCTGCTATCTTTTTTCAAATTTGCGATGCGTCAATATACATCACTATGTTTTTCGACTTTTTAATAATTCTTTCTAATTTTCTGTAGTGCGAATTGATCATTTCGCAGATTTGACTTTTTGCAAATTCTGTTAGAAATCAGCATAGAGCGAGTCATATGAGTGTAAGATAACGAGTATATAAATGCTAAGAAAGAAAAGTATCTAGAAGAAAAGAATCGACTATTTATATGACTCAGAGAAACATAAGCTAACTCTGAATAAAGTTGACTTCGAAACAATTCGATAGTCTAGTGACGAGCGGTCGACGATAGTCATAAACATAGTCATAAACATAGTCATAAACATAGTCATCAACATAGTCATCAACATAGTCATCAACATAGTCATCAACATAGCTATCAACATAGATGCGTAGCTAGAATCGTAACAGTATCTCTTCTCTTCAATGATTCATGTTTGCATGAATGTATTTTCTTAGCCTTGTGTAGAATCGAAATGCCTATTGTAGCAGACTCACTATGTAGAGAAGAATCAACTTGCTCAGCGAAGAGATCAACTATTGACTGATGTCATTGAAGCAGACTCACTGATCGACTTGCTCATTGAAGAGATCAACTTTGAGCTTGTCATTGTAGCAGACTCACTAGTTGCACATGAGCATATGATCAGGTTCACTGATGAGTAGAGCGATGAGAGCGAGTAGATCATTGCATTGAGAATAGATGTCATTGAAGCAGACTCACTAGTTGCACATGAACGAGTAGGCGAATCAATTCACTGATGAATAGAACGATGAGAAGACAGATCATTGCATTGACAGTGTCATTGAAGCAGACTCACTGATTGACTTGCTCATTGAAGAGATCGACTTTGAACTCGTCATTGTAGCAGACTCACTAGTTGCATGTGAACGTATGATCAGATTCACTGATGAGTAGAACGATGAGAGCGAGTAGATCATCGCATTGAGAATAGATGTCATTGAAGCAGACTCACTAGTTGCATGTGAACTGATAGATGAATCGATTTACTGATAGATAGAGTGATGAGAAGATCATTGCATTGACGATGTCATTGAAGCAGACTCACTGAGAATTTGCTTCTTGAGATAGAGACTTCATGCAGTTCTAGACTGATCTCTTTGATTGCTCTTTGAGATAGAGACTTCACGCAGTTCTATGACTGACCTCGTTTGAATGCTCATCAAACTCGAAGAATTTCTTGCGAATTTGAATGAGTGATGTATTCGCTGATCTTTGATCTAGTCGAATGATTTCGATCGTTTATTTCATCTCGCTGATCAGCGCACGAGAGAAAGAAGTAGAGTGAGTGCTGCTGATGATCTTGAGTTGTCTAAAACAAGATCGATAAACGTATGAATTGAACAAAGCGCTCGATGAGATGAGTGTTTCTGAATGCTGCAAGTCGACTAGATCAAATGTCAATAGTGAGTTGAAAGACTGACAGAAACACTGAAGAGTTAGTTGCAGTATATTTGACTTTGTCTGCACGAAGAAACATTTATATAATGTTAGAGATCAGCATAAAGCGAGTCATATGAGTGTAAGGTAACGAGTATATAAATGCTAAGAAAGAAAAGTATCTAGAAGAAAAGAGTTGACTATTTATATGACTCAGAGAAACATAAGTTAACTCTGAATAGAGTTGACTTTGAAACAATTCAATAGTCTAGTGACGAGCGATCGACGACAGTCATGAACATAGTCATCAACATAGTCATCAACATAGCTATCAACATAGATGCGTAGCTAGAATCGTAACAAATTCGATTTGAATTCTTGCTAAATGCTCAATTTCTTGATCTCACGATTTCTTGAAGTGAGAAATTTCGATTTCTTTTATTGAATTTAATGTTTTTTGCACTTTGTTCAATATTCAATATATCTGCATAAGTTTGTCTTTGCACTTCTTGACTTTTCAAGATAAGTTTGTCTTCATCTCATTTCAGTTCAGATAATTCAATGTATTCAAATTTAGATTCAATTCAATAGAGTATTGAGATGAGTATGAAATGAATGTTCTTTTTCTGATAAAATGTTTTTTCAATAATTCAACTATTTGAATTGCATAGTTCTTGCACTTTTGATTTAATCATATTTTCATCGACGAAATTTCAACTTCTATTTGCATAGCATCTATCGATGATGTTTAAAACACACTCAGAATTTTTTGTAATGCAGCATTTTGCAGTTTGCAAAATTTGACTAAGTAGCTTTTTTGATTATTTCATCATATTTTGACGTCATAATCGTTAATAGACGTGATGCATGTCAGATATAACTGCTTTTCTGATTTGACATTTAGTTTTCACTCGCTATTCATTAATCTAAATAACGAGTGTAGCGTTCTTGTGACTGTCACGATTTTTGTTTGCACATGAACTTTGAAGTTGAGCTTTCGATTCAGTCAAACTTCTAATCATCATACACATGTTTTTGATTTTATGACTGTGTTGTTGAGTAGAATAATTATTTGATTGAGTATCATCTTGTGACTTTCAAAGTGTATTAATTCAGATTTTGAGTCATTGAATTGCACTGCATTGTTCTCAGCTCATGTGAAAGTGATTTTTGCTGCGTTTTTCAGTATTTTCACATTCTTGTCAATATTTCTTTTCTCAATGTATAGTGTCATGTCGTCAATATAGCTAAGTGACTGTAAATTTTTGAACTTTGCGCGAATCTTTGAAAACAAATATCGAATATAAATTAGAAATAAAATGAGCGAGATAAATAAATCTTGTGATATTTCTGTGATTATTTTCTTTGATTTCTGACGTTCGTCGTCAAATGCTAAGTCAATAACTCGATTTTGTAAGAAACATTTTACTCAATTGATTAAATTGACTGATATTTTCAATTTAATCAATATTTTGATCAGCTGTTTCAACACAACATGATCAAAGACTTCTTTGACATTTAGAAGTAGACAGATAAGCGTGTTTTCTCGACTTTTCGTCATTTGCACATTATATACTAAATTTAATACTGCATTTATAGCTGATCTTTGTTTTCTGTCTCTTATTTGATCAAAATTCAGCAGCTTATCATTAATTTCAGCTGTGTAAGACAGTCACACTGCTATTATTTTTTCTGCTACTTTGTTTAAACAGTTTAGCAGCGTAATAATTTTGTATATCTTCGAAATTGAATAATTCGATTTATCTGATTTTTTCAGAATAATTCTTGTATGTACACTCGCTGTATGATTGCAAATGATATATCATCTGATTCAAATGCTTTTCTGAGTGCTGAGAAGTTAATAGCGTGCTTGATTTTCCCTTTGATAACTCTTGATCACTGTATACTTTCATTCAATAGTAATTCTTCATTGATTTGAATTTTCAATGATGATGAGTACATTGCTTTCAGAAAT
>JAABUT010003664.1_pt1 | contig 12873 bp, 15 predicted proteins | sample 5559281 | NCBI WGS metagenome assembly JAABUT01 (sample SAMN10711880, study PRJNA513359) | rock metagenome | isolation source: Antarctica rocks | place: Antarctica: Victoria Land, Ricker Hills nord | collected 2016-01-04
GGAAGGCGGCCAGCTCGTCGGCGGTCGGCAGGTGCCCGCGCAGCAGGAGGTGCCAAACCTCCTCGATCGAGCAGCCGCGGGCCAGGTCGACGGCGCTGTACTGGCGGTAGTGGTAGAAACCCTCCTCACCGCGGACGTCGCTGAGTCCGGTAGTGGCGACCACCACCCCGGCAAGACCTGCCGGGAGGGGGTCAGCGGTAGGGCTGGTGGACGCGGGGGTGGCCGTGGCGCTGCTGACAGTGCTCATAACCGTCAGGCTCCGCCGGGCGCGGTCACGGGTCAACGTTGATGGCGTCAATGTGACCGCTCGGTGAGCGGCCGAGGGGTGACAGGCGCGATCCCGCAAGGCGGTTGGCCGGCGACCCCGGCCCCGCAGCAGATCGGCTACGGGTCAGACACCAGGCGCACGAGCCTCGAGCCCCGCACCGGCGGCGGCTTCGAGCAGTCGGTGGTCGTAGGCGACGAAGGTAGCCAGGTCAGCGCCGAGCGACAGTGCGCTGGCCAGGTGTAGCGCGTCAAGGCTGCGCAGGACGGGATCGTCGAGGTCACTCGCCAGCTGCACGACCAGCCCGACGAGGGGCACGAGGTCCAGTCCACCGAGGAGCGTCCTGGCGTCCGGCAGAGCCGACGTGTCGATGCGTCGGCAGGCGCGCAGCACCTCGACCTTGGCCAGCTCGCTACTCACGGTCGGTACGCCAGAACGAGCGGTCAGCCAGTGCTGCAGCGAGTCGCTCTCCTGCTCCTCGAACACGAGCTTGAGCAGCGCGGACGAGTCGAGGTAGATCACCGATCCTCGCGCAGCTCCCGAAGCACAGATCCGCTCGTCGCCGTTGCGTGACGACGGGGCGTAAGTGTGAGCGGCCCGTCGGCCGGCATCAGCCGACCAGCGGCGATCAACCTCTCGCGGGCTGTCGTCGCGGGTAACGGCGGCACCAGCAACGCCACCAGCTCTCCGCGCTCCGTCACCTCCACGGTCTCGCCGGCCTTGACCTTGTCCAGGTAGCGACTGGCGTGCTGACGTAGCTCCCTGACCCCGATCCGCTCCATAGTCCAACTGTAGCACTTCGCGTGCTACCAGGTCTGAGCTAGTGACAGTATGCCGTGCCGACGTCGGATGCGCGGCCGCAAGCCGTAGGCCACCCGCATCTGCGGTGCCATGGCTGTGGCATAGTCGTAGCATGGCAAGGGTTCGCGTGAGTACGACAGTCGACGGGGCGCTGTTGCGTGAGGCCAGATCCCGCAGTGGAAGGCCGAACGACTCGTCCCTGCTGGACGAGGCGCTCGAGGCCTTGATCTCCCGGCATCGCAGCGCCGAGGTCGACGCCGCCTACGGCGCGTATGACGACCAGCCGCTGAGCGATCCTGATGCCTGGGGAGACTTGGCGTCCTTCCGCAAGGCGGTTGGCCGGTGACCTCTGACCCCCTGCGCGGCGACGTGTGGTGGTGCGAACCTCCGGAGATCGGCCGCCGGCCCGTCGTCATCCTGTCCCGCGACGCGGCCATCACGCGACTGGGACGTGCTCTGGTGGGGCCATGCACCACCACGATTCGCGGGCTACCGAGCGAGGTCACCTTGACACCAGTGGCGGACCCGGTGCCGAGGCACTGTGTCATCAACCTCGACTCCATCGAGAGCGTCTCCACCGCACTGCTCGTCGAACGCCTCGGACGCCTGAGCGAGCAGCGGATGCGCGAGGTCTGCGAGGCCATCGCCATCGCCGTCGACTGTTCCTGACCTTCCTCACCTACGCGGCGCACGGTCAGGGCTCGTCGAGGATCCGTGCGGATACCTGGCTCACGAACGTCGTCACGTCCGGCAACCGGTCGGGCTCTATGTCGGATCCCCGCTCGTACCACCAGCTCTCGGCCCACTCGATGAGTGGCGCCCACTCGGGGAGCTGCCTCACGGCATACCTGGCACCGCGCCGTTTGGACACCTGATGCCCCTCGCGCGCGGCGTTGAGAGAGCGGCATAGCGTGAGGACGGCATACGCCTGTGTCCCAGGGGTTCTCATGTCGCTGACCCACTCAGGCCACCGGGCGACGTGGTCACCGAGCACCGTGCGGAACTGGGCCTGGGTGAAGTGGGGAAGGACGTCCGCGGGTTCGGCGCCAAGCAGCGTGGAGCCATGGTGACGCGCGCTGTACCAGTTGAGCACGTGGTGGCTGGTCACCGGGACGAGGTGCAACGGCTCGCCGGGGCTGATCCGGACCATCACGTGATCCTCGTCCTGGAAGCGGTGGAGGGCACGGGCCCGACACGTACTCCACCTCCACCCGGTCGCGCCACGCAGGGTGGTCGCTCGCCACGGCGACGTGCACCGCGCCAAGTGCTTGCGCCACGCCTTCGCTCGGGTCCGAGTCGAGGACGGCCAGCAGGTCGAGGTCACTGCGCTCGGGGGCGAAGTCGCCACTGACGTAGGAGCCGTACAGGTACAGCCCCTGGAGCCCGGCACCGAGCACGGCCTCGACCTCGGAGGTCAGCCGGGCCAGCACGACCTCCGCCGCCGACGCCTCACTCCCAGTCATGCCGAAGTCCCTGCGCAGTGACCGCGCGCGAGCTCAGCGCGGCGGGGCGATGTCCTGCTGTGCCGGCACCTGGTCCTGGCGGAGCAGGCCGACCGGGCAGGTCATCCCGTTGGGGCCGTGGTTGCAGTAGCCTCCCGGGTTCTTGTGCAGGTAGCCCTGGTGGTAGTCCTCGGCGAGGTAGAACGAGCCCGCGTCGGCCGCCGACCGGATCTCCGTCGTGATGTCACCAAAGCCGTTGTCGGTCAACACTTTCTGGAAGCCGTCGCGGGTCGCGATGACGGCCCGCTCCTGGCCCGCGGTCGTCCAGTAGATCGCCGACCGGTATGCCGTGCCGACGTCGTTGCCCTGCCGGTTGCCCTGCGTCGGGTCGTGGTTCTCCCAGAACTCCTTGAGCAGCAGCTCGGGCGAGGTCTGGACCGGGTCGTAGACGACGCGCACGGTCTCCGCGTGGCCGGTGCGACCGGTGCAGGTCTCATCGTAGGTCGGGTTCGGTGTCAGGCCGCCCATGTAGCCGGCGGCCGTCGCGATGACGCCCGGCTGCTTCCAGAAGATCCGCTCGACGCCCCAGAAGCACCCCATGGCGAGGTAGAGCTCCTCCGAGCCCTCGGGCCACGGTCCGTCGAGCGGCGTCCCGAGGACGACGTGCGTCGGGTCCACGGCATACGGGCGGGTCGAGCGGCCAGGAAGGGCCTCGTCCGCGGTGGGCATGCCGGTCTTCTTTCCGAGTCCAAATATCACCCGCCAAGTGTCCCACGGAGCCGACACGTGCACCGGCCGCCGTGCTTACGGATGGCTTGCGCCGCGACGACAGCCCGCCCACGGCCGGAAACCGGGTTGAGCCCATCGGCCGGATCGGCGAGGCTCCGTCGATGACCGACATCGTGCCCGTCGACCTGCTGGACCCGGAGGGCGAGGAGCTGGCCCGAGCCTGGCTCGACGTCTACGTCGCCGTCCAGGACGACCTCCTCGAGGGCCGGGGGAGCCCCTGGACCCTTGCCGAGCTGCAGGAGCTCCACCGGGCGCCGGAGAAGCGGCGGTCGGCCTTCGCGGCCGTTGCTGACCGCACCGTCGTCGGTTCTGTCGAGGTGATCGAGACGCTGCGCGACAACCCCGACTCCGCGATGATCTGGCTCGCCGTCCACCCCGACCACCGCGGCCGCGGCGTCGGCACGGCGCTCCTCCAGCACGCCGAGCGGGTGGCCACGGACGACGGACGAACGGTCCTCCGGTCGGAGACCGAGTGGTTGGCCGACAGCACCGACGAGGGCGAGGGCTTCGCCATCCGTCACGGGTATGCCGTGGCGCAGACGAGCCTGCGCAGCGACCTCGCGCTGCCTGCCGACGTCGCCGAGCTGACCCGGCTCAGGGACGGCAGCGAGCCCTCCGACGCCGGCCGCTCCACGGCATACGCCATGGAGAGCGTGACGGGGATGCCTCCCGGGGGGTGGCTCGACGCCCTCGCCGAGCTCAACCGGCGGATGAGCACCGACATGCCGCTGGGTGACCTCGCGCTCGAGGAGGAGGACTGGGACGCCGAGCGGGTCCGGCGCGCGATGCAGCGGCTGCTCGATGCCGGCCGGGCCCTGCTGACTTCGGTGGCGAGGCACCGCGAGAGCGGTCGGCTGGTGGGCTTCACGGAGGTCGGCGTCTCGGCGGGGACTCCGGACCTGGCCTACCAGGGCTCGACGCTCGTCCTCAAGGAGCACCGCGGTCACGGGCTCGGCCTGCGGCTCAAGGCCGCCAACAGCCTGGCGGTGATGGACGCCCTGCCCGCCGTGACCCGGGTGCGCACCTGGAACGCCGACGACAACGTCCACATGCTCGCGGTCAACCGGCGCCTCGGTTACCTCCTCGACGCCTACCATCGGCTGTGGCAGAAGCGGCTATGACCTGATTCGACGCGGCTTACGTCGTCAACGCGGCCCTGGCGACGGGGCGGCGCGCAGCTCACCGGCAGCCAACCGCTGTCCCCGGCCGGCGCGCAGAGCCCGACCGGCGCCCCGGCGGACGTCGCCAGCAGAACCTGGCCGGTAGCCTTTCGACATGAGCTCCCCCGACGACCAGGGCTTCGCCACCCGCGCCATCCACGCCGGCCAGGAGGCGGACACCGCCACGGGAGCCGTCGTCACCCCGATCTACCAGGTCTCGACCTACAAGCAGGACGGCATCGGGGGGTTCCGCGGCGGCTACGAGTACTCGCGCTCGGCCAACCCGACCCGCGCCGCGCTCGAGGGGTGCCTCGCGGCGCTGGAGGGTGGGGGGCGCGGGTTCGCGTTCGCGTCCGGGCTCGCCGGACAGGACGCGGTCGCCCGCTCGGTTCTCACTCCGGGTGACCACGTGGTCGTTCCCTCGGACGCCTACGGCGGCACCTACCGCTACTTCAACAAGGTCGCGAAGCCCCAGGGCATCGAGCACACGATCGCCCCGCTCTCCGACGTCGACGCGGTGCGCGCGGCGATCCGCCCCGGCACGACGAAGCTCGTCTGGCTCGAGACGCCCACCAACCCCTTGCTCAACATCGCCGACATCGCGGCCCTGGCGGAGGTGGCCCACGCCGCCGGCGCCCTGCTGGCGGTCGACAACACCTTCGCGTCGAGCTATCTCCAGAACCCACTCGCCCTGGGCGCGGACATCGTCACCCACTCGACGACGAAGTATGCCGGGGGCCACAGTGACGTGGTCAGCGGCGCCGTCGTGACGGCGAAGGAGGTGACGGTCCCCGGTGCCGAGCACATCTCGGATCGGATCGCCTTCCACCAGAACTCGATCGGCGGGGTTGCCGGTCCGTTCGACTCGTGGCTGGTGCTGCGGGGGCTCAAGACGCTGGCGGTCCGGATGGAGCAGCACTGCGACAACGCCGAGGCGGTCGTCGAGCACCTGGTCGCCCACCCCGCTGTGGAGTCGGTCCTCTACCCCGGCCTGGAGAGCCACCCCGGCCACAACGTCGCGGCGAAGCAGATGAAGCGGTTCGGCGGGATGGTCTCCATCCTGCTGCGCAAGGGGGAGCAGGCCGCGGTGGACGTCTGTGGGGCGACGACGATCTGGACCCTGGCCGAGTCCCTGGGCGGCATCGAGTCCCTTCTCGAGCACCCCGGCCGGATGACCCACGCATCCGTTGCCGGCACTGCGCTGGAGGTGCCGCCCAACCTCGTGCGCCTCTCGGTCGGCATCGAGGACGTCGACGACCTCATCGGCGACCTGGACGCAGCCCTGGCCGCGCACGCCTGACGCGCCTGACGCGGTGGAGCGGGTGCTCTGCGTCGACGTCGGGTCGACCTTCACCAAGGCCGTCCTCGTCGACCCCGGTTCGGCCGACGTGCTGGGCACGGCGTCCACGCCGACGACCCTGGGCACGGACGTCCTCGACGGCTACCGGACCCTGCTCGACCGCCTGGACGTCCCCGACGGCACGCTGACGCTCGCCTGCTCGAGCGCCGGCGGAGGCCTGCGCCTGGGCGTCATCGGCTACGAGCGCCAGGTGACCGCCGAGGCGGGGCGCCGGGTGGGGCTCAGTGCCGGCGCCAAGGTCGTCCACGTGTCGGCCGGCCGTCTGGACGGCCCTGGAGTGGCGGCGGTGCGGGCCGCCCGTCCCGACATCCTCCTGCTCGTCGGCGGCACGGACGGTGGCAACGCGGACGTGCTGCTCCACAACGCCACCCGGCTGGCGAGGGCCCGGCTGCCCGTCCCGGTCGTCGTCGCCGGCAACTGGGCCGCCCGCGAGGAGGTCGGGGCCGTCCTCGAGACGACCCGACGTCGCCACGTCCTCGCCGAGAACGTCGTCCCCGAGATCGGGGTCATCGCATCGGACAGCGCGCGGTCCGCCATCCGGGCGGCGTTCCTGGAGCACGTCATCGGCGGCAAGGGCCTCTCGCGGGACCCGCTCTTCACCCGGATCGTGCGCGCGCCGACGCCGGATGCCGTGCTGCGGGGAGTGGAGGTCCTCGCCGAGGCGCATGGCGTCGACGCCCTCGTCGTCGACATCGGCGGCGCGACGACCGACGTCTACTCCTGCCTCACTCCCGAGGGCGAGGACGCGACCCTGCGCAAGGACGTCGTCGGCCCCCTGTGGCACGCGCGGACCGTCGAGGCCGACCTCGGGATGCGCTGGAACGCCGAGGGGATCATCGAGGCCGCCGGGCGTGAGGGCCTCGTGACGAGCGACGGTCTGGCCGAGTATGCCGGCTCGCTCGCCGAGCGCCCGGCCCACCTCCCGTCCGGTGCGGCGGAGCGCGCCAGGGACCTCGAGCTGGCCCGGCTGTCGGCGGTCGTCGCCGTCCGCCGCCACGGACGTCCCGGGCAGGTGGGTGAGGCGCCGAGGCCCCTGGGCAACGTCGGGCTGGTGCTCGGCTCCGGAGGCGTGCTGCGGCACAACGTTACCGACGACGCGTACCACGTGCTTGCGGCGGTGACGTCGGACCACGGCGGCGGGTGGAAGGTGCCGCGCGGGGCGCGTGTCGGCGTCGACACGGCATACCTGCTCTTCGCGGTGGGGCTGCTGGCCGAGCGGGGTGACGGGCTCGCCGCCGCCCTGGCGCGGCAGATCGTCGACGGCTGAGGCGCTCGGCTGGGAGCCCGGTCACCCGCCCCCGGGTGACCACCTTCCCGACCGGCCCGACCCGCACGGCGATCGGTACCCTTCGCCCCATGCTCACCTTGCCCGTCACCGTCGACGACATCCGCGCTGCGCAGGACCTGCTCAGCGGGGTCGTCCGTCCCACGCCGCTCGAGTACAGCCGGGCTCTGTCCGACCGCGTCGGGAGCGAGGTCTTCCTCAAGTGCGAGAACCTCCAGCGCGCCGGGTCGTTCAAGATCCGCGGCGCCTACACACGGATGGCGCGGCTGTCCGACGAGGAGAAGGCCCGGGGCGTCGTCGCGGCCAGCGCCGGCAACCACGCCCAAGGCGTCGCGCTCGCCGCGCAGCTGCTCGGCATCAGGGCCAAGGTCTACATGCCGATCGGCGCCCCGATGCCGAAGCTGCTCGCCACCCGCGCCTACGGCGCCGAGGTGGAGCTCGTCGGCACGACGATCGACGAGTGCCTGGTCTCTGCGCTGGCCTGGTCGGGGGAGACGGGCGCCGTGCTCATCCACCCCTTCGACCACCAGGACATCGTCGCCGGCCAGGGCACCTGTGGCCTCGAGATCCTCGACGAGTGTCCGGACGTGCGGACGATCATCGTCCCGACCGGTGGCGGTGGGCTGCTCGCGGGGATCGCCGCTGCGGTCAAGGCAACGCGTCCCGACGTGCGGATCATCGGCGTCCAGGCGGAGCAGGCGGCTGCCTATCCCATGTCCCTCAAGGCTGGTCGCCCGGTGCCCGTCGACAAGATGGCGACGATGGCGGACGGCATCGCCGTCGGGTGCCCGGGCCAGGTGCCTTACGTCATGGTCGAGCAGCTCGTCGACGGCATGGAGACCGTCAGCGAGGCTGAGCTGTCCCGGGGCCTGCTCTTCCTCCTCGAGCGCGCCAAGCTCGTGGTCGAGCCGGCCGGGGCGGCCGCGGTGGCCCGCCTCCTCGACCCGTCGTCCCGTCGGCTGGAGGGGCCGGTGGTGGCGGTCCTGTCCGGAGGCAACATCGACCCGCTGCTCCTGCTGCGGATCATCCGGCACGGCATGGCATCGGCGGGTCGCTACCTGCAGTTCTCGGTGCGGGTGCCCGACCGTCCGGGCTCACTGGCCCGCCTGCTCGCCGACCTGGCGCGGGCCGACGCCAACGTCGTCGAGGTCCAGCACGCCCGCAACGAGTCGACGCTGTCCGTGGAGGAGGTGGAGATCAAGGTCGAGTGCGAGACCAAGGGGCCGGACCAGCGCGAAGAGGTCCTGCGGGCGCTGCGGGCCGACGGCTACCGACTGATCTTCCACTGACCTCCCGCCTTCCCCACCGACCTGTTGGCGGGTCCCGACACCGTTCCGGGCGTCGAGCTCGCGAACACCGGTGTCCGGAAGGAGGACGCCGGTGGCTCAGCCCTTGTAGGGCTCTGCCTTGACGATCTTCACGGTGATCGTCTTGCCGCTGGGGGTCTGGTACTTCGCGCTCTGGCCGACCTTCTTGCCGTTGATCGACTTGCCGAGCGGGGACTGCTCCGAGAAGACCTCGAGGCCCGAGCTCTCCTTGATCTCGCGGTGGCCGAGGAGGAAGGTCTCCTCCTCGTCGAACATCTCGACGGTGACGAGCATGCCGGGCTCAACGATGCCGTCGTCCGCCGGGGTCTCGCCGACCTTGGCGTGCTCGAGCAGCTGGGTCAGCTGGCGGATCCGGGCCTCCATCTTGCCCTGCTCCTCCTTGGCCGCGTGGTACCCACCGTTCTCCTTGAGGTCGCCCTCCTCGCGCGCTGCCTCGATGCGCTTGGAGATCTCGCTGCGCCCCTCGCCGGACAGGGTCGCCAGCTCGGCCTTGAGACGGTCATACGCCTCTTGGGTGAGGAAGCTCGTGGTCGCGGTCTCGGTCACTTCGTACTCCTTGGTTGCCCTCGTCCCGTCGGATGACGTGACGGCCTGAGGGATGGTTCGTGGTGCGATGCCTCAGCAAAGGGGGTCTGGACCGGGGACGGTCCAGACCCACGTGGTGAAGCGCTCATGCTAACAAATCCCGGTATGCCGTGCAGCCGGCCATCAGCCCCGACGCACCCGTCCCACCGGATTCGTCTGCGACTCAAGCTGGTTTCCGAGCAAGTCAACCGCAGACGAATCAGGTGGAGGTCCGGACGCAGTCCTGGACCACACCGGTGACGGCCCGGGTGGCGGTCTTGATCGTCTCGACGTGGTGGGTCGTGCGTTGCCCCGGGGGGATCACCACGTCGGCCCGGCCCACCACGGTGAAGTGCGCGTCGAGAGCGCTGAGGGTGCAGGTCACGGGGAGCTGCGCCGGCCGGTCCACGTCGAAGCTGATCCGCACGCTGGTGTCGTCGAGGACCTTGTAGCCCACCGTCGTCGCGGTGACCCGGTTGCCGGAGTTGCGCAGCCCGAACCAGACGACCAGTGCGACGGACAGGCCGATCCCGATGGTGCCGACCACCCACCACCGGCCGGTGCCCGGGGCCGGCCTCGGGATCGCCATGCGTGCTGCCTTTCGATGCGAGGAGCAGTCACCCACGGTGACATGATGGTCAACCGTAGAACGACGCGCAACGGACGACGGAAGCAGGTATGCCGGTGGATCCCCGAGGGATGCGGCTCATGGCCGTGCACGCCCACCCCGACGACGAGTCGAGCAAGGGCGCGGCGACGATGGCCAGGTACAGCGCCGAAGGCGCCGACGTCATGGTCGTCTCCTGCACCGGCGGTGAGCGTGGCGACATCCTCAACCCGCGGCTCAAGGACGACCCGCACATCCTGCGTGACATGGCCCAGGTGCGCCGCGACGAGATGCGAGCGGCGCAAGAGATTCTGGGCGTCCAGCACAGCTGGCTCGGCTTCGTCGACTCGGGACTTCCCGAGGGCGACCCTCTCCCACCGCTGCCGGACGGATGTTTTGCCCTCGAGCCGGTCGAGGTCACCACGGAGGCTCTCGTCCGGGTCATCCGCGAGTTCCGTCCCCACGTGATGACCACCTACGACGAGCGCGGCGGCTATCCCCACCCCGACCACATCAGCTGCCATGTCGTGTCGATGTCGGCGTTCAGGGCGGCGGGTGACCCGACGGCATACCCAGACGCGGGAAAGCCCTGGCAGCCGCTGAAGATCTACTACAACCACACCTTCACCCGGGCCCGGGTGGAGGCCTTCCACAACGCGCTGCTGGAGCGCGGCCGGGAGTCTCCCTACGGTGAGTGGCTCGAGAGCTGGTCGCGCGAGGAGCGGACGATCACGACGCGGGTGCCCTGCGGGGAGTTCTTCGAGGTGCGTGACCGCGCGCTCCTGGCCCACGCCACCCAGGTGGACCCCGACGGCAGCTGGTTCAAGGTGCCCCTCGAGATGCAGCGCGAGATCTGGGACACCGAGGACTACGAGCTGGCCCTGTCCTACGTGCCGCTCACGGAGGGTGAGGACGACCTGTTCGCCGGCCTCGGCTCCCTCGAAGAGGCCGACAGCTTGGCGGACTCGTGCCCGGAAACCGTGGTCCTCGACGGGCGCACGGCCGAGGACCCGCCCAGGGCCGCCGCCCAGGACCAGGGCAGCTGATGGGCCCCCCGCCGAGCACCGACATCGGCCCGGGGATCGGGGCCTTCATCGCCTTCATGGTCATGGGCGTGCTCCTGTGGCTGCTGATGCGCAACATGAACGCCCGGATGCGCCGGATGGCCTACCGGGAGCGGGACCGGGTCGAGGCCCTTCGGGCGCCGCAGGACGCGCGGTCCGGCGAGCAGGCGGACGGGGTCCCCGGCTCCGGTCCCTCCGACCCCGGATCCCGTGCGTCCGAGAAGTCGGCGCCTGGAGCGACCACAACCTCGGACGCAACGCCGGGGGACACCGCGGGGCCGGCTCCGACGAGACCGGCGCGGCGGGGCGAGTGAGTCAGCCGGCCACCGGGGCTGCGCCGTAGACCGCCAAGGACGCCGCGATGTAGTGCGTGATGAAGGCCGCCACGGTGAAGGCGTGGAAGATCTCGTGGAAGCCGAACCAGCGCGGTGAGGGATCGGGGCGCTTGGTCGCATAGACGACCGCCCCCATGGTGTAGAGCAGCCCACCGACGGTGATCAGCGTGACGATCGCCGGGCCGCCGTGCTGCAGGAGGGGGCCGAAGTAGAAGACCGCGACCCAGCCGAGGGCGACGTAGATCGGGGTGTAGAGCCACCGTGGGGCGCCGACCCAGAAGACCCGGAAGAGGACGCCGCCGAGCGCGCCCAGCCAGACGATGAACAGCAGGGAACGGGCCTGGTCCGGTGGCAGCAGGGTCAGTGCGAACGGGGTGTAGGACCCGGCGATGATGAGGAAGATGTTGGAGTGGTCGAGCCGCTTGAGGACGCCGTGGACACGCGCTGACCACGTGCCGCGGTGGTAGACGGCCGACGTGCCGAAGAGCAGCGCCGCGGTGACCGTGAAGACCAGCGCGCCGATCCGCGCCCGGCCCTCGGGGGCGAGGACGGTCAGAATGAGACCCGCGACGAGGGCGAGGGGGAAGGTCCCGGCGTGCAGCCAGCCCCGCAGCCGCGGTTTGACCGACGCGACGAGCTCCTCGACGGGACTCGAGTCCGGGCTCGGCTGCGCGAGCTGCTCCTCCGGCGACCTGCCCATAGACCGAGAATAACTTACCCGACCGTAGGTTACGGGTCGCGTAGGTAAGTCGAACGATTGACATCCTGTGGCCCCTGATCGCGGAATGGTGCGGGTTGTGTCGGGCTGAGCCGTGCCTGGGCCCCCCCAATTCGCGTAATGGTGCGGGTTGTGTCGGGCTGAGCCGTGCCTGGGCTCCCCGGATCGCGGAATGGTGCGGGTTGTGTCGGGCTGAGCCGTGTCTGGGCTCCCTGGATCGCGTAATGGTGCGGGTTGTGTCGGGCTGAGCCGTGTCTGGGCTCCCTGGATCGCGTAATGGTGCGGGTTGTGTCGGGCTGAGCCGTGCCTGGGCTCCCTGGATCGCGGAATGGTGCGGGTTGTGTCGGGCTGAGCCGTGCCGAGGCCGTGTCTCCAGTCGGCGCCCGCCCGACGGGGTACCGTGGGGCTGCCCGATGAGGTCCGCGCCGGATGCGCGAGAGGAGGAGGGAACGTGGGTCTCGACGACCTTCTCTACGGCGTCTATGAACGGCGCCTGGCCCGGCGGCTGTCGCGGGCAGCGGTCCCGCGCCACGTCGGGGTCATGCTCGACGGCAACCGGCGCTGGGCCCGGGCCAACGGGTTCGAGACCCAGGACGGTCACCAGGCGGGGGCCGACAAGATCAAGGACCTCCTCCAGTGGTGCGAGGACGCGGGGGTCGAGGTCGTCACGCTGTGGCTGCTGTCGACCGACAACCTCAGCCGAAGCAAGCAGGAGATCGTGCCCCTCCTGAAGATCATCGAGACCGCCGTCTCCGAGCTCGCCGCCGAGGCGCGGTGGCGGCTGCACCCGATCGGCGCGCTCGACCTCCTGCCCGCCGAGACTGCGCAGAGCCTCAAGGCCTCCGCGGAGGCGACTCGTGAGGTCCAGGGGCTGCACGTCAACGTCGCCGTGGGCTACGGCGGCCGGCAGGAGATCGCTGATGCGGTGCGCGCCATGCTGCTCGAGCACTCTGCGGTGGGGACGCCCATCGAGCACATCGCCGAGGCGATGAGCATCGAGGAGATCGAGGCACACCTCTACACCAAGGGGCAGCCCGACCCGGACCTCGTCATCCGCACGTCCGGCGAGCAGCGGCTCGGCGGGTTCCTCCTCTGGCAGAGCGCGAAGTCCGAGTTCTACTTCTGCGAGGCCTACTGGCCCGACTTCCGGCACGT
>JAABUT010003682.1_pt1 | contig 12866 bp, 11 predicted proteins | sample 5559281 | NCBI WGS metagenome assembly JAABUT01 (sample SAMN10711880, study PRJNA513359) | rock metagenome | isolation source: Antarctica rocks | place: Antarctica: Victoria Land, Ricker Hills nord | collected 2016-01-04
CAGAATCACCACATTGCCGGCCTGCAGCGTGGCGAGCACGATTTCGCCCTCCGGATCCTGCGATCGGTCGACGAACAGATTCCCGGGAGCTTCGCCCCAGGTCTGCACCATCGGCTCAGCCAACTCCACCGGCATACCGGCCAGCCAGCTGCGGTACTGTGCCGCCGGAATACGCACCGGGCTGCCCGAAAGTTGTTCGCTGGTCAGCCATTCTTCATCCTGACCGCCCGCGGCGATCAGTGCGTGGATCAGCGCATTGCCGGCCGTGGTGTCGGGTTCCTCGCCGTCGACGGGGTCGAGCAGGGCCAAGCCAGGTAGCGCGCCCGGACCTTCGCAGGGCCCGACGTCATAACCGGCGTCCTGCATGGCCCGAAGCAACCGTATTGCCGACACCGGGGTGTCGAGCCCGACGGCATTGCCGATCCGCGAGTGCTTCGTCGGGTATGCCGACAGCAGCAGGGCGATCTTCCGTTGCGCCGGCGGCGTGTGGCGAAGGCGGGCGTGGCTGAGTGCTATACCGGCCACCCGGGCGCAACGTTCCGGATCGGCCACGTAGTGGGGGAGGCCGTCTGCGTCGGTCTCCTTGAACGAGAACGGCACCGTGATGATGCGTCCGTCGAATTCCGGCACCGCTACCTGGGTGGCGACATCGAGCGGTGACAGACCCTCGGCCGATTCGTGCCAGGCGGTCCGGCTCCAGGTGAGGCAGAGGCCCTGCAGGATTGGCACATCGAGTGCGGCAAGTGCGGCGACGTCCCAATTCTCGTCCTCGCCTCCCGCCGCGGCTGTGGCCGGCTTGGTACCGCCGGCCGCGAGGACCGTGACGATCAGGGCATCGCAGGAGCCGAGTTCGCCCAGCAGTTCCGGGCTCGCACCGCGCAGGCTGGAGCAGAAGATCGGTGTTCCCCGCCCGCCCGCCCCGTCGATCGCGTCGGCCAGGGCGTGCACGAAATCGGTGTTGCCCGACGCCTGGTGCGCACGGTAGAACAGCACTCCGATCTTCGGGCGGCGCTGCTGGGTCAGTATTTCCGGACGCGTCAGTGCGCCCCAGGAGGGCAGGACCGTCGGGACCTCGAAGCCCTCCCCGGTCAATAACACGGTGTCACTCACGAAGGCATGCAGTTGCGCAAGGTTATCCGGGCCGCCTTCGGCAAGATAACGGTGCGCCTGCGCGGCAATGCCGATCGGAACCGTCGACAGTCGCATCAACTCGGCGTCCGGGGTCTGCTCGCCGCCCAGCACGATAACGGGCACGCCTACCGCCGCAACCGCTTCGAGCCCCTGCTGCCAGGATCGGGCCGTGCCCAGAATCCGCACGATGATGACCTCGGCCGCGGCGATCACTGCCGGCAGTTCGTCGGTCACCTCCAACCGCGAGGGGTTGGCAAGCGCGAAATTGGCGCGAGAAGCGCGCCCGGACAATAGATCGGTGTCCGAGGTGGAGAGCAGGGCAACGCGCACGCCGCTGCTCGGAAAGCCGGGTTTCGCGTCGGGCATGAGGGCTTGCTCCTTCTCGCCGGGCCTGGGACCGGTCATCGACGGTTCGCCACCCGGTCACTGTCCTTGCCGTGCACGGCCGGAGTCAAGCGCGTCCCACGACACCGAGAGCTAGAGAATCCGATGGCCGGCTGCGCGCACCAGCACGGTGGCCCAGGTGCGGTACGGCCGCCACGCCTGAGCGATCGCCTCGAAGTCAGCCGGTTCGCAGGCCTTGTCCAGGGCATAGAGCCGGGTGATCAGGTCGCGGGCGATCGGTTCGTCGGCCGGCAGGACGTCGGTGAATCCGGTGGCCCGGATGGTGATCAGCGAGGCGTAGAACGGCCCGATACCTTTGATCCGCTGTAATTCGGCCGCCGCAACCTCGGGACCGACCAGACGAAGCCGCGCCACGTCGAGCAGGCCGTCCAGCGCGGCTCGTGCGACGCCGTGCAGTCGGGCGAGTTTTTCGGCTGGAATGCCCGGGAACTCTGAAACCGCCAGCAACTGCTCCGGTGTCGGCAGGGCCGCCAGTTGCTCGCCGGCCAGCGTGAACACGCGTCCGTGTTGCTCGGACAGCTTGCGGCGCACTTCCGCCATCTGGGTCGCGGGGCGCCGGGCACTCAACACGGACCAGGCGGCGCCCTCGTAGGGCGAATGGAACAGGGGCGGCAGCAATCCGGGCGCAGCGGCTTGGAGCGCGCCGATCACCGGGTCACGGCGCCCCACTTCGGCGAAGCCGGCTGCGTCGGCATCCAGCGAAAGCACCCTGGCCACCTGAGCCTCGATGGCATCCACATCTTCGCTGCCACCAACGATCTGACCATGAACTCCCCGCTCGTCCTGCCGCAGCTCCACCCCCGCCTGGTCCTCCAGATCGTCCTGACAGAATGCCAGGCGCATCACCCCGTCAAAGGGCTGCCCCGACCGCTGCCCGAACCCGAATTCGGCCGACTCCTTCAACGAGAAGGCGCCAGAGGGAACGATGGTGAAGGTCTTCATGCAAGGCATTGTGCACGGCACCACCGACAGTCGTTCGTGCCTTCGCAGAAGGGCCGTCCCGCGGCTGCGGCACGGCCCTTGACGACGGCCTCAGCCATGGCTGGGGCGATCGATCAGCGACCGTCAGGCCGCGGCCGACACCTCGGCCTGCACGGCAGGTTCCAGAGCTAATGCCAGAATCTCGGCCACATCACTGACCGGGACGACGGACAGGGCCGCGAGCACCTCGGCGGGCACATCGTCCAGATCCGGTTCGTTCCGCTTCGGTATGAAAACCGTCGTCACGCCGGCGCGTTGCGCTGCCAGCAGCTTCTGCTTCACACCTCCGATGGGCAGCACCCGCCCGTTCAGAGTTACTTCACCCGTCATCGCCACATCGGCTCGCACCGGCCGGCCGAGCGCCAGCGAGGTCAACGCAGTCACCATGGTGACCCCGGCCGACGGACCGTCCTTGGGAACCGCACCGGCCGGCACGTGCAAATGGATGTTGCGCTGCAGAGCTTCCGGTGTAATACCTATTTCTTCGGCATGCGCCTTCATGTACGACAGTGCGATCTGCGCCGACTCCTTCATCACATCACCGAGCTGACCGGTGAGCGTGAGTTCGCCACCGTTTTTCGCCTCGACCGCGTTCGCCTCGATGAACAGCACATCGCCGCCGAGTCCGGTGACAGCCAGGCCGGTGGCCACGCCTGCTACCGCGGTCCGCTCGGCTGTTTCCGGCGTGAACCTGGGCCGTCCCAACAGCGCCTTCAAGCCTGCTTCGTCGACCTCGATGGGTCCACTCTCGGTGACCAGCCGCGCTGCCACCTTGCGCAAAGCCTTTGCCAGCAGTCGTTCCAATTGCCGGACACCGGCCTCTCTGGTGTAGTCCGCAGCGATCTTGTGCAGTGCGGCGTCGGTGATGCTCACGTCCGTCTCGTCCAGCGCCGCCCGCTCCAGCTGCCGGGGCAGCAGGTGCGTTCGTGCGATTGCCACCTTGTCGTCCTCGGTATAGCCGTCCATCGTTATCAATTCCATCCGGTCCAGCAGGGCCGACGGAATCGAGTCGATCACGTTCGCGGTAGCCAGGAACAGCACGTCCGAGAGGTCGAGATCGATGTCGAGATAATGGTCGCGGAACGTGTGGTTCTGTGCCGGGTCCAGGACCTCCAGCAGGGCGGCTGCGGGATCACCCCGATAATCGGCGCCCACCTTGTCGATTTCATCGAGCAATATCACGGGATTCATCGAACCTGCCTCGGTGATCGCTCGCACGATGCGGCCGGGTAGCGCGCCGACGTAGGTACGCCGGTGGCCGCGGATTTCCGCTTCGTCCCGAACACCGCCCAGTGCAACACGAATGAACTTGCGGTCAAGGGCCCGTGCCACGCTTTCACCGAGCGAGGTCTTCCCGACGCCCGGAGGGCCGACCAGCACCATCACGGCGCCGGAGCCACGGCCGCCGACCACCTGCAGGCCGCGGGCGGACCGGCGAGCACGCACGGCCAGGTACTCGACGATGCGGTCCTTCACGTCATCGAGACCGTGGTGATCGGCATCGAGAACGGTTCTGGCATAGGACGTATCGGCCGTGTTCTCCAGCGTCTTCACCGACCATGGAATCTCCAGAACGGTGTCGAGCCAGGTACGGATCCAACCCGATTCCGGACTCTGGTCGCTGGCCCGCTCGAGACGGCCGACCTCTCGCATTGCCGTCTCGCGCACTTTGTCGGGGAGATCCGCCTGCTCCACCCGAGCTCGGAAGTCGTCGGCGCCGTCAGGTTCACCCTCACCGAGTTCCTTGCGAATCGCGGCCAATTGCTGGCGCAGCAGGAATTCGCGTTGATTCTTCTCCATGCCCTCGCGGACGTCGTCGCGAATCTTTTCAGCGACGTCCATTTCCGCCAGGTGCGCACGGGTCCAGTCGATGACGAGCGGGAGCCGCTTGCCGACCTCGGGAGTTTCCAGCAATTGGCGCTTCTGTTCCGACGTGAGATAGGGGGCCCACCCTGAAGAGTCGGCGATCGTGGCCGGATCGGTCATCTTCTCGACGGTGTTGATGACTTGCCAGGCATCCCGCTGCTGGAGCGTGGCGATCACCAACGATTTGTATTCCTTTGCCAGCGTGCGTGTCTCGTCGGTGGCGGGCTCGTCCGGCACCAGTTCCGCTGCCACCCACAGGGCGGCGCCCGGTCCGGTGACTCCGGTGCCGATCTTGGCCCGGCGGCCCGCGCGCAGCACGGCGGCCGGGGCGCCACCGGCGAGTTGACCGACCTGTTCGATGGTCGCGACCACGCCGTACGTCGCGTACCGGTCCTTCAGGCGCGGCGCGAGCAGGAGTTCACCCAGGCCCGCGTCGCTCTCCGACTTGGCAGCGTCGCCTACGGCGCCCGACTCCGGCCCCGTGGAACGGGCTGCGTCGATGGCGGCCTGCGACGATTCGTCCAGCTCGATCGGCACCACCATCCCGGGCAGTACAACGGTATCGGTCAGCGAAAGCACCGGCAGGTGTTGGATCTGGTTCATGTGAGGCACCCTTCGAATCAAACTTGAGCGTGCCTGACTCAATGCCGAGTGCTCCACCTTTGTTCCCACTGAGGCCGGGGCTTCGCCGTGAGCGAACTGTAGGTTCTCATCGGGCGCGTCAAATTCTCATCGCGATGCCACGGCGCAACACATTCTCAAGCTAGCGTCAAGGCGACGACCATCAGGGCATGCCAGCCGGAGACTACGTAGCCGAGTCCACCCGTGACGAACAGATCGACCTCCTCGCCCGCGGGCTGCGCGATTCCCGCACCGGCCGGCCGACGCCGGCGACCGACGAGGAGTGGGCCCGGACCAAGGCCCGTTTCCCGGGCAACTACCTGGCGCTGCGTGAGGAGGCCGAACGCATGGTCGCTGACGGCACCCTGTACGAGGACTGAACCGAGGGCTACGACCGCCCGCTAGTTCGGCCAGCCGTAGTGGATGGCGGAGTTGAGGATCTGCCTTCCCCGTAGTTGAGCCCGCTCGAGCTCGGTCAGCCGGGCGGCATCGGCGGCCTCGTCCCACTCGTCGTTGATGACCGACACCTGCGTCTCGATGATCGCGCGTGCTTCTGCCGGGTCGAGCCGGTACTCGCGCGCGGCGTCCAGGCACGCCCGCAGCCGGCTCGCGCGTGATCCGTCCCGACCGATCGCCATCGCCTGCGCTGCTTCCTCCCCTGACCGCGGCTGCGGGCATAGGTCGTAGGCCGGCGTCAGGGTCAGCATCCGACCGTCCCAGAACGCCGCATGATTGCGGGCATGGTCATCGGTATTCCCGATGCAGACGTTGAAAACGATGCGTCCGAAAAGCTCCCGCAGTGTCGATTGCGGGTCGGTGAAGCTCGACCGGATGGCGGTGGCCAGATCCGGGTAGGTCGCGTACCGCGCCATCATCTCGTCCAGACCGAGGATGGTCAGCGCGGAAATCATCAGGCGACGCTGCCCGGACTGCCCGACGCGATCGAACCGCTCTACCAGCAGTACGTCCCGACCGCTCGATTCGATGACCTGCGTGTTCGGCACCCGTAGACCGACGCGACGAGCAAGCTCCATACCCGCCGCTTCAGCCTTCACCACCGGGTAGGGATCTGTCGCTGAGGAAAGTTTGGCGATCCAGCCGCGCCGCCCGTCAGACAGAAGCACCTTCGGGCGAGCGCCACCGACCGAGGTGCCTCTGAGCAGTGCCATCGCCAACGGTTCGGAAAGCACGGTGCCTTGCTCCAACAGCCGCGCCGCCTCTTGCAGTTCGCTCAGTGCAGCGGTCTCATGCCGCGGCCGGTACTGAATCGCGCTGCGTTGGAAGTCCAACGCACCGATCCGGTCCGACCCCGATTCCAGGAAGTAAGTCAGCTGGTCAATGTCCCCGGTGTCGGCCTCAGCCGTCAGATGGCCGGCCCGACGAGCGAGGATGACTCGTTGGCCCCACGCGTCGGGGCCGGCGTCGCGGATGCACGAGGCAATCTTGAGGCCGGGCAGCGGGTCGATCCGGCCTCTGCGCAGCGGCAACTCCGGCTCGTACAGCGAGATCGCGTCGGGGCGGTCGAGGTAGCTGCGGCCGTAGAGGAACGACACGACTCCGCGTTGGGCGTCGAGCCGGCCGGCGACCACCGGTGAGGTGACGCCAGGAAGCCATACCCATACGAAAGCCGACTCAGCTGCGGCGGTATCAGAAGTTGTCATCGGCCGGCAGACGGTCGGGGTAAACCCTGCTGGGCAGCAGAGCCAGCGTGTCTTGTCCCCGCCTGACCAACGCCGCCAATTCGGGACCTTCGGCGCCGAAGAGGCTGATACCCAAAATGCTGGCGGCCTCGAATGCCACACCGATCGTTACGCCTAGGGAGCCGTGCTCGAGGTTGGAGATGGTGCGCACCGAGACACCTACCCGTTCGGCCAGCCCCGCCGAAGTCCATCGGCGGTTGCGGCGGGCCAGAGCGATCTGGTTACCCAGCACCTGGACGGCGTCCAGGGTTTGCGGCGCGTATGCCCGCACGCTGTTCGGCATCAGAAGCCTCCAAATCGGCAATGAAACGCTAGTAGGTTATCTCTACTCTACATTCTTTGCCGATTCTTCGAGGCGCTTTCTGGGCCCCGCCGCTCACCTGAACGCTGCGGTCGGGCGAGAACCCACCCGAACTGCTGCCGCGCTCGTCGACTGGCCGGGTACCCGGTCTCGGTATCTGCGGGAGTCATGGCTCGGGCAGCGGCGCAGCCGTGGTGGTGCGGGGACGAGCGCGGACGTGCAGGCGTTCGCCTTGCGGGCCGAACAGAACCAGAAGTTCTACGGGGTGCTGGTCGGCGCTGCCGAACCAGTGAGGGGTGTGGGTGTCGAACTCGGCGACTTCGCCGGGGCGCATGGTGAGGTCCAGCTCGCCGAGGAAAAGGCGTAGTTGGCCGTTCAGCACATACATCCACTCGTAACCCTCGTGGCTTTGCAGCTCGGGTCGGCGGTGGCCGGGCGCGATGATGATCTTGTAGGCCTGCACGCCGCCAGGTCGGCGCGTCAGCGGCAGCATGGTTCGACCGTTGCGGGTGATCGGTTCGGGCTGGACCCGGGGGTCGCTGGTGGGCCGTTCGGTCAGCAGTTCGTCGACCGGCATGTCGTGGGCGCGGGCCAGTCGCAGCAACAGTTCCAGGGTGGGTTTCCGACCGCCGGACTCGAGTCTGGACAGCGTGCTCACCGACACTCCGCTCGCCTGCGAGAGTTGCGCGAGGGTGGCCCGGCGTTGTTCCCGCACGGCCCGCAACCGTGGACCGACCGTGGCAAGCATTTCCTCGATCGCGTCGCTCATGATGTCATTTGTGACTTTGGCAAGGCTATTTGTCAAATGCACTTCTCGGAGGCACGCTGCGTGCATGGACGAGATCAACGACAGGTATGACGTGATAGTGATCGGCGGGGGAGCCGCCGGGCTGGCCGGAGCGGTGGCGTTACTGCGATCGCGCCGGTCGGTGTTGCTGGTCGATGCCGGCGACCCGCGCAACGCCGCTGCCGGACACGTGCACAACTTCCTGACCCAGGAGGGCACCGGACCGGAGGAGCTCTACGCCTCGGGACGCGCCGAGGTGCGCTCATACGGAGGGCAGATCTTCCACGGCGACGTCGACTCCCTCGACCGCGATGATGCTGGTGGCCCGTTCCGAATCAAGATCGGGAATCGGACGGTGAGTGCGCGCCGGGTCCTCGTCGCGACCGGTGCCCGCGACGAGCTCCCCGACGTCGCCGGCCTGGCCGAGCGTTGGGGTATCGACGTGCTGCACTGCCCGTACTGCCACGGCTGGGAAGTCCGCGACCAGCACATCGGGATTCTGGCCACCGGGCCGTTCGCGGTCCACCAGGCGCTGATGTTCCGCCAACTCAGCGCCCAGGTCACTCTGCTGCAACACATAGGGCCGCCACTGACACCTGAGCAACAGGAAAGGTTTGCAGCCGTTGGCATTCCGATTGTTCCTGGCGTTGTGGTCCAGGTCGACACGGCCGCCGGTGGGCTGACCGGTGTTCGGCTGGCCGACGGCATCCGCGTCGAGCTGGACGCACTCGTCGTGACGCCGGTCTGCCGGGCCCGCGCCGAGCTGTTGGCACCCTTTGGGGTGCAGCCCGCCGAGGTGCGCCTGGACGGACACCTGCTGGGCACCCAGGTCGAGGCCGACCCCACTGGTTCCACGGCCGAGCCGGGCATCTGGGTCGCGGGCAACGTGACGAACATCCAGGCCCAGGTCATCAGCTCCGCCGCAGCCGGCCTCGCCGCCGCGGCGGCGATCAACAACGACTTGATCGTCGCAGACACCGAACACGCCGTCCGGACCTATCGCGAGCGACGGGCGAACCAGGACTCCTGGGATCAGCGCTACGCCGCCGCGGAGCAGGTGTGGAGCGGACAGCCCAACGCTCCGCTGGTCCGCGAAATCGGTGGACTTCGGCCAGGACGGGCTCTGGACGTCGGCTGCGGTGAGGGGGCCGACGCCCTGTGGCTGGCCGAACAGGGCTGGGACGTCACTGCCCTGGACGTGTCGCGAGTGGCACTTGATCGCGCTGCTGACCACGCCGAGTGCTCCGGAGTGCAGGTGCGCTGGTTGCACGCCGGGCTCGTGGATGCCGCGCTGCTCCCGGCGTCCTTCGATCTGGTCTCCGCTCAGTATCCTGCGCTGCCGCGAAGCGAGAAACACGAGGCCGAACTCGCCCTCCTCGCCGCGGTCGCTCCCGGCGGAGTGCTGCTTGTCGTGCACCACTGCCCACCCAGCAAGGAGCAGGCGCACGCCCACCGCTTCAATCCCGAGGACTACGTCTACCCCGCCGATGTCGCCGCGCTGCTCGACGACGAGTGGCGGATCGAGGTCGACGAGACCCGGCCCCGCAACGTGACCACCGGCGCCGGATCACACCACACCCAGGACACCGTTCTGCGCGCGCGACGCTTGACCTGACACCGACACGATCTCAGCCGACGGCCACCGACCTCATTGGTGAGCCTGCCGGCGCAGCGCGTCCATCACGAGGTCGAGCAAGCGCCTGGTTTGCTGCGAAGAGCCGTTGGCCGCTGTCGACAGGAACACTCCGAGGAGTATCGCGGTGACGTCATCGGGTTCGACATCCGCGCGCAGCGAACCTGCTCGCGCTCCTGCCGTGAGGATCGTCCCGATCGCGGCGGTGATGCGTTCTCGCGTCTTCGGCGTCGTGATACGTCCTGACGCCCAGCCGGCGCGGAGCGTGTCGACCATTCCACGCTTCGTCGCGGTGAACTCCGCGTAGCGGTTGATCCAGGCGCGGAGCGCAACGTCGGGCGGGAACTGGTCGAGCAAGGATCGTGCGCTCGCAGCGACGTCGTCGAGTTCGGCGGCATAGACGGCCTCGACGAGAGATTCCCGAGTTGGGAAGTGGCGGTAGAGCGTCCCGATCCCGACTCCGGCCTCCCGGGCGATGTCCTCAAGGGCGACGGTGTCGTCAGCGGCGGCGTAGGCCGCCCGAGCGACCAGGACGAGGTTGTCGCGGTTGCGCTGCGCATCCGCTCGGAGAGGACGCTCGGCACCGGCGGGACGGTCGACGCGAACGCCAGCCGGCGGCGGTTCCGGGAGACTCAAGCGGAGGCACCTCCGGTAGTGCTACGGTGAAGAAGCGGAGGAACCTCCGCTTGCTTGATCATCTCATGGACGGACGTTCGATGACCCCTTCCGACATGTTCTCTTCCGACACCAGTGCCCCTTCGGACACCACCTTCTCTTCCGACACCACTGTCACGGGTGCTGGTCGTCCCGGTGGTTCCGGTCTGCTTGCGGGCCGCACTGTTTCGCGCATCGGATACGGCGCGATGCAGCTCGAGCGTCTGCACGGCAATCGGAGCGCGGCGATCGCGCTGCTACGCCGCGCGGTCGAGCTCGGCGTCGACCACGTCGACACCGCCCAGTTCTACGGCGACGGCCTTGTCAACGGGCTCATCCGCGAGGCCCTCCGCCCGGAGGATGGCGTCGTCGTCGTGAGCAAGGTCGGTGCTGATCCCGATTCGGGCGGCCCCCTTCCTCTACGTCCCGCGCAGCGACCCGAAGAGCTCAGGGCCAGCGTCGAGGACAACCTCAGAAGCCTTGGCGTCGAACAGATCCCGGTGGTGAACCTTCGACGCCTGGATACCGGCCCCGGCCTCCGGGCCGCGGGCGACCAGGTGGTGGACATCGACGACCAACTCGCAGTGATGACGACGATGCGGAACGAAGGCAAGATCGGCGCCATCGGGCTGAGCAGCGTGACACTCGAGGGGCTCCGTCGAGCAATCCCCGCGGGCATCGTGTGTGTGCAGAACGCGTACAGCCTCGTGACGCGCGACGACGAGGACATGCTCGAGCTCTGCGTCGCCGAAGGCATCGCCTGGGTACCGTTCTTCCCGCTCGGCAGTGCGTTCCCAGGCATGCCGAAGGTGACGGACGAGCCGGCTGTCCACGCCGCGGCCCAGTCGCTTGGCATTACTGGATCCCAGGTCGGCCTCGCCTGGCTGCTTGCCCATGCCCCGAACGTCCTGCTCATTCCAGGCACTTCTGACATCGACCACCTCGAGGCCAACGTCGCAGCGGGAACGTTCACGATCGATGACGCGACACTCGCCGCGCTCGATGCGGTCCCGCCGCGCTCGGCCGAAGTACCGCTCGGCTGAGCACGCTGGTTATCGAAGGAGTCCCAGGTGAGCCTGAACGACACGGAACGACGCCGAACGAGCGACGAACTGAAGAGCAACTTCGAATTATCCGGGCTGACATTCTCTGAGGTTGCTGAGGATTTGGACTTTTCGCCGGAACGGCTGCAGTCCGTACTTGATGTCGGCGACGCGGTCGATCCGGTCGATATCTGGCAGCTGCGCGACTATCTCGAGCACGCCGCCCTCGACGCCGGCCTGCGGCCAGCCGCGTACACCGTGCTGACCAGCCGGTCGCGCCTGGCCGCTCGAATGTGGTTCGGGTTGCGGGAGGCTCCACGGCACGTGTTCACGACGTAGTGACCACACCATTACCGTTCTCCGACGCTGCGCGCACCCAGCGACGTTGACCAGGGTGGCGTTCAGGACGAGATCTCTTAGCTGTTCGGGTCACCGACCAAGCGGGGACGCGGTGTCGGCGCGCACCCGGGTTCGGAAGCAATGCGTGATGTACGGCAGTGCGAGATCGGCGGTGCCCGAAAGCGCGGGGTGGGTATCGAGCAGGATGCGTACATCCTTCAGCACCTTCGCCCGCTCGTGGCTCGGTGCGGTGATGACATAGCTGCGGGACGCGACCATGTCGACCAGCGCATCACGGTCGAGGTGATGCGTCCAGGCGATTTCGGTGCGTTCGAGGGGGCCGAAGGGCGCTCCGACCCGAACTGTGTCGTAGTCCATCTCCAGGTCCGGGCGCAGGCGAGTGATCCGCCCCAGCTCGGCAACCCAGTCCTCCCGATCGTCGCGCTCGTTCCACATCAGCCCGAGCTGCCCGCCGGGGGACAGGACCCGGGCCACCTCGGGTACCGCCCGATCGACGTCCACCCAATGCCAGGCTTGCGCAACGAGCACCGCTTGCACCGCTCCGGCCGGCAACGGAATGCTCTCCGCGGTTCCGGCGAGCGCTTCGATGGTGGGCAGCACTCGGGTCAGCTCGGCCCGCATCTGGGGAAGTGGCTCGACGGCAACCACTTCGAGGCCCAGCTCGAGGAGCGGCCGGGTGAGTTTGCCGGTTCCCGCTCCGAGGTCGAGCACCCGCCGAACCCCATTCGGCAGCAGCCAGTCAAGAGCTTCTGCTGGATAGCCGGGGCGCCCCCGTTCGTACTCGGCGGCCGCCGCGCCGAATGATCCCGCATGGACCTGTCGCGAATCCTGATCTGTCACAACCTGAGCCTGCCATCTGATGGCCGGCCCCGTTCGAGTGGCAAACCGCTTCCCGCCCGTGCCGGTCACCGATCGGCCTGGGGCAGACGTCAGCGCGCGGGCTGCGGTACAGATCGGCGACGTGTCCGGTCAGCAGCTGAACGTCACGTTTCGTGTCTCCACGACTCCAGCTGTGCGACCGGGTGCCGCCTGGTACTGCCAGTAAAGGTTCGTGTGCGCGATGACCTTGTCCGGCGGCGGAGCGCCCCACGCGCTGTGGTCTTCCGTCGTATGGGCGTCTCCGACGAGCGTCACGTCGTAACCACGCGCGAACGCGCCATGGATCGTGGAGCGGATGCAGGCGTCCGTCTGCGCGCCGGTCACGAACAGGCGTCCGACTCCAGCCTCAGCCAGCACCTCCTCCAGATCGGTGTCCTCGAAGGAGTCGCCGAAACTCTTGTGCACCAAACGTTCTGAGTGGTGGCGCGCCAACTCTGGGACGAACTCCCAGGCGTCACTCTCCGTCGCCAACTCCTCGTCGGAGTGCTGAACCCAGACGATCGGA
>JAABUT010003683.1_pt1 | contig 12859 bp, 11 predicted proteins | sample 5559281 | NCBI WGS metagenome assembly JAABUT01 (sample SAMN10711880, study PRJNA513359) | rock metagenome | isolation source: Antarctica rocks | place: Antarctica: Victoria Land, Ricker Hills nord | collected 2016-01-04
ACGGGCAGGGGCATCAGCAACTCAACGTCGTTGCCCAGTCGCCCGACCGGTCGCTCGGGGCAGATACCACGCTCGTCACGGCCCACTACGATTCGATCTCGCCCGCGAAGCAGTCCGCCCCGGGCGCGGATGACAACGCCAGCGGCGTTGCCGCGATGCTCGATATCGCCAGCCGGAATGCGCAAACGGGCTTCCGCATCCCGCTCGGCTTCGTCGCGTTCGCCGCCGAAGAGCCGGGCCTGCTCGGCAGTCGGGTGTTCACGACGCGCCTCGCGCACGCCGGGATCAAACTCAAGGCGGTGATCAACCTCGACGCGATCGGCATTCGGGACGGCGACCGTGTCTTTGTCCAGGGCGATGGTGCGTCCCGCGGGATCTACCGCCAGCTCGTCGCCCTCAGCACGGACGATTACTGGCTGGCGTGGATGGCGGACTCCGGGTATCTCAGCGGCGACGACGAGTACTTCCGGCGCGAAGGGTACGTCGCCGTGATGATCACCACCCACCCCTACGGCACCGAGCCGCTGCATCACACCGATCGCGATCGGGTCGAAAACCTCGACCTCAATCAGATCGCCGATATCACGGATCTCGTGTGGCGCTGGATCGGGTCACGAACAGCGTAGCGTGGGGAGACATTTGTTTTCGGTGGGTTCTTGACATGGAACCATGGGGGTGATAGATTTCTAACCGAGGTTAGATCAGAGGAGAACTCCACCATGACACGCACAGATGATACCTTGGTGACGAACACGATTGGCTTGCGGGACACGACCCAGGCGGTACAGGACTACCTCAAGGTCATCTACAAATTACAGCAGCACGAGCGCCCCGTCCCCACGGCAGCCATTGCAGAGCGGTTGAAGCTCTCCTCGGCTGCGGTGTCGAAGATGCTGCGGCATCTGGCGGCCCTGCGGCTCGTCGAGCATCACCGTTACCTGGGCGTGGAATTGACGGACGCCGGGGAAAAGATCGCGATCGAGATCATCCGGCACCACCGCTTACTGGAACTCTACCTGGTCGAGGCGCTCGGCCTCGCGTGGGAGCGGGTGGATGCCGAGGCCGAGATATTGGAGCACGCATTGTCCGAGGAGGTCGAGGAGCGCATCGCGACGATTCTGGGCGACCCCACACGCGATCCGCACGGCGACCCAATCCCCAGCCGGGAGGGTGAGGTCAATGACCGGACGCGCCGGAGCTTGGCAGATATCGCTACTGGCGCGCGTGCGCGGGTGCTCCGGGTGCCCGACCGCGACCCCCAGCTGCTGCGGTATCTCGCCGAGATCGACCTGGTCCCGGACGCGGATGTGCAGGTCGTGCGCCGGGAGCCATTCGAGGGGCCGTTGCATATCCGAGTGGGCCATGGAGATGCCCACTATGTGATCGGTCGAGACATCGCCGAGCGTATCGCCGTTACTGAGTAGCAACAGCGCTGGCTGGTAGACCATCGCCGTATCATGCCCGAGTGAATTGAGTATGGTTATCTTTAGAATGAATGATGGTTAACAAGGTGGAGAACATCAAAGGAGGATCGGATGACGGAAGAGACGATGACACCCCCGCCGGAACAACCCGCCGCCAGTGCCACGCAGCAATCGCCCGCCTTTTCCCGTCGCGGCCTGCTCAAAACGGGATTAGGCGGCTCCGGGCTGGTCGGCGCCGCCGCACTCGCCGGGGTATTCGGCCCATTATCCAATGGCACGTCCCAGGCAGCGCCGGACCCGCATCAGAACCACACCGCCGCACCCCACGATGCGCAGAATAATCACGGCTTTGTGATGCCGACCGTGGTTGGCGAGGTCGATCACGCCGAGAACGGGTTCAATCCCTCCGATGTCCTGACCGATTTCGACGCCGGCAAGGTCAGCACATTGCCTAACGGCCAGACCCTGCACGAATACACGTTCACCGCCCAGAACAAGGACATCGAGATCGTGCCGGGAGTAACCTACGCCGCCTGGGCCTACAACGGGCGCGTTCCCGGCCCGACCATCCGCGTGGGAGAGGGTGACCGGGTGCGGATCAGATTCGTCAACGCCACCGACCATCCGCACAGCATGCACTTTCACGGCATCCACCCGGGCACCATGGATGGCGTCTTCGACGTCGCTTCCGGGCAGACCCCACCCGGTGGCGAGTACACCTACGAGTTCGACGCCGAACCATTCGGGCTCCACCTGTATCACTGTCACACCTCCCCGCTGGCCAAGCACATCGCCAAGGGGCTCTATGGCACGTTCATCATCGATCCGAAGGATGGCTGGCCGAAAGCCGATCGCGAGTTCGTGATGGTCCTCAGTGGCTTCGACGTCGACTTCGACGGGGAGAACGACTTCTACCAGGTCAACGCTATCCCGTTCCACTACGACCACGATAAGCACCCGATCAAGATCAAGGTCGGGGAACTGGTGCGCGTCTTCCTCGTGAACATCCTGGAGTTCGATCCGGTCAACTCCTTCCATCTGCACGCGAACTTCTTCCACTACTACCCGACCGGTACCAGCAAGACACCGAGCGAGTTCACCGACACCATCGCGCAGATGCAGGGCCAACGCGGGATCCTGGAATTCCGCTACAAGTTTCCGGGGCGGTACATGTTCCACGCCCACAAGACCGAGTTCGCGGAGCTGGGATGGACCGGCGTCTTTGAAGTGGAGGCATAACGATGGCAACGACAGCCGCCCCGGTTCCGTCCCGGAAGGCCGGCCCGCGCACGCTCGCGCTCTTCCTTGTGCCGATCCTGCTCCTGGCTGGCATGATCGCGCTCTTCGTCGCCACGAACGGCGCCGGTCTGAACGTCAAACCCGCCGCGCCGACCGAGACGCTGCAGTTTGACCGCACCATCCTGCGCCCGGGGCAGATCGAGGTGCAGATCCGGAATACCAGCCCGCAAGCGCTGACCATCGCGCAGGTCAGGATCAATGACGCCATCTGGCCGTTCACGCTATCCCCCAATCATTCCGTCCCGCGCCTCGGCAAGGCGGTGGTGACCCTCGACTACCCCTGGGTGCAGGGCGAAGCCTATGAGTTGTCGCTCTTCTCCGGCAGTGCAATCGCCCAGAAGACCTCGATCGCGGTGGCGGCGACGACCGCGACCGCCTCGGCGGCTACCCTCGGCAGTTTCACGCTGATCGGGTTGTACGTCGGCATCATCCCGGTGTTCCTCGGCATGTTCTGGTTCCCGGCGCTCAAACAGCTCGGGCGGCGCGCCATGATATTCCTGATGGCGATCACGGCGGGGCTCTTGATCTACCTGGGCATCGACGCGACGAACGAGGCGCTGGAGCTCGGCGGGAAACTGGGCGGCGCCTTCCAGGGCGTCGGACTGGTCGGCATCGGGATCGTCGCGACCTTCCTCCTGCTGGACGCGATCTCCCGCCGCCAGCTGGGTGTGGGGCGGAGCGAGGGCGCGCAGCGGATGACTCTCGCCTCGATGATCGCGGTGGGGATCGGGCTGCACAACTTGGGCGAGGGGCTGGCGATCGGCGCCGCCTACACCGTGGGCGCGGCGACCCTGGGCACCTTCCTGGTGATCGGCTTCATCATCCAGAACATCACCGAGGGGCTGGGGGTCATCATCCCGATCCTGAAGGACAAGCCCTCGCTCCGCTCCCTCGTGATCCTGGGGCTGATCGCCGGCGGCCCGGCGATCCTCGGGGCGTGGACCGGTGGACTCGTCCACTCGCAGCCGCTGTCGACGCTGTTCCTGGCGATCGGCGCGGGCGCGGTCTTCGAGGTGGTGTATGAGATCGGCAAGCTGCTCAGGAAGGACCTGGCGAAGCGCCCGATGCCGCTGACGGTCTTCGCGGGCGTCACCGCAGGGATGCTGCTGCTCTACGTCACGGGCGTGGTGATCAAGTAGCCGGGCGTCAGCGCGTAGGCACGGAGGAAAGGCACAGGATGGTCCGACACGACTCGCATTCCGGGAGCGCAGGGCAGCTCTCGCGCAGGGCGCTGCTGAAGACCCTGGTGATCGCCGGTCAGGTGAGTTGCGCGGCCTGGTTGACCGGCTGCCAGAAGGATGGCGGGCGGACGGTCGAGGCGACCGGCCAGTCGAAATACGTGCCCGCACAACTGACGATCAAGGTCGGGGAAACCGTGACCTGGCGCAACACGAGCACGATCGACCACACGGTCACCGGCGACCCCGCGAAAGTACTGAACCGGGCGAATGTGCGGCTGCCGACGGGCGTCGTGCCGTGGGACTCCGGGTACATCGCGGGCGGCACATCCTGGAGCCGCACGTTCGATGTCCCCGGCGAGTACCGCTACTGCTGCGTACCCCATGAGTTGGCGGGCATGGTCGGCACACTGACGGTGAAATCGTGAGTCGAAGGATCTCAGCCAGTGGAAGTGCCCCGACCCCGATGGGGTCGAGCCCGAAACGATCGATGAGGGTTCGCGACATGATCAGTGCGGCGATGGAGGACTACCTCAAGACGATGTATATGCTGGGGCATGATGGCCCGCTCGAGCCGGTCAACACCGGCGCACTGGCGGGGGCGCTGGTGATCACCGCCCCCTCCGTGACCGGGATGCTCAAGAAGCTCGCCGGGTTGGGATTAGTCAATTACACCCCATGGCGCGGAGCAACGCTCACGCCCGCCGGGGAAACAATCGCACTGAAGGTGCTGCGGCGCAGGTGGCTGCTGGCATGGTATCTGAGTGCGGTGCTTGGCTATGGCTGGGACACGGTACACGACGAGACCGACCGGCTCGAACATGCCGTCTCCGATGAACTGGCGGCGCGGATTGACGCGGCGCTCGGCTATCCAACATTCGATCCGCACGGCAATCCAATCCCCCGGTGCGAGGGGGGTAATGGCGTCGTTGGCCTACTATCCTCCGGCGACGCTGGCGACGCACGAGGAGGATATCGTCGTGTGGGCCGGTGACGCTTCCCCGGACGAGCGAGGCCAAGGACGGAAACCACTAGACTTTAGAGAAACGGCCGATATGGCCTATTATCACTACAAAAGGACTCGGCAAAGTCCGGTCATCATGCCGATTTCAGGCGTGCTGGCGCATCGGTTCATAGGGCGCGCGATGTCGCCATGCATCTGCGATGCCCGTGTCTACCCACAACAAACTCAACCATCACCAATCGTGACGCGGCCGCGATACGTGCGCGGTGCGTCCGTGCGCTCGCGCACATTGCGACGTTCCTTCTCATGCCGGGCGAGCCATTCAGTGATGATGGCGCGCATGAGGTCGGATGTCGTCATGTCTCGATCGACCGCCGCGTCATCGAGGGCGTTTTTCAACCGCCGCGATACGGCGACCGAGAGCTTGTCGGGGTACCGCGTCGGGCGGGGCGTGTGCAAGTGATAACTGCGGGGCTTCGTCGTCGGTTGCATGCTGCGCCGGAAGAACGTCACGCAGGTATTGTCGAGATCGACGCCGGCCGTCCAGCCGCCCGCCATCCACGCCTGCGACTGCGGATGATCGAAGCGGGGGGAGTTGGCCCACCAGGCGGTGTGGCGAAGCGCGGTGGGCGGGAGTGGCGCACCGATAATCGCCTCGATCTCGGCGAACGTGTAGCAGACTGCCTCACCCGGCATCGTCGCCAGGTACGCGCGCAACGGATCGTACTTTCCGGCCATCCTGTCCCCCCGGCGCATCGTGTCTCTCGCTGTCGTCGGTGCATCATACGGAAACAACCGCCATCCGAACAACTCGGGAGGGGGAAGAGGCCGTGGGACAGCTCGGATTCGGGATTGACCTTCCACTGACTGGAAGGTGTATGGTTGAAGTATGTATATTGGTGCTTTCGCGGCACGCGCAGGCGTGCCTGCCAAAACGATCCGCTATTACGAATCGGTCGGCCTGCTCCCTGCGGCGGCGCGGGACGCAAACGGCTACCGCTCCTATGCGGGAGCGGATCTCACCCGGCTCCTTCTGATCCGGCGGCTCCGTCTGGCTGGGGTCCGCCTCACCGAACTGAAAGAGATCCTCGACAGCATGAATGGGCACTGCTCCACCGTGCGCGAGCGGCTCGTGCCCATCGTCGAAAGCCGACTCGCCGCGCTTGAGCAACAGCTTGCCGAGTTGGCGACGCTCCATACTGACCTGCGGCAGTACCGCGACGAACTGCGCACCACGGCAACCACCGGCAGCGAGCCATCCGCGCGCTTTTGCGATTGCGACCCGGCGACGTGTGGATGCCGTGGGAACCGCCATGACTGACCGGTCCCTCCACAATCGATCGCTCCTGGCCGTTCTGGCACACCCTGACGACGAGTCGCGCATTATCGGTGGCACGTTGGCAAAGTATGCGGCGGAAGGGGTCGCCGTCGCGCTCTACTGCGCGACACGGGGCGAAGCGTGGCGCAAAGGCGCAGACCCGGACGAGCAGATCGCGCTCCGTACTACCGAACTGGCTGCCGCCTGTCAGATATTGGGCATCACCGCTGTTCGTGTGCGCGAGTATCCCGATGGCGGGTTGGCGCATCTGGACGCATCGGTACTCATCGCCGATATCGCCGTATACATGCGGGAACGGGCGCCGCAGGTGGTGCTCACGTTCGGCGCTGAGGGGCGCACCCTGCACCCCGACCACATTGCCGTCCACGACGCGGCAACGGCGGCGTTTCAGCGTATCCGTCAGCAAACCCCGTCCCCCACGGCACCGCCTGCCCGCCTCTTCTACACCACCGTTCCCGCGAGTATCGCGACCGCATATGGCTGGCGCTTTCCTGCAACACCGGATAGCGATATCGCTGTCTCCCTGGATATCACACCCTGGGTTGCGAAGAAGCGAGAGGCGACGGTCGTCGCGCACGCGAGCCAATATCACGACAAGCCGTTTGGTAACCTGGATGAGGCGACGCGGTGGCGGGTGCTCTCCCGAGAAGATTTCGTCCTGGCCCCCGGTTCCGATCCGCTGCCCAAAGGCGAACGACACGACCTCTTTGCTGGCCTGCGCTGAGGCGGAATCCATCAACGCATGCTGCCAACGCGGGCCGCTGATGGCACGCATGACGACTGAGGGACAAGGGCACGATGATTGTGACGCACCACCCGACAGGGCAAACGGAGAGGACATACCAGCACGCGGTGTTGGTACTCGTCATGCTGGCAACCGCGCTTGCAAACCTCGAAGTTGGATTGGTGAATGTCGCGTTGCCCACCCTCGCCACGATGTTTGGCGTTGGCCGGGCAACGATCCAATGGGTGGCGATTGCCTACCAGCTTGCCATCGTTGGGACGCTCGTCCCGTTCGGCAGGCTGGTTGATCTTATCGGTGGACGCATCCTCTATCTGGCGGGCATGGCAACGGTCGCTGTCGCCTCGCTCCTCGCCGCGCTCAGTCAAACGGCGCTGTGGCTGATCCTCGCGCGGGGGATGCTCGGCCTTGGCGCGGCGATGCTCCTTGCCACCGGGCAGGCGCTGATTGCGCTGGCGTATCCGGAGCGCTCCCGTGGCCAGGCGCTCGGCTTCATGCACATGGCCGTTGCCGCTGGCTTGCTCTCCGGCCCGTCCGTGGGGGGACTCCTCATCACGACCATCGGCTGGCGGTGGGTGTTCCTCGCGCCGCTTGTGCTGGCAGCGGGTGCGTTCATCGCGGCTTGGGTGGCGCTGCCACGCGTCCGGACGGACAAGCGAGAAGCACTCGATCTTGCCGGTGCCATCCTCATCTGTGCCGCAGCGATCCTCATGGTCGTCGGCCTCACGCGTCTCACCGGGGACGGATGGAGCGGGACGACGGGGGGGCTTCTCCTGCTGGCACTCTGCGCCGTGATGCTCTTCGTTGGGGGAGAGCGTCGGCACCCCGCCCCGCTCTTCGACCTGCGACTCCTCAGAGCGTGGCCGCTGGCTGCGGGGTTGCTGACCGCATGGCTGACCTTCATCGCCTTGGCCGCGAACATGTTCCTCGTCCCCTTTGCGCTCCAAACGCTGATGGGATATTCGGCGGCGGTGGCCGGTCTCGTCATGATGACCGTGCCCATCGCCATTCTCCCCATCGCCCCATTCGCAGGCAGACTTGCGGATCGGTTCAGCACGCGAGTGCCGACAACGATGGGCCTGGCCACCATCACCTCCGCGATCATTGGGATGTCGCAGTTTCGCTCGACAACCCCGCTTTCCTTCGCGATCATTGTCCTTGCGCTCTACGGGATCGGTGCCGGACTCTTTCAGGCACCGAACAACAGCGCGGTCCTCGGCGCGGCACCAGCGGGACGAGTTGGCGTCGTCTCGGGCATGCTCGCGCTCTCCCGCAACCTCGGGCAGGTAATCGGGATCGTCCTGGCGAGTGGCGTCTGGGCATGGCGACAGGCACAGTACGAACACCATGCGATGCCGCCGGATCGGGCACTTGCGGCTGGCTTACGCGATGCATTCTTCGTCCTTGCGGGCTGCGGCCTGCTCGCACTGATCATCTCGGCAGGACGGGGGAGGGCAGGGCGAAACGAATAACGCTTCCGCAATCTCCTGAGCCGATCATGAGATAACCTCGACAACGCAAACGGGAGTTTCTCCGATGCGCAATGGCCGATATGGCCTATTATGGCAATCAAGGCAACGAAAAAAGTCCATCGCGGTGGAGAGGATCGGATACCTACATACACTCCTTGGCCTGCGCATGCAGGGAGTTCGTCGTAGGTAATCCTTCCCAACCCTTCAGGGCCTTATGTTGTTGATTGTGCGGGAACAACCCGAATAAGCCCGATCACACCGGCAAGGGTAAGGATCATGCCTCCGCCGACATAGACGGCGGCAATCCCGATCCGATCAGCCAGAAACCCGGCAACGCCGATACTCGCGATCTCACCGGTTGCCCATACCACGTCAAGCGTCGCAAACACTCGTCCGCGAATGGTGTCCGGCACGCGCCGCTGTACTAAGCCGTGATCTGCAGTTTAGTGTCGTGATCTGCAGTTGGGACGAATCGATCGGGAACGGTCCCAGCTCAGAGCGAAAATGTTGTGGCGCATTTTCCAGGATGGATGACGGGGCATCGCGGGCGTCGCACTGGGTCGCCGACTTGTCCCGAACCACGCATCTTGCCCGATCCGGACCGAACGTGTTTACGCGCTGCCGATCATCTGGCATAGTGACCCCGCACATTCGACAGGTCACCCGGTAACCCGGACATCGTTTCGCATATCTCCATCATGGGCGGTAAAGGGCACTCGGTTCGCGGGGGCATCGCTATGGGTCACGTCCGCCTGGGCCGGTTGCCCAAGACGTTGCACTGGCAGGGCGTCGTCGGACTGCTCGACCAATCGCCCGACGATGTCGCCGGCGTTGCCCGCGCGACGGTGACTGCGGCCGAGGTGCGCCTGCGCGAGCTGTCGCGCGACCCGTCGCTCGTGTACTGCTTCTGGGTCCTCGTGCGCCTGACGGCGGCGGCGCGCGAGCCGCACTTCGCCGACGCGACGGCGGCGCTCGGCTTCCCCCCCTCGGATGGCGACTCGGCGCTCACCTTCATCGCCCGCGTCAACGAACGGGTCCGCGCCGAGCTGCGGGAGTATCCCGAGTCCGGGCCCTTCTCCGAGCTCGCCTCCCTCGCCCTGAGGAACGCGCTGTCCGAGACGGTCGGCCAGCACGGCCGGTCCCTGTTCGGCAGCTCCCTCGACGACGTGCAGCAGGCCTTCCGCGGCCATGCGTCCGCCACGCGGTTCGGCGATCTCGCCAAACGGTTCTTCGGCGATTTCCTCGCGCGCACGCTGCGCTCCTTCGTCGACAAGGAGTTGTCGAACCGCGTCGGGCCGGGGCACGCACTCGCCGACATCGAGGCGAGCCGCGACTTCAGCGACGCGCTGGACGTCTACACCCGCCAGTCGGCGCAGATCATGGAGCAGTTCGCCGCGGGCTGGTACGGCAAGCACAATTGGGAAACGCGCGGCGCGATCAGCCGGGAGGAGGCGCAGGGATTCGTGGCGGTCGCGCTCCGCAAGCTCCGGATGGAGCTGACCCGGGCGGACCGATGACGGGTGTCCGTGCGCTGGTCCGCTGCGATGGGGCATCGGTGCCCGCCGCTGTCGCCGCCGCGCATTGGACTGTCCGCAAGCAGATCCTCGCGCATGGACCGACCCCTTCGCTCAATCTGCGCGCCCAGAACTTGGCCGGCACGGTGCTGACGGCGGTCGGATCGCACGCCGCCGATCTCGTGCGGATCGCCGCCTACATCTACGCCGCCGACCAGGACCTGTCGCGCGGCGGGCCGGCGGACGTCTATGGGCGCGCATGGCGGCGGGACATCGCGCTCTGCATGCCGGTCGGCGATCCCGACTTCTGGCAGCAGGGGCACGTCCGCGAGGCACTCGCGTCCGTGCTGTCCTTCCTCACCGAGGACCGTTGGGAGTTCCACTTCAGCCTCGCTGCACCGGAAATTCGCCAGATCAACCTCGATGTGGACGAGCCGGCACTCCTGCGCGCGCCGGACAGCGTTGTCCTCCTCTCGGGTGGCGCGGACAGCCTCTGCACCGCGGTAGAAGCGATCATCGGGCGCGGAGAGCGGCCGGTGCTGGTCAGCCACCGGCCCGCGCCGCACCTCGACGCGCGGCAGCGGGCACTGACGGGTGCGCTCCGCGACCGGTTCCCGCAGTGGGCCTTCCCGCAGCTCAGCTTCTGGGTGCATCATCGCGGCGCCGATCCGGCTGAGACGAGCCAGCGTTCGCGCGCGTTCCTCTTCGCCAGCCTGGGGGCGGCGGTGGCCGCGGAACTGGGCATCGGGCGCGTCCTGCTCGGGGATAATGGCATCGTGAGCCTGAATCTGCCGTTCAGCGGCCAACTGGTCGGCGCACTGGCCAGCCGCTCGACCCACCCCAACTTCCTCCGCCTCTTCAACCACTTCGTCGCGGCGGTGCTGCCGCAGCCGGCGCAGGTCGAGAACCCCCTGCTCTTCCGGACGCGCGCCGAGGTGTTGGCGATCCTCGCCGAGGCGGGGTGTCCCGACTTGCTGCAGGAGACGAACTCCTGCAGCCGCGGCCGGGCACGCCCCGCATCGACCCCGCATTGCGGGTACTGCTCGCAGTGCGTCGACCGCCGCTTCGGCGCGATCGCGGCCGGCCTGGAGGAGCACGACCTGGCCGAGCGCTACGGCCTCGACATCTTCACGCAGCCCCTGCCGGAGGGGGAAGCCCGCACGGTCGCCGAGTCCTACGTCCGCTTCGCCCGCCAGTTGCACGCGACCGCGGACGAGCAACTCTTCGCCGCCTACCCGCAACTCTACGACTGCCTCGATCCGCGCGACCCCGCCCTCGATGATACCGCGCGCCAACTGACGGCGCTCCTGAAGCGGCACGCGCGCGGCGTGCTCGCCGTCGTGGCGATGATGGTGGCCCGGCACAGCGAGCGACTCGCGAGCGCCACGCTGCCGGAGGGGAGCCTGATCCGGCTGGCGATCGGCGGCGCGACGCGGGAGCCCGCGGCAGGCACGGAGCAGGCGAACACCTTTCGCCGCGTCGGACAGGCGTGGGAGGTCGCGTTCCGCGGGCAGGTCGCGCACATCCGGCACGCGACGGGGCTTGTCTACATCGCCCGCCTGCTCGGCCACCCCGGCCAGGAGTTCCACGCCGCGGACCTCGCCGCCGGACAGCCCGCGCGGAGCGGCCCGAGCACGGCGGAGCTGGCCGACGCGGGCCTGCGCCTTCCCGGTGCCGGCCGGGCCGACGCGGTGCTCGACCCCCAGGCGAAGGCCGACTATCGCCGCCACATCGCGGACCTGCGGGAGCGTCTAGGCAAGGCCCTGGCCACCGGCGATGACCGGCAGGCGGCACGGATCGATGGAGAGATCGTGGCCGTGGAGGGCGCGTTGCGCGCCGCCACGGGGCTCGGCGGTCGCTCGCGCACCTTCCGCGGCCCGGACGACAAGATGCGCGAAGCGGTCTCCAAAGCGATCCACCGGAGCCTGCGGACGATCGAGACGTATCATCCTACCCTCGGGCGCCACCTGCGCGCCGCCCTCACGATCGGTTTCCGCTGCTCGTACACGCCCGATACCCCGTTCACCTGGCACACCTGAGAGCACCATTCGGGACACCCGATGTCCCGCGCGGGACATCGGGTGTCCCGGTGCGGACAGACTTTGTCGCGCCTCGCTTATTGAAGGACTCGGGCGTGTCCGACGATGGAGGACGACACCGGGCGACGACTCGAGCGGACGGAGGGGGTCATATGCCTGGTGCCGCGGTCATGCCGCAGTCGCAACAGTTGCCGCTGCCGGGATTCGAAGCGCTCAAGGGGCGCCCTCGCCGGATCGCTCGCCGCCGTTCGACCGCCGAGGATAGCGCCCGGCGGTCGCCCGATCCCCTCGTGGACGGGTACCGATCGCAGCTGGCGGCGCAGGGTGTCGCGCCGCAAACCCTCGCCGCATATCGGTACCAGCTGCGCGCGATCCTGCTGAACGCCGCGCGGCTCGCCGGGCGGATGGTCACATGCGTCGAGTTGTTCCGCGACCCCGGCCTCCTCGGTCGGGTCCTCATCGAGGACACGGCGCCGACGCGCGGCACGCAACTCTCGCGCTGGACCTTGGCGCAGCGACGCTCCGCGATCCGCTCATTCGCGACGCTGATGCGGCCGGAACTGTTGGCACCGCTCGGGGAGGAGCCGGCGATACGCCTCGACCGTGCGCTCCAGGCGGTCGCCACCCGGATGGGGACCGGCTATCGGCTGACGGGCGGCACGCCGCGGCGGCGGGGGGGGAGCGTGCCGACGGCGGCGGACGTGGCGGCCATGTTGGAGGCAGCCGCTGCCGAACCGGGCTATGCCGGGCGACGGGACCGGGCGTTCTTCGCCATCCTCGCCGCCACGGGCGCGAGGGTGAACGCGCTGCGAGAGCTCGACGGGGCGGATTGCGTCACGATGCCCGCGGGGCAGCTGCGGCTCTTCCTACACGAGAAAGGCAAGGCCG
>JAABUT010003684.1_pt1 | contig 12859 bp, 11 predicted proteins | sample 5559281 | NCBI WGS metagenome assembly JAABUT01 (sample SAMN10711880, study PRJNA513359) | rock metagenome | isolation source: Antarctica rocks | place: Antarctica: Victoria Land, Ricker Hills nord | collected 2016-01-04
CGGCGCCCCGCTCTTCCGCAACGGTGCGACGACGGTGAACTGCGACAACTTCTTCGTCAACGGCTGTGGCGTCTTCCGCCCGTTCGAGGTGGCGAGCACGCCTGCCACGCAGACAGCCCCGGTGACGACGTACGCCGCACCGGCCCCGAAGGCCGCTGCTCCGGCAGCGACGGTGACTGCTCCGGCAGCGGCCGCCCCGGTGGCTACCACCGCGACCGCGCCGAACGCCCCGGCCCCGCAGCAGGCGGCGGCCCCGGCGACAACGACGGTCAAGGTGCAGAGCATCCCTGCCGCTCCGACGACGGTCAACCAGCAGGATGACCACCGCGGCTAAGACCGGTTCTGTTTCTCGTTCAACAATCAACAGCGCCGTGACTTTGCATCACTCGACGCCGCGCCCCCAATTGGGGGCGCGGCGTCCGTTTGCGGCGTTCAGGTAGGGGCGTCTGTCGCCGCGCCACTCGCCTTCCACAACCCTTGCGACGGCACGCGGAGCGCGCGATTGAACTTGCTGGACGAGTTCTCCCACGCGATCACGGCGGTCAGTTCCACGATAGCATCGTCGTCATACGTTGCGCGGAGGCGGACGAAGAGGTCGTCGCTCACGTCGCGCCCCGTGATCGTCATGCAGTCGGCGTATTCGAGCGCGACCCGCTCCGCGTCGTCGTAGAGCGGACTGGTCGCGTACTCCGGCAGCGCGATGATTTTCTCGTTGGAGACACCAAGTTGGCTGCTCACGGCAGCGTTGATGTCCTGTCAGAATTCGCAGCCATTGTGCGACGCCACTCGTCGGTTGACGAGCGCCTGCAATCGCTCATCAATCAGCCCGGACGAGCCGATGCCCGTCCACATCGCCCGCGCCCCCCGGAAGATCGGCGGCCTGCGCGCATAGAGCAGATGATTGAGCAGCGGCCCACCCCACGCGCTCGTCTGCGCCTCAAAGACCGCCGCGATGGGCCGCTCCACCCCATTTGGATCAACACCGGGAATCCGCGCCACCACGGCCACCTTTCTTCGGGATGCATCATTTTGACCCAAATCGCCGCTCTCCGCGCCGCACCATAGCGAGAACACCCATGCCTCAATGAGCAGAAACGCATCGTGTGGCCACTGCGGAGAGATGATGTACACTGCATTGAGTATACGCGGTAATGATGGAGACGAGAGCGGGGAGAGCATGGCAATTGCATCGAAGATAGACGTAAAGGGATTGCTGCTACCGAAGTATATTGCGTCGGCGCTCCGGGACGCACACTATGAAACCATTGAGGACAATGAGACGATTTTCGCCACGATCCCCGGCTTTGATGGCTTCTGGGCTACCGCGCCGACGCGAGAAGCGGCGGCAAAGGAACTCGCATCGGTCTTAGAAGGGTGGATTCTCGTCGGTATCGCCCATCACCATCCGCTCCCCATCATCAACGGCATTGACCTCAATGTGCGCGATGTTGCGTAGATGCTGCCCTTCGGCCTGACCTCCCGCCGCAATCTCATCCGTTACCTGAAGCGACGTGGCTTCACCGGCCCCTACGCCGGTAGCGATCACGAGTATATGGAACGGGAAACGAAGAAATTCCCGCTCCCCAATCCGCACGCGGGCGATTCCAGCCGTGGCCTTCTGGCACGGATTCTCCGCGAGGCGGGCATTTCGCGGGAAGAGTGGGAGCAATCGTAGCGACCGAGTATCTTCCATCCGTAGAGATGGATCACTCCTGCCTGCTATCTTTACCAATGTTGAGTCTGAGTGGAATGGACGAAATGGTGTCGCGCCGTTTCGTGAGGCGATAACCCACCTGATCGGGGGAGCAACGATGACGGAACTGAAGAGCCAGCGGCTGCGGAAGGTCAACCATCAGGGCGACGCGCTGCGCCTCGGGATGAACTGGACGGAGGAGGACCTGGCGAAGCCGCAGATCCTCGTCGAGAGCGCGTACGGCATGGGTCATCCGGGGACGTTCCACTTCCGGCCACTGATCGAGGAGGTCTCCAATGGCGTCTTCGAGGCGGGCGGCAAGCCGGGCGTCTTCTACACGTCCGACATCTGCGACGGCGTCGCGCAGGCGCACGCGGGGATGAGCTACTCGCTCGTCTCGCGCGACGTGCAGGCGGCGATGATCGAGATTCACGCGCTCGGCCACCCACACGATGGCATGGTCGTCATCTCCGGCAACGACAAGTCTGTGCCCGCGCACCTGATCGCGATGGCGCGGTGCGACCTCCCCGCGATCCACCTCCCCGGCGGCACGCAGATGAATGCGCCGAACTCCGTCACCTCGGATTACATGTGGGGCATGGGGGCGGCAGTTGAGCGCGGCGAGATGGCGCAGGAGGAACTCGAATTCCATCAGCACGGCGCGTGCCCCACCTGCGGCGCGTGCCAGTTCATGGGCAGCGCGAGCACCGGGCAGGTGCTCTCGGAGGCGCTCGGCCTCGCGCTCCCCGGCAGCGCGCTCATCCCCTCGCCGCTGACGTACCACCTGCGGGTGTCGCGTGCGGTCGGCAAGCAGATACTGTATCTCGTCGAGCACGACATTCGCCCGAGCCAGATTCTGACGAGAGAGGCGTTCGAGAACGCGATCATGCTGCACGCGGCGGTCGGCGGTTCGACCAACAGCCTGCTGCACCTGCCGGTGATCGCGCGCGAGGTCGGCGTGGAGATCACGATTGACGACTTCGACCGCATCCACCGGCAGGTGCCCGTGCTCGCGAACGCGAAGACGACGGGCAAGTATCCCGTCGAGTACATGTGGTACGCAGGCGGCGTCCCGGCGGTGATGATGGAGATTCGCGACCTCCTGCACCTCGACTGCATGACCGTGACGGGCAGGACGCTCGGCGAGAATCTGGAGGAAGTCGAGCGGAGCCGCTTCTTCGCGGAGACGCGCGGCTACCTGATGAACGTCAAGGTGCCGAAGGAGGAGATCATCCGCCCGCGCGACAATGCGTTCGGCCCGGAGGGCGGCGTCGCCGTGCTGCGCGGCAACCTCGCGCCGGGGGGCGCGGTAATCAAGCACTTCTCCGTGCCGAAGGCGATGCACGTCCACGTCGGCCCGGCGCGCGTCTTCGACAATGAGGACAGCGCGGTCGCCGCCCTGATCGCGCGTATCGTGCAACCCGGCGATGTCGTCGTCATTCGCTACGAGGGGCCGAAGGCGAACGGGATGCCGGAGATGTACTACGCTACCGCGATCATCGCCGCCAGCATCGAACTGACCGCGACATGCGCCGTCGTGACGGATGGCCGGTACTCCGGCGCGGCGAAAGGCCCGGCAGTTGGGCATGTGACGCCGGAAGCGATGGATGGCGGCCCGCTCGCGCTCGTCGAGGAGGGCGATTTGATCGAGATCAACGTGCCGGAACGCCGTCTCGCCATCGTCGGCACGCGCGACGGCAGCCTGACGCCGGAGGAGATGGACGCGCTGCTTCTCACCCGCCGCGCGCAATGGACGCCACCACCGGCGAAGCACACGAAGGGCATCCTCGGCCTGCTCACGAGAACCGCCGCCAGCACCGCAGATGGGGCGTATATCGCGTAGGAAACCCTCATTGCCTGCCGCGTCCCATGCTGCCCAGAGGGCGCCCACGCACTACCCGGCACACTGGGCACAACAGCGAAGACCGGCTTTGAGACGCTTCCCCGCTATGTCATTGACGCACTTGACGGGACGCATCCCAATGTGCTTTCATCCACGTACTTCGCAGTCTCTATTCCTGCCCGTGTTTGTCGAGGGATACCGTATCAGGAGGTCGGTTATGAGCACAATAGCGACGCAAACCCGGTGGCAATTGAAGGGGGACTACTTCGAGAGTTGCAACTGCGATGTGGTCTGTCCCTGCCTCTTCTCCGTCGCCCCGTCCCTCTCTTCCCAGCCCACCGCAGGTGCGTGCGAGGTCGCCTTCGGCTTCCATGTCGATCGTGGGGACGCGGACGGGGTTTCACTCGACGGCCTGAACGTCGCCCTGATCGCCCGGACGCCCGGTCCGATGGGTGCCGGCGACTGGTCCGTCGCCCTGTATCTCGATGACCGCGCCGATGAGCGACAACAGGCGGCGCTGCAGGCAATCTTCTCCGGCGCTGCGGGCGGGCCGGTCGCGAACCTCGCCCCCCTGATCTCGACCGTCCTCGGCGTCAAGGTCGCGCCCCTCACCTGGACGAAGGAGGGCAAGCGCCGCTCCATTGAGATCCCGAATGTGCTGCAGATGGCGGTCCATGCCGTCCCCGCCCTGGTGCCGGACAAGGAGATCTGGGCGTCCAATGCTCATCCCTTCGCCCCGAGCATCGCGATGGCGACGGGCGACCAGGGGAGCACCTTCACCGACTACGGCATGCGCTGGGACAACTCGGGCAAGAATGGCCACTACGCGCCGATCGAGTGGTCGAACGCGCCGTAGCCAATTAGGGTATGACACTCGTCCCGCAGGGCGAGTGTCAATCGGCGAATTGCGGGGAGTGTGCCCATGGCGACCGAGCAACCCTATCCTCTGCCACGGGAACGCACGCTGATCATCGGCGTCCTGCTCGCCCTGGCGGCGGCGGCCTGGGCGGTCGTCGTCTGGCAATCCCTTGCCCTGCGCGACGATGCGATGGGGATGCACGCTAATGCGCTGACAATGGGCATGGCGGCGCCGCTCTTCCTCGCCATCTGGGTGGCGATGATGGTCGCAATGATGTTCCCGGCCGCCGCCCCGATGATCCTCACCTTCAGCGCGGTCCAGCGGGGCAAGCAACAGCGTGGCCAGTCACTCGTGCCGACTGGGCTCTTCGTCGGCTCCTACCTCGTCATTTGGGCGCTCGCCGGTGTGCTCGCCTACGCCCTCGCCGTCGCCGCCGAGCACCTCGCGGGGCGGTCGCCCTGGCTGATGGCGCACGCGGCGCGGATCGGCGGCGGCGTCCTTGTTGTCGCCGGGCTGTATCAGCTCTCGCCGCTCAAGCAGCTCTGCCTCGGCCGCTGCCGAACGCCGCTGCAGTTCGTGCTCGGGTCGTGGCGCGACGGCCCTCGCGGCGCGGTGCGCATGGGGGTGGAGCACGGGCTCTTCTGTCTGGGATGCTGCTGGCTCCTGTTCGCGATCCTCTTCCCGCTCGGCGTGATGAACATCGCGATCATGGTGGCGATCACGCTGCTGATCTTCGTGGAGAAGTCGCTGCCGATCGGCGTACTCGTCGGTCGCGTCGCGGCGGCGGCGCTGATCGTGTATGGGCTGCTGGTGATAGTGGCGCCGCACCTCCTGCCGACGATGATGTGAGGCCACGACGAGGCCTTTCAGGGCCGGAATGAGCCGAACACCGAGGTGGCTCTTCTGCCTCGAAGGGTTTTTCACCAGCCTCAGCGATTACAGGCACTATGTGCCAAACATGTTCCCCCGCCCGCGTTGGGCGGGGCCAGGGGATAGGTTTCCCTATCCCCCGTTCGCCTGCCCGGCGCGCACAATGCGCTCCGGAGTCATCGGAATTTCGTAGACGCGCACGCCGATGGCGTCAGCGATGGCGTTCGCGAGCGCGGCTGCGCCGGGGACGACGGGCGGCTCACCAATCCCCTTGCCGCCGAATGGCCCGACGGGCGCGGGAATTTCCAGGATGATCGTCTCGATGGGGGGCACAGCATCCATGCCGGGCACGGCGTAGTCGAGGAACGACGCGGTCAGGAGCGTGCCCCGATCATCGAAGACCATGCCTTCATAGAGGCCCCAGCCGATGCCCTGTGCGACGCCGCCCATAATCTGGCCGTCCACCGACGCGGGGTTGATCGCCCGCCCAACATCCTGCGCCGCGATGTATTGCAACACCCGCACCTCGCCCGTCTCCGGGTCTGCCTTGACGCGGGCGAGGTGCGCGGCTGCGCCGGGGGCACGGTTCGTCTGCGCCGTCGTGCCGCTGCCGTAGACCGGGGCGTACCGCCCGCCGAAGGTCATCGTCATGCGCGCGAGTTCGGCAATCGGCTTCTCCTGCCCCGGCGCGCCTTTGACGCGGACCTTGTCGTCCGCGATCTCCAGGTCCTCCACCGCCGCTTCCAGTTGCTCGGCGGCGATCTGCAACAGTTGCTTCTTCGCCGCCTCAACCGCCTGCACGACAGCGGGGCCGACGGTGTAGAGCGTCTTGCTGCCACCGGCGGACCCGGCGTACGGCGCGGTGTCGGTGTCGCCGGAGATGATTTGCACCTTCTCCACGTCGATGCCGAAGACCTCCGCCGCCATGATCGCGAACGAGGTGTTCGTGCCGGTGATGTCCTGCGAGCCGAGCACGAGCGCGAGCGAACCGTCCGCGTTCAGGCGGCACGCCGCCGACGCCGGTTCAAGGCCGCCGAACCACGCGCCGATGGCGACGCCGACGCCCTCGTGCTCGGCGTTGCCGCGACCCGTCCACGCGGGGTGCTTCTGCAACGCCTCGAGGCACTCCTTGAGGCCGACCGGCGCCCACGGTGTGTTGTCCGGCAGCGGGTCGCCCGTCTCGACGACATTTTTCAGCCGGAACGTCAGGTCGTCTATGCCGAGTTCCTTCGCCAGGAGGCTCATGTTCGATTCGATGGCGAAGGTCGCCTGGGGTGCGCCCGGCGCGCGGTACGCGCCGAGGGTCGTCTTGTTCGTGTGAACATCGTACCCCTCGATGTCGAGGTGCGGCACCTTGTAGTAGCCGCCGAGCAGCAGGCAGGCGATGCCCGTCGGCGCGCCGGGGAACGCGCCCGTGTCGAAGATCACCGTCGCCTTGAGCGCGTGAAGCGTGCCGTCCTTCTTCGCGCCCGTCGTCAACTCGATCACGCAGCCGGGCGCGGGGTTCGCGGAGAGAAATTCCTCCGACCGGCTGAGCACGAAGCGCACCGGGCGGCGCGTCTTCAGGGCGAGGATCGCCGTCAGCGGCTCGTAGAGAAGGAACTTGCCGCCGAACCCGCCGCCGCACGGCATCGCCGTCATGCGCACCTTATTCTCCGGCAGGCCCGTCGCCTGCGCGCACGCGGAGCGGCAGTAGAACATCGCCTGCGTGCTCGTCCAGACGGAGAGGTTGCCCGTGTTGTCCACCATCGCCACCGTCGAGTGCGGCTCGATGTACGCCTGATGCACCATGTTCGTCTTGTACTTGCGCGTGATGACGACATCGGACTCCGCCAGCCCCTGTGCGATCTCACCGCGATGGTAGTGCTTGAAGGCGGCGACGTTCGGGGGCAAATCGCGCTTCTCCTCCGCGATCGCCGCGACCGCCGCGTGCATGTCGAGTTCGTCCGCCCCGCCCTCCTCCTTAGAGATGGCGCGCGGAGAGTCAGGGTGCATCGCCGCCTCGACATTGGTGACGACGGGCAGTTCCTCGTAATCGACGGCGACGAGCGCGGCGGCCTCCTCCGCGATCGCCTCCGTCTGCGCCACGACGACCGCGACCGGCTGCCCGTAGAAGACGACGCGCCCCTGCGCGAGCGGCAACCGGGCAGGCGGCATTTTCCACATCGGCAGCAAATCCTCCGCCGTGCAGACGTCCACCACGCCGGGCAGCGCGCGCGCCGCGCTCGTGTCGATGCTTCGAATTTTCGCGTTCGCGTAGATGCTGTTGACGAGCCGCGCATGGATCATGCGGGGCAGTGTCATATCGCCGGTAAACTGCTCCTCACCCGTCAGTTTCTTCGGCCCGTCCTGGCGCTTCGTCGCTTTGCCGACATAGTTGAACGTCGTTGCCACCGGCCACGTCCTTTCGAGATGAATGGGGCGTACTGATCGGCCCCGCGCACGGCATGGGGCAACCGAAATCATCCCCCCGACCGAGGCATCCGTCAAGCAGTGGAGCGAGTGTTCATTCGGTGCCGCCACCCGACAACGGAAGAAATGTGATACATTTTGGCTGAACGTACATTCGCGGCACGGGGAGGAATCTCGCATGATACGCTCCATTGAACTATTCACCGGAGCGGGCGGGCTGGCATTGGGGCTGCACCAGGCGGGTTTCCATCACGCAGTCGTCATTGAGCGGGAACACAATGCGTGCGACACGCTACGCCTGAATCGCGCGCGGTGCGCGACGACGGGTATTGACTGGCAGGTGACCGAAGCGGATGTCACCACGGTCGATTACTCCGCGTGCGATGAAGGGGTTGACCTGCTTGCGGGCGGGCCGCCCTGCCAACCCTTTAGTCTCGGTGGCAAGCACGCAGGCGAGGCCGACACGAGGAATATGTTCCCCGAATTCGTCCGTGCTGTGCGCGATCTGAAACCCCGCGCCTTTCTCCTGGAGAACGTTAAAGGGCTGACCCGGCAGAGTTTTCGCCCGTATTTCAACTACATCATTGACCAGTTAGCGATGCCGAACGTCACGCCGATTCTTAAAGAGCCGTGGGAGGAACATAAGAACCGTCTTCTGCAGGCGTCCGAATGCGACGCACTCCGTTACGACGTGCACTGGCGCATCTACAATGTCGCGGATTTCGGCGTGCCGCAAGAACGCCACCGTGTGTTCATCGTCGGCTTCCGGCACGACCTCGACATGCAATGGGCATTCCCGGAACCGACACATTCTGAGGACGCACTCTTGTACGCTCAGTATGTCTCCGGTTCGTATTGGGACGAGCATGGACTTAAGCGAAGGGCAATTCCGCTTCGTCTTGTGAACCGGATTGCTCGGCTCGCCGCCGTTGACAAACCAGCGGCGTGTCGATGGCGGACGGTGCGGGACGCGATCCGCGACCTCCCGGAACCGATTGACTTCATGCGAGACGCCCGCTACGACAACCACGTTGGCATCCCCGATGCGTGCGTGTACCCCGGTCACACCGGCAGCCCGTGGGACTGGCCCGCGAAGGCAATCAAGGCCGGGGATCACGGCAATCCCGGTGGGGAGAATATACTCCGTCGCGATGACGGGTCGGTGCGCTACTTTACCGTTCGGGAACTCGCGCGCCTCCAAGCCTTCCCGGATCATTGGTATTTCGCAAACTCGTGGACAGAGAGCCGTCGTCAACTCGGCAATGCGGTCCCGGTTCTGATGGCGAAAACATTAGGGCAATCCATTAAAAGCGAGTTGCAGCGCGCTGAGTCTGCTCCATGTGCCAACGCTCACAGCCTCGCGCTTGTGTACGGCTAATCTTCTTGCAGGTCGGACCGGGCCTCCGAGCCACTTCTTCCGCCGGCAACGGGGTTGTCGGCGAGCCACTCAGAGCCGACTGTAGCCTTTCCATGATCTGCGCCTCTGACAAACGATTCGCCGTCATGGTGACGGCCCACGATCTTCCGGGGTGAATCGTGTCCCACATCGGTCGTTCTCCGGTGAGTCTTCTCTTTCCCGGGTCCTTGTTGCCGAATCCCCGTACGTAGATGTTCCAAAGTGGTTGGAAACGCTCGATCAGTACCGTTTCTCCCAGAGGAATCCAGACATCGTGGGTGACAAGATACCGACAGGCGAAATCCGCCACATCGAGGTTCGTTGCCCGGGAAATCGATGTGCGATGTTGCCCGAGACGGTCGAATAATGGCGTCCCAGCATTTTCCGGCTCGCGCCGCCGACCGGTGCTCGCGCCACGATGCACCGCCTCGCCAATGTAGATCGGCGCCGCGAATTGCCCGTCGCGATTCCGTTCAGCGAGCGGTTTGTACACCGGAAAATCTCCGGTGTAATAGATGACGTAGATGCCCGCGCCCTGAAAGGTTGTCAGGCTGCTCAGTGGCCGCACCGAGCGTTCGAGGATCGCGTCGGCGATGCTTTCACCCAGGTTGTCAATGTCGAGCGGGTTATAGGGCGTCTCGTCCAGCGCAGATCTCCTTGTCGCTACAGTACCGTAGCGGGTCGGCAAGACAATGAACTTCGAACTTCGAACTTCGACGCATCCTGGTGCATGGTCAGGAGCTCATTTAGGCAATGATGGGGCATCGCTTGTGTGTTCACCCTTGTCAGGGGAGGGGAAAGAATCAAGACCTTGTGATGGCCATTGGGGAGACGTCACATTTGATCCGGTTCCCCTTCCCTTCGAGGGAGGGGGTTAGGGGGTAGGATCGACCATGATCTTCTCCTTGCCGCCGTAGAAGTCCCACCACGGCTGCGCGCCCTTCGCGAGGACGGCGTTCAGCATCTCGATATTTTGCACGCCGCGATCCTGGAGCCAGGTGCGCAGGGCCGTCGCACCGCCCTTGCCGTAGATAGGGATGCCGTCCTGCCACGTCGCGCGGCCACAGAGGACGCCGGAGAAGGGCGTGCCCGCCTCGGCGGCGAGTGCCAGCGTCTCGCGGAAGATCTCGTCCGTCACGCCCGCGCTGAGGTAGATGAACGGCACGCGCGCGGCGGCGGCGGCGGCGACGAAGTGCCCCTTCGCCTCGTCACGGCTGTACGCGACCTGCCCGTCCGTGTTCGCGTCCGCCCCCGCGACGTAGCGCATGTTGACGGGCACCTCGACCTTGAGCACGTCCACGCCGTAGCGCGGTGCGGAGAACTCGCGCATGTACTTCGTCACCTTCTCCGGCTTGACGCGCGCGAAGGCGAGGCTCTTCTCGTCGCCGACGGTGTCGCTGTAGCAGAGCGGTTCGAGGAAGAAGGGGATGTCGTTCGCGTGGCACTCCGCCCCGACGCGCTCGATGAAGGCGTGCTTGATCGTGTTGATCTTCTCGTCATCGTCGGGGTCGTAGTAGAGAAGAATCTTGATCACGTCCGCGCCGACTTCTTTCAGTCGCCGCACCGACCATTCCGGTAGCAAGTCCGGCAGGCGACCCTTCACCGTCGCGTCGTAGCCCGTCTCCTCGTACGCGAGCAGCACGCCGGCATTCTTCGCGCGCCGCTGCATCGCGGGGAGGCCGTACTCCGGGTCGAGCAGGATCGCGCTGGCATGCGGCGTCAGCACCTCGCTGACGATCGCCTTGAACTCGCTCAACTCCGCCGCGTCAACCTCGCCGCCCTTTGCCTGCGCGATCGCCTTCTTCAGCGACCCGCGCTGATCCATCGCCGCCGCCGCGATCACCCCATTCGCGTTCGCCACCGCGCTGATGCCGTCAAACTTGCCGCGCGTCATGCGGACAGTGCCGCCAGTCGATGTGCTCACAGATGGCTCCTTTCACGAACCGCTAGGGCGCTATGAAGAGGGAATTTGAACCACGAAGGCGCGAAGAACGCGAAGAAAGGAAGAGAGAAGAAATATACTATCCTTCTCCTTCGCGCCTTCGTGGTTCAATTCTTTCTCCCTGCGTCCTTCGCTGTTCATTTCGATCTCCGCGCCCGGTAGTGCCGGATCAGGGCGTTGGTCGAGCTGTCGTGCGTGAGATGTGGCTCGTCCGCCGCTTCGAGTTCGGGCACGATGCGGTTCGCGAGCGCCTTGCCGAGTTCGACGCCCCACTGGTCGAAGGAGTCGATGCCCCAGATCGTCCCCTGCGTGAAGACGCTGTGCTCGTAGAGCGCGACGAATGTGCCGAGCGTCTCCGGCGTCAGCCGCTCCGCGAGGAGGGTGTTCGTCGGGCGGTTGCCCTCGAAGGTGCGGGGGGAGACCTGGTACTCCGGCACGCCCTCCGCCGCCACCTCCTCGCCCGTCTTCCCGAAGGCGAGCGCCTCCGTCTGCGCGAAGACGTTCGCCATTAGGAGGTCGTGGTGGTTGCCGAGCGGGTTGAGCGTCTGGAAGAAGCCGATGAAGTCGCAGGGGATCAGTTTCGTGCCCTGATGGATCAGTTGGTAGAAGGAGTGCTGGCCGTTCGTGCCCGGCTCCCCCCAGTAAATCGGCCCGGTCTGGTAGTTGACCCGCGTGCCGTCCAGCGTGACGGACTTGCCGTTCGATTCCATCGTCAACTGCTGCAAGTACGCCGGGAACCGCTTGAGATACTGGTCGTACGGCAGCACCGCGACCGTTTGCGCGTCGAAGAAATCCGCGTACCAGACGACGAGCAGCCCCATCAGCACGGGCAGATTGCGCTCGAACGGCGCGGTGCGGAAGTGCTCGTCCATCGCGTGGAACCCCGCAAGCATCGCGCGGAAGTGATCCGGGCCAATCGCCACCATCGTCGAGAGACCAATCGCCGCGTCCATCGAGTACCGCCCGCCGACCCAGTCCCAGAAGCCGAACATATTGGCAGTGTCGATGCCGAATTTCTCCACCTCTTTTGTGTTCGTGGAGACGGCGACGAAGTGCTTCGCGATGGCCCGCTCGTTGTGGAGGGCGCGGAGGCACCAGTCGCGCGCGCTGTGCGCGTTCGTGAGCGTTTCCAGCGTCGTGAAGGTCTTCGAGGAGACGATGAAGAGCGTCTCGGCGGGGTCGAGGTCCCGCGTCGCCTCCGCGAAGTCGGTGCCATCCACATTCGAGACGAAGCGGAAGGTCATGCTGCGCTCGCTGTAGTGCTTGAGCGCCTCGTACGCCATCACCGGGCCGAGATCGGAGCCGCCGATGCCGATGTTGATAACGTTCTTGATGCGCATGCCGGTGTGCCCCGTCCACGCGCCACTGCGGACGCGGTCGGCGAACTCCGCCATCTTGTCCAGCACGGCGTGGACCTCCGGCACAACGTTCTGGCCGTCCACCATGATCGTCGCGTCGCGCGGGGCGCGCAGCGCGGTGTGGAGCACGGCGCGCCGCTCCGTGACATTGATTTTGTCGCCCCGGAACATCGCGTCGATGCGCTCGCGCAGCCCGACACCCTCCGCCAGTTGGAGGAGCAGGCGCATCGTCTCGTCCGTCACGCGATTCTTCGAGTAGTCGTAGTAAATGCCGACATCCTCGACCGTCATGCGCGTGCCGCGCTCCGGGTCGCTGTCGAAGAGGCCGCGCAACTGCACATTGCGCATGTAGTCGTAGTGCGCCTGGAGCGCCTGCCACTCCGGGCGCTGGGTGAGCGGGGTGGGTGCTGCCGTCGCGGTCATCGTCGCTGCCTCCTTGATGAAGAACGGTAGCGTAGGCTTTCCAGCCTGCGTCCCTCAATGGAA
>JAABUT010003686.1_pt1 | contig 12854 bp, 9 predicted proteins | sample 5559281 | NCBI WGS metagenome assembly JAABUT01 (sample SAMN10711880, study PRJNA513359) | rock metagenome | isolation source: Antarctica rocks | place: Antarctica: Victoria Land, Ricker Hills nord | collected 2016-01-04
GTTTTGGCCGGGCGCCACGACGTAACGGCGCGGTCTAACCACCAGGAGCAGGGGCGCTCCGGCGCGCTTCAGCGAACTCGGATCGCCTTTTAAGAAGCGCAGCGAATCCACCATGCCCGAATGATTTTCGACGCTCGTGGACTCCCAGCCCGACAAAACGATATAGTCGTTATCATCACTCATGCGCGCGTTCTCAAACAGGCGTGCGGCGGAGAAATAGTGCTTGTTTGCGGTGGCTATAAAGAGCGATTCGGTCGTCGGGAAAACCGAGCGAAAGCCGTTTTTATCGAGGAAATCGCCGTAGGATTTGAGCAAAGTTTCGTGCGCGGCCAAGTCGTAGCCGCCGCGATTTTGGGTTTTATACCACGCGACATCGGCGGCGTGATCGTCGGCCGAGGCTCCGGTCGCCATCTCGCCCCACACCGAAATCTCGCTTTTCGTCTGGGCGCGATACTTGTAATCGGTGGGCGAGTTGTAGAGGAAATCCTGATAAACGCCAGCGGAATCCCACGCCGTGTGCACATCCCACCAACTGGACGTGCCATCACCTTTGTCAAACATCCACTCGCTCGAATAGGGGAGCGACCAGACTTGATCTTGGGCGTGGGCGCCGGATTTGAGCGCGATGATGCGCGAGGGATCGAGGGCGCGCATCTGCCGCAACACGTTGAAAATTTGCGGGTTGTGGAGGTCGGGATCGAATTCGTTTTGCAGCGTCCACATCGAGACGCTCGGATGCGAGCGGTTCTCTCGAATCATCGCTAGAACTTTGGCCAGCTCGTAGCGGGCCGTGAAAGTCGTCGGCTCGCCTCCCACCCCCGATGTGTCAATTGGCCCCTGCGTCGGCGCCGCGTCAGCGGGAGGATTTGGCAAAATGGCCAAGACTCCTGCGCCCGGTTCGCAGTAGCGCAGCAGACCGGCGCGGTCGAAAGTTTCCGAAACAATCGGCTTGGGCATGTGCCGGTGATTTTGGATCGAGTTCAGCCCCAGCGCGCGCACCGCCGCGACTTCGCGGTCGGCGGCGGCCTGGTCGGGAAACATCCCGTTGGGCGCCCAAAACCCCCAAGAAATCGAAGATTTCACCACGATGCGCCGCCCGTTGAGCATCAATTTCGCGTCCGTTCCCAGCCCGGTCGCGGTGAACCAGCGAAACCCGAAAGAGGTGTCGCGCGCCGAGTTAGGCATATCGGGCAACTGCGCTCGCGCCGTGTAAAGTGCCGCGTTGTTGATCTGCCACAGAAGAGCGCCCGGCACGCTCGCCTGCGTCGTCACACTCGCGCTTCCGCCCGCCGCGACCGTGACTTTGGCGGTGCCGCTCCAGACCGTTTTTCCCTGCCGCGCAAGCGTCAAATTGATCGGCCCATTGTAGGCGCCGCCGCTCGAGGCGACCGTGGTTTGCAGGCGCACGGTGCGCGGTTCGGGCGTGTTGAGAACCGCCAGATCGCTGACCTCGACCGGCGCGCGCACCTCCATCGTGATGCCCGAATCCAAACCGCCAAAGCCGTGCGACATCGGGAGTTTATAGCGGCCCCAATCGAAGGTATAATCATCCGCCCAAGAGAAGCTGCCGCCCGGATTGGTGATGCGAAGCGCCAACTGATTGGCCGCGCCGGGCTTGACAAAGCGCGTCGCATCAGCCGTAAAGGGTGCCTCGGTGATGATGTTGTAGCCGCACAAATGGCCGTTGACATAGACCTCACAGCGCAAACGCGCGCCGCGAAAATTGAACACCAAACGCTCGCCCAGCTTTATGAGCGGCGCAGTGAAAGGCCGATACCACCACGAAACGCCCTCATAATTGCCGTTCGCATTTACGATCTCAGAGGGCGTTTTGCCCAGAGCGCCGGGCGGAGTCTGGCCCCAAAATTCGCCTTCGACGGTCGCGGGCAAAGTCACAGCGCGCCCCGCCGTTCCCGTCAAAGCCGCGAAACCGCCCATCGTCGGCGGGTTATCCGGCAACTTCGACAACTCCACTTCGTCGGGCAGAAAAAGGGGATCGTCGCGCCATTTGGCATCGCGGTCGAGCAGCAAACGCCAACGCGAATCGAGCATAGAAGTGGGCGTTTGCGCCGTTGCTGCGCGCGCAAAACACAGCGCGAGCAAAGCCAGAAAGAGGGTGTGGAAGCGAATCATAGTGTTGGGTTGCGATGCGCGGTTTGTCGCAGACCCGTAGCGACGGGTTTGCGACAAACCGTTATTTTTTGGCCGGAATGCGCAGCGCCAGACCGACATCCACATACTGCCCGCCGTCAACCTGATGGCAATGCACCGCCATCACGTTTGCGCCACCCGCGACTAACGCCGCCTTCCCCGCGTCCGAGAGCAGCGAGTATTCGTAGTCGCGAAAGATGTAGCCGTCTTTTTTGTAGGCCAGAACGCCGTTGAAGTAGACCTCGATGCCATCATCGTGAAAGTCGGCCAGCAGCAATTTATTCAACTGCTCGGCGCTCAAAGTGGGCAGCGTGAAAGTGCGGCGCAGCCACACGTCGGGCGTGTTCCAAACCGTGCCTATCAGGCCGGCGCCCGGCGCGCCGGTGCCAAATCCGCCCGGCCCGCTCTTCCAAGCCGAATCGTCGAAACTCTTGTCGCTCCAATTCGGTGCGGGCTGGTCGAAGACGTATTTATAGGGCCGACTCTCGATTTGTGAGGTCGGCAAGATGGCCTGATAGGTCGGCAACACATACTGGAACGCGTTGGCGAGGCGAATCTGGGCCGGATCAACTTTGAGCAAGCGGTCGTAAGTGAGCAGGCCGTTGATCTCGGTTTCCACATCGGTGATCTCGGTGTAAACCGCCGCGCTCAAACCGAACTTGTCGCGGTAATCTTTCAGGTGGGAGGAGAACACACCGTATTCGTCTTGCAAATCCTCCTGCGTCGCGGCCATCTTGTAGGTTTCGTAGTTGAAGTCGTCGCCCCGGTAAGCATGGCCTTTGAGGAGGTAGCCGACGCCGCCGTATTCGCCATTCGCCGACGCCTGATTCGCGTTGGGCGTCGGAAACGCGGGTGCCGGATAGGAGTGAACGTCGTCCACGTCGCCGACAGTTCCCTCGTGGTCGTCGCCCTCGTAACCCGCGCCGGTATCGCGGTTGACCAAACGCGATGGATCGAGCGCCTTGGCCTGATTGACCAACCTGGCGGTGTCATAGCGCCCCACACTCTCGTTGAAGATCACCCACATGATAATCGCGGGCGAGTTCCAGTGCGTCGTGATGACTTGGTTGAGCTGCTTCTCGAACGCGGGTTTATCAACGATGTCGCGAGCGGGCGAGGGCATATCCTGCCACACCATGATGCCCAGCTTATCGGCCCAGTAATACCAGCGCGCCGGCTCGACCTTGATGTGCTTGCGCGTCATGTTGAAGCCGAGTTGTTTAGTGACTTCGAGGTCGTATTTGAGCGCCGCGTCGGTCGGCGCGGTATAAAGTCCATCGGGCCAAAAGCCCTGATCGAGCGGCCCGATCTGAAAGACGAACTTGTTGTTGAGCAGCATTTTCTGAAAGCCGCCCACTTTGCCCAGCGAGATTTTGCGCATCCCGAAATAGCTCGAAACGCGGTCAACCGCCGCTTTGCCGTCCTGCAGCGTGACGCTCACATCGTAGAGAAACGGCGAGTCGGGCGACCACAACTTGGCATTGGGAACCGGGATCGAGACCGGGACATTGGGCTTGACCGTCACGCGCCCAACGACATTTTTGCCGTCGCTGATTTGGACGATGGCGTTGGTCTTCGCCGTGGCTGTGGGCGCGCTGACGGTGAAGTTGACGACGCCCTTGTCAACATCGGGCACCATGTGCAGCGCGGCAATCGAAGTTTTTGCGACCGGTTCGAGCCACACGGTTTGCCAGATGCCGGTCGTGGACGTATACATGACGCCACCCGGAGTAAGCGTCTGCTTGCCGTAAGGCTGACCTTGTTGCCCGGTCGTATCCAGGACGCGCACGATCAGTTCCTGCGGGCCGGTGGGCTTCAAAAACGGCGCGATGTCGTAGGAAAACGCTTCGTAGCCACCGGTATGCGTGCCGACGCTCTGGCCGTTGACGAAAACCTGCGCCTCGTAATCCACGGCGCCAAAGTTGAGCATCAACTGCTTGCCTTTCCACGCGGCGGGCACGGAGAAACCGCGGCGATACCACAAGCGGTCGCGATGCTCCATCACGCCCGACAACGCCGATTCGACGGGATACGGAACGAGAATTTCGCTGCTCAGCGTTTTGCCGGTCGGTGTCGCGTCGCCTTCTGCGCCGGGCTGGTATTGCCAGATGCCATTAAGGTTCTGCCAATCGGCGCGCACCAGTTGCGGGCGCGGATATTCGGGCAAAGGATTCTTGGGATCAACCTGCGCGGCCCATTTGGTCATCAGCAAGGCGCGTTTGGGCGCCCACGCGTGCGCGGCGGGCGCCAGCAAACAGAGCGCGCACGCGAGCGTAGCGAGAGATTTGGGGGAAGTAGGGAATTTCATGGATTGAGTTGAGTTTTTAACTGATATTACGGCAGCAACAGCACCGCCTGGCGCAGCGTCACGCCCGCGTCGTCGGGCGCGAGACTCACTGTGTTGCGGCCCACCTTGAGCGTGACCGGAACGATCACGGCCAAATCCGGCGTGGCTGCATCAGCGGGGCCATTGTTTTCGTAAGAAATCGCGCTCTTCTTTGGCGCCGTCGATAGTGCCAGGTCGCCCGGCGTGGCTTGTTAGTGGAGAGTATTAAAGCTTGCGACTATATCGGAGATTTACCCGTGCTTTGCCGCACAATGAGTTGTGGCTCGACGCGGACTTGAGAACAGCTCAGAGTCCACAACTCGTCCAGAGCGCGGCGGGCTAACTCGTCCAAAGGATGTGCGACGGTAGAAAGCGGGGGATAGGTAAAAGCGTCTGGCTTGACGCCTTCGTAACCGAGAACCGAAACCTCTCCGGGAACTTTAACGCCGTGTTCGGCAAACCAACGCAGCGCAGCCCAGGCTCCCGGATCAGACGCGGTGAAAATCGCGGTGGGACGCGCAGCCCCTTGCCAGAGCGAAGGCATCATCTCATAGGCATTGTCAAATGAGCTTTCCTCCGTGTGTGTCTGGCACTCTACAACTCTCCCCTCACTTAAACCTCGTTGGATGAACAGACGATGGCATTCCTTCACTTTGCTGGCTACCGATAGGCGCTCACGCGGCTCGTTCACCAAGAAGGTGATGCGCTCGTGTCCAAGCGAAGTCAAGTGGTCTATTGCCAGGCGAACCGCGTGCTGGCTGTCAGTCGCAACGCAAGAAATGCCACTTTCCGACTCGGATTCGTCCAGCGAAACAACCTGATAGCCGCGCGTGCTCAGCAAAAGATGAAGCCTGCGCCGTTGTTCTTCATCACCTATCAGCAGCAAAATTCGTTCTTGAACCGGCGGATGACGAACTTTCTCTACCAGTTCGTCCACCTGAACCCGGCCAATCAACGGGTAGAGATTCAAAGACAGATCGCGTTCGCCACATTGAAGCGCCAATTTCTGAATCATCTCCGAGACGAAATCTGAGTTGGCGTCCTCAAAAATGACACCCACGCAGGTCGCCACCGATTTGCACACGAAGCTACCGCGCTTGGCTTCTCGCACTAAAACCCCTTCGCGTGTCAGTTCATCGAGCGCCTGACGAAGCGTGCCGCGCGCCACGCCGAGTTGTTCGATGAGCAAGCGCTCCGTCCAGAAACTCTGACCATCCTCGAAATGCTCCTCGATAGCGGCGCGCAATAACTGTCGCACCTGCCCATGCAACGGCCCACTTCCCGAATCGCCTAAGGGAAAGCAAGTCAGAAATTGCGGAGAAGGAGCCGTCATCATTGCGCTTAACCTTGGTCTATACCAGAATGAATAATTCTATTATACCCGTCGCCGACAATTTCTAAACATTGTCTCTAATTTTTATTTAATTTGGCAGGAGAACTTTTGACCTGCTCTGATCTTTCCTTGATAATGAGGACATGGAATGCTTAAGGAAGCATGATGAAACCCACACGTCCCAACATCCGTCGCGGCGGAACTTACCCGCTAGAATTCCGCGAAGAAGCGGTTCGTTATTGGTTGTCCAGTGGCCAAACCTTGGCTGCGGTGGTCGCCGATTTAGGTTTGACACCCGAAACTCTGCGTTCCTGGCGCAGGCAAATGGAGTCGAGTGGTTCAGCGCATGAATTGATGACCAGCGATCCAGCCCCACATAGTCCATCGCAAGAACTGTCACTGGCGCGCGAGATCGGCCAACTCAAGCACGAGTTGGAAGCGATGACGCGCCAGAGGGACATTTTACCGTCGGCTATCAGCATCTTCTCACACGAACAAGAACGTCAGCGGAGGTTTGAGTTGATTCAAAACATCACCCAGGCTACCGTCCAGACTTCGGCTTGCCCTTTGTCTTCAGCGTCAACTTCAGCTTTCAAAGTGCGTGAAACGTGTGCCGCACTGGGCGATTCGTGCAGCGGCTTTTACGCTCATCGCCACAAAGCCCAGAGACAGCGGCGCCGCGAGGATCGGATTCTAAGCGCGGAACTCGAACAAGTCTTTGACGACAGTGCAGGCGCTCAAGAGCGTGGCACCTATGGTGGAACTTACGGCAGCCCACGCCTGATGCGTGCCTTGCGCAAGCGCGGTTTTCGCACCTCCAAAACGTGCGTTAGTCGTTTGATGAAAAGCCGTGGGCTGCAGCCCGTCCAAAAACGGCGAGTGCGAGTCAAGACGACGCGTTCCAATCCGCGTTGGCCGGTTGCGCCTCACTTGTTGTTGGAAGCGCCACTCGCGTATCAGCCTGGTGAACGTTTCCACAGCGACATCACTTACATCTCAACCGACCAAGGGTGTCTTGTATGTGGCAGCCACCATCGACGCATACTCGCGCAAATACGTCGGCTGGGGCGCGGCGGACAACATGGAATCGCCCCTGGTGGTACGCTGCATCTTCAATTCAACTACAGACTTTCGATTTGCAGATACAGAAGCTCACGCATATCCTGCACGCCCACTTTTTGCAGCCACTCGTTCCAATCTTTGGCACTCTCAGGTCGTAAGCGATGGCAATCGGCGCCAAAGCTGGAAAGATAAAATGCCCATTCCTGCGCAGCTTTGTCACCCGCCTCATCAGCGTCCGTAGCAATTAGCACGCGCCCAAATGCGCAGCGGCGGTGCATCCACGACGGCAAGTTGCAGCCGAACACTGCCATAGCCGGAAAGCCGCACATCGCCAAGCTCAAGGCATCGAGGGGGGCTTCAGTCAAAATCAGCGTTCGAGTACTCGATTGGGGGATCGAACAGTTCTCCCAGGCACCCGCTGTTGAAAAAACGCCATCGTGCCCAGCCGTTCGCGCTTTGGGGTCGTCGCGCTCGTCAACGTAGCGCCCCTGCGCTCCAACTAATTTGTTGTTGAAGTCGCGTGCTGGAAACACAAGTGCTGGCCGCCCAAACCAACGACTGAGATAGTGAACACCCGACTGCTGTGCGATCTCACAGGCAATGCCTCGTGCGCGGAGATAAGCTTCGCCTTGAGTACCCGATAACGGCTGCAAATCTCGAAGTTGCTTGCGCCACATCAGTTCTTTGGTCGGATCAGGCGCCGGGCGAATCACAGACGTGGACGGTTGAAAAACCTGTCTCAATTGCGCTGCCGTTCGTTCACGTCGCGTCAGCAACGGCTTCTCCGTCCAAAACTCACGCAACTGCCCGCCAGTTTTGCAACGGTGACAGTGCCACAATCCGTTACCGCTCAGCGTCAAGCTGCGATGAGCGTCGTCTTTGGGTTTGCTGTCGCCACACAGCGGGCACAAGCGTCGTGCTCGTCCGACACCCTGAGGATCATAGCTGTCGATGTCGACTGAAGTGAGATGGATAGTGCTTTTCATACGGCCATTTGCAGCCATTTGCCGCTGTTTTGATGAAGTTAGGCTTTCCCATCTCTTCTATGTGTTTGGCTTTATGCCTCAGAGAAACACTGTGTGGGGCCGTGAAACTTCAGCGCGACCTTCTTCCCCGCTGCTCCATGCCGGTTCTTTTCCAGGCGCAGTGTTACAGGCACTTTACCGTCTGCATCTTCTTTGGAATCTGCGCTTCGATTCAGGTCGATAATCGTCTCTGCCGAGTACTCAATACGCCGTGTTCCTGCACCAGCGTTCAGTCCCCCCGCCTCCATGCTGCTCCGGTTGCGCTCCGAAACAAAGAGGATCGGGCATTGAAGTTCAGCCGCCAAACGCTGTAAAGCTTCAATCGCTTGGTTCAGAGTATCGTATTCCGTTGCAGCTGAAAACCGCCACGCACTCGCCCATGAATGAAGTGAATCGATGACGATAATCAGATGCTCCGCCTCACCTTGCGTCAGTCGAGCCGCCTCCAGCAGGCTGAAGCTTTTGGGATTTTGCGGATCAGGAAAAGGGCGCGCCGGGGCGCGCGTCGCATCCACAAAGGCCATTTGCGGCGCCGCTTCTATAGCACAGCGAGCCAGCTTCAATGCGTCTTCGGCACGCAATTCTCCGCTTTTGAAGCGCCCCAAATAAGTGTTGGTGACGCGTGCCGTGTGGCGTCGTAGCAGCTCCACTGGCGACATCTCGCATGTTACGAAGAGCGCGGGACACAGGCAAGAGGAGGCCAATTGTAAGCAGAAGGCGGTCTTTCCTGTTCCCGCGTTGCCATGAATGGCGTGAACACCTGGTGCAAAGGCTCCGCACAACTCACAATCCAGCGAAGAGAAACCCGACAGTGGGCCACATGGTTTCCCACTGATACGGGCATGATTTGCAGCTTCGGCTGCCGCACCGAAGTCATTTAGGATGTGCGATAAGGGAAGCAGACGAGCCGTCGTTTCTGGGAGCGACCGCTTGTTGTCGGAGGTGTAGTTCTGTGTGGCTTTTTCGGCGTTATCGCTTGTCGATTGATTCATAAGTTCCTCACTTATGAGGAATCATAAAATTGCGGATAGCGTCCCGCAAGGGCGCGTTAATTCGCCTATTATTATTAGGGTCTAGAGTAGTTAAGGTTTGTCAGATTGGATTTTCTCGGAGCAATCTGAGGAGTTGCAGGTAGAGATTATCGTGTCGGTTGTTGAAGCGCCACTCGCACTCTTTGAGATGAAGATAAAAGGTGTGAGTTGGCACGCCGTTGAACTTTTGCAGGCGTCGTTTGGCAAAGCTCCAAAAGCTCTCAATGCCGTCGGGTGCCCTTTGGGCGGATGGCGGGTGCCGAAGCCGAACTCATTGTGGCCGTGTTCGACACGCAAGTGCTTGGCGTAGCCGACATCAACCAGTCCGTCGTAGCCACGCCAACCAGTCCGTCGTAGCCGACATCAACCAGTCCGTCGTAGCCACGCCAACCGTCACTGTGGATCACCGATTCCAGTGCGACACGACCGCGAACGATGGCCTGCAGCGGCCTGCAGCGTGGCTTTGCGGCAGTCGGGCACGATCTCGGTGTAAACCTTGCCTTGTCGCTTGAGCAAGCCGAACACAGGTGTTTTGTTGCCTGCGGCCCGACCGCGCTTGTCACGCACCCGGCGTGCGCCAAAGTAAGATTCATCGACTTCGACTTCACCGTGTTCTAAAGGAGATTGACGCTCACATTCCTCGGCAATGCGAGTGCGAATCTTGAAGTAAATCTTGAAGTAAATGCTGTTCACGGTTTTGCGTTGCAAGCCCGTCAAAGCGGCTACGTCCGAAGCGGCTACGTCCGAAGCGGCTACGTCCGAAGCGGCCAAGTCTTGGGCAAACAAGCGTGCCAATTGCCGAAATCTCTTCTCCGAAATTCGGGAACGTTTGTAATACTTGTTTTGCCTTGTCACCACTGGAGTTTTAGACCTTTTCAAATGGCTTAACTACTCCAGACCCATTTTTAATTAATCCAAGTTGCCACCTTCGCGCCCAGCGACTGAAGTCGCGGCTGGAAGGCGCTGTGCGCCGCAAAGTCCGCCTGCGCGGACTGAGCAACTTTAGTCCGCGTAGGCGGACTTGGTGGCTTTAGCACCTGCCCAAAGGGCGCGAGCCGCGACTTCAGTCGCTGGGATTTCGAGTCGCTGGGCTTGTGGGTAGCAACTTGGGTTAAGTAGTAGCTTCGTCTTCGAGTGCGCGAAATCGAGTACTCGAAACGGCGGGAGACATCATGGAAAAGTGGAAAGCGATTGTCATTATGCTGCTGGTCGGCGGGCTTGTGGGCTTTGGCGCATGGCAGCAAAAACAGGCGAAGACGGCGGAAGAAACGCCGCCAGTTCAGGTGGATGCGAACGATCCCTCAGGGCAGATCACGCCCAATCAGCAAATTCAGCAATTTGTTGGCAAGCCGCTGCCGGCTTGGAACATCGCGCCGAAATACTGGATGAACACGAGCAAGCCGCTCAATCCAGGCGACTTCAAAGGCCACGTTACAATTGTCGAGTTCTTCCGCATCCGATGTTCTCATTGCCTGGCCGCCGCGCCGGTGATGAAGGAGTTGAGCGAAACGTATGCGCCCCAGGGCTTGAAGGTCGTCGGCATCCAGGCGCCCAGCACCAAAGACAGATACGAGAACAACTGGAAAGTCGTCGCAGCGTATAGCAAAGAAAATCTTGGCCTGAACTATCCCATCGCTTTCGATGAGAAATCGGTTTTGTTCCGCACCGCTTACAAAGGCCGCCTTTATCCCAGCGTGTTTTTGCTCAACAAAAAAGGCATCGTCGTATTCGCGCAAACCGGCTTCGACGAGCAGCGCGAAGCCATTTTGCGCGCCGCCGTGCAACAAGAGTTGGCGAAGAAGTAAAGCGAATTCTGGGAGTGTGTAGAGAAAGTCTCCAAACGACATCGAAAGAAGCTTGTTACCCTTCACTGCGTTCAGGATGACAAACGCTCATAAAGCACAGCTTTTTCTCACTTTTTCTACACGCTCTCAGAACTCGATTCGCTCGCAGTAAGGAATGAGGATATCCTCTTCAAAGTCGTGAAATTGCAGCCATCGCTCGCCGAAATCAGCGGTTGCGACGCAGGATTGGTGAGAGCGAAACAGCGTTCCGGCGTTGAAGACGATCAGGCCGCCAAAGTCGCGCACCATGCGCCGGTGCGTGTGTCCGGCGATGACGAAATCTACGATTTTCTCGCGTCTTAATCGTTGTAGTTCGTCTTTGCATTCGAGCGCATAACCTTCGTCATGCGGCGCCACGCCTTGCATATCGTTTTCGCCCATGCCGTGACACAACAGCAACCTTCCGGCGACTGTGTGGAAAGATCGAGTACTCGATAAGCCGCGCAGAAAGCTCAAATTGTCGTTTGTCAACTCTTCGCGCGAAGTCGCATCGGGCAAATCGCGCATCGTGTTTTCCAACATCCAGCGGTCGTGATTACCGCGCACCGTCAACACATGGAACTGCTGCAACAATTGGCAGCAACGGTCTGCGTCGCCCGCGCCATCGACAACATCGCCAACGCACAGAATGGCATCCACTTTTTCATCCGCAAAGAAGTTCAACGCGCTTTCCAAAAGTTCATCTTCCGCGTGAACGTCGCCGATAATTCCAATGCGTCGCAAAGTCATCTTGAACTCGCTTTTTCATCCACACAGATATTTTTCAAGTAAATTCAACTTTCCGTTCGTATTCAACAGAAGAGCGTTGTCATTCTGAACGTAGCGAAGAATCTGATACGAACTGAAGTCAGATTCTTCGCTACGCTCAGAACGACAACGCTCTTCTGTTACAACAATTTGCGCTTCTACTCTGGCGGTTTGTGCTTGTTATAAAATCTGGCGGCCTTAAACATAATTGGACTCATGATGAATAAGCTGCAAGCATGAATTACGCTGTAAACAAAAATGGATAAGCTGATTTCACGATACGTTCCGTGCTCGGCAACAAAGTAATGACCAGCTCCAATCGATTGCAAATCAGTAAGTCCACCAATCATTATTTCACCGACACAAAACAGCGCAGAGTTAATCATTCCTATCGCAAAAATCAGTTTGCACAAACGCAGCTTTTCTTCGATTGTCAGTGTGCGTTTCACCATTGTTAAGCCACTTTGTCCAACATTGAGCGCACCAGCCATACGATGCCTATAAGCGTGAATAAGAAGAAACCCCAGCCGCCCACAATGTTGAGAAGGCGATGCGAAAAGATGTCGCGGGCGCAGCGCACCGTCCCGTAAATAGCGCCAAATATTCCGCCCACAACGAGCCATCCGCCTGCCGCCCACTGCCCGACAAGCGGCGAAGCCAATGGTTCGAGTACTCGATCTCCGGCCACAGCCAGAAAATTGCCCGCAACAGCGCACAGCAAAGAAAACAGAAAAGCCGGCACCAGAGCGCCGAAGAACAGCCACCAACTGCGCCGCCGCGTCGCTTCGCCGACCAGCAAAGCGAATATCACGCCGCTCATCGCCAAGCCAAAAAGCGGCGCGGCGGGCAGCCATGCGACTTGCGAGTTGCCATTGAGCCACTTTTGCCCGTTGACTTGATGCGACAAAGGCAAAGCGCGCAAAACGAAGCCGCACAGCATTCCCAGAATGCCCCACAAAGCGACCGCAACCGTCGCGTCTTCGCCGTTGTTCGAGGTCTTTTCGCGCCCGGCGACTTGCGCCACAAACGGCACGCGCCATTCGCCTGCGGAAGAATCAATGACGATTTCGCCAGTGTGACGTACGCGCTCCAGGTTGCGCGAATCGAAGGTCACTAAAATCGTCTGATTGTTGCCGTCGAAACCTTCGGGGAAAACCAGGCCGCGCGCGCCCGAATGCAACATGCCGAACAAGTGGCCGCGCCCATTATTCGTCAGTTGCAGCGGAAGCGTGGCGCGCTTGCCGCTTTGAACCACGCCGAAATCGAGCAGTGAAGGTTGCACCAGCATTTGAGGAGGCGCCGCCAAACCCGTCGCCTGCGCCAAAGCTTCCAATC
>JAABUT010003687.1_pt1 | contig 12848 bp, 12 predicted proteins | sample 5559281 | NCBI WGS metagenome assembly JAABUT01 (sample SAMN10711880, study PRJNA513359) | rock metagenome | isolation source: Antarctica rocks | place: Antarctica: Victoria Land, Ricker Hills nord | collected 2016-01-04
GTTCATCATGAATAAAGCAAAGACTTTGATCTTGTTCTTCTTTGAATGATTCAACAATGTTTTGAATGAAGCGATGTTTATGCTTCAAATTGAGAATGACTTTTTCTGAATCGTAGTTGAAACAGATCGTTTAAGCATTCTAGAAATCTTTGACTGAAAGATAAAAGTAAATAAAGTTGACTGCAATCAACTTGAATGCTTTGAATTGAAAGAGATCAAAAAAATCGAAATGAAAGTATTTAATTGATTTGAAAAAATGATGATGTTGATTTGCATATTCAGTAATATTTCATTTTTGTTCATTCATGATTTTTCTAATATGACTTCGTAATGATCAATGTCAGTTATCAACATAAAAACAGTCAATTTCTTATGACTTTCAATGATGAGTTTTGATAAAATTTTATGAGTGATAATCTTCTTAGATATCTTTTCATCATATTCTTTTATTAACTTTTCTTTTGTCAGTGATATAGATTGAATTTTCAGCTCTTTACATACTTTATTGACTAAATTGATATGTATGATTGTATAAATGACTGAATCACTGTCTATCAAAGAACGAAGATTGAATGATTCATTCTGCAAGATGAGAAGAGCATTGATTAGAAATGACTTATCAAAGTAATTCTCTTTTGATAGAATTTCATCTAGATTGCACAAAGATATAATCTTCACTTCAGTGATTGTTGAAAAGATAACTAGTTTTTTGACTTGAACTCTGATTCAGTATTAAGTTCAAAACAATCATAGTTCTCATCAACTGCATTAACTTTGATAGATTGATTTAAGCATTCTCTGAAACTATGATTTGATTTGTGACATACAAAACAGATTTCAACTAGAACGTTTGCATTCTTGATGTTAGTCAAAACTGCGCTGCGTGACTTTGATTAGTCAGACTTCAAAGCAGAAGACTGAACAGCAATAGTTGCTCTAGAAATGATGATCTTTGAATCATCATGTTTGAGTAGTTTGTTCTTGATCTCTTGAACTGCTCTATATTCATTGTTCAAGTGAATCAGATAGTTTTGAATATCTGATAGCTTGATGAGTGACTTCATCTGAGCTGTTCAAAAGATTTGAAGATGAGAGTTTATTTTATTCTTTAAATCAATAACTAGTACGTTCTTCTGATACTTCAGATAAATGTATAGTCGTTGAAACTGATTAAAGAAATCGCTGAATTTCTTTGATTCTTGAATCAGATTAATATATTTTCTACGATAGTTGTTTTTCTTATCAAAGTCATGAAATGATTGAGTTAGTTTCTCTAAAAGTTCATTGACAGTTTGATAAAGATTATCACAGTTGAAATCACGTCTGACTTGAATGATTTCAATGATGTCATCTGCTAGTTGAAAGTTTATGTAACTCAGCTTGTAGAGTTCATTTGAGAAGATGTTGACGTTAATTGCTAGCTTCTTTCATATGTCAAAAGATCAGTTTTTCTCAGTAAAGTTCTTTTCATCAGTGAACATTGAAGAATCGAGTATTTTGTGATATTTAGATCGTTTAAAGTAAATGACAATCAAGAAAGCAATGATGATTACATTGACTGTGATAGCAATGAGAGCTTGTAGTTTTGCTTTCAACTGTTGAATTTCGCTCTTGTCTCGTTGTTTCATCTTGATGAGATGATCTGTTTCTTTATTAAGAGTATAAATACGTTTCTTTCATACTTTCATATCATTGAGTATGATGATTTCAGCGTTTAATTCGTTGAAAGCAATGAATGAAGAAGCATGTTGTGAATCAATGATAAAAGAGAGAACTTGTGAACATGTTTATTGCAAGAAATCAATGAAAGCTTTATCTTTATCAGATGTGTTCTTAAATATCATAGTGAAGAAAATAAGAATTGATTTGAACTGAATGAAGAATGAAGCTCAGTAGTTTTATGAAGAAAGACGAATGTTTATTCAACAAAGAAAATGTTTGTGAAAGTGATTAATCTTGAAGCAATTCACGAAGATTCTTTATCATAGATTCTATTAATCGATTTTGAATGAATGCATACTAAATGAGCGATAAATCTTCTAGCAATTCAATGATTGTATGTTCTCGTTGATTCTATGAATTTTCTGATGTTGTTCTTGTCTTTCAAGATTGAATCATCAGGTAAACAAATTTCTTTAGACTCAATTCATCTGTACAAGTTGATTGAATGAGTAATGAGATCAGTATCATGTGATTAACAAATTCTTAATATAATGTCAGAATCATGTCTAAATGATACAATCAATGAAGATCAGAGTTGATAGTGCTTAATCTTTAAAGATAACTATAACTGAATATTAAGAATACAGAAGAAGATTGATACAAAAGCTTTTATTTATGTAATGTTCAGAGACTGCGCTAGATTCAAAAGAAATGTGTTTATGACATGAAAAGAAGATGATGTAAATGAACAAAATGTTGATGAAAGAAAAGAATGTTGAGAAAGAAAAAAGTGTTGAGAAAGAAAAAGAATGTTGAGTCATATCTGAGTTAAACCTGAGTCAGATCTAGGTCAGATCTCAACTAGATCATTGACTAGCTTTAATCATTACACAAAGTACTTGCTAGCGTGCATTACGAATTGATTAGAACTTCAGTCTTGTTCAGTCTTATCAATCTTGATACGCTCGTAACATGAAGAAGATTGTCAAGATTTTCACTCTTTAAGTGAAATCACATGAAATGATCAAAGCAGAATGAACAAAGAAGTGTATGAAGATTATCAAGAGCATGCAATGAATGAAAAGAAGTTGTTGAATCATTGATGATTGAACAAAGTACATTCAAGCATGTGACAAGAAGAGCAAAATCATCAGAAAACAGAAATGTAGTGAGTATCAAAAAATCATGCAGAATGTTGAATAATTCTTGAGAAAACTATTCAAAACTGTAAAATGAGCAAGAAATGCAATTGCAGACACATTGACTCAAGCAACAATTTCTTTTCTGATCAAGTTAAAGTGCTTTAACATCATCATAACAATGCAAAATAAAGCAAAGATGATGTTTTAAACTCACTTTTTATCATTTTCAGAAATTCTCATGCTGAACATAATAGACTTTGAGTACTCATTCTTGATTGAAGATGATGCTTTGCTGATACATTATATGATTAAGAGAATCATTTACAAAGTGACATCTGACAAGATGTTGAAACATATGAAATACATAAATAAAATAATGTGCAAACTCATTGATGATGTGTCAGAATAAATACACTTTCTCTTTGAAAAATGTTTATAAAAGAGAATATAATCAACTCAGTTCAAGAATACAGTCATAATAATGATGTGAAAGTCAAATAAAAAAACTATTTCAATGCAAAGATATATAAATCAATTGTATTACTTAATACACTGAGTAAAATATTGAAATTCATTGTATTTGAATGTTTGCAAAATATTATAGAAGCTTGTGACTCAATATTGAACATTCAGATGAGAGTTTGCAAGCACAGATCAATAGATACAACTTTGCAACTAATTATAAAAAAGATACATACTGTGTAAAGTGATACAAGAAGAAAAGTAATCTCATTGCTGAGTTTGAATGAGAAGAGTACATTTAATAATATGATGCACAGCAAACTTTTACATGACATGAAGAAGAGAAAAGTTTCTAGATTGCTTCTCAAGTTTGTAAAGAACTTTCTGAAAAATCAACGCATCATGATCACAATTTATGATTACATGATGATGAAATGTAGCATGAACATTAATATATCATAAGACTTTTCACTATTGTTGATATTATATCTGTTTTACAATGCAAACTTGTTAAAAGCATGTGATAACATTAAGTTAAAAACTAACTTCATAAACTTCGTGAATGACATTAATATCTTAACATACAAAGAGTTTATGAAATGCAATTGCAAAGTTTTTAGCGAAATCTATGATAAATGCAAACAGTGATCAAAAATGCATGATATTAAATTCTTGATGACAAAGCATAAGCTGATTCACTTTACAAAAATCTTTAAATGATTTAATATGAAAGTTGATGTAAAGCTGATGAAACATCAAATCAACTTGAAATTAAACATTAAAATCTTGAAAGTTCAATTGAATTTCAAGCTGAAATGAGTAATTTACATGCATCATGTTCAAGCAAAACTAGTGATTAAACAAAAAATCATGCAAACAATCATCAAGTTTACTTGAGATTCATCAATGATGACAAGTAAGCAAATATACTTCGCGATGACATGCTCTCTGCTTAATCATGAAGTCATCATATGATATATATCACAAAGAGTGAAAGATCATTGAAAGAGTTTGAATGTTAAGCTGAAATCAGTGCAAGAAAGAACATTGTAACAAATCATTGATGTTTATTGTATGATATCAACAAAAACTTTACAGATAAAAATAAACATAACATTGATAAATATTCACTTATGAAAGTTGATACAAAGATTAATAATAAACATGAACTTTTGAAAATCAGACAAAATTATTAAAATAACAATGCATTGAATTTGCAACAATTTAACATTCAAAAGAGATTAAAAATCAAAGCTGTATAAAACATTTCTACAGCTGAAGCAAAAGTGAATGAAAGAAACACTTGAGTAAACAAAGATGAATTGAAATCATCTTTACACAATGACTTTCTGATCAAAGTCATCAAAGATAATTATAGTTGTAAACAAGAAAATGTCAATAAGACAACATAATCTTGATACATTTGCATTGAAGTAAAGAGTTTACTTGAATAATAGTAATAGCAAAAATGATGTTACAATGATCATGATGAGAATGAACTAAAAGCTAAATAAGAGATTGAGAGAATCAACTTTAGTCATCACTCATCATGATGAGCTGAAAGAATTAATCATGAAGATGAAACATTTCACAGATGTAGCAATAGCAAATCAAGAGTGTCATGAAAAGATATACAAAGTATACAATGATAATCAAACTTCTTTGAAAACAGTGAAAGTTATGATATCAACAAAAAATCAAACACGTCTGCAATGAATTCAAATTGCACATGAAAGCATTCAATCTTAAGAAGTCACGCTGAAGCTATATTAAGTGATGAGACATGCAGAAGTACTTGAAAATGAAGCAATGAATAAGATGATTGATAACATACATGATTTGTTTTTATTGCTGACTGAGCATTAATGCATTGAAGTGATGATAAGATTGATGCTCATGCAGAAACAGATCAAACAAACTTGAAGAGTAGTTTAAAAAGAAAAATTTAACACAACTTATTTTCAATATCTGATATCAAAGATGATACATCAACATTTGTGACTGCACAAAAATTATGTCAAGTTTTACAGCACATTATTGATGCAGTTATGCATAAGAAAAATTGACTTCAATTAATTTTTACATGAAAGATGAGTATTCAAGATCATTATGACAACATGCAAGTATGACAAAAATTAAATGTTAATTAAGCATATTTTATTGACATGTTCTAAATGAAAGATAGAATGAAAGATGATGCAATGTAAAGAAAACATCATGAACTTAAGAAAGCTTTTAGAAATCATGAGCATGATGATAATAATCATTTAAATGATATTTTTAATAAGCATACTGAATGTTACAAGTGTATCAAGATTGATAAGACTGAACAAGGCTGAAGCTTTAATCAATTCGCAGTGCATGCTAGCGAGTACTCTGCATAATGATTAAAGCTAGTCAACAATCTAGTCGAGATCTGATCTAGATCTGACTCAGATTTGACTCAAATATGACTCAACATTCTTTTTCTTTCTCAACACTCTTTTCTTTCATCAACATCTTGTTCATCTACATCATTTTCTTTTCATGTCACAAACACATTTCTTTCAAGTCTAGCGCAGTCTTTGAACATTATATAAATAGAAGCTTTTGTATCAATCTTCTTCTGTATTTTTAATATTCAGTTATAGTTATTTCTAAAGATTAAGCACTATCAATTCTGACCTTCATTGATTGTATCATTTAAACATGATTCTGACATTATATTAAGAATTCATTAATCACATGATACTGATCTTATTACTCATTCAACATACTTGTACAGACAGAATGAGTTTAAAGAAATTCATTTACCTGATGATTGATGACAATCAAAAGAAAGAACAACACTAGAAGATTGAATAAAATCAACGACAAAACTGTTTGAATTGCTAGACTACTTATTGCTCATTAAGTATGCAAAGTTCACTCGATTATGAAAATCACGATAAAGAATCTTCGTGAATTGCTCAAGAATCAAATCGATTGATAGATTCAACGATAAAGAATCTTCGTTGTTTGCTAGAGAATTAATCAAATCAATCAACAAACAAATCTCATCTTCTTTGTTGAAGATTAAACATCATCTCATACGTCTTTCTTTTTCAATTACTTAGCATCATCATTCGTTCAATTCACTTTCAAACAAATCTCATCATGTCTAGTCATTCATCTACTGAAGAGTGTTCTGAAGAATTTCGAAATCGTTTCTCTCAAATCTCTGATGCTGATTCATTAAAATCATCAAGTGCTGCATTATTCATTCATAAAGATGATGAATCATTCACTGAAATAATAATACTTTTCGTGTTCTACAAAATCTGAAAGGCTTGAAGTCTAGTTCTTGATAAAGAAACAGATTAACTCTACGAGTTAGAAAAACAACAGAAAGACGAAATCAAAGAGTTGAAGACAAGACTTCAAGCTAAAGAAAACACTTCTTCTGATTTCATTTACTCTAAGCATTCTAGATCTCAAAAAATACCTGATTCTTCGCTGTTTACTGATGAAAAGAACTCTACTTGAAAGAACTGATACGAAAAAATTCAGAATAAACTAGAGATCAACGTTGATCTTTTTTCTAATGAATGAGTCAAATTGAGCTATATACATTCTAGATTATTTGATGACGCAGCTGAGATCACTTAAGCTAGATGCAAACATGACTGTGTCAATCTTTATAGAATCGTCAAAGATCTTTTGAAAGAGTTAGCTCAGTTGTTCAATGATTCAAATAAGAAAGTCAACTTTCATAAAGAATACTACAACTTAATTCAAGAATTCAAGAAATTCAATGAATTTTATACTCAGTTTCAACGTCTATCTTTCTATCTAGACTATCATGAAAAGCAACTGATCATCAATCTGAAAGATAAAATCAATTCTCATCTACGATTCATTTGAGTAAATCAACTAGTTCAATCTGATTTTCTAAAAGAAATTCGTTTCTATCTGATTCATTTGAATAATGATCAGCGAGTCATTTGAGAGATCAAGAACAAGCTCAAATGCATCAATGATTTTTCAAAGACTATCTTTCATAAAGTAACTGTTATCACTCAGTCAGTTGATCACTTGAAGTCTGATCAGCTAAAGTCGCGCGACGCGATTTTAACTAGCGTCAAAGAAGCAGACATTTTATTTGAAAGCTGTTTCATATGTCATAAATCAGATCATAGCTTTAAGAAGTGTCTCAATTGCTCTACTAGAATTAATGCAGTGAACAAAGAATATGATCACTTTGATTTCAATTCGAATTTTGATTCAAAAAACTAGTCATCTCTTCAAAAGTCATCAAAGAGATAGAAGTTATATCTTTGTGTAAACTAGACGAAATTCTATCAAAAGAAAATAACTTTGAAAAGTCGTTTTTAATTGATGCTCATCTCATCTCTCAAAGTTGATCTTTCAGTCTTTGTTCTTTAATAAACAGTGATTCAGTCATTTACATGATTATACATTTCAATCTAGTCGATAAAGTATGCAAGAAACTGAGAATTCAATTTATATCATTGACAAAAGAGAAGCTAATAAGAGATTATGATGAAAAGATATTTAAGAAGACAATCACTCATAAAATTCTACTCAATCTCATCATCAAAAGTCATAAGAAATTGACTGTATCAATGTTGATAGCTGATATTAATCATTATGAAGTCATATTGAGTAAGCTCTGAATGAATAAAAACGAAATATTACTGAATATGCAGAACAACGTCATTGTTTTTTCAAATCAATTGAATACTTCTATTTCGATTTTTTCAATCTCGCTCAATTCAAAGCACTCAAGTTGATCGCGATCAACTTCGCTCTCTTCAATCACTCAGACTAAGATCTTTATGATGTTCAAACGACTTGTTTCAATCACTGTTCAGAAAAAGTCATTCTCAATTCAAAGCATAAACATCGCTTCATTCAAAACACTGTTGAATCATTTAAAGAAGAACAAGATCAAAGTCTTTGATCTATTTATGATGAACATCAATAGAAAAATCGCGTACAATACTCAGTGCAATTTGAACGCTTTAAACGTCTCTTCAGTCAATGAAACGACTCAGAATTTAAAAGACATTAAAGCGAAGCTGTTTTTGAAATATCACGAGTTTCTAAATGTTTTTGATCGAGCTCAATCGAATAAACTACTCTCTCATCGCTTTTACAATCATAAAATCAAGCTCATCAGTTAACATCTTCTCGCTGCTGAGCATATCAAATGTTCTTTGTCAAACTTCTGAAAGTAAAGAAGTATTTAAACGAGAATCTGTCAAAGAAATTCATCACTTTCAGTCAAACCTTCTATTTCTTTTCTGTTCTATTCATTCTTAAAGCAAATGAAGATCTTCAATTCTGCATGAACTATTGAAAACTAAATGTCATTTTCAAAAGAAATAAATATTTTCTATTACTGATAAATGAGATCATTGATAAAATAGTGAGTTGCAAGCATCTGACTAGATTGAACATCATATCAGCGTTCAACAAACTTCAAATGCATCTTGATAATGAGAATTACATCACTTTTATCACTGCTTTAGAAGCATATAAATACAAGATGCTATCATTCAAACTGACTAATAAATTGATCTCTTTTTAGCAATATATGAATGACATTCTATGAGACTTTCTGAACGACTTTTGCCAAGTCTATTTAAATGACATTCTCATTTATAGCAAAATGAGAAAGAAACATAAAGATCACATCAAACTAGTATTGAGTCAACTACGCGAAGCTGAACTGCAGATGAATATTCAAAAGTGCAAATTCAATGTAAAAGAGACTGTCTTTCTAGAAGTCATCGTATCAGAACTAGATCTTCATATGAATCTTAGCAAAGTGACAGTCATAGTCAGCTGAATCACTTCAATCAATCTAAAGAAAATTCAGAGCTTCGTGAAATTTGTTAACTTCTATCATTGTTTCATTAAGAACTTCTTGAAGCTAGTTAAATCATTCACTCAGCTGACTAGAAAGAATACATCTTTTGTTTGAAATGAGATCTGTGTTCAAGTCTTTGACAATTTAAAGAAACAAGTCAACTCAATCTCAGTACTTTGTCACTTTGATCTTAAACGACAAGCTATTCTGAAGATCAACGCTTTAAACTATGTAAAAGATGAAATACTATCTCAGTACAATGATGAGAAAGTTCTTCATTCAATAATCTTCTACAGCAAAAGCATGATTCTCACTGAGATCAATTATCACATTTATGACAAGAAATTGCTAGTCATTATTCAATGTTTTGAACATTGATGACTTAAGCTGAAATGCATTGAACTATTCATTCAGATGTTCATTGATCATCAGACTTTGAAAATCTTCATGAAAAACAAACAGTTAAGTCAATGACAAGTCAATTATCTGAACATTCTATCAAAGTTCAACTTTCAGATCATCTTTAAATCAGGCAAAATAAACACTAAAGTCAATGCTTTAATCAGAATGTTTCTAGTGAACGTCTTTGAATCAGCTCAACGTCTTAAAGATCATTTTCAGACTATTCTGATCTTTGATAGAGTTGATGTTCTATCTGTTGAATTGAAAGCAAATCTCTATCAACAAGTATATATGATCAATCAAACAGATGAGCTTTGCAGCGAATATAAACAAGTTATGAACGACAATAAGCTCAAATTTCATATCACTAAACTGAAGAACTGTGAAATCATTGATGACGTTCTATTTAGAAAAGATCTACTATGAGTTTCTAAGAACATGCACATGAAATTACTACAAGAAGTGCATGATCAATCTTTAATCTCTCATCTCAACAATAAATGAATCATTGATCTAGTTCAGCGTTTCTACTATTGATCAGATCATCAAGCTACTATTCAATGATACATTCAAAACTATCATGCTTGTCAGCGAAGCAAAGTCTCTAAAAATAACATTAATGAACTTCATCATTTTTTCTTAATTTCATAGAAACGCTGAAAAGATATAACTATGAACTTCATCATTGAACTATCTCTGTCAGAAAACTATAACATCATTTGCACAATCATATGTCATTTCATCAAAGAACATCACTATGTTTTCTGTCATTGAAAAGATGATGACATCTCAGTTGAAGAAACAGTCTGAATTATGCTATGAAACTTTTATCAACTGCATGATCTACTCAGTTCTATTGTTTCAAACAGAGACTCTCAATTCATATCAACTATGTAAAAAAGTCTTTGCAAGTGACTGAGAATCACAGCTAATTTATTCACAGTCTATCATTCTGAGATTGACAATCAATCAAAATGAGTCAATCAAGACGTTGAATGCGAACTTAGAATTTACTGCAATTACATGCAGAACAACTGAGTCAAATGAATATTTATGATGAAATTCAGCGACAATTTCAATATCTTCTTGATCACTTCAATGATTCTCTTTTACTTCAATAAAGAATTTCATTCTTGAATGAGTTTCAATTCAGATATAACTGACTATGAAATGACTTGTGAATGACTTGAAGCTAGAAAAGCAGATGATATTGTCATTTGAATGAAAGAGTTACTGAGCTTCAATCATTAACAATTGAAAAAAACGAAACTGATCATCAAAGTTCAGATCAATAAACATAAATAAGACGTCACATATGAAGTAAATGACTGAGTTTGACTATCTTTCAGAAACGTTAAAACAATGAGACTCTGCAAAGATTTAAAAGACAAACAGCTAGATTTTTATCAAATCACTGCTAAAATAGATATCTTCTATCATCTTCATTTATCAGTCAGCATGAAGCATTTGCATTTGATATTCAGCTCAAAGCTACTATGATTGTATTCAGAAAATCTTCTATCAGAACAATATTCAGAATCACTCAGATCAATCATTATTGAAGATGATGAACATTGAAAAATAGATGATATATTGAACTTCAGACGCTATTGAGATCAAATATAGTACAAAGTCAAATGAAAAAATCTAGATAAAGACAACAAATGATACTATGTTGATAAAGAAAAATTCAATAATTCAGAGAAAGTTTTGAATGAATTTCATAAGCTATATTCAAGCAAATCGCGCTAAATATCGAAATAACTATCAACAAAAGCAAGCAAAGAAACTACATTCATATGAACATGAATTTTCGAAGAAGAAGATAATGTTACGAGTGTATCAAGATTGATAAGACTGAACAAGACTGAAGTTCTAATCAATTTGCAATGCACGCTAATGAGTACTCTGTGTAATGATTAAAGCTAGTTAATGATCTAGTCGAAATCTGATTTAGATCTGACTCAGATTTGACTCAAATATGACTCAACACTTTTTTTCTTTCTCAACACTCTTTTCTTTCATCAACATCTTGTTCATCTACATCATTTTCTTTTCATGTTACAAACACATTTCTTTTGAGTCTAGCACAGTCTCTGAACATTACATAAATAGAAGCTTTTGTATCAATCTTCTTCTGTATTTTTAATATTTAGTTATAACTATTTCTAAAGATCAAGCACTATCAACTCTGATCTTCATTGATTGTATTATTTAGACATGATTCTGACACTGAATTAATTTCAGACTGTGACATCATTAAAGAGTCAGATGAAAGAGAGAAAAAGTAAAAAAGAAATAAGCTCATAAAGTTCTTGCATTGAGAACAGTTATAGTATAGAGTGCAAAGAAAAGTAATAGTAAATATGAAAAGAATATTACGTTAGCACAGTGTTCACTACACTATATAAAATCTTGCATAGATTCATAATGAGTGTTGAATTGAGTAAGAATCAAAAAAAAGATTTTTAAACTGCTTTTCAAGTTTGTAAAGAACTTTCTGAAAGATCAATGCATTATAATCACAATTGATGATTACATGATGATGAAATGCAGCATAAACATTAACATATTACAAGATTTTTTGCTATCATCAATATTATATTTGTTTTACAATGTAAACTTGTAAAAATCATATAACAACATTAAGTTAAAAACTAACTTTACAAACTTCATAAATGATTTCAATATCTTGATATACAAAAAGTTTATAAAACATAATTATAAAGTTCTTAATGAAATCTATGATAAATGCAAACAGTGATTAAAAACACATGACATCAAATTCTTAATGACAAAGCATGAGTTGATTCACTTTATGAGAATTTTTAAATGATTCAACATGAAAGTTGATGTAAAGTTAATGAAACATCAGATTAACTTGAAATTAAATATCAAAGTCTTGAGAATTCAATTGAACTTTAAGCTGAAATGAGTAATTCACATGCATCATGTTGAAGCAAAACTAGTAATTAAACAAAAGATCATGCAGACAATCATTGAGTTTACTTGAGATTTGTCAGTGATGACAAGTAAATAAATATACTTCGCAATGATATACTTTCTACTTAGTCATGAAGTCATCATATGATATACATCATAAAAAGTGAAAGATCATTGAAAGAGTTTGAACATTAAGCTAAAATTAATGCAAGAAAAAGCATTGCAACAAATTATTAACATTTATCATACAACATTAACAAAGATTTTATAAATGAAAATAAACATGATGTTAATAAATATTCACTTATGAAAGCTGATATAAAAATCAATAACAAACATGAATTCTTGAAAATCAAACAAAGTTATTGAAATAATAATGCATT
>JAABUT010003688.1_pt1 | contig 12844 bp, 16 predicted proteins | sample 5559281 | NCBI WGS metagenome assembly JAABUT01 (sample SAMN10711880, study PRJNA513359) | rock metagenome | isolation source: Antarctica rocks | place: Antarctica: Victoria Land, Ricker Hills nord | collected 2016-01-04
AAGGAGACGAGCTCATCGGCTACATTGTGCAGCATAAGAACGGTCCAGAGAAGAAATTCATCAACCGGAAGAAGCCTCAGATGCAGAAGCTGAAACGGGCAATGAAGTGTTGGCAGAATCTTAACAACATGGAATGTCCAATTACGTGCCCAAATTGGACAAGTATGTGAAAAACACAAGAACGGTTTTGCCGTGAAGTACCCCGGAGAGAAGAAATTGTATTTTGGAAATCGCAACCTCACTGTGCGATTGATGAGCGATATGCGAATGCCCTAGAATACTTGAATCAACTGCGAACCAAACATGCAGAGGCTCCAGTGGACATCCCTACAATGCCAATGTTTGCAGGACAATCCGCCTAAGCGTTTCAAGGTCGTTTTGATGTTTAGAACGATAAAGCCCTTTGTAAACTAATGGAGTTAGTCAACAATATGTTGGCAAGGTAACCTAGTAGCGAGAATCTCCTAAAGCAACACATACCAAAGCAATGTTGAAAGATGTTGCCGGCTGTCAGAAAAGACAGGAATGGTAAGAAGTGTGTTGGTGTGACAATGGACAATTCGCTTGTGAGCTTTCAAAGAGAAGCCATGTCAGAGACTGCTCAGGTGCCCCGGCTTTTAAGCTGGCAAGGTACAGTCCGTCCTGTTTGGACACAAAGAGGAAACAAAGACAGACGCCACACTAACTTTGCTATCGAGTCAATCGAGCAAACTTTCAACGGTAAAACTAAATATGCCGTTCACAGGAAGCAGCGGTCTTGCAAGGTAGTGTTGAAGAGACTCAAGAAGGCAATTCTGCGGAATCTTTAGCAGCTAGCCCGGAAGCAGGAAATGCTGAAAAGACTCAAGAAGGCAATTCTGCGGAGTCTACAGCAGCTAGCCCGGAAGCAGGAAATGTTGAAAAGACTCAAGAAGACAAACCTGCGGAATCTTCAGAAGCTAGCCCGTTGTGTGTGGAGAGTTCGGGCTAGCAAGTGAGCATTCATAGTTGTGTTCTGAGTGCAGGGTCCTCTTTGCTCCCCACTCACACTCACAACGACTTCTAGAAGGCAGAACTAATGAGCTGGGCGGTTCAGGTCATCATGTTACTTTCAAATGCAAAAGTGTTGGAAAGGTTCACCTGGCCGCTCTGGACCTCTCAGCTGTCTAGTGTCTGGAGAGACGCCCACTTGGCTGTTACTGCCCCAAGTCTGTCAGGAGGGTGCAAGCTGGAACTTTGGCGGCTCTGTGTTGCGGATGTGCACGTTGCAACAGGAAAAGAAGTGTGTCATTGGATTCTTGACAACGCAATCGCATAAAATCAACCGGAACCGGAAGCTCCCACTGGAGAGTGCATGACTGCAACGATCAATACAAGATTTGGCCAACCACTGTTGATAATGCGGCCGCATGAACAGCGGCATCCGGCCGGAAAAGCATATAAGAAGATCAACTTGGTAGTATGTACAGTGGTCAGCATGATGGAACAGAGATGCGACAAATGCACCTTCATTGGGGATGAGGCTGCGCTGGAGCAACATCGCAAGCGGAAGACTCCATGCAACGCTGGCCAGCATCTCTGCAGGAAGGGCTGCGGCAGAGGCTTAAAAAGTCCCGATACTCGGCGCAATCACGAGAAGACCTGCAATGGTCCAAAGAAGACTCGAGAGGAGCTGCAGATGGAGAACACATCCTTACAAGCTGAACTGAGCAATCAGGAGGAGGCAAGCAACCAACACATGGCAGTTGCTAGCCAGGCATCCATTGCAGCTGTCAAAGCAGTTTGTGAAATCATGAGACAACCTCATAAGGAGTTTGATGCCAGCAAGCTTGAACTCCACCAAGCATGTTTGGTTCGCAGTTGATTCAAGTATTCTAGGGCATTCGCATATCGCTCATCAATCGCACAGTGAGGTTGTGCGATTTCCAAAATACAATTTCTTCTCTCCGGGGTACTTCACGGCAAAACCGTTCTTGTGTTTTTTCACATACTTCTCCAATTTGGAAACAGTTTTCCATTCCGTAAGTGGACATTCCATGCTGTTAAGATTCTGCCAACACTTCATTGCCCGTTTCAGCTTCTGCATCTGAGGCTTCTTCCGGTTGATGAATTTCTTCTCTGGACCGTTCTTATGCTGCACAATGTAGCCGATGAGCTCGTCTCCTTTTATGCACAAGACTGCAGAGGAGTCTCGACAGTCTGACGGGACTGCTGATGATTCTACAAAAGTAACAGAAGATGCTGCCGGTGCTTACAAGACTTCAGAAGAGTCTCAACAGTCTGACGAGACTGCTGATGAAATTACAACAGTAACAGAAGATGCTGCCGGTGCTGACAAGACTGCATAGGAGTTTCATCAACCTGACGAGACTGGTGATGATTTTACAAAGGTAACAGAAGATGCTGCCGGTGCCGACAATGATCCAGAGCCGTCTGACAAGACTACTGATGATTCAACAAAAGTAACAGAAGATGCTGCCGGTGCCGACAAGGATCCAGAGCAGTCTGACAAGACAAAAGTATCACAAGACTCAAGACACAAGTTTCATATGTTAGCAGGATGTGCATGAGATAGACTGTCTGATTATGAGACAGACTGTCTGACTTAGAAACAGAAAAGGCTTGCGCGGGACAGTTTGTCTGATTATGAGACAGACTGTCTGACATTGAGACAGATTGTGTGCAAGACAAGGCTTGCATGGGACAGACTGGGAAAGTGTTCATAGAGTGACAACATACGATCCCACACGAACAAGATTGTGTTTCCATTTTAGACCCGATGCAAGCAAGCCCGTAAGAAGATTGTCATGTGTCAAGAATAGTCATCTGTCTAGAATGCTAATGCAAGCAAAATATCCACCTATGTTTTACATCCTAAATTGTCAATATAACCTTAGTATTTACTTTATAAAATGTGGTCTTCTTGCAGATTGATTCATGTGTTGCAGATGTGGCAAAACACTGTGGGACTTGAGCAATCAGTGGACTGGCATCTACAACGCTGTCCACTTTCGAGACACGCCGTGATGTGTTTCTCATGTTGTCAAGGTATGACATAGACTGTCTTACTATAGACAATAGTGTGTCTGCATGCAAAAGCGACAGTCTGGTCACTGATTTGGGACTGTTTATGACAACAAGCTGCCTTTCTGCAGGTCTTGAGGCTACATTTTCCAGATGTTTGCTTGGCCTCTTGCTTCTTTCTTGGTCGTCATTGCTGCCCAAGTGGGTTTTTCACGTCCTGGCACTATGCCAAATTGAAAGGCATTTTGCTAGTTGTTCAGCCACTCGCTTTGCGGTCCGGGGATCATAGTCAATGTTGTATATGTCAAACACATCCGAACACCTTTCCAAACTACATTGCTGCTCTGAAGTGTAGGTATTAGAAGGTTTCTCGGCACCCTCGTCCACATCTATGAGGATGCTTAGGAGCTTGGACACATCTGAGACAAGCCGATCTGAGTCTGTCAGAGGTAACCACTTCTCCACATTGGCATTGAACTTAAGCAATCTGCCATTGGTTGGGCAGCGGCAAATCTTTTCTGTGACAGCACCCCCTTTCCCGTACACCCAAATGTCCTTGATCAGTATCTTCACAACCGCCACCCCTTATGTGCCTTTGCAGTTGGTACCACCGGTGATGCGGGTTAGATCTGGACGATGTGTATCTGCAAGCTTGTTTTATTTCTTCCGGTGGTATCTAGCACGAGCTTCTGCGCACTGCCTTGCTCTGTGTTCATCATCTGCCCAGTATCGCTCCGACCTTGCATTGCGAAAGCTTTCATCTGTTGCCTTTTTGTGGTGCCACAACCTGCGTTTGCTCTCAAGCCGGCGGCACTGCCGTTCATTTGTATTCAACATTATGCAAGCAGATATGCCATGAATAGATATCGTTGTATGAGATTGCATCACAGTGCGTCACCTAGTACCCAACCAACCTTTGTTGCTCACTCACAAAGTCCAGCACTAACCAACAGCTCTTCTTGCAAGTGGCCACTGGCACGCTCCCGGTAAACCTGAAACTGGCTTCTGGTGTGTGCAGACGCAAGGCAAACATGCCGTTTCCTGTACCCAGGCTGTTGAACAAGCAGCCTTGGCAGCGCTCTGAACACAGTCTTTAACAGTAAGCAAGTTTGAAGTCTCTTGCCTACAGCAGCTTCTGGCAAGCCAGCGGGTCTCTCCTATCTTGTGTTTCTGGAAGGTATCCCAGGTCAACAAGAATCTGTTGCAACTTGTGTGGAAATCAGTTTTGGGCCAGCAAATTGGGGCTGGTTAAGTGCTTCTTTGACAATCAAGTATTACAGTTTCTTTAATCTGAGCCAACGTTCGGTTGCAGATCCAAGTTTGAGTGAAGACTATGTCAAGATGGGTGCACACTTCGACCACAGCAAGACAGGCACAGCAACGCCACTGCTGCTGACCTCAAAGAAGGCCTCAGGCGCTTTCTTAGCAAGTGTGGTATGGCATGCCGGCGTCATCTGAAACTTCTACAAGGATGTTGCAGTGTTTGCAGCAATGTTGCTAACAACACAACAAAGCAGTATCCAATAGGCAACTCAGCTATGTAAGGTTGTCTCTCTAAGCTGCCAGCATCTATCCTGCTAATCAAGCAAAAAGTCTACAGCTGCAGGAGCCTGGGTTTTAAGTAGCTCAATCACAGCGTGTGTGAAGGGGTCAGGCAAGATGTATTCCTCAATCTTGATGTCTTTGATGGTGATTGCATATATGTAATTGTCTGAGCGCTCGTTGCTTCGACGCGCTTGCCCGCGTGTAAGGGGTGCCAGCTTTGTGTTGCTAAAGGCAGTCAGTATCTGCCTGATGGCCGTCTTGAAAACTTTTCCCTCTGATCCTCTGTGTACTTGCTTGGCACCTGCTATCTTGCAGAGCTTCTGAAGATCCTTGATGACAGGAACCAGCTGATCCGCTTTGGCAACCAACCGTGCTGCTGGGATTTCTGCCTCCAAGTCTTGTGACGAGCTAATCTCCACCAGAGCGCAAAGTCGATGCATGGCACCTATTGTGGCCGGCAGCTTATCCCACATACACAGATATGGGTTGCCTGGCAAGTTGCTCTCTGCCATCCTTGCTGCTGTGACGCGGATATCATGGTACATGCGCGAGAACATCTGCTTCTTGAACGAGGCGGCGCAGATCTCATCAAACACCAAGGCTCTCAACTCTGTGGCAGCATCGCTGCAGTTGACCCTCCTGTCAACTTCTCGAGCAGCATGTTGACAGGCTGGCCCATGTAGTAGCCATCCTGACCCTTGTGTAGTTGCTCTTGTAGCTCTGCTGCAACATTTGGCTCCAAGGAGGCCAACACAGCATACCCAGGGTTACCCAGGGTTACCTTGCACAAGCGTGTTCTGGGAGGATCCTGGCTCTGGGCCTGAGGTTCTTGCCAGCCCTGCCAACCCAAGCAGCTCTTCATTGCCCTCAGGCGCTTGCGGCTGCTCTTGAGGAGCTGGTTTGTCATCCCGGCTGGTGTATGCATTCAACTCTAGAAACAAGCCAAAGCCCTCTGCGTGATACCCCTTGCTGAGGTGGCTTTCCAAAGTTGTGTGAGAGTGCACATTAGCCAACCAAGCTGGCATACCCCGCTGACGGGCTGTGCACAGCTGCTCCTTCAATACCCTCAGCTGCTGTGCAGCTGCTGCATCGTCTTTTGGGTCAAATGTAAGCACTTGATCCAGAAGACCTTCCTCAGTGCGAAGGACTTATGGCCACAGTAATGCTCTTGCACACACCCCATGTGCTTGATGTGTCGCCCAACAGCCTCCAGGCTGGTGCACAAGGACCTCCGCTGTTTGAGATTGGTTGGAGTGTCGCAGCAGTAATACAAGTCTGGGCTGCCAAACTGTCTGACCCGTTTCATTGCTTGGAAAACATCCCGCACGCAGCAGCTGTGTGCGCTGCTGTACACAAACATATGGTCAAAGTGTGATTTTTCCCCTTTCTTTTGGGTAAAGTTCACCTGCATTCCAGCGTTTGAAGTCAGCAGGTGTTAATGAAGGCACAAGTACTGTGTCTGGTGTGCAAACTGTTTTGGTCATGCAATTTTGCAACACTGTTGTGTGACGTAAAGCAACGCCAGCCTCAGCAGAGTACATGTACGTCCGCACTCACCCCCAACAGTGAGCGTAGGCGTGTATAGAAGCAGCGCGCATTGGAACCAGCGGTTTTTCACATCAGCCAGGTCTGCCTCCTTCACGCTGCCCGGAGTGTCACCCGAATATTATAGGATGTCCAAGTTTGGCAACTGCTGCTTGACCTGATTGTGCAGCTTGTCTGCAAAAGTTTTTGTGCCACAGAAGACTGCACATTTCCTGCCAGATGCCAGGCGCTTGATGAGCTCATCTGCAAATTGCTTCTTGTTGTTAAGCCTGTAGGCCTTGCGTGGCTCTTGGCACCACGAGTTGTGGATGACCTTCACCTTCTCTGCACGTGCATTGAAAATGTGGTGCGCCAGATTGAGCGTCCTGTTTGTCGTGTAGGCATCCGCAAAGACGACCTTCCGCCCTTTCATCACCACACCATGCAGCACTGCAGTCACCAGCCCAGCACGGTCGCTCATCGTCGTTTCACAGCTCAGCTGCGTCAAGATGCTTTCACTCTCGTCCATAAGCACAAGGTCGTATTTTTCAGCGCCTTTGAGACGCCCAAGCGACTCTGCCTGGCAGACAAGGCGTGGGACCTCAGCCAGGTTGGTACCCTCCACGGCTTTGTTGTACTGCACAAAGAGCAAGCTGTCTGGGCAGTCAGTGGCATGCCTCTCTGTCCATGCAGCCTTGATCACCCTGTTGAAATTGCTGATGTGATCATGGGCAAGGGTCACTCGATTGCTGACAATCAAGACGCGCCCCTTCCTAAGGACACTTTCTGCGATCAACTTCTCTGCTCCACGTGTCTTTCCTGCAAAGACAAAGCATCATGTTGCACACTCTCCAGTGTTCCCACCACTCTTGCATTGAATGTGAGTAAATCATGGTGCAGCTTGAAAGACACAACATACAGTCTCAACTTGCATGTACCAGGCTTTGACCAGATGACCAGACCGGCAGCAGTCTCATCGCTGTAGTCTTGCAGGTATGGCTCATTGCATGCATGCAGCTCCCAATTGCACAACTTGCATACGTTGCTTATTTCTGGCAAGTAGAACTTCCTCAGCTTCGCCTCTATTTCGCTCATGCATTGCTCCTTGAAGAAGCGCTGCAGCCAGGATCATTTCTCAGTTGGCATAGCAGATTTGGATTGTCCTGGTGCAACAGGTGCAGCAGCGGTCGGAAGCCCCATTGGGGGTTATAACCAAGCACTGCCTTAGCAAACTTGGCATCTGTGCTTGCTTTGTCATACTTGGCAGGGCATAGCATGGAGAACTCATGGAAGATCTTCAGACCAATATCTTGGTAGCCATTGGCTACTGCTGTGTTGGCAATCTTTGTGCAAACACTAAACCACATGGGTTCGTTGTGTGCTCTTGCAGGCTGCAAGCCCATAACAACCCTGACGCAGCAGGTCTTCTGGGACATGGGGCCCAGCACTCAAGCCAGCTTGTGCAGCAGTCCGCTTCTGCCAGGCAGCAGGTGGCATCTTAGCTGGGCCAGGATGCGTGCAAGCTCATCAGGGATGGGAGGAGGTGGATGATTGTACAGCGGGCGCACCCAGCGCTTGCCAGGGCTGGGGCAAACGGCAAGTACACCTACAGAAAAGAAGAGCCAGAATTAGGGTATGCACTTCTCAGGACAGGGCTTTATTCTTGCATTCTCAGCACTTACACCCACCCTGGGTAATGTAATGAGGTATGTGCCTGATATGGATTGCACATAGTACATTGCATATGACACCTTTTCCCCTTGGGTGCCACTGATGCACAGATCGTAGGTACAACAAATCTGCTTTCCGAAATTTGTACTCAATGTTCCAGACTTTGCTGAGTGTATCGGTGGCAGTACCTGCAGTGCCTGTACCAGTGATGGACTTGAAGTCCGCCTGTTTGTTGAGAGGACCGTCTGTCAGGCCTAGCTCGTTGCATAGGGTTGTGCGCCGGAAGCAGTAGTGAGCGGCTTTGCTGGTGGTCTCCATGGGTACTGAGTGGAGCACTGGCCATTCAGTCTCCCGCCGCGTCACCTCCTCCCGGGAGTCCGCGTCCACTACTGCTAGAGTCTTGAGCAAGATGCCCACTCCGGCATTAGGATGCACTGGAGTCTCCTGATAGTGCTTTTCGAAGTCCCCTCAACCCCACTGACCGTTTGCATGACGAAAAAGTGGATTTTTGTTGCCAAGCGGCATGAGCACTTCCGTTGGCATATTGGTTTTAAGATAGCTGTGTAGACTCTTGAGCTTCCGTTTGTAATCCTTGAGTCCAAGTGATAGTGACGGAAGCATGTTGCTGCTGTGCGTCTTTACATGGCAGGCAACCCTTATGAGGGTGTTTTCCCACATGACACATGATCATGATCCTGATCACATGACTGTTACCGGTAGCAAAACTAGCTCCCGATACGCTGTGACCGGTGTCAGATTGCTCCAAGGCTACCGGTAGCAGAAGTGTCACAAAGGGTAATATCTGTCAAGTGGAATGTCTGGGCTGTCACAAAAAGTCTGTTGTGTGTTCATACAGTTCCTTAGAGAAGTTGTACCTGGAAAACAGTGTTTTCGTGACAGCCCGTAGATGGGGCTCTCGGATTGAGAGTGCTCGTTGCCTCAAGGGGGTCACACTACCTGACTCAGCCAGCGGAAGCTTCAACTCTTGTTTTTGAGTTGAGTCTTGAGGGGGTTTGAGCTAAACTGAAAGGGGATGGGTCCCTGGAATTTCCATCAATACATGCATCCGTCCGACGGCTCCCTTGAGTTCAAAGCTGTCAGCAGTGATGCAATGAAGCCCCAACTTCTGTGCAACTTCTGTGAATTTGCATCAACACAAGATGGAATTTCCATCATTGCATGTCTACGTCATGTGTTTATTGTGCAAAGGTCAAATTTCCATTAACACATGATGGAATTTCCATCATTACATGCCTACATCATGGACAATTTGAATGTTTAACAAAGACATAGAGTTACGTTGAGACACTGAAGGGCAAGCTCAACTGGCAATCCATAAGACTGAGTTGCAGACTTGTGGAGTCGTCATTCTTGACGAATCTCCATCAGCGCATCTTGCTGATTCAGTACTACTTTTGTGTATTCTGATTCCACTTGATGTTATACTTTTCCAGAGTGGACGCTTTGACATACTTGCTGTCGTTTCCCCTTTTTATAGCTTTCGCACGGTTGATTGCGTCTTTACGCTCCGCGTGGTACTGTGCACTGAATTTTGCTTTTTGAACCCTATTTCTGAGGTACCAGATACGATTAGCTTGCTTATCGCCCTGTTTTGTCTTTCGGTCCGGCTTAGTGATCATCATCGCCTCCAGTTTGTCTTCTAGTGCATTCATAATTATTGTGTCCGTCTTGTTGTCATTAGCTTCCTATGAGCTCTTGTCACACTCACCGGTACGACACCAGCGGTAGTACCGGTAACCGCCTTAGCCTTTGTTGAGTTCCGGTACACAAGCTCATAAGGAGCTTTTAACAATGAAACAAATAAGAAACAATCATCATGGTGCGAGGAGGACAAAGCAAGAACGATACCGTTGACATAGACAACTTGTTTCAGCTCACAACATCCGCTTGGGTCTCTGATTCACGGTCGGAGCAGCGTAAAGAAACCATCTTCAAAAATGTGTGGAAAGCCGGTTTGAAATCCAAGTCACAGGCACCTTACGCGGTTGCTTTGCGCAAGTGGCTTCGGTATAGCTCTAAGTTGCGCAATTTCTTCTTTGGCCTTGCGCATGAGATGACATACATGCTTCTTGTATTGCAGGTATGAGACAGTGATGAAGGCCAAAGACGCACTCTTCAACAGCTTGCAGGACAGTGAAGAACAAGTTGTGTGGCTTTTTGGATTGGCTGCTTGACGCAATCGAGGTGCACAACAGCAATTCCCATCTTAAGCCAATCATTGCTCCATCACAACAGTTGGAGCACGCTGTGCAAGCGCTCTGTTGTGTGAAGACTTGTCAGATGGGCATTGCTGGGCAAGCTGATGGCTGGAACCCCAAAAGCGACATGCTCAAGGGACCTTTCATACGGGCCAAGCATATGCAGGCTGACCTTGCGACATGCACGGGAAGCTTGAACAGCAGGCATTTGACGGTCACGCAGTACCGCGCTTACCTCAATGAGGGTTGGACATTCAAGACCACCCCGGAGCATGCTTTGACAGGTATGCTCATGGTCGTTGAAGCAACCACTGCTACCAACTGCGGATTGAGTAATGACAATACTGGCTGTCAGCACCGGCTGACCGTTATCAGCCCCCTCTCTTGGCATTCCTGTAGATTGAGCCAAATGGGGCATTGGTTTGCATCAGAGCTGTTGCCAACTGTGGGTTTGGTGCTCAAGGACTCAGGAAAGTGGAGTTTCCAATGAGACCTCTGCTGGCATTGCCTTCAAATGAGCTGGCGTGCATGCTGGAAGGAGTTGGAAGAGTTAAATACCTGCAGAGGAAATAAGCTTTGCTAGGGGTGGCTAGCAGTACAAAGGTTTAGCAGAATCATGCATAGTTGAGCTGTAGCAATGTTGACTGACAGGCTGCAGCTACTGCAGCTGCCAAATATGGGAAGACACAAGATGCTCCTGAACATGCCCGTGCTCTTGATGTTGAGTTGACCATGAAGGCAACAATGATCATGAACCACCCACAGCACCCTATAGTGTGCATATGCATGCCCCACATGGGGGCTGACGGTATGTGGTGGATGCTCCACAACATCTTTGGGAATCATGCATCCAGTGACAACAGCATAAGACACCAGATTTCACCTCATGCCAGATGCGTTGCCATTGAACTTGGAGGCATCAAACGGGAGAAACCTTCCGCGCATGCCCCACAGTCTGGGGTCACTGCCACACCATCAGCTCCATTTGCCGGTGTCCTTCCTAAATGGATTTCGCTTCCATGCAACAAGTGCTTGAGTGGTGAATAGTTCCACAGTCAACTGCCAGCTTGACAGCATGTCTCTTTTTGAGACAAATGTCAAAGAAAGCTTTAACAAATTTGCGTTGCAGACAATCTGCAATGTGTCAAATAGCGAGACAGGTAGGTTTCCGTCTCAATCTTGTACACCATAAAGAGTCAACCTTCAAAGCTAGATGTTGAGAGCCCTAGCACCATCATGCGACACTGATGAAATATCATGCTCTGTACAAAGTGTGGATCTAAAATGGTATTAGTTCTGCCTTCTAGAAGTCATTGTGAGTGTGAGTGGGGAGCAAAGAGGACCCTGCACTCAGAACACAACTATGAATGCTCATTTGCTAGCCCAAACTCTCCACACACAACGGGCTAGCTGCTGTAGACTCCGCAGAATTGCCTTCTTGAGTCTTTTCAGCATTCCTGCTTCCGGCTAGCTGCTAAAGATTCCGCAGAATTGCCTTCTTGAGTCTCTTCAACACTTCCTTGCAAGACCGCTGCTTCCTGTGAACGGCATATTTAGTTTTCCCGTTGAAAGTTTGCTCAATTGACTCAATAGCAAAGTTAGTGTGGCGTCTGTCGTTGTTTCCTCTTTGTGTCCAAACAGGACGGACTGTACCTTGCCAGCTTAAAAGCCGGGGCACCTGAGCAGTCTCTGACATGGCTTCTCTTTGAAAGCTCACAAGCGAATTGCCCATTGTCACACCAACACACTTCTTACCATTCCTGTCTTTTCTGACAGCCGGCAACATCTTTCAACATTGCTTTGGTATGTGTTGCTTTAGGAGACTCTCGCTACTAGGTTACCTTGCCAACAAATTGTTGACTAAGTCCTTTAGTTTTCAAAGGGCTTTATCGTTCTAAAAATCAAAACGACCTTGAAACGCTTAGGCGGATTGTCCTGCAAACATTGGCATTGTAGGGATGTCCACGGGAGCAGGAGACCACTGAGCACCTCAAGGGCTCCGGCCTCAGTATGCATTTTCCCAACTTCACGCCCGGCATCGACAAGCTTGTGCAATGGTTCTGGTTGCTTCGCGGACGTGACCACCCGGAAAACCACAACATATTACTGGTGCCGGGTGACCCAAAAAATGCACTAATATGCCGCGAGGGAGGCTGGAAATCTTGCGACAGGGATGAAGCTTTGTTTGAAGTATACTCTAAAGACGTGACAGCATTGTACAACAAAGTGGGAAGCGAATTCAGCGACCCACCTGCAGAGATCCGTTTTTTCAAGAACGAGTATTTGCTGCACGGAATAATAATGGACATAATTTCTTCGGGCCGCGATAGCAGCATATTCAAGTCCTGGAAGCATGCTATTTGTGAGACTTTGTCTCAGATGACAATGGAACTGTATGGTCAAGAGGTTCCCAGCAGCGCAGCTTACAGCTGCCAACAAGCATATGACTCAAACTTGCAGGAGATGGAGCGAATCGAGCTGGAAGTGAAGCAACTACTGCATAGGTTAGCAGTTCTGGGCCAAGCAAACAGAACAATCTTTATGCAAAATCGCAATACTGATGTTTAGAACATGAACTTGAAGCACCAAGATGTCATTTTATGATGAAAGTGAGCACGACTTGCCTGGACAAACTTTTCCTTCAGTTTGGCAGTGGTATGAAAACAATCAACTGAGTTGACTAGCCAGTACGCAGGCCCTGCTTCATATCAGCGGCTGTTGGGTTGCTAGTTTTGGAATACAGATACGCACCATCTACCATCACAAAGTCTTTGTCAAAGTTCAGAGGCTCACCATTCTGGGGGTCATGGTCAAGATGTTGCTGCAGATACTCAGCCAACAGTTTGGTGTCAGCTGCTTTCATCTTTGCCACATCTGATTTA
>JAABUT010003689.1_pt1 | contig 12843 bp, 8 predicted proteins | sample 5559281 | NCBI WGS metagenome assembly JAABUT01 (sample SAMN10711880, study PRJNA513359) | rock metagenome | isolation source: Antarctica rocks | place: Antarctica: Victoria Land, Ricker Hills nord | collected 2016-01-04
CTCCGGCGCGTATTCGAGGTCGGCGTCGCAGACGACCATCACGTCCCCGGTGGCGATGGCCGCGGCGCTTCGCACAGCGGCGCCCTTGCCCTGGTTGCGCTCGTGCAGGTGAACCAGCAGCCGGGGGTCTTCCATGCCGCGTAGAACCTCCCGGCTGCCGTCGCTCGACCCATCGTCCACCACAACGAGCTCCACCTCGCAGGGGAACTCCACCCCGAGCACCCGCTTGACGGCGGCCTGCACCCTCGCCACCTCGTCGTACACCGGCATGAGGACCGACAGCTTCACCGGGTCATCTTCCCCGACACTCCGGGCGGGCGTCGCGTAACGCGGCCCGCGTCGCGACCCTCCACCTATCCTGTGGGCCGGTCGGGTGCTCGCCCGGCAGTCGACCGACAGGTGCGAGAGCGCAGGGGAGTCACGGTGCCGAGCTTTACCCGCGACGTCGTCGTCATCGGCGGCTGCGGGCACGTCGGCCTGCCGCTCGCGATCGCGTTGGCCGGCCGAGGTGCTGACGTGGTCATCTACGACGTCTCGGATCAGGCAGTGAAGTCCGTCAATGACGGTGTCCTACCGTTCGACGAGCCTGGAGCGGCGCCGGTCCTGGACCGGGTGCTTGTGGAGGGCAGGCTGCGAGCCAGCACGGATCCCGCAGTCGTCGCCGAGGCCGAGATCGTCGTCGTCGTGATCGGCACGCCAGTTGACGAGCACCTCAATCCCGACCCGCGTGCCATTCCCCGTGCACTGGGAACCTGCACGCCTTACCTGCGAGACGGTCAGCTGCTGGTGCTGCGGAGCACGGTCTACCCGGGGGTAACGGCGTTGGTCGAGCGGATGATTGCCGACCTCGGTGTTTCGGTGGACGTCGCCTTTTGCCCGGAGCGCATCGCCGAGGGCCGGGCGATGGTCGAGTTGTTCTCGCTGCCCCAGATCGTATCGGCGCGTAGCGAGCACGTTCGCCAGCGCGCCGCAAAGCTCTTCGGTCTACTCACCGACACTGTAGTGCCGCTCGAACCCGAGGAGGCCGAGCTGGCGAAGTTGTTTACCAACACCTGGCGCTACATCAAGTTCGCGACCGCCAATCAATTTTACATGATGGCCAACGACAAGGGGCTGGATTTCGAGCGCATCCGAACGGCGCTCGCTCTCGACTACCCCCGCGCGGCCGACATGCCGGGTGCTGGTTTCGCGGCGGGGCCCTGCCTCTTCAAGGACGCCATGCAGCTGGCCGCCTTTGACGACAACCGGTTCGCGCTGGGCCACGCGGCGATGCTGGTGAACGAGGGGCTTCCGCTCTACGTGGTGAGCCGCCTCGAGGCGCGACACGACCTCTCTCGGCTGACAGTCGGCATCCTCGGGATGAGCTTCAAGGCCGGCTCCGACGACACCCGCTCGAGCCTGTCGTACAAGCTCAAGCGCATCCTCGCCTTCAAGGCCCGCGAGGTGATCTGCACCGACCCCTATGTCACCACCGACCCCGCGCTGCTGCCGCTGCAGCACGTGCTCGACCGCTCGGATCTGCTGGTGGTCGCAACCCCACACCCCGAGTACGCGGGGCTCGACGTCGACAAGCCCGCGGCCGACGTCTGGGGCGTGCTGGGCCACGGGGTGCGGATGTGACTCCGCGGGTGACCGTCGTGATCCCTGCCTACCAGGAGGGCGAGGCGGTCGTCGCGGTGCTCGACCGGCTCTTCGAGGCTATTGAGCTGGCCTGTGAGGTCCTCATCGTGGTCGACATGGCCTCCGACACCACGGTGGCGGTGGTGGACAGCTATGCCCTGCACGAGCCACGGGTGCGAAGCCTCGTCAACACCTACGGTCGGGGACCAGCCAACGCCATCCGCTTCGGCATCGCGGCCGCGCTGGCGCCGGTCGTCGTGGTGACGATGGCCGACGGCAGCGACGATCCGAGGCAAATCGATGACCTTGTGCGCCTGGTCGACCGTGGCGTGGTCGTTGCCGCGGCGTCGCGCTACGCGCCGGGCGGTCAGCAGGTGGGCGGTCCGCTGTTGAAGAGCGCGCTCTCCCGGATGGCCGGTCGCTCGCTGCACTTGTTCGCACGGATCGGGACCCGCGACGCGACCAACTCCTTCAAGGCCTACTCGACGGACTTCGTGCGAAGCGTGGGCATCGACTCCCGAGCCGGCTTCGAGATCGGTCTGGAGCTCACGGCGAAAGCCAAGCGCCTCGGCCTGCCCGTAGCGGAGATCCCCACCATCTGGCTCGATCGTTCGGCCGGGGTGTCAAACTTCAGGGTGGCCGCGTGGTTGCCCAAATATCTGCACTGGTACCGGTTCGCCTACGGCCCCAAGCTCACCCTCGAGGCTCTCCAGGCTCGCTCGGCGCCGCCCCCGATGACAACCGAGGAGATTGCATGAGCAGAGTCATGGTCAGTGGGTCGGCGGGCTTCATCGGCGGCTACGTCGTCGAAGAGCTCCTGAGGCGCGGGCACACCGTTGTCGGCATCGATAACTACTCCAAGTACGGCAAGATCACGAAGTCCTACGACGACAACCCGGCCTACCAATTTACCGAGGGCGACGCCCGTGACGTCGAGCTGATGACCTCGCTGCTGGACGAGTGCGACCACTTCATCGCGGGCGCCGCACTCATCGGTGGCATTTCCTACTTCCACGCCTACGCCTACGACCTGCTCGCGACCAACGAGCGCATCATGGCCAGTTCTTGCGACGCGGCGATCGCCGCGCACCGGGAGGGTCGCCTGCAAAAGGTCACCTACCTCAGCTCGTCCATGGTCTTCGAGTCGACCGACGACTGGCCGAGCTTCGAGGGGCAGGAGCGACAGATCCCACCGCCGCTGTCGTCCTACGGGTTTCAGAAGCTCGCGGTTGAATACTTCGCCAAGGCCGCCTGGGATCAGTACCAGCTGCCCTACACCGTGGTGCGACCCTTCAACTGCGTGGGCATCGGCGAGAGCCGTGCGCTCGGCGATGTCGAGGTCCTCTCCGGCAACGTGAAGCTGGCGATGAGCCACGTCGTCCCCGATCTGGTCCAGAAGGTCCTCAAGGGCCAGGACCCCCTCCACATCCTGGGCCAGGGCGACCAGGTGAGGCATTACACCTACGGCGGCGACCTGGCCCGCGGCATCGTCGACTGCGTCGAGCACCCCGATGCACGCAACGAGGACTTCAACATCTCCACCCCGGCCGGGCACAGCGTCCGCGAGCTCGCAGAGGTGATCTGGCGCAAGATCAAAGGCCCAGACGTTGCGCTGCGCCTGGAACACGATCCGGCTTACGAGTACGACGTGCAGCGTCGGGTGCCGTCCACCGACAAGGCCAAGCGTGTCCTCGGCTACGAGGCCACCACGTCGCTGGAGGACATGCTCGACGAGGTCATCCCGTGGATCGAGCGCGCGGTCGCGGCTGGGACCCTCTGACTAGTGTCTGCAGTGGGCGATGACACGGTCGCCAGCGAGGCCCTTCCAGCCGCTAACCGGGTCGCGTCGACGGCTCTTGCTCCCGTCAAGAGGGCGCCACGCGCAGCGCTAGTGACTCACCTGTCGTCGCTAGTGGCGGCGATGGGGATCCTTCTTCTCATAAATCGGCATCAGTGGTTCATCGGCGACGACTGGGATTTCGTCGTCGACCGTGGCCTTCATCACCCACAACTCGGGATCTTCCAGCCGCACAATGAACACTGGTCCACGCTGCCCATCTTGCTCTGGCGTCCCATCCACTGCCTGGTCGGCCTCAAGTTCTACCTGCCCTACCTGGTGCCCATGCTGGTGGCGCACATCACGTTGGGTCACCTGCTCTGGCGACTTTCTCTGCGCGCCGGCGCAGCATCCTGGATAGCCACCGCAGGGGTCGGCACCTTCCTGTTCCTCGGTGCAGGTGCCGAGAACCTGCTGTGGGCGTTCCAGCTCGGATTTGTCGGCAGCGTTGCATTCGGTAGCGCAGGCCTCCTGCTGATGTCCGGAGCTGCAGCCGATAACCGGCGCGTCGGTGTGCGTCAGGCGGCCTCCTGGGTCGTCCTGATCCTGGGCCTGATGTCGTCCGGCCTGGGCGTAACCATGGTGGTAGTGGTGGGGCTAGCAGTGCTCATGCTCCAGGGAATACGCGCGGCGTTGGTTGCCATCTCTGTGCCGGCCGCCGTTTATCTGATCTGGTATTGGCGGATAGGGAGCGCGGCCGTTGAGTCAAACAAGCTCGGCGTCAACGTCGATAGCGCTCCGCAGCTGCCGCAATACATCGTCACTGGGATCTCGCGCTCCCTGGAGGGCTGGACATCGTTGCGCGGGGGCGGCGGCGCGCTATTCCTGGGACTCCTCATCTTCGCGTGCCTGCGTGTCAAGGACATCCGCGGTCCGGCTTCGGTCGCCTTCGCGGGCGTTGCAGGCGTAGTCGTCCTCTTCACGCTCACAGGCGTAGGGCGCCTGGCGCTGGGCGTGGATGCGGCTGCGGCTGGGCGCTACGTCTACGCCGCCGTAGCGCTGTTGGTCCCAGTCGCCTGCCTGGCCTTGACTGACCTCCAGCGGTTCGGGAAAAGCCCTACGCCGGTTCTTCCCGCGCTGTTGGTGGGCATCGCCGTCGCCGGCGTCTCGGGGCTGATAATTGCGGCGAGGCAGGAGCAGCAGCGCGAGGACCCCGTGCGACGCCGCGTGCTCGCCGCTGCGGAACTGATTCGAGCGGGGATGCCCCTCACGGAGCAGGCCGTGGATTCGACGAGCCCTAACCTCACAGTTCCCTTGCTGGCACAGCTCGTCCGTGAGAGGAGGCTGCCAGCTGCGGTGCCTGCCGCGGCCGACGTGCTGGAGGCAGCTAGCCAACTGCAGGTCGCCCTGCGCGACGACGACCCCGGGTTGCCACCGTTGTCTGTCACCGCTGCTGCCCGGCTCACCCGCGTAGGGGTAGGCGGCGACATCGGCTGCAGCCTCTACCGCGTCGTCGCCCCCGACGGCCAGGTGGAGCTGCAGGCCGGCCGGGTCGGGGGCGCCCTCCGGATTGTCACCCCTGGCCCTTCGTCCATCACGGTCTTCCTTCGACGCCCGGGCTCGCCTGGTGTGTCCGCTGGCAGGCAACTTGCTCTGCCCGATGATTCATCGTGGCTCGTGACGACGGGCAGCGACGTGTCCCTAGTTGTCACTCTGCCCCTTGGAGACACTCGCCTGTGTGTCCGGCGACCAGCCACGTGAGCCAGTGCAGGCCGATCCGGCGAAGCTGGCGGGAGGACCCGCCAGCGCTCGCACAGCGGAGAGTGGGACTACCCAGATCAGCAGCGACACCTTCGCACGCACCGCGGGAGCGAGCCGCCTGGCGGGCGTGTCGCCGTTAGCCTGTGGCCGGTGACGCTATCCGCGCCGCTCCTCGAGCGAGAGGAGGCCCACGCCCTGCTGGCCCGGCACCTCGTGGGCGAGGGGCTCGAGCTGGGGCCTGGGCACACCCCGTTCCGCACTCCCTACCCCGGCGTACTGGTGCGCTACGTCGACCGCTGGGAGCCGGAGCGCAACCGCGCGTTGTTCCCAGAGCTGGGGCCCGACGCGCCCTTCCCCAAGCCCGACATCGTCGCAAACCTCGACACCGACGGTCTACGGGCGGTAGGCACCGCTAGCCAGGACTTCGTGATCGCGAGCCACGTGCTCGAACACGTGGCGGATCCCCTTGGCTTGCTGCTCGAGTGCCACCGTGTCCTGCGACCCGGCGGTACCGCGCTGGTCCTCCTGCCGGACCGACGGCGGACCTTCGACCGCGACCGTGACCTCACCTCGCTCGAGCACCTCGTGCGCGAGCACCAGGACGGCGTGCGTGAAGTGGATGACGCCCACGTCGAGGACTTCATCCGGGGGACGGGCGACTGGGACGACAGCTGGGACGACACCGTCCGCCGGGAGCACCTGGCTCTGCATCGGCAGAGGTCCATCCACGCGCACGTGTGGGAGGAGGAGACCTTCGTGCAGCTGCTAGAGCATGCTGTCGCCGATTGCGCCGCCCCATGGGAGCTCGTGGATGCCCTCTTCGTCGACGACGTACGCGAAGGCTTCGAGTTCGGCTACGTACTGCGCCGGCCGGTTGCTGTCGGTCACGCGACCAGTCTCGAGCAGGCTCAGCGGCTGCACCTGGTCTGGCAGGCCCTACGCGGGCGGTCGCGCGCCGTCGCCTCGGCGGCGGTCCATCCGCCTGCCGCATCGCCGCCTCCGGCTGTGACGCCCACGGCAGCGCCGCCAGCAGCTGCGCAAACGGACTCGATCGCCGAGGCCGAGGTGCGGCACCTGGTGACAACACGGCGACGGCACCACGGAGTGGTTGGCAGAGGTCGGCGCCTGACCCGGTTTGCGGCTGCTGCCGGCCGCCGAGCGCTTGCGCGTCGCGTGCTTGCAAGGAGGAAGGCGTGAAGGACCAGGCCGGCACGCACTACGACTACGAGCTCGACTTGTCGCAGGACACTTCCGGAGCCCGGCTTGTGGCACTCACGGGTTGGGATAAGCGTGTACTTGACCTGGGTTGCGCCGCCGGCGCCCTGGACAGGGTTCTCATCGCGCGGGGATGCCGCGTCGTCGGCGTCGAGTTCGACCGGGCCGCAGCGAAGCTCGCGGAGGATGTCTGCGAGCGCGTGGTAGTCGGCGATCTAGACATCTTGGACCTCGCGCTCGAACTAGAGGGCCGGCGCTTCGACGTGGTCATCGCGGGGGACGTGCTCGAGCACCTCCGGGAGCCAGTTCGACTGCTCAAAGCGCTTCCTGAACTCTTGGCTCCAGGCGGCTATCTCGTGCTCAGCGTTCCCAACATCGCGCATGGCAGTGTGCGACTGGCGTTGTTGCACGGGCAGTTGCCGCGCACAGACCTCGGGTTGCTCGACCGGACACATGTGCAATTCCTGACGCGAACTGGTCTGCTCGACCTGCTGGCCGACGGGGGCTTTACCGCGGTACACCTCGATGGCACGTCTCTGCCGGTCCCGCTGAGCGAAGTCGACTATCCACGCGATGATTTGACGGCAAGAGTGATCGACGAGATCACGAGCGACCCACTGGCGCTGATTTACCAACACGTCGCCGTTGCCTACCCGGACAGAGAGGACGCGGTCCCCCCGATCGCGGCCTTGTTGCGGAACTTGACTGTGGAAGGGCCACAGGGCGGACCACCCGAGCTGACCGTGCTTCTCCAGCGGGCAACGAACAGCGAACACGAGGTGGAGCTGCTACGTGAGCAGGCCTACCTCGGGCGGTTGGCGGAACGCGATGCTACCCTCCGCCACGCCCACGAGGTGCGTCAGCTACATGCCGACGCCGCCGTCGCCCGGCACGCCTCATGGCAGCGGGTGGAAGAGCTGCGCAAGCAGCGCCGCCGATGGCGAAAGCGCGCCCAGAGGGCGGAGGAGACAGCCCTGCAGGAACGCGACGCTCTGCGACAGCAGCTCGCCGGTGCGCAGCAGCGGTTGACGGAGATCGAGGGCTCAAGGCTGTGGGCGCTCGCCACGCGCTATCGGTCCTTCAGGGCGCGGGCAACAGCGGCCGGGATTCCTCGATGAAGGTGTTCGCCGACGACCCGGTGGTGAGCGTCCTCACACCTGTGTACGACACCGACCCGGCAATGCTGCGCGACTGTATCGAGAGCGTGCTGCACCAGCGCTACCCTCGCTGGGAACTCTGTTTGGTGGACGACGCCTCCAGTCGCAGCGACACCAAGGATCTTCTCAACCACTACGCCCACCACAACTCGCGAGTGAAGGTGCACTACCGCGACGTCAACGGGGGCATCTCAGCGGCCAGCAACGACGCCCTCGCCATGGCCGAGGGCGAATGGGTAGCCCTGCTGGACCACGATGACATCATGCACCCGGACGCGTTGACCGACGTCGCCGGCTGGGCGCGCGCCGACCCCACGCTCGACGTCATCTATACCGACGAGGACAAGTTTGACCGGCCGGGGCATCACTTCGACACCTACCACAAGCCCCCGTGGTCTCCCGAGGCCATCCTCGCCCAGATGTACGTCGGGCACTTGACGGCCTACCGTCGCTCTGTCGCCGAGGACGTCGGAGGCTTCCGCGTCGGCTACGAGGGATCCCAGGACTGGGACCTGCTGCTGCGGGTCACCGAGAAGACGCAGCACGTCGGGCACATTCCCTGGGTCCGCTACCACTGGCGGAGTCACGCCGCCAGCACTGCGACAGGGGCGGTGGCCAAGCCATACGCCGCGATTGCCGCCGAAAAGGCGCTGGCCGACGCGCTGCGGCGACGTGGCGTGCGGGGGAGACCCGTCTATCTGCCGGACGTGCAGCATTTCCAGATCCGTCGGGACATCGAACACGAGCCCCTGGTCAGCGTCGTCCTTCCCACCGCGGGCGGCCGCCGAAGGGTGCGAGGCCGTGACGTCCGGCTCGTCGACCTGGCCCTGACAAGTCTGCGCGACCGCACCGACTACCCCAACCTCGAGGTTGTCGTCGTGCTGAGCACAGGGACCGATCCCGGTCTTGAGACCGAGTTGCGCGCTCTGGTGCCCGAGCTGTCTATGACCTTCTTGGCGTCTTCAGGTCGCTTCGACTTCGCGCGCGCTTGCAACCGGGGCGCGGCCCATGCGCGGGGTGAGCTGCTCCTCCTTCTGAACGATGATGTCGAGGCCATCAGCCCGTCATGGCTGCGCCTCATGGTGGAGGCGCTTCAAGACGTGGAGGTAGGCGTGGCCGGGGCGCGGCTCCTGCTGGAGGACGACCGCCTGCAGCACGCGGGGGTCGTCCACAACCGCGGCTTTCCCTTCCACCTGCAACGTGGTCAGCCCAACGGCCCCGGCTACTTCGCCGAAGTCGCCTTGACGCGCAACTATCTCGCCGTCACTGGAGCCTGCCTGCTCACGCCGCGGGCTCTCTACGAGGAGGCGGGAGGCCTGAGCCCGCGCTTTCCCGTCAACTACAACGATATCGACTACTGCCTTAAGGTTCGCGAGCTCGGACGTCGGGTGGTGTACGTCGGCCAGGCGGCGCTACACCACTACGAGTCGTCGAGTCGTGACCCGAGCGTCACCGTCCACGAGCTGGACGAGTGGAAGAGGTGGTGGGGTCACACTGTGGACCCAGACCCCTACCTGCCGCCAGAACGCTTACCGCAGCACGCACCCTGACGCAAACGCAGACTCCCGGGCACGGAAACCAGGCGACGACGACAGGAGAGTCAGCAGTGCAGACGGCTGAACGCCTGGATGAGAACGCCCTGACGGCCGTCGCAGCGGATCCGCGGCTGGCCCAGGCGTGGGCGCTTCTGGGGTCTCCTGGAGTTGCTGCGCTGTCGATAGATGTCTTCGACACGCTCCTGTGGCGCGTTGTTCCCGAGCCGGCACAGGCCTTCGTCTTGCTCGGGCGGCGGTTGGCTGACGCCGCGCTCTTGCCCAAGGGCGTCGGCCCTGCGGCCTTCGCGCGGTTGCGGGTCCAAGCGGAGCGGCGAGCCCGCGTGGCCGTCGAGCGTGGCCGGGGGGGCGTGGAGTGTCGCCTCGAGGAGATCTGGGAGCAGCTTGAGCGTCTCGCGCTGGCGGCACCACTTGCGGACTACGTCGAACAGGAAGTCGCGCTAGAGGCAGAGCTGTGCCGGCCTGACGTTGGGGTCGTCGCACTTGCGCGCCTGGTCGGTGGCACTCTCGGCAAGCAGGTTCGCCTTGTCAGTGACACCTACTACTCGGCTCAGCAGTTGCGTCGCCTGCTTGACCGCCCTGAAATCGCCGGCGTCGCGATCCACGACATCGCGGTGAGCAGTGAGTACGGCGTCAATAAGTCCGGCGGGTTGTTTCGCGCGAGCCTGCTCGCGGGTCGCCTCGACCCGATGCAGGTCGTGCACCTGGGTGACAACGAGGTCGCTGATGTGGAGGGCGCGACGGCAGCAGGAGTGCTCGCTGTCCACTACGAGAAGGGCAGCAAGCAGCTGACGCGGCTGCTCCGAGACGAGCAAGTGGTGGAGGTTCCGCTCGGGGATCCACGGGCGGTCGATGAGGTGTGGGGTGACAGCGGTCTGACAGCCCTGCGGGCGCGTGCCGCTAGGTCTGTCGACGGCGACCGGATGCTCCCAGCACTGAGGCCCTTCTGGCTGGCTGGGGCTACAGTGTTCGGCCCGGCGTTCACGGGTTTCGCATCATGGGTCCACGAGCGTGCCGTGGCCCATGGGGCGGCGGCGGTGCTCTGCCTGATGCGCGAGGGTGAATTCCTCGACGGGCTGGTGAAGATGGCTGCCCCGCTCGCCGCCAAAGCGGTTGACAGTCAGCCGCTCTGGCTGTCCCGCCAGGTGTGCGCGCTCGCGAGCGTCACCGTCGGCAGCCGGGAGGAGTTGGGCGCCTTCCTGGTGAGGCGAAAGCCGAGCAGTGTGGCCGGGCTGCTCTTCCAGCTAGGTGTCGACCCGGTGCTGCTGCCGGACCTGAGCGGTCAGCTGGCTGCACCGCTGGATGCTCCCTTCGTGGCTGACGCGGTGCTCGAGGCCCTTTCCACGGTCCCCCAGGCTCGCGCCCAACTGCTGGCGACGGCGCGCGAGCAGCGGGAGCACCTCTTCGCGCACCTGGACCGCCACCTCCCAGCTGACGGACCGCTGGTCGTTGTCGACGTGGGTTGGGGCGGAACGATCCAGGCCCTGCTGGCTCGCCTGCTCGCGGAGCGTGGCACGCCGCGAGAGGTGATTGGTCTTTACCTGATGACCCAGTCGGTGGCAGAGGTCCGCCGCCTCGACGGTCTCGTGCTGGAGGGCTATCTCGCCAGCGGGGGCGAGCCAGCGGAGTTCTTGGACCCGCTGCTGCGCACGCCCGAGATTCTCGAGCAGGTGACCATGTGCGACGAGGGCACGCTGCTGGCGTTCATGCCTGACGGCAGCATCCGCACGGCCGAGGAGCGCATGCCCCGGTGGCAGGTATCCCAACGCGAGGCGGTGCAATCAGGGATCCGCGCGTTTCAGCGCTTGTGGCTCGAGGCCGCAGTGGCCGACCCACAGCGCCTCGCCCTCGGCGGTTCCCACGCCAGGCTGCTGATGCTGCGTCAGCTCAGCCGACTTGTCACGCGACCCACCGAGGAGGAGGCGCAGGCTTTTGGCAGCTGGCTGCACGACGATAACTTCGGCGACGACGCGACGGGTGCCATTGTCGACCCGTTGACGCTAGACCGGGCTCGCTACAGCAGCCCGGCTGGCCTCGCCGGGCTGTCGATGCGCGATGGTTACTGGCCGGTCGGCGCTGCGCGCCTTGTTGACCCGGGTCTGGCGGCCGTGGCGGGCCTCGTGTCGGAGGGTCGGCTCAGCCCGGTGGCTGCCTCCTCGCGGTCAGACTTGGGAAAGGTGACCGTTTACGTCGATCAGGGAGCGGACTTCGCCGCCGGTGCCAAGGAGGTGCTGCAGCCGTGGGCCGGGCCCCAGGGACGCGTGCTGGTGCGCAGTGCGCAGCCGGTAGAGCGTGCGGAGCGGGTGCGGTTCGACGTGACGGCCCGCCACGGCCTCATCCGCGTCGACCGTCTGCGCATCACCGTGCACACGCGCGCGGCCCGGCAGCCCTACTCCGTAGAACTCGCCGGTGACTCCCTCGCGGGGGAGGCACGCCTCCTGCACGGGGGCCGCTGGCTACAACCGGGTGTGTTCGAGGTGCTCTCCGAGGAGTGCTGGTACGCAGCGGATCTGCGCGTGCTGTGCCCTCCGGCCGTTCCTCGCGCCTATCTCGTGGAAGTGGAGCTGCACCTGGCGGCGCTCCTATTGCCGGCTGGCATGCTCGCGGTGCTCGCAGCGGAAGACCACCCTCAGGAGGTGCAGCCCGCGGTCCCGGCAGAGCCGCCGTCCCGTCCGTTGTGGGAGCGGGCGGCCCGTCGGGCCGTGCGGGAGCTGCGGACGGCACACGCGCGCGGCACCGGATAAGCCTCCGCGCGATCCGCGCCGCACGCCGACGGGCGGCGCGTCCTCGCAGTTGCGCACGGCAGACTGACCCCGTGAAGCACCAGAAGGAGGCCGCCCGAGACGAGGGAGTCCTCGGCGCGGCTACGGCGGTCGCTCCGGACGCGGCTCCTGGTCCCGGCGCGGCTTGGGAGAGAGCGCCGGGCGCAGCCGTCCCCGTGACCCTCGGCTGCCTCTGGGTCCTCTGCGCCACGGCCCTCCAGCTGCTGCGCCAGCCCGGGTCCCCGGCATGGGACACCATGTGGCAGGAAGACGGTGGCATCTTCTACACCGATGCCTCGCACCGGGGGATCCTTGATGCCGTCACCCGGGCCTATAACGGTTATCTGCACCTCGTGCCGAGGCTTCTCGCGGCGGCCGCGGTCGAGTTCCCGCTCCGGCAGGGTGCAGCCTTCTTCGCTGTTGCGTCCTCCATCGTCATCTCCGCCGTCTCGGTCTATGTCTTCTGGGCGGCCCGCTACGTCGTTCCAGCCGCGTGGGCACGTGCGCTCCTCAGCTTGCTCGTCGTCCTCTCTCCGGTGAGCGCCTACGAGACCGCCAACAACATCAACAACCTGCATTGGTATTTGCTGTTTGCCATGGTCTTCGTGCCCTTCTCGCGGCCGCAGCGCCGCGGCGCGCTCGCCCTGGACCTCCTCGTGGTGGTTCTGGCGGTGTTGAGCGACAGCGAGGCCGTGCTGCTGGCCCCGCTGTTCGTGCCAGGCGTCGTGCGCGGATTGCGGCGCCGTGACCTCCGCGGGCTCCTGCCGGCTCTGGCCTTCGGAGCCTGTCTCCTCGTGCAATTCATCGTGGGCGCGGGCGGCAAGCAGCCCGGCCGCTACGCCTCCTCGAGCTGGTCGGACCTGCCGGGGATCTTCGCCTTCCGCGTGGCTGGGTCGCTCCTGCTTGGTGATCGCTACCTGACGCGCTTCTACGACGTGCACGGGCTGGTCTTCGCCTTCGCCTGCCTCGCCGGGGCTGTCGCACTGCTTGCCGGCGCT
>JAABUT010003691.1_pt1 | contig 12840 bp, 8 predicted proteins | sample 5559281 | NCBI WGS metagenome assembly JAABUT01 (sample SAMN10711880, study PRJNA513359) | rock metagenome | isolation source: Antarctica rocks | place: Antarctica: Victoria Land, Ricker Hills nord | collected 2016-01-04
TGCGGGCGATCGTCCCGACCTCGCGCTCCAGCCAGCGGACGCCGGCCTCGCGGGTGTAGCCGGAGATGATCTCGGCGATCGCCGCGTCATCCCAGGTCAGCTCGGCGTCGGTCAGGCCGTTGGCCTTTTCCTGCTTCGGCACGAGGTACTTCTCGGCGATCTGCCGCTTCTCCTCGTCCGTGTAGCCGGACATCTGGATGATCTCCATCCGGTCCCGCAGCGGGCCGGGGATGGTGTCGAGCTGGTTCGCGGTGCAGATGAACATCACCTTCGACAGGTCGAACGCCACGTCCAGGTAGTGATCGCGGAAGGTGTTGTTCTGCTCCGGGTCGAGCACTTCCAGCAGCGCCGACGACGGATCGCCGCGCCAGTCGTTGCCGAGCTTGTCCACCTCGTCGAGGACGAAGACCGGGTCGTTGGAGCCCGCGCGCCGCAGCGCCTGGATGATCCGTCCCGGCAGCGCGCCGACATAGGTGCGCCGGTGGCCGCGAATCTCCGCCTCGTCGCGCACGCCCCCGAGCGACATCCGCGTCAGGTGCCGCCCGAGCGCGCTGGCGATCGACTGCGCCAGGCTCGTCTTCCCGACCCCGGGAGGGCCGACGAAGCAGAGGATCGGCTCGCGGTTCAGCTCCGCCGCATCCGCGCCGCGGTCGGCCTTCAGCTTCCGCACCGCCAGATATTCGAGGATCCGCTCCTTCGGCTTCTCCAGCCCGAAGTGGTCGTCATCGAGCGTCTGCCGCGTCTTCGGCACGTCGATCTCGCCCTCGGTACTCGTGTTCCACGGCAGCGAGGTCAGCCACTCGATGTAGGTCTTGATCACGCCGTACTCGGCGGCGGCGGGGGGCAGCTTGGAGAGGCGGTCGAGCTCGCGCCGCGCCTCCTTATCGGCCTCCTCCGGCAACTTGGCCTCGTCGAGCTTGCGGCGATACTCGCTGATCTCCGCTTCCTGCTCGGTCGACTCGCCGAGTTCCTTCTGGATCGCCTTCAGCTGCTCGCGCAGGAAGTACTCGCGCTGCGACTTGGAGACCTCTTCCTGGACGTTGGTCTGGATCTTCTTGCCGAGTTCCAGCACTTCCAGTTCGCGGCTCATGTGGGCGTTCAGCTCTTCGAGCTTGGCCTTGATCGCGTCGATCTCCAGCAGCGCCTGCTTCTGCTCGGCATCGAGCCGCAGATTGGACGCGATGAAGTAGACGAGGTGGCGCGGCTCGTCGATGTTGATCGCCACGGTCAGCAGATCGTCGGCCAGATTCGGCGCGATCCCCACCAGCCGCCCGAAGAGCTCGATGGTGTTGCGCTGCAACGCCTGGACTTCCAGGGTGTCCTCGATCGTCTCCGGCAGCGCGGTCACCGGGGCGCGAAGGAACGGCTCCTCCTGCGAGAACTCGCCGATCTTGATCCGCTCCAGCCCCTGGAGGACCAGGCGCACGGTGCCGTCCGGCACGCGCATCATCTGATGGATGACGCCCATCGCGCCGATCTCGTGGGTGTCGCCCTGCTTGACGTCGTCGCCGAGCTGCTCGGGGTTCTTCTGCATCACCAGGCCGACGAGCCGGTCACCGGCCATCACCTCGTCGATCAGGCGCAGCGAGCGGGCCTGCCCCGCCGCCAGTGGCACCACCGTCTGCGGGAAGACCACTGTCCCGCGCAGGGAGAGGATCGGCAACGTGTCGGGGATCGGCTGCGTCACTTTGCCCTCGCCCCGCCGCCCCTGGTTGTTCTCGTTCGTCGTCTCGTTTTGCTCTGTCACTCTTTCCTACCTTGTCCTGGCGCCTCTGCGCCGGAGAGTCGTGAGTCGCGGGTCGTGAGAAAGTGGGCCAGTGAGCGGAGTGGTCCAGTAGACGAAGTGGCGAAGAAGGTTCTTTCTGGCCCACTGGTCCACTTCGACCACTCCACCCACTCCTCTATGACTCACGACTGATCGGGACCGTCCGTGGCACGATGCGGCGAGCGGGCACCTTGGGGAGGGTCACCTGGAGCACGCCGTTCTCGTAGCTCGCCTCGACATCCTCGGTCGCGATCGCGAACGGGATGAAGACCTCGGCGGAGAAGGGACCGTAGGCGATGTCCATCTGGTGATAGACCCGCCGCGCCTCGTGCTCCTCGCGGCGACGGATGCCGCGCACGCGGAGCAGGTGCTCCTCCACCGCGATATCCAGCTCGTTCTCGTCGATCCCCGCCAACTCGGCGCGGACCGTCAGCGCGTCGCTCGTCTCATAGACCTCCAGGTGCGGACGCCAGCCGCCCGCGACCTGATGGTGCATCGTTCGCTGCTGATTGACGAGCGCCCGGAACAGTCCCTCCATCTCGGATTGGATCTGCTCCGCGTTGCGGCTCGGCAATCGCCGGGTTCGTTCCATGTCGTTGTACTCTCCATCCCTGCGGACCTTGCCGCCTCGCGATCGGGAGCGCGCCGGGTGCTCACCGTACCCTCGCAACTAGCCCGCCACGACCGCATCCCAACATACCAAGTATAATCTTTTGTACATCCACAATCAAGATATAGTGATAATCTCGATTATAGATAAATAGCCGGGCGTGGCTATTCTTGTCGGATACAACGTGGCACAATTCCGCCGTATTCCCGGCACCCCACTGTGCGGTGACGATCGGCGGCGCGGTCCACGGCGCGGCACTCTGCACCGGCGCGCGAACAAGGCCGTTAGGGCATCGCCAGACAGGTTCTATTCAAGTTCAAGGATCGGGCGAGGGACCCCGGCTGGATCGGGCCCGCAGGCCGTCGTTGCGCGGGCGCGCGGTCCGGCCCCGCCACGCGCGTGGCGCCTCGCACCACCGAGCGCGCACGCCTGAACAGCGCGGCAGGCGCGCGGCGGTAACCGCAATTGACTTTGAATACGCCAAACCAGCGCTTGACGGCCTCGCTCGCGACCGCTAGCATACCCGCCAAGTGGGTCGACTCCGACTCCTCTCGCTCACAACTCACGATCCGCGACTCACGACTCCCCACGGAAAGGAGGTCGCCATGTTCCGTCACCTGGCCCCGCTGCGGCCTTCATGGGGATGCGCCGATTGCCCCGCTCGTACGTCCGCGCGAGCGCGCTGACCGACCACGACCTTCCCCATCGGGCCACCGAACCGGCGCGCATCGTGCGCGTCGCATCGCCGTGCGTCCGCTCGCACCGCGACGCGCGTCATCAGGAGGCTACCCGATGCAGACCCTCGCTTTCCCCGAACTCACCCCCGACCAGCTCGCCGCGATCGCCCGCCGCCACGGCCTCGCCGGGGTCGCTTGCACCCGTCTGCCGCAGATCGGCGTGATCAACGCGATCTACGCCCTCGGCGATGACCATGTCCTGCGCGTCCCGCGCGACCATCCGGGCACGCTGGCGCAGTTCCGCAACGAGCTCGTGGCCGCGCCGCTCGCCCGCGCTGCCGGGGTCCGCACGCCGCGCCTCGTGGCCTATGGCGAGGCCGACGACCTCCTCCCCCTCCCCTACACCATCTACGAGCGGGTGCAAGGGCGGTGTCTCGGGCTGCTGGATTGGGAACCGGTGCTGCTCGCGCCGCTCTGGCGCGAACTCGGGCATGATCTCGCCCTCCTCCACGCCGCGCCCCCGGTCGACGGATTGCGGCGCAAGGGGCCGGGCGAAGACCCGCGCGCCCTGGCGGAGGCACGCGCCGCCGACGGCTGGTTCACCGGACTGGAAGTCTGCTGGCTAACCCGCTGGCTCGACCGTCTCGCCCCCGCGCTCGCCGTCCCGATCGCCCCCACCCCGGTTCACGCCGATGTGCAGGCGACGAACATTATGATCGCGGAGGCGGGGTGGGGGTATCACGCGCTCCTCGATTGGGACTTCTTCGGGTTGCCATTGCGGGCGATCCCGTTCGCGCTGGAAGGGCACCGCGCCGTCGCCCCGCTCCCGGACGATGACGGCGCGGAGGCGCGCATCCTCTGGCGGCACCTCCGCATCGCGCTGGCGATGCTCCCGCGCGGGGCCGCGCCCGACATGTCATGGAGCGAGCGCCCGCTGGCCTGGCTCCTCGAAATCTTCCGCTTCTTCGCGGACGAGCCCGGCCCGCGCTGGCGCGATCTCCGACCCTAGAAGTGGGCGCAGTGTGCGGAGTGGGCGAGAGAGGACGTAGTTACCCGTCTCTACTGGCCCACTCGCCCACTGGCCCACTTCACCCACTTCTAGGGCCAGGGATAGTACAGGATCGCCACGCACGCGATCCCCCAGAGGACCACGCAGGCACGCAGCGGCGGATCGGTGAAGATCACCTGCTCCGGGCTGCCCCCCTCGTTCTTGCGATAGACGAGGTAGAGGTAGCGGAAGAGGCCGTAGAGGACGAACGGGATCGTCAGCATCATCGCGTGGTTACGCGGCAAATTCTCCGCCGAGAAGGTGTAGAGACCGTAGGCCATGATCGTCGTCGCCGTGACGATCGCGATCAGCTCCTCCAGGAAGGTCGCGGAGTATTCCTCCAGCACGCGCCGGTGCTGCCCCGCCGTCTCGTTCAGCAGCATGATCTCCGCGCGCCGCTTGGCGAAGCTGAGGAACAAGGCACCCAGGCCGATCAGCGCGTAGAGCCAGGGGGAGATCGCCGCCGCGATCGCCACCGCCCCCGCCACCGCCCGCAGCACGAAGCCGCTGGAGATGATGAAGACATCGAGGATGACCTGGTGTTTTAGCCCGAACGAGTAGGCCACGTTGGCCGCCACGTAGGCGATGACAATCCCGGCGAGTAGCGGGCGCAAGAGGAACGCCCCCGCCACCATCGCCACCAGTAGCACCGCGAACGCCCCCCAGGCGACCGGTATCGGCAGATCGCCCGCCGCGATCGGGCGGCGGCGCTTGCGCGGGTGCAGGCGATCCTCCTGCACGTCCCTGATGTCGTTGAGGAGGTAGACGGCGGCGCTGGCGAGGCAGAAGACCAGGAACGCCCCGATCGCCCGGGCGATCGGCCCCGGCTCGAGCAGGGAGATCGGCTGGTAGCCCGGCTGCGGGCGGATCGCGAAAACCAGCGCCCCGAAGACAAGCAGATTCTTCGTCAGACATTGCCGGGGCCGAACCGCCACCAGCAGCGCCAGCGGCAGCGGACGACGCGGCGGGGCGGGCGGCATGGCCCCCTCCCCCTCCCGGGCCGTTCGTTCGATCGTCGCGGGACCGGCCATCACCCCTCTGATTCCGACGGCACAGCGAGCGGCGAGGCCCGCCCACGCGCCACCATGCACCGATCGGTCCGTCACGCTCCTATCATGCGCGACGGCGACCCCGCCGGGTAGAGTACTTTTGCGCGATTCCGAATCCAGGCCGCCGTACCGGGCGACGGCAAGCGCCAGGGTTACGCGCTACCGCCCAAGTATACCCTGTCATCGGTCAGGGTCACGTTCGGCGCAAGGATCAGTTCATTCAGTATTGACTGAATGAACTGATGGGAGTATAGTGGCCGCGTGAGGTGGATGACACGATGGCGAGCGGACGATGGCAGCGATGCCCGCACTGACCCCGGAGCAGCAACAATTCATCGAGCGCGTAGGGCTCTACTTCGAGCAATACCACCTCTCGCGCATCGGCGGACGCCTCCTCGGCCTCCTGCTGCTCTCCGAGCGCCCGCTCGGCCTGGGGGAGATGGCCGACATGCTCGGTGTCTCGCGCGCCTCGGTTTCCACCAACATCCGCATCACCGCCGACTTCGGCCTCACCGAGCTGGTCAGCCTACCCGGTGATCGCCGCGATTATTACCAGGTCGGGCCTCACGCCTGGACACAAGGGCTCGAGGCACGCGTCGAAGGGACGCGGCAACTCCGACGCATCGCCGAGCAGGGATTGGCGGCGACCACAGCGGTCGGTGCAACGACGGGACACTTGCACGAGTTGCTGGATTTCTGCGACTTCGCGATCGCGGAGCAGATCGCGCTCGTCGAACGTTGGCGCGCCCGCCGCACCGAGCGCCCGCCCAACGACGGTTAGCCATACCCTCCTTCGCCACAACCCACGATCCACCTGACAGCCGAATGCGGAGGGGCGCACATGTCCGAGATGATCGCGACAACCGACCTGACCAAACGCTACGGCGGCGCACGCGGCATTCATGGCGTCGATCTGATTGTCAACGAGGGGGAGATCTTCGGCTTCCTCGGACCGAACGGCGCGGGCAAGACGACGACGATCCGCCTGCTGCTGGGACTCTTGCGTCCCACCGCCGGACGCGCGACGATCGCCGGGCATGACTGCTGGACCGACTCGACCGCCGCGAAGCGCCTCGTCGGCTATCTCCCCGGCGAGTTCGCCTGCGACCCGGCGCTGACCGGCGCGCAGCTCCTCACCTACCTGGGCAACCTGCGCGGCGGCGTGGACGCCGCCTACCGCGACGGGCTGATCGCGCGCCTCGAACTTGACCCCGCCAGGCGTTTCCGCGACTATTCGCGCGGCAACAAGCAGAAGGTCGGGCTGATCCAGGCGTTCATGGCCCGCCCCCGTCTCCTGATCCTCGACGAGCCGACCGGTGGCCTGGACCCGCTCAACCAGCAGGTCTTCAACGAGATCGTCGCCGAAGCGCACCGCGACGGGGCCACGGTTTTCCTCTCCTCGCACATCCTGCCGGAGGTGGAGCACCTCTGCGAGCGGGTCGCGATCATCCGCGAGGGACACCTGATCGCCGTCGAGCGCGTCGCGGCGCTGAAGTCGCGGCGCCAGCAGGCTCTCACCATCACCTTCCCGGCCCCGGTCGCGACCGCCTCCTTCGCCGCGCTGCCGGGCGTGACGGCGACCACCACCGCCGACGGACGGATCCTCCAGGTGACCGTCGCCGACGACCTCGGCCCGGTCCTCCGCCTCGCCGCCGAGCAAGGGGCGGTCTCCTTGACCAGCCACGAGCCGAATCTGGAAGAAGTGTTCTTGCGGCTTTATGAGTCGTGAGTCGTGGGTCGTGAGTCGTGAGTGGCGGCGCTGCATTGGTGGTTGATTGCCTGCGACGGCAATGCCCATGCTGACCGACCGACGACCGACGACTTCTCTCACGACTCACGACCCACGACCCACGACTCCCCTCGGAGGTGCCCCCATGTTCCATTCCATCTACACCAAGACCCTGCGCGATTACCGGGTGCCGATCCTCGTCTGGGGGATCGGGCTGGCGCTCGTGGTCTACGGCACGCTGGCCGCGTATGCCACGCAATTCACCACGCCGGAATCGCAGGCGGGGATCGTGACGCTGGCGGAGACGTTCCGCTTCATCGCCGATCCGGTGAAAGTGACAAGCCCGACCGGCTTCGTCACCTGGCGCAGCTTCGGCCTCCTGCCCGTCTTCCTCGGCATCTGGGCAGCGCTCGCGGGGGCGCGGCTGACGCGCGGCGCGGAGGAGCGCGGGGTCCTCGACACAATCCTGGCCCTGCCGGTCACGCGGACCCGCTACCTCGTCGAAGGGCTCGCCGCGCTCGCGACGGCACTCGCGCTCGTCGGCATCCTGATCGGCCTCGGCGCGCTCGGCGGTGCTGCGGCGGTGGGGGCGGTCTTGTCCCCCGGCGCGGCCATCGTGGCGGGGCTGAACGTCGGGCTCACGGCGTTCGTCGGCGGGACGCTGGCCCTCCTACTCGCACAGTTCACCCCGCGCGCGGGTGCGGCATCCGGCCTCGCCATCGCGCTCATGCTCTTCTCCTGGCTCCTCGATGGGGTCGGTCGAGCCGGCGCGAGCGCGGCCTGGCTCGGGCGGCTCTCCCCCTATCATCTCTACACCGGCAACAAGCCGCTGATCGCGGATTACCCCGTCAGCCTCGGCGGCTACCTCGGGCTGGCGACTCTCGCCCTGCTCGCCGCCGCGCTCAGCTTCCCCCTCTTCGGGCAACGCGACCTCGGCGGGGTCGCCTGGGCGCGGCGCGGCGCGGCGCGGCACCCGGATGCCGCCGGGGCGTTCGCCAAGGCAACGCGGGAACCGGCGCTACGTGGCCCCGGCGCACTGGCCCTGCGCGCGGCGCTGCCGGGGGTCGCCGCGTGGACCGGCGGGCTTGCCGTCCTCACCCTGCTGGTCATCGGCATCACCCCCGCGACGAAGGACAGCGTCGCGGCGACCCTCCGGGAGTCCCCCGCCCTCGCGCAGCTCTTCGGCGCGGCGGGACTGACCAGCGACGCCGGGTTCCTCTCCGGCCTCCTCTTCTTCTTCCTGCCGCTCATGACAACGCTCTACGCCCTGGCGACCGCCGGGAGTTGGGCGCGCGACCTCGACGCCGGGCGGCACGAACTGGCCCTCGGCACGCCCCTCTCGCGAGGGCGGCTCTACCTCACTGCCTGGGACGCGACCGTCGCGGCGCTCGTGCTCACGCCGCTCGCCCTCTGGCTCATCGCCCTGCTCGGCATCCGCATCTGGGGCTTGCAAGTCGACGCGGGGCATCTCCTCGCCGCCTTTGTGGGCCTGGTCCCGCTCGCCCTGCCGGTCGCCGCGCTCGTCTATCTCGGCGCGGGTCGCCTCGGTGTCGGGGCATTGAGCGGCATCGTCGGCGCGCTGCTCGGGATCGGTTTCATGCTCTCGCTCCTCGGGCCGCTGCTCGGACTACCCCAGTGGGCGCTGAACTTCTCACCCTTCCACCAGTACGGCGCGCCGATCATGGAGGGGCCGCGCTGGGGCGCATGGCTGGGCCTGACCGCGATCGCGGCGATCATCGCGGCGCTCGGCCTCGCGCGCTTCACCCGCGCCGATCTGCAACGGGGCAGCTGAAACGCTATCCCATGTCTGAACGACGTTGGACCGGATCGACGTTTCAAGGGAACACTATCGCCAGTCGCCCCTCCGCCGATACGGGAAATCTGTTCGCGCGCGAGACTGCGCGGCGTGACGCGGGTCGCCCTGCCACGCCTTACAACTCCACCAGCCCCTGATCGGTGATGCGGATCGCGGGGATGACCGAGAGGGGCATGAAGGAGAGGAGGGCGAACGGGTCGGCGGCGGTGCAGCCGAGGGCTCGCGCGGCCTCCTCCAGCGCGCGATGGCGCGCGGCGACCTCGCCCACCGGCAGATCGGAGAGGAGCCCGGCGAGCGGCAGGGGCAGCGCGGCCAGCACTTCCCCGACCGCGACCGCGACGATCCCGCCATCCATCGCCACGATCGCGGCGATCGCGGCGCGGATGTCGGCGTCGCTCGCGCCGATGGCGGTGATGTTGTGGGCGTCGTGCCCCACGGAGGAGGCGAGCGCGCCCCGCTTGAGCCCGAAGCCGCGCACCAGCCCCACGCCGACATTGCCGGTCGCGCGGTGCCGTTCCACCACCACGATCTTCAGCAGATCGCGCGCGGGGTCTGGCACCACCGCGCCGTCGCGCACAGTCGGGCGCTCGCTGAGCCGCACGGTGACGATCTGACCGGGGATCGCGCCGACGATCGGCAGCTCGCCGCCCGGATCGGGGAGGTGCAGGGCGTCCGGGCCGAGCGGGGCGATCCGCACGGTGCCGCGCAGGCGCGCGGGCGGGGCGTGCGGCGTGTTGAAAAGGGGCTCGCCGTCGCGCGCGACGAGGCGGCCCCGGTGGAAGGTCAGCGCCACGCGGAAGTCGCGCAGATCGTCGAGCGCAACGAGATCGGCGTGGTAGCCGGGCGCGACCGCGCCGAGGCCGTCGAGTCGCCAGAAGCGCGCCGGATTGATCGTCACGAGGCGGAGGGCACGGAGCGGATCGAGTCCCCGCGCGACCGCGCGCCGCAGGATCGCGTCGAGATGGCCGTCGTGCAGCAGCGTCGCGGCCTCGCGGTCGTCGGAGACAAAGGTGCAGCGCCCCTCCGTCTCGGCGGTGACAAGCGGCAGGAGCGCGTCGAGATTGCGGGCGGTGGAGCCCTCCCGAATCATGATCGTCAGCCCGCGCCGCAACTTCTCGCGTGCCTCCTCCAGCCCCGTCGATTCGTGGTCCGCGCCGGGACCCGCCGCCGCGTAGGCATCGAGCGCCGCGCCGCCAAGGCCCGGCGCATGGCCGTCGATCGGCAGCCCCAGCGCCCGCGCCGCCGCGAGCTTCGCCAGCACGTCGGGGTCGGCGGCGAGGACACCGGGGAAATTCATCATCTCGCCGAGGCCGACGACGCCCGGCCAGGCGAGCGCCGGGGCGACGGCGGCGGCATCGAGGATCGCGCCGCTCGTCTCGCGCGGGGCGGCGGGGACGCAGGAGGGGACCACGAAGAAGGTGCTGAGGGGTAAGCCCTGTGCGCCGTCCATCAGCGCGCGCATCCCGGCCAGCCCGAGGACGTTGGCGATCTCGTGCGGGTCCGCGACGACCGCCCCGGTGCCGCGCGGCACCGCCACGCGCGCGAACTCGCCGACCCAAAGCTGCGTGCTCTCCAGGTGGATGTGCGCGTCGATGAACGCGGGGGCGAGGAAGCGCCCGTCGAGGTCGATGATCGCCCGCGCCCCGGCGTAACGCGCGGGATCGGTGCTGAGCCCCGCGACCCGCCCGCCGACGATCGCGACCGCCGCCGCCTCGATCTCGCCGCTGAACGAGTTGACGACCCGCCCGCCGCGCAGGACGAGATCGGCAGGTGCGCGGCCCTGGGCCACGTCGATCAGGGTGCGGAGCGCGGCGCTATGCATCGGATCTCCCGCGATGAATGCCAAGGGTGACGAAGAGGCGATGGGTGCTGCGGTGCTGGCATGCTCGTGTGCGCCCTAGTGTACCGAAAACGGTCGGTGTCTGTCCGCACGGAGCGGTCGGGCGGTGAGCACACCACCACGTTCGGGACGGTCGGGCTATCGGGGGTAGGCCGATTGTAGGATGGTTCGGGTGCCGTGCCTGCCGTATGCTGGTGGGAAATGCTGCCCGCCCCGAACAAGCGGGGTCGCCCTGTCGGACAGGGCCGGGGATGGTGCCATCGAGGGCGTGCTTGCCAAGCCCGCTCCGAGCAGCGAGGTCGCCCGGGCGGACAGGAGGAGGAAGTAATGGTGCCAGTCACCCGTGACACCGCTCCCGCAGCAGCGCGGCCAGCGTCCCGCGCGGATAGTGTCGCGGAGGTCTTCGCGTCATACCGGCTCGAGGCGCGCCTCGGGCGCGGCAATCGGGCGACCGTCTATCGCGCCGTCCATCGCGATGACGGGCGGGTCGTCGCCCTCCGCGTCTTCGATCGCCAACTCACCGCCGAACCGGCCTTCGCCACGCAGCTCGGGGAGGTGGTCTCCGCCCTGGCTGCCTGTCACCATCCCGGCCTGCTGCCGATCCTCGCGCACGGCGTACACGACGGTTGGGCGTATCTGGTGCGGCCCTATGTTGTCGGCGACAACCTGCGACGGCGACTCGGCAGCCCCTTGCCCCTCGGCGCGGCACTCCGACTGCTCCGCCCGGTCGCCGCCGCGCTCGACCACGCCCATGCGGCGGGGGTGGTGCATGGCGACCTTAAGCCCGGCAATATCCTGCTCCCCTCGTCGGGGCAGATCGCGATCACCGACGCGGGCGTCGCCGGCCTGCTACCCCGAGCGAATACCCTCCTCGCCGCCGCCACCGGGCGCTACTATGGCACCCCGGAATACCTGGCCCCCAAGCAGGCACATGGGCTTGCACCCGACGGGCGCGCCGATGTCTACGCGCTGGGCGTGATCCTCTACGAGGCGCTGACCGGTCGCCCCCCATTCCGTGGGGCGACCCCACGCCTGATCGTCGCGCAGCACATCTCGGCCCCGCCGCCCGCGTTCGGGGACCGGAGCCCGGGCCGCGACGCGGCGGCGGAGCCGATCGTTCTGCGGGCGCTCGCCAAGGATCCCGACCGCCGGTTCCCGACCGCCGGGGCGCTCCTCGACGCCCTGGAGGTCGCCGCGGGGGGCGTGGGGCCGACCCGCGTCCTCGCGCCGGACGATCTCCACGCGACGATGCCCCTGCTGCGGGAGGTATCCCAGCTGACGACGGCGCTGCTCCCGCCGCCGCCGCCCGATGAGGCGGCGCGGCACGCGGCGGAACTGGCGAGTCTGCGCGCGGACTACGAGGCGCGCCTCGCCACCGCCGCAGAGCGTGGTCAGGCCCGCGAGGCCGCGCTGGCCGCCCAACTCGCGGCGCTGAGCAAGGAACTCGCGGCGCAGACCAAGGCCGCTACGGCGCTCGCGCGGGAGCGGGACACCCTGGCGGTGCGCGTGCGCGAACTCGAGCGGGTGGTGCGGTCCCACCCTGCCCCCGCCCCGGCCCACACGAGTGGGCGTCTGATAATCCTGGGTGCCGAGCGCGCCGGGTTGGCCGACGGCGCGTCCTTTCCCCTGGTGCGCGATGCCGTGCTCGGGCGGCACCCGGACTGCGCCATCCGGTTATCCGACGACTTCGTCTCGGGGCAGCATGCGCGGCTGACCTGGGAGGCGGGCGCGTGGTGGCTCGTCGACCTCGGCACGCTGAACGGGACGGCGGTCAATGGCGAACGCATCAAGCGCCCGACGCAACTGCGCGACGGGGATGTGGTGCACCTCGGGCGGATTCATGCCCGTGTGGCTCTCGATTCATCGGCGGCGGGCGGCGCTGGCCGCGCGAGGCGCGAGCGGTGACACCGCTTCCCGGAGAGCGCCCCGGACAATGCCCAACGCCGCCGTGTGGATACGGTGAGCGCTCCTGCCAGCAGCAATCCTGGTCGCGCCTCGGTGCTGCCCACCTTCGGCGCGACCCTCATGCCCGATCTGAAGGCATAGTTCCCCTACGATGATGAGCGGATACGCTTGTATGGGCCATAGTGTACTGAAAATGATTGGTGTCCATCCTATCAAGGAATCGAGAGCGACAGGCACGTTGAGTAGTTGATCCGTTTGGTAATGTATGGTCAAAGTTGTAAATTGTCGCGGAGAAGTCGGCAGGATTGTCGCCTAAAATACGGCAGCGAATGCGGTAGGCTCCGCCCGACGGACTGGCTTCGTTGGGCGGGGAGGCCGAAGGATGCTGAAGTATATGGACC
>JAABUT010003692.1_pt1 | contig 12839 bp, 13 predicted proteins | sample 5559281 | NCBI WGS metagenome assembly JAABUT01 (sample SAMN10711880, study PRJNA513359) | rock metagenome | isolation source: Antarctica rocks | place: Antarctica: Victoria Land, Ricker Hills nord | collected 2016-01-04
CGAGAACCTGTTGCCCAAGGTCGTCGCCGGTGTCAGATTCAAGGACGGGACCGAGATCACCGACGCCCAAGCCGAACGCGCCGCCTGATCGCCGCCGTCACCCAGATTCGGTCATAGCTCGTAGCGCCTTGGTGTCAGCCCGAGGTAGGCGCCGACGCTGGCCGAGTGTTTGAACCGGGCCGGATCATCGATGGTGGCGATGAACGCCGTCGCGGTAATGGCGCCCACGCCGGGCACGGTCATCAGCCGTTGGCAAGCCGGATCCTGACGCGCTTGGCTGAGCAGCAGCTTGTCTAGCCGCGCAATCTGCACCGTAAGGGCGGCACGCGCGGCCAGCAGCGCCTCGGCCGTGATGGTCAGCGTGGCATCGCCGGCGGCGAGCTCGCGCGCACGGGCGTCGAACTTCTCCCCGCCGAGCGCCCCGATCACGTGACCGAATACCTTCAACAGGCCGCGGAGCTGGTTGGCGATCTCCTTGCGCATGCCGACCAGCTTGGCCCGGGCCGCCAGCAGCCCACGGGTGCGATGGCTGTGCTCGCTCTTGACCGCCACCTCGCGATACCAGCCCGTGCGCACGATCTGCGCTAGGCCAACCGCGTCGTTGGCATCGGTCTTGTTCAGCTGCATCGCCAGCGCCGCCTTGGCGTGACGGGCGTCGATGCAGACCACAGGCAAGCCAAGAGCGGTCAGGCTGCGATAGTGCCAGGCCGACATCGGACCTGTCTCAAGAGCGATCCTCGTGACGTGCGGCGCTCGGTGCCGAACGGTAGCGGCCATCGCCTCCGGAGTGGATGCGCACTTCCCTTGCCACACTACCTTGCCGGACCCATCCACCACGCACACCGACGTCTCCGCCTGCGACACGTCAAACCCGACGAATTGCTCCTGCTCCATGACCGCCTCCGCTTACCCGGTAGCCCTGCGCTACCGCGTCAGGCAGGCTAAAGCAGTCCCGCCGACAATCACGCCACGTTCTATGGCGTGACCCCGTGCAGGTCTGTGGGGCCTTGGGCCTCGCGGCCGCGGCCGTTGCGTCGACAGCCGTACCGGAGGGCCACTGCGAGGCCGATCATGACCGACGAGCCCGGTTCTGCCTCATGGCCGGTTACCGCGTCGACGTTCGTCCTCATGCACAAGAAGCCGTCGGACACCGGCGCAGCCATCGCGGCGTTGAAGTTCTTCGATTGGTCGTTCTCGAAGGGCGACGCCATGGCCGAGGCGCTCGACTACGTCCCGATGCCACCTCCCGTCACCGCCCTGGTCAGGAAAGAGTGGTCCACCGACCTCACGGATGCGGGAGGGAAACCCCTCGCCGTCGACTGAGCCGCACGCCCGAGTCCGGTCGGCAGTGTCAGACGATCGCAAAGGCGGAATGGGGGACACCGTGGAACCCGGTCGCAACCGCAGGCGAGGGGGGAGATCTTGAGCCAAGCCGCCTTGGACGAGGGTGTCATACCGGCTGTCAGGACCCGCGAACGGGCCGAGGTCCTCGCGCGCTTGCGATCGCGAGACCTCGCTTTCCAGTATGCGACGCAGTCGGCCGCCGTTGTCGTTCTGCTCATCCTCGGCGGGGTCATCGTCTCGCTCGTCTACGGCTCGGCCTCGGCTTTCCGCACTTTCGGTGCCGGCTTCCTCACCAACCAAGTGTGGAACCCAGTCACCGAACGCTTCGGCGCGCAGGCGGCGATCGTCGGCACGCTGACGACCTCCGTTATCGCGATGGCGATCGCCGTCCCGATCGGACTGGGAGTGTCCGTCTTCCTGACGGAGCTTTGCCCGCCCACGCTGCGCAAGCCGATCGGGATCGCCATCGAGCTTCTGGCCGGCATCCCGTCGATCATCTATGGGATCTGGGGCCTCTTCGTCCTGGCTCCCTTCGTCCAGAGTTACGTCGAACCGCCCCTGATCGCCTTCTTCGGTCCGGTCCCCGGCCTGTCGACGGTCTTCGCCGGTCCTCCGTACGGGATTGGCACCCTGACGGCAGGCTTCGTGCTCGCCATCATGGTCCTCCCGTTTATCGCGTCCATCTCGCGCGACGTGTTCGAGACCGTACCGCCGATGTTGAAGGAGGCGGCCTACGGCATCGGCTGCACCAGATGGGAGGTCGTCCGCAAGGTCGTGCTGCCTTACACCCGCGTCGGCGTGATTGGCGGCGTGATGCTCGGACTCGGTCGCGCGCTCGGCGAGACCATGGCGGTGACTTTCGTCATCGGCAACGCGCACCGCATCTCGGGTTCGATCCTAGCGCCGGGCACGACCATCTCGGCGACGATCGCCAACGAGTTCACCGAAGCCGTAGGGGATCTCTACACGTCGTCGCTCGTCGCCCTCGGGCTGATCCTCTTCTTCATCACCTTCGTGGTGCTGGCGTTCGCCCGCTTGATGCTGATGCGCCTCGAGCAGCGCAGGGGAGCTTGATTATGCCATCCTACGCCGCCCGCCACCGCTCCAACGCCGTGGCCATGGGCCTTTGCTACGGGGCGACCGCCTTCGGCCTGGGCTTCCTCGTGCTGATTCTCGGGACGCTGGTTTGGCGCGGGGCGGCAGGCCTCGTCCCGTCGGTCTTCACCCAGATGACTCCTCCGCCAGGAGGCGAGGGCGGCCTTCTCAACGCGATCGCGGGCTCGCTAATCCTCACCATCCTCGGCGTCGCCATCGGAACGCCGCTCGGCATCATGGCCGGAACCTATCTCGCGGAGTACGGTCGCACGTCGAGGCTCGCGTTCGTCGTCCGCTTCATCAACGACATCCTGCTCAGCGCGCCGTCCATCGTCATCGGCCTTTTCGTCTACGAGGTGCTCGTCTCGCAGCTGGGGCACTTCTCGGCAATAGCCGGCGTCCTGGCGCTGGCGATCCTGGTCATCCCGGTGGTCGTGCGCACGACGGAGGACATGTTGCTGCTGGTCCCGACGCCGTTGCGGGAAGCCGCATCGGCGATGGGCATGCCGCGCTCGTTCGTGATCAGGCGCGTAGCTTACAGAGCGGCGAGGGCGGGACTGATCACGGGCGTGCTGCTGGCTATCGCGCGCGTCAGCGGCGAGACGGCGCCGTTGCTCTTCACGTCGTTGAACAACCAGTTCTGGAGCACGGACCTCAACGCGCCCATCTCCAGCCTACCCGTCGTGATATTCCAGTTCGCACTCAGCCCCTACGAAAACTGGCAGCAGCTCGCCTGGACCGGCGCTCTCCTCATCACCTTCGCCGTGCTCGCCCTGTCGGTGATTGCGCGCTGGTTGGCATCCCGGGGCGTGGCCCGCTGAGCGCGATCCATCAAGACATGCCAGCAGCCCTGCGGAAAGCCACCCGGGCGGATGCTCTGGCTCGGGCGCACGGAGACGCTTGCAGTAAGACAGAACCGGCCTGACCTTCCGCGCTCCTCAGGTCATTGCCGTCGACAAAGCGTCGCCGTCCAATCGGGGCTCGCCGAGCGACACAGACGACGTCCTATTCAGCAGCACTCGACAGGTCCTCGGCGCCTAGCCGCATCGCCCCGGGCTGCCGTCGCGAGTTCACCATGACCCGGAATACAGGCGACCGCCGGCGCAGGCCAGGGGGAAAGAGGTCACGGCCTCTTCTCTCCATCGGGACCGAACTGCTTGAGGTAAGCCACGATGTTGTCGATGTCGCCCTGCTTGCTCAGCCCCGCGAACGCCATTTTCGTGCCGGGAACCTTTGCCCTCGGATTGCGAATGTATTCCCGGAACGTCGGCGCGTCCCAGGTCAGCCCCGAGTTCTTGTTGGCTTCGGAATAGTTGTATTCCTCGACGGACCCAGAGTGGCGCCCGATGACGCCGTTCAGTTCGAGCCCGACCGTGTTATGGGCATTCGCTCCAATCTGATGGCAGGCCTTGCACTTGACAGCACCTGTTCGCCCAACCCCGGGTCGCCCGCAGACGGTGCCTCTTGCGCGAGAGTGGAACCCGTTACCATCAGGAGGCATGTGAGCGCGTACGCGGGACGTCTTACCGAAGTCATACTGACCACCTCTCCACTTCATACTGGAATGCGGACGCGGGCTTGATCCCCCGAAGTCGGCGCTCGGTTTCGATAAAGGCGTCCGGAGGCGCCATCTCTCTCTCACCGCCAGCCTAATCACCTGCGATGCAGACGATGACGGCGCCATCGAGGACGGCAAGGACCGAGACGGGCAGCAGATGGCTCGAAGCTCCGTTCGGCATCAGCGAACCCAAGTCCACGATGACCTCGACGAACTGCCTCACCATCGAGCGCTTCCGGTCGCGCGGTGAAGGGCCGATCCCGGCGCGTCCGCCGAATGGTCCCCGCTGTCGTTGCATCCCGTATATGCTGTCATGGAAGCCCGGCCAGGTGGCGGCCCGGGTGACGCGCTCCGCGTCGAGGAGCATCAGAGCCACCCGACACGAGCCGCCAACTCCACCGCGGCCAGGCCTCCGCAGCCGGCCAGCGCGGCCGCGAGCGGTAAGAGATCAGGACTGCCGCCCAGCAGGCGATAGGCGAAGCCCACCACCACGGCGGTGACGAGGAACATGACGATCCTAAGTGCCATCGTAAGCTGCCCCGGAGTCACGCGTCGGGTGTCCTCACGAAGATCGGCTCCCCGACTGGGTGGGGCTCGCCCCGTCCGGGCTGTGCCGATCGCGGTTCCGGCCTAGCCATCCCCAGGCTCACGGAAGGGGTGGAACAGTACCCGGTCCCCCGGCCCTAGGTCGTCATTCCCCGCCGCCAGCTCCGCGAAGCCGTCAGCGGCGAGGAGGGGGGTCAAGCGGCCGGAGCCGGCCCTCCCGACGATCTCAAGGCTGGCGTTGTCCCCTTCCCACACAAGCTTCGCGAGTACGAACTCCCGCCGTCTCGGCGAGCGCCGATGATGCGACAGGATCGGCAGGCGCGTGGCTAAGCGACGCCTGGTCCCGGAGCCCTCCAGTACCCCAAGCATGGCTGTGCCGAGGGTCATCCATGACACCAATGCCGCGCCGGGATTGCCGGGAAGGCAAAGGATGGCGCTGCCGCCGAGCTTTCCGACGATGGCGGGCTTGCCGGGCTTTATGGCGACACGGAGCAACGTGAACTGCGCGCCGGCCATGGCGAGCGCGGTGCCAGAGTGGTCCTCCTCCCCGACCGAGACCCCGCCCGTTGTCACGACGAGGTCGGAGCTGTCGGCAGCCCGGATGACGGCGGCCGCAATAGCGACCGGATCGTCGCCGACGCTGCCGCCGTCGAAGGCCTCCGCCCCCGCCCGCCGCGACAGGGCGAGTAGCATTGGGCGGTTGGCGTCATGAACGCTGCCGTCGTCGAGCGCCTCCCCTGGACCCCGCAACTCACGGCCGGTCGAAACGACGGTGATCCGCGTCTTCCTGAACACCGCCACCCGATCGAGGCCCTGAGAGGCGAGGATGGCGACGTGCCGCGGACCGACGCGCTCTCCTGCTTTCATTAGTAGAGTGCCGGGCAGGACGTCCTCGCCCCGTCTCCTGACGTTGCTGCCGGGGCGCACGGAACCTTCCACGACGATGGCCGACCCGTCGCGGACGACATGCTCCTGCATGACCACGCTGTCGGCACCCAGTGGCATCGCGGCGCCGGTGAAGATGCGGCGGGCAGTGCCAGATTGCACCGCGGCGGGTGGGTCGCCGGCAGCGGTCCGCCCGACGACTTCTAGCCGCGCCGGGATGGTCCTCGCACAAGAGCTCGCGAGGGCGTAGCCGTCCATCGCGGACTGGTCGAACGGCGGCATTGCGAGCCGCGCCACCACGTCCTCGGCTATAGTCCGCCCGTCCCCGTCCTCGGGCGCCACATGCTCGAATTGCGCAATCGGCCCGGCAAAGGCCGCAGCCATCGCGCAGGCTTGCTCAAGCTCGATCAGACCCCGCGCGGCACCGCAGGAGTCCGCGACCGTGCCGTCCATGTCCCTTCGCACACCACGATTGACGACGTGGAACTCGAGGCACCCGGATTGGACCGATCCGGGCGCGTTCGAGGCGGCCGTCAGGCCGAATACTCCCAGGACTTGAAGCTGAGGCCCTTCACCCCTCCCGGCGCCGAGGAAATCTTCCTGATGTTGGCCCAATTCTGCTTGTAGTCGGGGATGATGAACTCGTTCACCGCCCCGGACACCACGTTCCCCTCCACGCCGGCGGGGAAGCCGAACAGCATGAACGTCTGGTTCCGCCTTGTGCTGCCCGTCGGGTAGACCATGGCCTGTGTGGCGCCATTGTCGTTGTAGACCTCGACGAGGTCCCCGGCCGCCAGGCCGAGCTCGGCCACGTCCGCAGGGTTCATTTGGATGTAAGGATACGGCCAGCGATCCATGACGAATTCGTTCTTCTGGTCCAGGTACGCGCTCTGCCATACGTGGTTGGCTCGGCCGTTGTTGATGAGGAACCTGAACTTCTCGGATTCTGCCTGCTTGCCGGCCGCCTGCAGCCCACGCCACGGCGTCTCCATGAAGACCGCCTTGCCATCCTTGGTGTTGAACTTGCCGTCGGCATAGAGGCGTTTGGTTCCGAGGATGCGCTCGGTGCCACCCGACGAGGCGGCGGCGGCGACATTCGCACCCACGGCGGCCGGGGCAGCGGCCCCCTCTACGGGCTCCTTGCCCCTCGCGCCCTCGACCGCAGTCCCGCCGACCACGGCCTTGGCCTTGGCGCCAGCGTCGCCGGTCGTGGTCCCCCCGGCCACCACGCCCGTGGTGTCCAGGCCCACGGCAGGCTCCTGGAAGCCGTTGTTGCCCATCGCCCGGAGTCGGGCGTAGGTGACGAACTCACCACCTTTCTCCTGCTGGTGGTACCCGTCCATGAAAGCGTCTTCCTCGGTCTTCCAGTCGAAGCCCTTGAACTTATCGGCGGCGTCGGGTTTGCCGAGCTCGCGGAACGACGCCTCCATATGGTTCGCCAGTCGCGCGGCGATGAGGCAGTCCGGCATGGCCTGCCCGGGTGGATCCATGTACCGCTCGGTCAGGCGCATGCGGCGCTCGCCGTTCATCGACGTCAGGTTCATTTCTCCCGAGGTCGCGGCCGGCAACCAGACGTGGCTGGCTTGGCCGATCTGGGTCGGAACGATGTCGACGTCGACCGAGAACAGGCCGCCTTTCTTGATCGCCGCGAGGATGGCGTCGACCATCGCCTTGCGATCGCCGTAGGGCACGGCCGACATGGCGTCCTTCACGATGTCGGTGCGCCGCTTGTAGTTCTGCTTGAACTGGTCGGCGTTCAACGTCGTCTTGTAGTGGTCGCACCCCCAGATGTGGTGCACGCCCCCCTTGCCTTCGAACAGGAGCTTGTCGACATACGGGGCAGGACGCCCGATATGAGCGTCGGAGGGACGGCAGTAACCCTCCTGGTGGCCCCCCATCCGCACGCACCCGCCGCCCGGTCGGCCGATGTTGCCCGTCGCTAGAGCGACGTTCACGATCGCACCGTTCGTCCGGTAGTTATCGTTGCTCCAGATCAGGCCCTTTTCGTACGCGAACATCGTTCGCGTCCGCGCACCGCCGGGCTTCGGCATGGCGATCCACTCCGCGGACTTCCGGATCTCGTCCGCCGCAAGACCCGTAATCTTCGCGGCGTCATCGAGGCTCGTCCGGTTCGCGTCCACCGCTTTCTGAAAACCGGAAGTCGATGCGTCGACGAAGCCGCGGTCGACCCACCCTTTGTCGGCGATATATGTGAGCCAAGCGTTGAAGAGGGTGAGATCCGTTCCCGAGTTGATAGCCAGGTGCATCACCCGGTCCTTGCCAGCCTCGACCTCACAGGCGTTGATCGTGACGGTCCGCCGCGGGTCCACGATGATGACGCGGCCCGGCCCGACCGGCTCACCCTTGAACTCGGCCTTCTTCTTGTCGACGGAGGTACCGCGCAGGTTCGGCACCCAGTGATTCAGGAAGTAGTTGGTCTGGGTCTCGAGCGAGTTGCACCCCACCGCGACGATGGTGTCGGCCAGTTCGGCATCCTCGTAGCAGTTGTTCAACTCGCCGACGCCCATGTCGCGTGTGGCGTGGACCTCGGAGTTATACGCGGGACGGTTGTGGATCCGGATGTTGCGGATCTTCATGGCACCGAAATAGAGCTTGCCGGTGCCCCAGGTGTTTTCGTAACCGCCGCCCGCGCCGCCATGGTCGTATGCCGAGACGAAGAGCCCGTCCTCTCCCTGGTCCGCAATGACGGCGGTCGTCACCCTCGCGACGAGGTCGAGGGCGTCGTCCCAACTCGTCGGCTGCATCTGGCCGTACCGCCATACCATAGGCACCGTGAGCCGCTGCTGCTGGGTAGAGCGCTGCTCGGAGTAGGACTCCTCCGCCATGCGGGCGCCGCGGATCGATCCCAGGCCCGAATTTACCGAACAGTTCTGATCCGGCTTGATGACGATGTGGACGTCGCGCCCGTCCTGCTTGACGAGGTTGTACATTGACGGGGCGTACCAGGCGGCCGTCTCCGCCGGTTGTTGCTGGGACAGGTCGACGCCGAACTTGTTCTGCGACGGCGCGGTGCCGCCCTGCCGCTTGGCATCCCAGCTATACGCCTTATACCCGCATCCGACGATGCAGAAATGGCAGGTGACGTTATGCTCCTTCGCATCCGCTGGGATGATGGGAAGGCGCTCGATTTGACGCTTGAAAGCCATCGCCGTCACCCCTGGAGAATGTTAGAGAGACGGCCGTAAAGAAGTTCATCGACCCCTTCAGCGAAGACGTTCCCGGCCTCGTCCACCCGGAGGGTGTATTGAGGAAGGTTCTGGGTCGCGTGACCCCATGTCTGTTGGCCACCGTTCTCGCAGTCGAACACCGAGTAGTGACCGGGGCAGTTTAGCGTCTTGTCGCCGGCGCGGTAGCTTAACGGGAACCCCTTATGAGGGCACACCGTCGAGAAACCGACAATGTCGCCGTCCGGACCGACGCCGCTGGCAACCCTGACTCCGAGCTTGATCAGGACCCCGGGCGCGTCGCCGTCGGGATAAGCCACGTCCAACGGCACGTTGGGCTTCAGGTCGCCCAGCTTAGCCAGCCGGTTGGCGGGATATGCCACCCTCGTGGCTGTCGCTGCGCCCGGCGCTGCCTGCGCCGCCTGTGGCGACACGGCCGCAGCCGCCGCTCCCGCGGCCGCCGCCCCAGCGCCGGACAAAAACCACCTACGGCCGATATCGATCCTCTTGTCGCAACCGTCCACGTCCACCTCCCAAATCTATTTTGGGAACAAGCAGCAGCAATCATGCCAAGGACGCGGAAGAACGCGAAGCAAGATTTGCAGGTCGGAGCGGGCGACTTCGGGGCGATGGTGACGTTCGAGAATTCGAACGGGTCCTACTACGATGTTCGAACATCCGTACATGGTGATCGGACGGCCTCGGCTTCGTCGACCCTCGGCTCGAGAAGCCTTCATGCGAAGCCGCGGGCCGCCGGGGAGGGGCCGTGCCTCGTAAAGCCACCGAGGCGATCGGGCGCGACGGAAACTGTAGCGCGACGGCGGGCTCAGGGGAGACGGAACGGTGCCGGCACCATTTCGGTCCCTCGGTTCGAACAATTGGCATCCGCTCGGCCTGGATCGAGAGAACACGCCGGGACGCGAACGAGCGCCCGGAGCAACGTCCTGGCGAGTGGCCGCATGTTGCGGTCCGTCCAAGAAGCCGGTTGTGAATGATGCGGTTGAGAGCCACCGAAACCTCGACCGCGAGCACGGCTGGACGCAGCCTGACCCGAGAAGGCCGGGTAGGCCCCCCAACGGATCGCGTGGGCCTTCTCGCCACGGGCAGTCGGACGATGTTCGACCTCGCGTCAGCGACCTGGACGATCACTTCCTTGCTTCTCGTCAGGGAACCCGTGCCGCCGCATCTTTTCCCAAAGGGTGGTGCGGGACACGCCCAGCGCCTTGGCGGCCTCGCCGATCTGGCCGCGGCTCTCTTTCAACGCCCGTTCAATCTGCTGACGCTCGGCGGCGTCGCGGACCGCCGCCAGGGGCCGCAGCGTCTCCGACCGAGGCTGCACCGGCGCCCGCGCCTCGGGGAACAGGTCGCCCGGCATCAGCCACGGCCCGACCGCCAGAGCAACGGCCCGCTCGACGCGGTTCCTGAGTTCCCGCACGTTGCCGGGCCAGCGGTGGGCGCGGGCAGCCTGGACGGCGAGTTCGCCGACACCTCGGATATGCCCGGCATCCTCTGCCGCGAAGTCGTCGAAGAACTTGGCAAGCAGCCAGGCGACGTCGGCTGGGCGGTCGCGGAGCGGCGGCAGGTCGACCTGGAGGGTGTTGATCCGATAGTAGAGGTCCTCCCGGAAACGGCCGGAACGGATCGCCTCTGGAAGGTCCTGATTGGTGGCGCACACGAGGCGCGCCTGTAGGGGTAGGGCCACTTGCCCACCGACGCGGAAGAAGGAGCGATCCTCGACGACGCGCAGCAGCTTGGCCTGCAGCCCTGGCGGCATCTCGCCGATCTCATCGAGAAACAAAGTGCCCGCCCCGGCCCGTTCGGCGTAACCCCGGTGGCGTTGCTGGGCACCCGTGAAAGCGCCTCGTTCGTGGCCGAACACCTCGCTTTCGAGTAGATCGGCCGGGATGGCCGCGCAGTTGACGGCCATGAACGGTTGTCGACCCCGCGACACCGAATGGAGAAAGCGAGCGCAGACGTCCTTGCCGGTTCCGGTCTCGCCGGACAGCAGCACCGGAAGCGTGCGGGGGCCGATCCGTCGAAGCAGCACTTCGACGTCGCGCATCTGTTCGGACACCCCGAGCGACCCCTCGGCGTCTCGCGGGGGATGGGCGGCGAGCACACGGCGCGCGCTTTCCAGGAGCAAACCGAAGTCGAACGGCTTCGTGAGGTAATCCTCCGCCCCGGCCCGGACCAACGAGATGGCCTGCTCCATCTGAGCGAAGGCGGTCATGAAGATGAAGGGTGGCGGCGCGGGCCCGCCCATGACCCGCCGGAACACCTCCTCGCCCGTCATGTCGGGAAGGCGTATGTCGCAGACCACCAAGTCGGGCAGGGCGGTCGCGATGCCCGCGACGGCGGATGCGCCGGTGCGCCACCACGTGGTTGTCCACCCTGCGAGTTCCAGTCCCTGACACAGCGACTCCCCCATGATCGGGTCGTCCTCGACAAGCCCGATACGTCCAGCACCGCCTGGACCGGGCTCGAACGGCGTCACGGGGTCACTCCCGCCAGAGGCCAGACGGTCCGCACCGTCGTGAGCGCCCCGCCCGACCGCGCCACCGTAACCGTCCCGCCCGCCTCAGCCACTAACCTGCGGACGATCCAGAGGCCCAGGCCGGGACCGAACGGCTTGTCGTCGGGCGTCGTGGGGGAAGACAGGAACTCCGCATAGAGCTCCGGCAGGCCCGGGCCTGCATCCGAGACCTCGACCACCAGGCCCGCCGCGAGCACCGCGGCGTGAAAGCGGATCACCCCACCGGCGGGGGTCGCCCGGGCGGCGTTGATCAGCAGGTTTAGAAGTGCCTGCTTCAGCTTGGCGGACGGCACGGCGACGCTGCCGCGCACCTCGTTGCTCCAGACGATCACCGCGTCCCTGCGGATGGCCTCCGGCTCGACGAGCAGCCGGAGGTCGTCGAGGTCTTGCGAGGCCAGGTACGCCGTTGGCTCGGAAGGTCGATGCGTCACTAGGGTGGCCCGGACGACGTCGCGCACATGACCCAGCCCCCGCTCGAGCAGATCCAGCGATCCGCGTCGGACCTCGGCATCGCCCTCGTGCCTGCGAAGAGTGTCGAGGGCCGCGAACAGTCCGCCCAGTGGGTTGTTGATTTCGTGCGCGAGCCCCGACGCGAGGCGGCCGAGGCTCGCCACGCGCTCCTCCGCGGCGAGTCGCGTCGCGAGCGCCTCGCGATCGCCGACGGCGAGCGCCATCGCGTTGAAGCGCTTGAACACCGCCCTGAACTCGGCCCCTTGACGGGCCACGACCGTGTCGGGGATCGACAAGACCGGACCGGCGATGCCGTCGCCGAGGTGGGAGGAGAGGACGCGTACGGGCGCCAGCATGCGACGCACGACGACATAGGCTAACAGCGCCGACACTAGTGCGATCGAGGTGATGACAGCTACCGCGGCGAGAACCAGACGCCGGCGCTCCTCATAGGCAGAGGAGACATCGACCTTTGCCAGAATTGAGCCAACGTCCCGGTCCTGATAGCTCATCGGCCGACGCGCGAGCGCCTGCGTCACCCCGACGTCGATCGTGGCACCGTCGGCCCCGACCTTGGGAAAGTCGTCGACCTCGGTCGTCGAGGACCCGGTCCGATACCGCTTGGGGTCGGTGGATGCGACCACCGCCCCAGATCGGTCGACCACGACGAGCAGAGGTTTGCCGACGCCGGTGCGGAGCGTCGGCGAACGTTCGAGAGCCTCGAAGGTCTGCCAGACGTCGCCGGCGAGTACGTGGGGGATCACGTTCTCGGCCAAACCGTCGAGGTAGGTCGTGAGCAGCGAGCGCAGATCCCGTTCCTGGGCGGCCGCGAGGCGGGAGACGAGCACGTTCGTGACCAGGACACTGACGACCAGGACCAGGCCCGCGACCGCCAAGGGGATCCGCAAGGCCAATGGCCATCGCCGGGGATCGAGGCCCGGCACGGTCAACCCAGACTTTGAACCGTGGCGACCTCGGCGGCGATCGGGTCGAAGACCGACGCGGCTGCCTCGATGAAGCCATCCAGGCGCAGTTCCCGCAAAACCGCCTGCCCCGCCGCGTCGCCGGACATGCCCAGAAACGCGCCCTTCAGGGCGGCGGTCGCACGAGCGCCCGATCGCGCCCGTGACGCCGCGACGGGTGGGAAACCCATCCACCCGGATCGCTGCAGGATGCGGGTCTTCCCAGCGAGCCCGGGTTCGGTCTCGGTCATGACCTGCCACACGTAGCCGTCGACGCTTCC
>JAABUT010003694.1_pt1 | contig 12838 bp, 19 predicted proteins | sample 5559281 | NCBI WGS metagenome assembly JAABUT01 (sample SAMN10711880, study PRJNA513359) | rock metagenome | isolation source: Antarctica rocks | place: Antarctica: Victoria Land, Ricker Hills nord | collected 2016-01-04
GATTCTGCTGTGTGCGGACCGCAATGAACGGGTCGTCCGGTACGCGCTGAGAGCAGCTGCCGCGCCAATGGCCGTAGCCACCTACACCTATGACAAGCTCCCTGCCGCCGAAAAGGATGCGTTGCCGAACCTCAGCGTATTAACTGACGCCCTCGAAACGACTCCAGCGGCACCGAACCGGAAAAGGTAGTCGGTCTGCCGGACAACGCCAACCCGGAGACTCCAGTTGTCCGGCAGGTCGGAGTCACGCCGGGGGATTCAACGAAGACCCGCCTGAGCCGAAGGCGCGGAGTGCGGATGGTCGGCGCGGTCCGGTCGGAGCACGATTCGGAGTGGGCGGTGATTGCGATGGTGGCGGAACTCATCGGTGTGGGGGCCAAAGACGGTGCGTAAGGGGTGCGGCGGGGCGTGGTCGTCGGCCGTTCGCGTGCGGGCAAGTCGTCAGAGGAGTCGGCCGAGGTCAAGTGGTTGAAGCGTGAGGTGGCCGAGCTGGGCTAACGCGATCTTGAAAGCGGGTACACGTCACTTGTCAATCAATCTCATAGTTGTGGAGCCAGATGATGCGACCGTCACCTACGTCACGTCCTTGCCAGGCGTGGAATGTCGCGCGAGGCGTCGCGATCAAACGCGCATCGTCAACTCAGAAATGCAACTTAATCGAAGATTCCTCCCCGGGGTTCATTGCTTCTCGACCCGCCAATTCGATCATTCGCGCCTATCTGGATCTCTCCATCGGGGCCATCGAACTTCGGTAGCAGACCCGGGAGCCGCTCGGGACAGGGTTCGAGGCCACCCTCCTTGGTAGGCAAGAGTCGTAGCGTCGCCTCTGGCGTAAAGCCCGCTCACCGGGTGGCGGGGGAGAGCGCGTCGTAGACGATGCTGTCGCCATCGACCAGGGCCGGGTCGAAGGGCACGTCGAGCACGGTGCGGGTGCGAGCGGCGAAGTGGTCGCGGAATCGGGTGTGAAGCTCCCAGGGTTCTCTGCCGCTCTCATACGGGTTGCGGCTCTCGGTTGAGGGCAGCATAGTGGGCTTGCTCGTACTCGACCGGGGGGATCATCCCCAGGCTGGAGTGGAGCCTGCGAGCGTTGTACCAGTCGACCCAGCCGGCGGTTGCGTATTCGACGTCGGCGATGGTTTTGTACTGCCCGTCGTGGAACACGGTGGTGCGGATGCACTCGGCCTTGTATAGGCCGTTGATCGTCTCCATCAACGCATTGTCGTAGGCGTCGCCGACCGACCCGATCGATGGTCGGATCTCTTCCAGCACAAGGTGATCAGTGAGGCGAATCGAAGTATATTGCGATCCGGCGTCGGCGTTAAACCGAGTTCGGTTTAACAGCGACCGCGGCTCGACCTACACCGCGAGCAGTTTCACCGTGCTGTGCAAGGACAAACTCGGTATCAGGCAGTCGATGGGCCGGGTCGGATCGTGTTTCGACAATGCCGCCGCGGAGTCGTTCTTCTCCACCCTGGAGCACGAGGTGCTGTCCCGCCACCACTTCACCACCAAGGCCGAAGCCCGATCGGTGGTGCTGGGCTGGTGCCACGAGTTCTACAACACCAGCAGGCGGCACAGTTCGGCGGAGATGATGGCGCCGGACGACTACGAATACGCCGCCGCGCAGCCCGTCGAGGACCCGGAGGCGGCCTGATAAACACCCCACCCACGTCGAGTGACGTTTGCGTGACGGCACCAGCCTGTCCCGCCTGCGGGAAGCAGCTGCCGGCCGGGCCGTCCCGGCGCTTCTGCTCGCCGGCCTGCCGGCAGGCGGCCTACCGGCGATGCCATCAGCCCGCCGCCCCCGACGTCCCGCTACCGCGTAGTCGGTCACGGCTGGAAGGCACCATCTACCAGTGCCCGGACTGTGAAGCCCGCTACCTGGCCGAGCAGTGGTGTCCAGATTGCTCACGACCCTGCCACCGACTCGGTCCCGGCGGTCCCTGCCCAAGCTGCCAGGAGATGATCACCGTCGAGGAACTCACCGAAAACACCGGCCCGAGCCAACAGTTGACCGTGGCCAGCAACCCCGCCCATCATTGAAGAAGCCTCCACGATTCGAGGGGAAGCTCAGAGATGCGGGGCTGGGTAACACCGAGCCGACCGGCGGCTTGCTTCTGCGTCCATGCCTCGGTTGTGATCCGCTCGGAGAGTGCCATCATCAGTCGCGAGCGCAACCGCATGTTCTCCGACTCCTGCGGAGTGTCCTCGATCGCATCCCAGACGCTGTCGAACTGCTCGCTGGTCATGTCCGCTCACCTGTCCTGTCCGCAATCTCGGCAACGACTTGCTTGTACCGCTTCCCGGCGAGGTCGAGGTCTGCCTTGGCCGTCTGCTGCGTTCGCTTGTGGAAGCAATGCAGCACGTAGACGCGATCGGCCAGCTTCGCCACGTAGATGACTCGGAAGGCGCCGCCTTGCTCGCGTACCCGAATCTCCCGAACTCCGATGACCGTCGACTACACCTCGATCGCCGCCGGGAGCGCGTGCGGCAGCTTTCCCAACAAATCCCACAGCGCCAGCTTCTCGACCACTCGGTCGTCATACCCAGCAAACCCCTCTTGCTCACGCGCACGGAGCTGGGCCAGCTCATGCGCAGCGCGGTCAGCTCACTGTTCAAGAAGCAGATCACGATGGTCTTCCGCAGGTGGGCGTCTGGATGATCCACTTGGCGTGTTCTGACGACTGCTGAGCACCCGCACGATCGAATCTTGCAAAAGATCTTGCGAACGGGCACGGCCGTGGCTCAGCTGGAAGGCGAAGCGCAGCAACTCTGAACCTCTCTCCCGCACCAAGGCGGCCCACTCAGCTTGCACCGGACCCTCCTCGTCGAGATCGCTCAGGTCTAACACTTAAGACCCCTGGCGGCGGCCATCTGTTGCAGCGATCCCCAAATTGGAACACCGAGGGGTCGCCAACAGCGTCTGGCCGACCACGGGTCACGGCCCGGATCTGCAGATCGAAGTGAGGATTTAGCCTAGATCGACCTACACGAGCACCGTTCGAGTCACGCCAAGCATTCGATCGTTTCCTTAACAAGACGAAGCTCTTGTTAAGCTTTCCCGTGTCCGCGCTCGTTTCGAGGTTGTGAGACGTTGTAAAGCGGACACGACTTCTGCGACACCTTCACTGTAAACACACCAACCTCAGCGGTTCGATATTCGTGTCGAAGCGTGCTGGCATCGTTTCGGGCCCATGGGTCCTCACAGGCTCTCACCCTGCCCGCCACGATGCTCGCCGTCACCGATGCCGGCCCGCCATTCGTTCGACCGACGCGGTGATGAGACAAGCAGATGAGCAGCCCTTCTGGCAGCTACCGAGTGACGACCGGCAAGGGATTTCCAAGGTGGTCGATCAGCACTCTGGTTCCGAGTGGCCGATCCAGTGTGACCTCGACGTTGCTATTTGTCCCGACCAGCGTCATCGCCTTTGGTCGCGGCTCCTTCCACTCGTGGTTGACCGTGACGTGCAACGCGCAATCGGTTTCGAGGACCTCGGCTGCCTGATAGGTGGGATAGCGTGGAGACCCACTGAAGAAGGAGTACGAAAGCTGCTGGGACGTTGTGTCCACGTACGACTGTGGGTGCTGCGTCTCGTGGAACATGGTTGAGTCCCAGGCCGGTGGCCACCAGGTCTCGACCGTTGTGCTGAGCGCGGTGAACACCCCTTGGGTGTGGGTCAGCTCCAAGTCCCAGGCCGGTAACCTGCGCATGCCACGGTCAGTCATAAAGCGCCTGTGGGTGGGGCTCGCCTTCACCACGCGGAGCAGGGATAATCCAGCTTGGGTTCCAGCGGTCGTTGCAACCTCTGACCTTCAGGAGTTGCGATGTCAGTACCGAAAGATCGTCCGCAGCCCGGGCCCGGCGCTCCGTTGACCGCCGAACGTGACCTTTATCGTCGGTTGATGTCGCAAGGACTGAGTAATCACCGGGCTTGACCTACGCGACCTCACCCGCTACCGGACGGCCCTGACGGTCGAGCGCAGCCGGGAGGCCCAGGGGTTGGAGAAAGAGCTCCAGGACGCGGGAATTAAGATCAGTGCAGTAGCCACCGATATCTTGGGTGCCTCCGGGCGGGCGATGCTGGACGCGCTCATCAACGGCCAGGACGACGCGCAGGTCATGGCGCAGCTGGCCAGGGGCCGGATGCGGCCCAAGACTCCCGCTCTGGTCCAGGCCCTCACGGGCAACTTCAGTGAGCACCACGGGTTCTTGTGCCGCATACACCTGACGCGCATCGACGAGCTGTCCGCGACCATCGAGGAGCTCTCGGCGCGGATCGACCAGGAGATGCGCCCTTTCGCCCCGCAGATTGAACGATTGGTGACCATCCCCGGTGTCAAGAAGAAGACCGCGCAAGTCATCATCGCCGAGACCGGCGCAGACATGACCCGGTTCGTACCCCGGCCAACCTCGCCTCCTGGGCCGGGGTCTGCCCGGGCCACCACGAGTCCGCAGGCAGACAACCCTCGGGTAGACGCAGGCACGGTAACCGATGGCTCGGCGGCGCCTTGGGCACCGCAGCCATGGCCGCCGGCCGCACCCGCGAAAGCACCTACCTCGGCGCCCGCTACGCCCGACTGGTGCCCCGGCTGGGTAAACAAAAGACGATCGTCGTTGTCGAGCACTCCATCCTGATCGCCGTCTGGCACATGCTCACCGACGACGTCGACTACCAGGACCTTGGCGGCGACTACTTCACCAAGCAAGATCCCGAACGTACGATGCGACGCATCACCCGCCAGGCGAACATCCTGGCCTTCACCGTCCGCTTCGACCCGATCCCCGACGTTGCATAGGAAGTGACAGTTCATTTTCGGGTGAGTTCATTTTCGGGTGAGTGAGGCGGTGGCTCGGGGCTGCGGCGCCGACCGACTGCAGCAGGATCTGGTTGCTCTTGAGCGTCGGGGCAGGCGGTGGCGACAGGCGCGGGTACCGTTGTGTTGCTGCTGACCTTTTGACTTCCTTCTCGATGTACGGATGAGGACCACGCATGTCTGATGAAGCTGTTCGCAACTCGTCGCCCGGCGTTCATGGAGTGTCTCGGCGTGACGCCCTCAGGTTCGGATCGGTCGCTGCCGGTGGGGTGGTGTTCGCCGGCCTGACCTCGCTCAATGCTCCCAGCGCCGCGGCGGCAACTACGGAAACCGTGGCCGCCGGATCCTCGAAACTCTCGGCCGCCGGATCCTCGAAACTGCCGGTCGCGGCGATCGAGAAGATCATCGGCGCGCAGGGGATGGTGAGCAACGGCGTTCTCAATATCGAGGTCGACCGCGACGATCTGCGGCACGTGGTCAACTCGTTCGGCGTGCCGATCAAGCCCGCGTTCCAGGTCAACGGCAACCTCGTTTTCCAAGGCCGGAGCGAGCACGACGACGACGATGATGACGACGATGACGGTGCGGTCGCCGTGCTGAACGGTGACCTGCCCTTTCTTGCTCACGAACTCCAGCCGGCCCTGGATCAGATGCTCGCGCACGGCATCGTATTCCAAGCCATGCACCAGCACTTTTACGACTGGGATCCGTTGGTGTGGTTCATGCACTTCCGGGGCCGCGGCGACGCACGCACATTGGCTCGCGGAGTGGCCGCGATCCTCAGCGCCACTGCCACCCCGTTGCCGCAGACCTCGCCGACGAATCCGAAGACACCGCTGGACACCAAACGCCTGTCCAAGATCATCGGGGCATCGGCCACGGTCGGCGCTGACGGCGTGGTGAGCTTCGAAGTCCCGCGGCGTGAGTCGATCACCCTCGGCGGAACCCCCATCAGTCCGGACCTCAACGTCGCCACCTCGGTCGCTTTCGAACCGCTCGGCTCGAAGACAGCAGCCGTAGTCGATTACGGCATGACTGCTGCTGAAATTCAGCACGTCACCACAGTGATGCGTTCACTCGGCTGGCAGGTCGGCTGTCTCTACAACCAGGAAACGGCTGAGTTTCCGCAGCTCTACTTCGCCCACCAGTTCAAATCGGGCGACCCGTATCGCCTGGCAGGCGAGATCCGCCGCGGGCTTGACCTGATGAACGTCGAACTCACCTCGTGAAGGCCGCCAACACGCAACCTAGGACGCTGGCGGTTTCCAGGCGGCCTAGGAGGTGATCGCGCAGGTAGAGCGCTTCGGTGACGGTCTTCAACCCGATGGCGTGCTCGGCCAGGCGGGGATGTCGAGCAGTTTGGTGACGGCACCGGGTGCGAGTAGCAGCCGATCGTAGGGCAGCTGCCCGGCTACCCCATCGAGGTCGTGGTATGCCAGGGTGCGGGCGGTCCGGTCGAGGGCGGTGGCGTGCCCGCGCACCAGACGGGCCTTGCGCAGCGTCGCGGTGAGGGGGACGAGCACCGAACGGGGATCCAGGGCGCCGACGGCGACGTCGGGCAGCAGCGGCTGATACAGCATCCCGTCGGTCGGCGACAGCACCGTGAGCTCGATATCGGCGCGTTGCAGCCGACGGGCAGCGAAGAACCCCCCGAACCCCGCGCCCACCACGACCGCCCTCGGTCGCCGTCCCGACCGTTCGAACTGGTTCCCGTGCGAGGACATGGTCATAGGCCGACGCTGCCTTGCATGATCCCGCCGTCGATGAACACGGTGGTGGCGGTCATGTAGCCGGCTTTGCCGCTGGCCAGGAACACGACCACGTCCGCGATCTCGCCTGGTTGGGCGATCCGCCCGAGCGGGATCGCCGCGTCGAGGGCTGTCATCTTGGCCGGGTCGGCTTCGGTGGAGGCGTTGATCGGGGTCGCGACCGCCCCGGGGGCGATGTTGACGATCCGGATGTCGTGGGCGCCGAGTTCGACACCGGCGGTGCGGGTCAGCATCCGGATCCCGCCTTTGGACACGCAGTAGGCGATGTTGCCGGGCATCGGCCAATCCTCGTGGACCGAGGAGATGTTGAGGATCAGCCCGCCGCCGCCTTGGCTGATGAACTGCTGCGCGGCCGCCTGGGCGCCGAAGAACGCGCTCTTCATGTTGATCGCGATGACCTTGTCGAAGTCGGCCTCGGTGGTGTCCAGCAGCCCGGTGCGGGTTTCGATGCCGGCGTTGTTGATCAGCACGTCCAGCCGGCCATACGTATCGACAGCGGTCTGGGTCATCGCGCTACTGCCCGCCGCCGTGCTCGCCGCACTCGTGGTCACCGACACCGTCACCATCGGCACCCACGCCCTCGCCCTCGATGCCCGCGCCGCCGGACTGGGCGCCGCCGGCATCGCAATTGCGCTGCGCCGTCCGGTCATCGTCGTCATCATCGTTGCTGCCGCCGCGACCGCGCTCATCCGCGCGGTCACCTAATCCGCACCGTCACAGCGCGGCGGCTCTTGAGGTGGTCCCCGAGGAGGCGACGCTGCTGCGGGCCCGGATCGAGGCGCTCCGGGCCCGGGTGCTTTCCGGTGCCGCCGAGACGCCGAAGCACTGATGATGGGCGAGCACGCGCTGGCGAGGCCGAGAAGCCCGGGGCGACCGACGTTGTGGCCGACCTGCATCAACTCGCCTTCGCGCATTACGCCGACGGGGAGCTCGACGAGGCCGAGTGCCTGTTCCGCGCCACGTTGGCACGAGCGGAGGCGACTTGCTGCGGCTGGGGGCCTCTTTCGACTTCGACGGGCGAGTCTTCGCCGCTGTGATCGGCCATACCCGCGGGCGGTGGGACGACGTCCTGGAGCTGGCCCAGGTCAAGCGGCCGCTCTGGCGCACGAGCTGTGGCTGCTGAGCCGGTGATCACCCGGAGCGGCGCGGCAGCGACCCGAAGCGCGAGCGAGATCGGCTGGACCGGTAACCAGCCGGTACGCCGGGCACGCCGGCACCCCTTCAGCCCGTTGAGCTTGCGGAGCCTCGGATGGGATTCAGGTGCCCAACTGCATCCGGCGATTCATATGGCTCGCGTAGACGCCGGCGCTCCTCAAGCGACATGCAGCGCGTCTGATGGCCCAGGAATGCCGTACGGGTAGTCGGTTCACTGGGCGGATTGCGCGCAGCTCAACTGGGTCCGTTGTCCTTTCGGCCGCTTGCCGTTCGTCGGTGGAGTAAGGACACCTGGACGCGAGGACCACCAACGGTCGATCGTGACGGGCACGCGCCAGAAACACACCGGAGGTTAGACGTTGACGGCTTCATTGCGGGACCACATCAGTGGGGAGCGCCAGCGACTCGCCGACGTCTTGTCCGATTTGTCGGAGCAGCGCTGGCACGAAGCGACGCTATGTGACGGCTGGAGGGTGCGGGACGTGGTGGCGCACGTGACGATGCCGTTTCGGTACTCGACGGCGCGATTCGGAGTGGAGCTGGTGAAGGCTCGGGGGAGGTTCAACGTGATGGCCGACCGCTGTGCTAGGCGTGACGCGGCGGAGATGTCGACATCTGATCTAGTGGCAGCTGTTCGGGATAACGTTGATCATCCGTGGAAGCCGCCGGGCGGCGGGTACGAGAGCGCGTTGACCCACGAGGTGATACATGGCCTCGATTACACCGTGCCGCTGGGTATTGACCGCCGCGTGCCGCAGGATCGTCTTCAGGTCGTGCTTCAAGATGCCGATACGCCTAAGGCGCGCAAGTTCTTCGGGGTTGACTTGGCTGGTGTCGCCCTCGTCGCGGACGACATGGCTTGGAGCCGCGGGTCGGGCGAACCGGTGCATGGCGCGGCTCAGCATCTTCTGCTGGTCTTGTGTGGCCGCCGGCTTTCGCCGGGTTTGCTCCGCGGACTACCGGCTGCACGCTTTACCAGCTGAGACCCAGCATCTACGAAAGAGGGGATCTCGATGAGCCGTGCGGTGCAGCCCGTCATTCTTACGGCTAACGTCGCTGGACTGTTGCTCTTCTACGCCACGTTGTTCGGTGCCGTCGAGACATTTCGTTACCCATCTGAGGGTCCGGCGTTTTATGTGGGGCTGCGCATCGGTGACTCTGAGCTCGGCTTGGTGGCGAACGAAGAGGTGGGCGCCACGACATCCGTGCAACGGATCTTGCTCAGCGTGGAAGTCGAGGATGCCGACGCCTTGCTCGACCGTGTTGGCCCCCTCGGCGGGACAGCTCTCGGAGCGCCCAACGACATGCCCTGGGGCCAACGGGTCGCGCACATCCAGGACCCCGATGGCAACACAGTCAACCTGACCCAGGCGATCTGATTGAGGGACCACACGTGTTGCACTGCCCTCGCTAGGACCATAACCGCAAGGAGGCCGTCGTGACGGCGCTGAACGACCTCAATGATCAGTTCTGGACCTGGCGGACGGCGAACCAGCCGGACTCCTATGACGACGTCACCCGCGTCGCCAGGCCGGTCGGATGGACCTCGGACTGGTCGAAGGCTGCGATCGCGGCACGACGGAAGAGATTGCGCGCCTTCACCCATCAGTTCGCAGCTCTTGACCTCACCGGTCAGCCGGTCGCAGTCCAGGTGAACGGTCGGCTGCTGGGCTCGGCTCTGGCCCGCGCGCACTGGGAACTGGAACTGCTCCGCAGCTGGGAACGCGACCCCCGCTTCTATGTTGATCAGAGCCTCGTGCCCCTGTACAACGGGCTGCTGCGGCCGCAACCGTTCAGCCAGGACTTCTCCGTGTCGGTGATAGCGCACCTTCGCCAGGTCCCGCGGGTGCTGGCACAGGCCCGAGACAACCTCATTCCCTCTGCCGAGTTCGCATTCAGCGCCGCGGAGCTCCTCGACGGCATGGAAGAACTGTTGGCGGAAGCGATGACAGCGCTGTCGCCCTCGTTGCCCGACGAGCAGGCAAACGAGCTGCCCGAGCAGACGCGGCGAGCATGCGCTGCGCTGGCTTCCTTTCGGCAGTGGCTGCTCGCCGGAATGGGAAATTTCGACGCCGCTGCTGCGGTCGGGCCCGACGCGTTCTCCTTCTACCTGCACCGGGTGGCACTGCTGCCCTACGACACCGCTCAAATGCGGGCCATGGCAGCCCAGGAATGGAACCGCGCGGTCGCTGCCGAAATGGTCGCGCGCCGGCGGGCGCAGGCCAGCCCGGTGCTTCCGCCACCAGCGGACCTGGGCGAGCAAGTGGCTGCCCAACAAGCGGCCGAGGTCGCCGTCCGCCAGTTCTACCTCGAACACGACCTGCTCAGCCAGCCACAGGACTTGCGACGCTACCGTGTCGCCGCCACCCCGCCCTACCTGTTACCCCTCACGCGGCTCGGGTGCCGCACTACACGGCGAGCATCGACCGACCCGGCGATGACGCTATTCACTACGCCCCGCCTTTGCGCGATGACCTGCCGTACTTTGCTTCGGCCGAAGCGCGGGACAGTCGTGCTGCGATACTGCACGAGGGTGTGCATGCCCAGCAAATGGCGCTGTCCTGGACACATCCAGACCCCGCCCGGCGTCGCTTCTACGACTCGACAGCCAACGAAGGGCTTGCCTTTTACAACGAAGAGCTCATGCTGCTGTCCGGGCTGCTCGACGACGCACCAGGGACAGCCCACTTCGTGGCCAGCGCGATGCGGCTGCGGGCGCTGCGGGTGGACATCGACGTCTCCTTGGCCTGCGGCACCCGCACGGTGAAAGAGGCCGCCGACCTACTAACCGCCGCCGTGCCCATGGACAGCGACACTGCTTGGCAAGAGGCCACGTTCTTCGCCGGCAATCCTGGCCAGGGTTCGAGCTACCAGATCGGTAAGCTGCAGATCCTTGAACTCCTCACGGCTGCCCAAAGCCAACGAGGCTTCGCCCTGCGGCAATTTCACGACCGGCTCTGGCGCGAAGGCAATGTCCCCCTCGTACTGCAACGCTGGGAACTGCTGGGCAGCCGAGATCAGCTCGACGAAGTCGATCGGCTCGCCAAACAGGCTCATCTCGAATGAGCGATCGCCCCGGTCACCCCAAGCACCACCGCAAAGGAGGAGCGGGATGCTGAATGGAACCCAGCTGGGCGCTCTAGGCAACAGTGCCGGCGACGCGCCCCACCACGGAGGATGCTCGCTCGATGGCAGTGGCCATGAGGTGCCGCAGTGTCTCCAAGCCTGGCGTCATCGAGTACTGCTTGAGGTCGCCTATGTCAACCCAGACTGGCCTCGTGCTAACGGGCTGGCCTGGCCCCACCCCGTGTGGAATCGAGGGTCTTGACGGGGCAAGTCGAAGTTGATGGGACTCCGGATTCTGAGGTGCGGGTGTCTGATGTCGGGGGTAGCTTCGGTCTGTTGCCCCGCCCGACCGGGCCGGGGTCGGGACAGAGGGGAAGGTTCCATGAAGAGATCCGCAGGTTTGGGCGTGCTCGTCGTTGCGCTCGCCTTGATCGGTTCGGGGGTGGCGTCAGCCAGTCAGGTGGGGAGTCGGGCGCCGGCCGGCAGTGGAGTCGTATCCAGTTCGACGATGAGCTATGCCCAGGCGACGCAGCAGTGCGGTTTCGCCAGCGTTCTCACGGTCGATGATCCCAGCGGACCGAAGGGCTTGGACCCCGAGACGGGTGCCCTGCTGGATAAGCCGGTGGTCACAACCGCAGATTGCGCGAGCCCGAACACCGTTGGCGGAACCGTCGTTCTGACGAAGACGGACCCGAATTACGTCAGCGAAGACACGCTGAACCGTCTGTCCGCATCAGTCACGACCTACAGCGGCAGCTATCCAATGCAATGGTCATACACGTTTAAGCCGGCCCTGCAGAACATCATTGTTGGTGTCGTCAAATATGTGAAAGCTGATCGAAAGCCGGCCAACTGCAGCTATTACAAGACCGGAGAACCTGCGAACTACTATTTTCACTGGGGTTGCCCATCGCAAACGGCAAACGTTAAGTACACGTTCAACGGATCGGCCAATTTCGTTGTAGACAACGGTAGCGGGGGAAAGAACGTCACACAAACCTGGCAGTTGGTCTATACGATCAAAGCCTAGGGATATGGACCCTGTCCTTCGGCAAGCGCTCGATGTCGCCTTGCGCGATATCAGATCATTGGGCGTTCCAGAGCCCGAGATCCGTGACACCATTTGGATCAAGGATCCCGCCTACCCTTCAGCCGTGTTAGGGAGTATTGGCGGGGCCGGTACAGGTATCAGCGTTCGCCTGGCAGACCCGCAAGCCGAGCGCCTCGCACGCGTGGCCGACCAAGTCCAGGATTGGGTGATCGAGGAGTTGTGGAGCCGGCACGAGCCGACGAACTGGCCGACCTGTCCAGCCCACCCTGATTCGCATCCACTGATCTGCGTGACGCGCGACGGCACTGCCGTGTGGACTTGTCCGATCGATCTGACGGAATTCTCGCCGGTGGGATCGCTGCGCTAGAAAGGGCGCCAACTACTGGGGGTCCCCTTAGCAGCGGAGCGAATCTGGTCCTTTTGCTCGCCGGGCTGCGTCTCATTGAGGTGATGACGCAGGCTGTGATGCTCTACACTGGAGGTCGTCCGCGGCACTAGCTGCGGAAAGTGAGCCCGAGACCCGGCCGGACGACCGTGGCGCTCGGGCTTCGCGCTTGTTCGGACTCGTTCAGACTTCGCGCACGTCGGTGACGACCGGCTCGATGCGCCGTCGCCAGTCGCCGCCTTTCGCCCAGCACCAGGCGATCGCGTCGGGTAGCGCGAGGAGTTGTTCAACGGCGGCGCGTCGGTGCTCGTAGCGCAGATCGGGGCAGCCGGCCTCACGCGTGGGGCGGTAGAGCAGCTTGCGGTCGGACGCGACGAGCGTGTCGTCTTGCTCGAGCACCAGCATCGCGTGGTTGTGTGCGGCTGCGTCGACGACGAGCGCGGTCAAGCAGGCGGCTCGCCGTTCCTGCTCGTTTTGGTGGCGACGGCCGGCGTCATAGATCGTCGCCGTGACGCCGCTGACGGCGATCGCGGTGGCGATCGAGCGTCGCCGTTGATCGTTCTCGTCCTTCATGTGGAGCCGTCGTTGTCCAGGCAG
>JAABUT010003696.1_pt1 | contig 12830 bp, 17 predicted proteins | sample 5559281 | NCBI WGS metagenome assembly JAABUT01 (sample SAMN10711880, study PRJNA513359) | rock metagenome | isolation source: Antarctica rocks | place: Antarctica: Victoria Land, Ricker Hills nord | collected 2016-01-04
GCACCCAGGACACGAGCGACGCGGGGCCGGCTGCCTTCGCTGCCCCCAGCGCCCCGAGCAGCCATCCCGACCCGATGATCGAGCCGAGGGAGATGAACATCAGGCCCCAGAACCCGATCGAGCGCTGCAGGCCGACGCCGTCGTTCGGGCCGCCGACGGAGGTGCCGGCCGCGCCTCTCCCGGTCACCGATGCTGTGGCCACGCGAGTCCCTTCCGTTGCAGGTGAGGGGCAAGGTACGCGTCCGGTGCTCTCCGCAGGAAGAGGTGGACCGATCTTCGTGACGGCTCCGAGATGTCGGCCCAGACGCGGCCCGGCCGCTGGACCGGTGGCGCCGCGCGACCCGGGCGCCCCGGGAGGTCTCGGCCGGCAGTTCGCCAGCCAGCTGCTCGAGCGGGGTGCGTCGAAGGTGTACGCGACCGCGCGGGACACGACGACGGTCACGACGCCCGGCGTCGAGGTGCTGGCCCTGGACCTGCTCGACCCGTCCGGCATCGAGCGGGCGGCCGCCGCGGCCACCGACGTCACGCTGCTGGTCAACAACGCCGCGAGGTACAGGTTCCTGAGACACCGGGCGGGAGCCCGGCGACCCCGTCGGGGACGTTGCCGTTCCGGCCTTCTCGGCGTCTCGCCAAGTCATCTCGCCCCGAACCGTCTCAGCAGAGGGCTGCTGCAGCCGGGTGAGACCAGATCAACCTGGCACGGCCTGACAGGGCCATCGGGTACCAGTCCCCGCCGGCGGGGTCGTCGGCAGGCAGCCGGTCGAGCACGGTCGTCACGTGCCCCCCGGCAACTGCGCAACAGGCTGCTGCGCAATTGGCCGGGGCGCCGGCGGCCGCGAGAGTTCCCATATAGACCAGGCTCCGCGGGGACAGCCCCCGGCATCCCGGGGAACTCGGTGCGCAGGTCCACCGACAGCCGGTCGATCACCCCGGGCCCCAGCCCTGGTCCTGCTGGCGCGCGAGGATCGTTTGCCCGATCCGCCCGTACAGGGTGCCCAGCTCGGTGTTCACCGCCCGCGCGGCCACGACCCGCGACGCGGTGATCGCCGTCGTGGACGGCCCAGCTGGCGGCGGTCTCGGCGGCCCAGTGGGCAGCCCAGGAGGTGACCCAGTCCACCGCTTCGGCGGCGGTCATCGATCGGACATGCCACCGCGCGATGTCCGGGTCCTGGTAGGCCTCGACGACAGTGGGGGCGTCGGCGAGCCCCAGGGGCGCAGCACCAGCTCGTCCACACCGAAGGTCGGCTGGTCCTGATCGCGCAGACGCCCAGCGGGGACCACCGGGGTGCTCAGCTCAGGCATCCGGTCCGACCGGTGCCGCGCCGACCGCGTGGAGCACCGTCGGGCGTCGTCCCACAGACCCGAAGAGTAGGAGGTGGCGGCTACCCCCGACGGGGTGGGCACCTCCGACCGCCGCCAGGTGAGGCGGTGGGCGAGGGTGTCGGTCGAGCCAGGCGCCAGGTCTCGGTTGTTCGAGGTGAGCGCGGCGGCCGGGCGAAGGGGCCGTCGTGGTGGTCCGGTGTGCTCGATGACGGTGCCCTGGTGGTAGGGGATCTGCCAGCCGCCGGGGTCATGGCGCCACAGGGTGAGCCGGCGCGTGCGGCGCCCGGCCTGGTCGAGGTGGTACGTGAGGGCGTAGGTGTCCGCGGCGAGTGGTCGAAGCCGCACATCGCTGATCACCCAGTCCTCGTCGCCGGGGACTGTGCCCCGCGCGGCGAGCACGCTCTGCGGTCGTACACCCGCCCGGATGCCGCGACCTCCCAGTAGTCCTCGGCGGTCTGTGACAGGTGGTCCTCACGGGAGGTGCCCAGCTCGGGCCGGTGGAAGATCGGCTCGCGTGCGATGAGCTCCGCCTCGACCCGCTCCAGCGCCGGTGAATCGTTGGGGACCTCAGTCACGACCGGGGGCCCAGTTGCCCGCCGGATCGAGCCGGGATCGGCGTTCCCCTGGTTGGACGCGATCTGAGCCTCCGGCATGGTCGTGTCGCTGCCTGACTCCCGCGCGGTGACCGGGGCGTGGTCCCCGGCGAACAGTTCTCCCCGTTGCCGGCCAGCAGATACAGGCCGTCGCCGTGGTCGGGGTACCAGATCTCGATGCGGCGGGGCAGCCCGGACATCCGTCCCGTGGTGGCGACGTAACAGACCGGCCGGTCCACGTCCTCCACCACGGTGACGGTAAGCCCGCCGCCGCTCAGCCCTGGGCTCAGAGGACGAGGTCGGACAGTCCCTCGGCGATGGCGTCGACGTGTTCTCTGAACCAGTCGCTCCTGCCCCGGTGTTTCCCAGACGAGGGCCAGCATCGACCACAGCACCCGGTAGAAGACGGCCGCGGCGGCATCCTCGGGTGAGAACGGATGTCGGTCTGGTGGCCGCCGTCGGTGAACACGTGTCGGGGATGAAGGTCCCCGTGCAGCAGCACCCCCGGCCGGGTCGCGGTGGCGGCCCAGGGATGGGTGGTGACCGCGCGGCGCAGCCGATCTCCCAGCGCGGCGGGCAGGACACCACCGGCCTGCAGGGTGCCCAGCCTCGGGGAGGACTCCGGTGAACACCTGCGGCCACGCCCGCTCCGGCGCCGCCGGCGGTAGGCGAGCCGGGCCACCCGCTCACGCACGAGAAGACACGTGCGCACTGCGGCATGAGCGAGCCTTCAAAGCGCGACAGCTGCATGGTCGGACCGGCCGCGTCAGCGGCTATGTGATTGCGTTTCGAGTTGTCTAAGGACGGGTCAGGCTCCGCCGGCCTGTCATGACGTCCCAATCCTGACCATCGAGGCCAGAGTCGCGAGCGCACCGGCTGGGCCTTTTGGTGTCAGGAAAACAGCTTCCAGTGCCCCTCGGAGACGACGTCGACGGTGCCGTCGGTCACCCTGATGGCGGTCTCGTCGTCGATCGCGTACGCCGGACCCGGGATCTCGGCCGCCCATCTCTCCGCGTGGGCCATGGTGTTCTCCGGCAGGAGCTCGTGATCCAGGTGCGGGAAGATCGAGAAGTCGACGATGCCGAGCGTGCTGTCGCCGCCGGTGGGCGGCTTCCACCCGACGAAGTCCTCCCCGATACGGGGGGTCATCACCATGCTCCCGGCGCTCAGCCCCACCCAGACGGTCTCGCGCAGCGACGGCAGGAGATCCGCCAGCCCGGACTCCCGCATCCAGTGGCACAGATACAGGGCGTCGCCGCCATTCACCAACAGGACGTCTGTCTCTCGGACCCAGGGCACCCAGCGTTCTTCGTCGATGCTGGGCAGCGCGGTGAGCTCCAGCACTCCCAAGGACTTCCAACCCAGCTCACACATGGGTGTGGAGGACTGACCGCTGATGAAACGCCACGCCCCACCAGGACTGCCCTGGGGGTGCCCGTACCCCGCAGTGGGGATACAGAGGGCGTTGGAGTCGGCGATCGGTTTGCCCAGTAGGTCGACCAGCGCGTTTTTGATGCTTGCGTTCTTGACGCCAGCGGAAGTGAGAAGGAGCCTCACGCTTGTCTCCTGTATGTAGCGGTCATGACGCGCCGTAGGAGCCCGAGACCACGCCGATGAGTTGCCCCTCGAGGTCGGTGAACTTCCCGAACACCATGCCCGGGCCCATCGGGTCTGGTCCCTGAACCCGCTGGCCGCCCAGCTGCTCGGCGCGGACGAGCGCCTGCTCGACGTCGGGGACTTGCACGAACACCGTGACCTGTCCGGCGTGCCCCTCGTCGCGTCGTAGACCCCGGTAGGTCGAGGACGGCACTGCCGGCACGACGGTCACCGCTCCACCGATGCCCGCGCCGTTGTCGGCCTGGTCGATCAGGCCGTACTCGGCCGGGTTGTCGGGGATGACGTTGATGCGCCAGTCGAACATGCGCGAGTAGAAGTCCCTCGTCCGCTCTCCGTCCCGACACTCGATCTCGAAGTGCACGACCGGACGCCCCATGAAGGTCCTCCCTAAACCGAACGGATGGTTCCGTTCCGTATGGAACGTACACTGATCCTGTGAGAGCGCCAAGGGCTCCGACCGGTCGGCACGGCGGCGGTCGTCGAGCCGAAGCGGCCGCCAACGACAAGCGGATCCTGGCTGTCGCCGCCAGTGTGCTGACGGCGGATCCCCGTGGCTCGATGGCGGAGATCGCAGGACGCGCGGAAGTGGGCATCGGCGCGCTCTACCGTCGCTTCCCGAGCAAGGAGGCGCTGATCCAACGGCTCTGCCTCGACACGATGCGGGCCATCACATCGGAGGCTCGCAGCGCCCGGAACAGCGCGGTGGACCGGCCGTGGGAGACGTTCACCGCGTACCTGCAGGGCGCCCTCGACGCCGGTGCCGGGTCGCTGGAGGTACTGGCAGGGTCGTTCCCGGCCGGGGAAGAACTCAGTGCCGCCGCGTACGAGATGAACACCGCGATCGGGGAGCTCGTGCAGTTCCTGCAGGGCGCCGGGGTCGTGCGGTCCGACGTCACCGCCAACGACCTCATGCAACTGCCGGTCATGATCCGCGCCGTACGGGTCGGTGACGACACCCGCACGGCGGCGCTCCACCGGCGCTACCTGGAGCTCCTCGCGCCAGCCTTCCGGGCGCCGGCCGCCGCCCCGCTAGTCGCCCCGCTAACCGAGCCACCGCCGACCTTCCAGGAGATCCACTCCGCCTGGAGCGCCACGTCCCAGCCGAGCGGCCATCCCCCGGAGAACGCCGACCCGGGCAAAGGGCCGCTGGCCCCGCGGGAGGACGGACAGGCCACCGAGGTCCTGCTCCCGGGCGCCCGGGAACAGGACCTTCCCAAACCGCCGCCTCGACCACCCGATCGACCACGAAGGAGATAAATGTCGAGGTCGTGCTCCAGGTGTCAGCCATGTCCGTCGACGGCCGCGTCACGGCCGAAGGCACCCCAGTTGAGGCGTGGGCCAGTGAGCCCGATCCGGAGCGGGACCGGTGGATGACCGAGTCGCTCAGCGAGGCATCCGTGCACATCATGGGTGCCACGACGTATCAGTCGATGTCTGCGTACTGGCCTGGGTCAACCGAGATCTTCGCGGACCCGATGAACCGCATCCCGAAGGCGGTCTTCAGCGGCAGCCTGACCGCCGGGGACACCCGGTGGGGCCCCGTCCAGATCTGCGCCGGCGACACGCAGGAGGAGCTCGCGCGGCTGCGGCATGACGCGGACGGTCCGGTGTTCGCCCACGGCGGGATCGCGTTCATGCGTTCACTGGCCCGACTCGACGCCGTCGATGAGTACCGCCTCGTCATCGGCCCCTGGATCGGCGGATCTGGCGGCCAACTCTTTCAGGACGTCATCGACGGTCGGCGACTGTCGATGACTGACCTCACCCGCTTCCCCTCCGGGGCGTTCGCCGTCGTGTACCGCAGACCAACGGGTTGACCGCAGGGGCGCCGGTGGTGGTCGGGTTCATGGCCCAGGCGCCCACAGGTAACGCCTGCGCCGCGTCTTTCGAGCAGATCCGTCTGACCCGCGATCGTCCGACGGACCCGGGCGACGGGAGCTGACCTGACGGTCTCGGAGGACCGCCCTACCTGTGGTGGATAATGTGGGTTATGCGCCACTTGGTCGAGAGAAGGAGCCGCGGGGCCGGGGTCGGGGTCGGCAGCGGCTGCGCGACCACCTGCGGGACGTTCCGACGCCGGCTCTTGGTGGATGAGTGAGCGCTACGCCTCAGACCGCCGGTGGACGGATGACGAGCTGGCCCGGGTGGCGAGCGCGACAACGGCGATGAGAGCGACTCCTACGATCGCAAACAGCCGCTCGGCGAGGCCTTGGAGACCGACCGATGCTGCGCTCGCGTCGGCGATCAAGGTTGCGACCAACGCGACGCCGACCCATCGAGTGGGACCCGCCCATCTGGCCAGGCCGGGTGTGTGGTCCATGGCCCAGGCCAACAGGAACGCCGACGCCGTCAGCAGGACCGCTCCTGCGGTGCTCAGCACGCTGTCGAGCCGTCCACCGCTGGTCGCGAGCTGGTCGGAGACGGTACAACCCGCGTCAGCGAGGCGGCAGCCGAGCCGCTCAAAGGGGGTCAGCGCGTCACCCACCCCGAAGATGGACGCGGCCAGAACGGCCGCCCCGGCCGCGCCACGCCGTCCCGACGGTCGCAGTGCCGGCCACAGCGACGTCAGGCAGAAGCCGAGCGTCATGACCCCGGCCACGGTGAGGATGACGATCAGCAGGAACGCATGGGTGCGTGGTCGGCGTACATGTCGCTGATCGAGTGGCGCAGGACGCTGTAATGCGGCCCCTGCCAAGCGGCAGAAACGATGAACGTCGCCACGAACATCACGTTGGTGACGATCGCTGCGGTAGCCCAGCGACGTCGGGACCGGGGCACCGTCCCCACGGGCGCCCCGAAGTCATCGGCGGTGTCGCGAACAGCGGTCGGCGGCATCGGTGGTCCTCGGTCACGTGGTGACGCCCGGGGCCTACTCCCTCGGCGTGTGACCACGCTGTCAGGTGGAGCCGACGCGGCGCGTCCCGCGGCGCGGGACACTCCGGTCGCTCGGACGGGCTACCCGCCCGCCAGGCTCGGTCCCCGCCGCCGACGAGGCCGGTGCGGTAGGCATAGATGGCGGCCCGGATCTGGGGGGAGCTGACCCAGGGCCCCGCACAGGGAGCGGCCCAACCTTGATGGAGAATACTGATTATGCATTAGCACGGTCCTGGGGCGGAGCGCCTGGTCAGGACGGCATGCTTCCCGGTCGGTGTCGGCCTGCGGCGGGGCCGTGCGCGGGTCCGCGCGAGGCGTTGTCACCGTCGGCCGCCCACCGAGTCTGGCGATGCAGCGGGCGATGTGTCTCGCGCCTTGCTGTGACCCGGCCGGGTGAAGCGGGCTGTGGGATGGCGTTCCGGGAGGCCGCTGCAGGTGACCGGCCCGATCGGCGGGGGCCAGCCTGTCGGGGTCGTCGCGCGGTAGGACTGATGGGCGCGGGTCGGTCGCCGCAGGACGGGCTGTTCGGCTGGAACGGGTGCGGGCGAGGCCGCAGCCCTCACGCAGCCGCGTCTAGCGTCCTGGCGGGGGGATGAGCCGATGGCCGATGTGATGACTGCTCGACGCGACTGGGCGCGGGCGGCGACGAGACGAGGGGCGCTACGCGTGCCTCAGATCACCGCCGCGTTCTGGATCACCAAGGGGCTCTCGACCGCGCTCGGTGAGTCGATGTCGGACTACTCGGTGCACGCCATCGCCCCGCAGGTGGCGGTCATCGGCGGTTTCGCCGCGTTCGTCGTCGCCTTGGTGATCCAGGTGCGCCAGCGCCGCTACCAGCGGTGGGCCTACTGGCTGGCCGTTGCCATGGTCGGCGTGTTCGGCACCATGGCCGCCGACGTGCTCCACGTCGGACTCGGCGTGGCGTACACGGTGTCCTCGCTGCTGTACGCGAGCGTGCTCGCTGCCGTGTTCGCGACCTGGCGAGCGACCGAGCACACCCTGTCGATCCACACGATCGACACCACCCGACGCGAGCTCTTCTACTGGGCCACCGTGGTCGCGACCTTCGCCATGGGCACCGCCGTCGGCGACTACACCGCGGTCACCGTCAACCTCGGCTACTTCCCCTCCGCCGCGCTGTTCGCCGGCCTGATCCTCCTCCCCGCGATCGGCTACCGCTGGCTGCGCTGGAACCCGGTCGCCTGTTTCTGGGCCGCGTACGTGCTCACCCGGCCACTGGGCGCCTCGATCGCCGACGGCCTGGGCAAACCGCGCATCGATCACGGTCTGGGCTGGGGAGCCGGCCCGGTCGCCGCCGGCTTGGCTGCCCTCATGGTCGTCATGGTTGGTTCCCTCGCGCTCACCGGCCGTGACGTCCAGACCTCCGCCGCCGGCGGGAGCGCAGCGCGGCCGGCCGAGGCGGCGCGCGCGTAGGGCACTGCCTGACTGGACGGCGGGTAGGACCGGGGCCGCGGTAGGTCCACGCGGCGGGTCTGTTCGCGAACAGTTCGTTTGCCGCGACGGCCGGGCCCGAGGCACGGTGGGCTGAGGGCCAAAATCGTCGAGCGGGTCGTGGTGTTCACCCAGGAGAACCACACCACCGACAACTACTTCACCGCCCTGCGGGCCTGGGGCGCGGACGTGGCCACCGGCTGGCCGACCCAGCCGAACCCCCCGGCCCACGGCCACGCCCATACCCGCGCCGCCTACGCGAAGTGGCTGCACGTCCAGGCCAGCGGTGCCCCCACCCTCGCGGTGCACACCCAGATCGACACCGACACGGTCCTGCCCTACTACGCCTGGCTGGCCAAGACCGGCGCGTTCCTGCGGGGCACCCCAGCGGGCGGGCAGGCCCCGGGTGGCGGCGAGCTGGTCAGGTTCGGCCAGCTCGTCTTCGCCGAGGCGCACGGAGAACATTTCGGGACCGGGCGGTGTTGCGCCGCCGCGCCGGGGTGGGCAGTCCACTCGGTCAGTTCCAGCAGCAGCTGGCCGGGGGCCGTTAACGGCTGTGTCCGCGTCCTCGGTCGGGGGTGGGTGGTGTGTAGCCGCGGCTTTGGCCGGGAGTGGTCCCGCGGGCGGGTGGTCTCCCGGTGGGTGGGGCGCCACCGAGGGTGACGGCCATGAGTTTGTCGTGGCGGCGTTTGTCGACGGCGGCGGCCAGCTGGTCGGGGTTGACGGTGTCGCCGACGGTGGGCTGGATTCCGCCGGCCTGCCGGGTCTGGTCGTTGCGGGTCTTGGCCGGGGTGGCGGTGCCGCGGTCGGCCCAGGTGCGGGTCCAGCGTCGTTCCTCACCAGCGATCCAGTGGTGGGCGCGGTCCCGGTCCTGGGTGGCTTTCCGGTCCCGCCCGGCGCGGGCCTCCTGCTGGGCGGCCGCGACCTGCCGGTCGTGCGCAGCGCGGGTCTGCAGAAGCCGTTTCACCGGCGCCTGCCCGGCCGCAGCGGCGGGTCGGTCAGCCGCCGGTCCAGGGCCAGCCCAGGACAGGGTCTTGTCCAGCTGGGACGCCTTGAACCACACCGGGTCCCCGGTGGTGTCGCGATGGGCGGGGTCGGCGACCGGTACCCGTTCATCCGCCCCGTGGATGCTTGATTGGCTTGATAGGCCACTCCGAGCCGGCCCAGCTCCGTTTCGAACGCGACCCGGCCCCGCCCCGCCGCCAGGGCGGCGGCGGTGTGAACCCGTTCGGTGAGCACCACCCGGGTCGGGGTGGTGCTGGTGGCGACCGCGCGCCCCCACTCGGACTGGGTGAGCTGCCCATCCGCCGGCCCCCCGCGCACGTGCTGCTGCCCAGGGGCGACGTCGACGGCCCGGGACCGCGGTGCCAGCGCCAGCCCATGCTCCGACTCGAGCTGGGCGCAGGCCTGCTGCGCCAGGCGCCGGTCGAACCGGCCGTGCCACACCTTCCCGGCGTGGTCGACCCGGGACACCACCAGGTGCACGTGGTCCGCCCCGTGCCGGACCGCGACCCACGGATGCTCCGCGAACCCCATCCCGGCGGCGAACCCCTGCGCGGCGTCCGCCCACTCCCCGTCCCCCATCACCCGGTCCCCCGGCGCGGACCGCAGCGAGGCCTGCCACACCGGGCGGGTGATGTCCGGGCGCCGGCTGATCGCCGCCCGCATCTCGGCGACCCACTCCCCACTGGCCCGCGGCTCGAGCACCGGGACGGTCCCGGCGATCACCGCACCGCCGAGCCGGGCCTCGTACACGTGCTCCTCGGCCCGGCCCGGCCCGTGCAGGTACGCCCCGATCCGCCCCGGATCAGACCCCCGCGTGATCTTCGCGATCACCGCCCCGGCCCCCCCGCCGCCGGCGCCGCCGACCCAGCCGCCGTTGACGCTTCGGTGACGCGGCGGGCCGCGACCCGCTCGGCCAGCGCAGCCCGGCCCCGCGCGACCCGCTCCCCGTACAACCGCTCCGCCTCCACCCGCACCCGCCCCTCGAAGCGACGTTCCACCTCGGCGTCGGCCAGTTGCTCCCCCACGGACCGGGAGCCAACGACCGGCGCCGCCACCGGCCCGGTCCCGGTGACAGCGCGGACCGCCGCGAGCAGCCCCGCCACCGCGAACCGGGTCCCCGCCGCCGCGTCCGCCATCTCCGCGACCCGCGCCGGGTTCACCCCACTGCTGTTCGCCACCCGCACCGCCTGGTTCAGGTTGTTCCCCACCCGGCCCAGCTCCGCCCGCAACCCCGCCCACTCCCCCGCCGACACCCCGGCGTGTCCGACGTCGCCGGCGACGGCCGGGCCATCAACGGCCGCGGGAGCCTCGGAGGTGAGGGTGGCGGCGATCCGGTCCCGCACCCAGGAACCGAGCCGGCCGCGGCCCGCCCCGCGGGCCACGGTCACCCAGGCGGTGTGCTCGGCCGGCGACAACCGCACCGACACCGTGTGCGTCCGCTCACCCGCCACCCCAGACCCCCGTCCTCGAGCGCTGCGGCCCGCAGGACCGCAGCGGCCGGCAAGCGCAGCGCCGCCGTGCCCCTCGCCCGGCCCCCGAGGCCGGGTGCCTCGGCAAGCGCAGCGCCGCCGACGAGGAAGACCGGCCACTGAGCGCTAGCGAAGCGTTGGTCATACCTCCCAAGGTTCTGCGGCTCAGCCAGGCACCCACCGGTACCGGATGCAGGGCGGCCAGCCACGGGACCTTCGGGAACGCCCCCGGGGCGGTCCCGGGTCGGCCGCCAGGTCGACGCGGGCGAACCCCAGCCAGGGACTGGGCGAGGAGGGTCGGGCGGGGGGCGCGGGCTCGACGCCCCCAGGCGTCGGTCCGGCCACCCGACCGACCCACCGACCCGATCCAGCAACGCCAACCAGGGGCCCGTCGGGCACGCCCCCAGGCGGTCCCGGTCGGCCGCCAGGTCGACGCGGCCCAACCCCCACCACCGGCTACGACAGGTGGCGCGGGACCGGCCCGGGCTCGACGCCCCCAGGCGTCGGTACGGCCGGGCCCGACCCACCGACACCCGACCGACCCAGCCCGGCCCAACCCAGCCCAGCCCGAAACCCCGCGGCACCGACACCCGCCGACTAGCGCATCGCGATGCGATGATGCACGTATGGCACGCACCCGGACCACTGTCACCCTCGACGAACAGGTCCTCACCGCCGTCCGGGTCCGCGCCGCCCGCACCGGAAGACCCGACAGCCAGGTCATCGAGGACGCCCTGCGCCGCGACCTCGGACTGGACCTGCTCGATCAGCTCTGGGCCACCAACGACCTCGACGAGGACGCCGCCCTCGCCCTCGCCCTCGAGGCCCAACGCGCCACCCGACAGTCCTAGCACTGAACGGACCCCCCGGACCCCGCCAGTACCTACGGGCCGTCCTGGACCCCAACGTCCTGATCTCCGCGGTCCTATCCCGGACCGGGACCCCCGCCCAACTGCTCCGCGCCTGGCTCAACGGCGACTACGAACTCATCGTCTCCCCAGCCCTGCTCACCGAACTCGCCCGCGTCCTGACCTACCCCAAGATCGCCGCCCGTGTCCCCCCGGCGCAGGCCAACGAGCTCCTCGACCTGCTGCGCGGCCAGGCCGACCAGCATCCCGACCCGGCCACCCCACCCCACGTCCACTCCGTCGACCCCGACGACGACTACCTCATCGCCCTCGCCGAGATCGCCGCCGCCGTCCTCGTCTCCGGAGACACCGACCTCACCGGCCTCGCCGACCACATCCCCGTCCACACCCCCGCCGGCTTCCTGGCCCTCCTCACTGACAAGTGAGGCCCGCGCCCCCGGCTCCCGTGTCCGCCCGCGCTGCTGCCAAAGGAGGACTAGCGGTCACGGTGCAGGTGGCGATGGTGAACGCCTGACGCCCGGTGGATCCTGGTGAACCCCGGTTCTGCTGCACTACTGCAGCAGACTGGGGGCATGACCCGGACCATGCCCATCACCACCTTCGCCCGGGAGTACGCCACCCTCCTCGAGCAGGCCCCCGACGACGACTTCCTCCTCGAGCGCCGGGCCGGGGCCCCCGTCCTCGTCCGCCCCCTGCGCGAAGCCCGCGCCGACCGCGAGGTCGCCCAAGACCTCGCGGTGATGCTGCGCTCGATGCTCGGACACCTCGACGTCGTCGAGCTCCTCAACAGCACCCTCGACGAGGTGTACCCGTGGGCGGTCCTGCTCCCCCCCGACATCCGGAGCACCTTCACCCGCGAGGCCGTCCAGATGCTCCGGGCCTGCGCCGCCCTGGGCCGGTTCGGTGCCTACACCGACCTGCTCGACTCCTGGAAGGCCACCGCCGAGGTCTACGCCGACCCCGACCTCGCCCGCCGCCTCACCGGACCCGTCGAACTGTCCGGCTCATCCGTTCCCGCCCCGGACTGAGGTGCCCCGCGTTTCTCGGACAGTGGATACAATCGCTCCGCTCAGATGAGAGGCAAACAGGTGAGTCGAGCAAAGAGGGCGTTCAGCCAAGAGTTCCGTGAGGACGCTGTCCGGTTGGTCATCGAATCGTCGCGGCCGATCGCTTCGGTGGCGCGGGAGCTGCAGATCGGTGAGGGCACATTGGGAAATTGGGTGAGTGTCTACCGCCGTGACCATGCCGGGGAGGAACCGGGTCTGGACGTGGGCGAACGGGCCCGACTGCGTGAGCTCGAACGCAGATACCGGGAGGTGAAGTTGGAAAATGAGTTCCTGAAAAAAGCCGCGGCCCGTTCAGGGGGTCGGTGCAACGGTCCCAGCGATAGTGGCGGCTGGGGTGGCGTACCCGAGGGTTTTCCGGGGGCGCGTGTTGAGCTTGGCGGCGATGGTGTCGAGATCACGCTGGGTGTAGCCGGATAGGTCGTGGCCTTTGGGGAAAGTACTGGCGGAGCAGACCGTTGGTGTTCTCGTTGCTACCGCGCTGCCAGGGGCTGTGCGGGTCGCAGAAGTACACGGCCACATCGGTGGACATGGTGAAGTGGTGGTGGGTGGCCAGTTCGGTGC